>Ga0181531_10002236_pt1 | contig 12108 bp, 9 predicted proteins | sample PEATcosm2014_Bin_38_FD_119743 | JGI IMG/M metagenome (GOLD analysis project Ga0181531, IMG submission 119743) | Peatland microbial communities from MTU Mesocosm Facility, Houghton, MI, USA - PEATcosm2014_Bin11_10_metaG | ecosystem: Environmental > Terrestrial > Soil > Wetlands > Peat | place... | reverse complement strand
GGAATCAGCGCAGAGGTTACCGGGTTGAAGTTGCTGAACTGATGATTCTCTTCACCGACTACGCCAAAGTAATCCCAACGCACGCCGTAATTCACGGTCACGCGGTTGGTCGCACGCCAGGAATCCTGGAAGTAAGCGCCGTCGCTGTTCTGGTAGGTGTAGCGTGTCGAGTATCCCTCGGCCGAACTGCCGCTCGCGATGTTTCCCGCCAGGAAATCGTCCATCGTATTAAAGCTCAAGCTGCCGCGGTGTCCGGAGTTGATGAAGCTATTGATGAACGTGCGGCGCCACTCATAGCCCATCTTGAAATTGTGCTTGCCCTTGGTGATGGAGAGGTTTCCAAAGAGCTGGTAGTTGGTGTCAACACGCCCGCGCGCATCGCTCGCCGTTGCTCCAAGCGGGCTATATGCGCCGTTGGCGATCTTGATGGTCGGCAATCCGTAATCACGCGTGGAAGCGGCTTCTTCTACCGGTAGAGTGTTCAGACCAATGTCGGCAGGATTGAATTTGATGTCTTGCGGTAGAAACTGCTGCAGGAAACGGTTGTAGCCGCCGCGGACTTCCACAATCACGTTGCTCTTCGGAACAGAAGTATAGGAAAGCGAGACGATGTTTACGTGCGTCGGCGTTGTGGTGTTGCTTCCGGGAGCGCCACCGCCCGTATTCAGCATGCCCAGTGGGAAGCTCTGGGTGCCATGGCTGTAGAAGTAACGTCCGGTCAGCAGGTCGCCAGCGCTGAACAAGTGCAGGTGCTGGTCGAGTTTGAAGATCACATTGTCGCTGTTGTTCAGGAACGGTGTGGTGAACGTCTCTGGTGATGGGCCGGTGCCGGTTGTTGGCAGCACTCCCCAGGGATTGCGCGCCAGCAACTTCACGATGACTGGATTAATGGTCCCGCCGCCTGCAGTGAAGGAATTGATATCAGCCTGCGTTGGCACATAGCCTAACTGCGGCAATCCGCCGTTCTCGCGCTGTCCTTCGTAGGCCACGAACCAGAACGACTTGTCCTTGACGAACGGGCCGCCTGCGGATCCGCCGAACTGATGATTATCAAAAGAATTCTTGGGCTGGTCGGTGGTGTTGAAGTAGTTCCGCGCGCCGAGTGCGGCGTTGCGGAAGTACTCAGAGGCGGTGCCGTGAATCTGGTTGGAGCCCGACTTGGTCACGATGTTAACTGTCGCACCCGAGCTGCGTCCGAACTCCGCCTCAGGGCTGCCTGTCACTGGAATCTCCGCCAGCGCATCCATCGGGAGAATCGTACTGGGGCATCCCCAGACGCCCGCCTGGTTGATGGAGGGCAGGTTGCGATAGCCGTCGTTCATGTCTGTGCCGTCCAGCAGATAGTTGTTGGAGCGGCCGCGATTACCGTTCAGGCTGAAAAGTCCGTACGAGCCAGCCGATTCCGTCGAACCCACCGGATCGCTCGTGGCGCCCGGAACGAGTTCCAGTAACTTTGTGAAATCACGTCCATTTACCGGGAGTTCGGCCGCTTCCGCGGCTGCAATTGTTCCGCCCGTATTGTTGGAACTGGTCTCTACGAGTGGCACGTCGGCGCTGACCTCAACCAGTTCTTTCACCTGACCGGTCGTAAGTTTGGCATCGGCCCGAGCGGGCGAGCCCACGCTTACCGGGATCTGGGTCAGCGTGATCGTCTGAAATCCCTCTTTTCCGATGGTCACATTGTATGTGCCCAGTGGAAGTTCGCTGGTCACATACTCGCCCTGTCCGTTGGTGACGACATTGCGCACCAGGCCAGTCCCGGGACTGAAGACTTTCACTTGTGCACCAGCCACGGCGGCTCCGGAGGGGTCCAATACCGTTCCTTGAATGCTGCCGCGGAAGGTCTGACCAAAGGCAGAGCAAGCAAATAGCGACGCTAGAAAAACAAATAAAACAGCTATCGGGCGGCTTCTCATCGGCCGGGGCTCCTTCTAATTTGTACTTTTTTGCCTACCGAAAACGGAATGCAGAGATTGCGCCGATAATATCATGAGAACTGCTGCCCAATAACAAGGAATCGACAGAGTTGTTAGCACGCAAAAAAGGGAGGCCGGTTTGGCCTCCCTTCTAATTTCAACTATTGGTTGTTTTCTTACTTCCCGTGGTGCCCGCCGGACTCGTGCCCGCCGGAAGCATGTCCACCGGAAGCATGTCCGCCACCGCCGCTGGGACGGCCACCGCCGCCTCCGCGTGGAGCACTTGCATGGCTGTTATTAGCGTGTGGTGCGCCTCCACCAACTGATCCCCGGTTAGAGCTTCCTGCCGGACGTGCGCTGCCAGCCGTGCTCCGGTTGTATGATCCACCGGGACGCGCCGCGCCTCCCGGACGGTTATAGCTCCCACCCGGTCTGCCTGCCGCTCCGCCGCGATACGCTGCGCCGCCCGGCCGTGCACCCGGTCTCGCAAAGGAGCCGCGTGTTCCGGCATAGCTACGGGGCGGTCCACCAGGACGGCCATAGCCATGATTGATCACCGTGCTGCTGCGCGTGATGTAAGTGTTGTGGTTATAGAACACACCACGTCCACCCCAGCGCGGGCCCCAGCCCATTCCCCAGTGACCCCAACCCCAGCCCCAGTGGCTCCATAAGCCAATTCCGATGCCGACGCCGAAGCCGATTGCCAGACCACCCCAGAAGATTCCCGGAGGCGGCGCATAGTAGAAGCCCGGATACACCGGATATGGCGATCCCCATACCGTCCAGGGATTATAGACAGGCACGTAGACCACGGTTGGATTTGCGGGTGCGATTGCAATCGCTCCACCTTCCGCAGTGACCGTCTGCTGTGGAGTGCTGTTCAGATTGCCTGCACTTTGCGCCTTCTGGCGCATAGCCTGTACGGCATCCATGACATCTTGCGGCTGGTTGTAATAAGCGTTGCCCAAGTCGGTCGTCCACTGCAGGTTCTTGTCCATCTGAGACAGCACGGTCGGGAAGGCGGTCAGAGCCTTCACACTGGCATCCCAGTTACGGGTGTCTGCGCCCGCTGCAATCTGGTCGGCGGCGGCGTTGCCCTGAGACTGTCTCCAGCGGTCGGCCTCGACCACCTGCGTCGGGTAAGTGGCAGCAGCAAGAACCTGGGCTACCAGCGAATCCGGATAAAGTGCGATTGGCGCCACCAATTGCTGCAACTGTTCCGGACCGAGCGGTTGTTCCGTAGCTTGCTGGCCATTGTCGGCAGCCGGCGGAGGAGCCTGCTCAGTGCCAGGCATGGATTGGGCAAAAGCCTGACTCTGGCCCATCGGAACGAGCAGCATAAGTGCGCTCAGCGCAACTGCCAATCCCTGCCGGGTCATCTGTCCAAGCACCTGGCTCATCGTTCGCGGGCTTTGCCCGGGTTGAAGAACCTCATGCAAAATTTCACTTAATTTCATAAACTTAGCTCCTCAAGAACCACACGGTCGATGTGCATCCACCGACAGGTAATAGGACAAACACGATTCTGAGCAGGTAGTTGCGTTCAAGACTGAAACTTCTTGCAACGCCTGCAGTGAACGGTATAAGCCTACTGCCAATTCAGGGGGAATCCAAGGAGGTCAAATAGAAGAAGTAAACAGACAATATCCGGCGCAGGCCAGCGGCTACGTCCTTGGCCCGCCAATCCAACAACGCACACCAAGGCTACCGGCCAAGGTGTACTCCTGAACCAGTTCCGCTGGTGACGCAACCTCACGAGGGCCCGTTCAGGCCGCCCGTCCAACCATTGTCACCGATCCGACACCGTCTTCTCTGCGTAGCCGTTTTCTATTTCCGGACGGCTGCCAGTCGGCAAAAAGCAATTGTGGGTACCCTAATGCACTGCTGGCCAGAGCGGAAATTCAAACTATTTATGGTTGCGATCAAGGGAAGTTATATGTGCAGCGCGCGAGAGGCAGGATGCCGCTCTCCAGATCAAAGAACAAGAAAGGCGAGCAGGACTTTTCCAGTTTGTACCAGATTTAATCATTCGAAGGAGATGGCGGCTTATCGGGAGCAGTGGGTTGAGGCATACCGGCCCGTTGATGCGGAGCTAGAATCACGATGTCAACACGACGATTAAGGCGTCGTCCTTCCTCGAGAACATTGTCAGCGATCGGATGGTATTCGGCATATCCGGCCGCGGAGAGTCTTTGCGGCTCAATGTTCTCGCGGGTGAGCAGTATACGGATGATTTCACTGGCGCGTGCAGTGGAGAGCTCCCAGTTGGACTGGAACTGGGGTGTATGGATGGGAACGTTATCGGTGTGTCCCTCAATGCGGAGATTGCCGGGTACGGTGCTGAGAACCGCACCGAGGCGGTCGAAGGTGTCCATCGAGCTAGCGCGCAGGGTGGCTGATCCGCTCTCGAAGAATCCGACCTCGCGAAGGCTGAGCACGAGGCCCTCCGGAATCTCGCGAAGCGAAACAGTGCGCCGCTCGAGTTCTTGGGAGAGACCATGCTCCAGCTTGTCGCGGATGACCTCGGCGGTCTGCGAAGAATCCGTGACAAACGGTTTGGGCAGAGGCGAGGTCTCAGGGATCACGATGCTCCCCCCGCCCCGGCCCTCAGCCGCGCCAAGGTGGGAGAAGCCGGCAGTAATGGCTGTGGAGAGTTTTGCCATGCGTGCCTTGTCCACCTGAGAAGACGAGTAAAGGACGACGAAGAAGGCGAATAGCAGGGTCATAAAGTCGGCATAGGAGACCATCCAACGCTCTTGGTTGTCCTCACGCCGCCGGCGTCTCCTCATCGGATGCCACCCGAAACAGAAACTCCGTGAACTTTCGCAGGCCCTTCGGCTCGGGACTGCTCGACGGATTTGTCGGTGGCCTGTTGGAGAAATCCGTTGAGCTTGGCTTCGAGCATGCGTGGATTAATGCCTTCCAGTATCGAGATGACGCCTTCCAGTACTAGCTCGCGAAGTATCTGACGGAAGCGCAGACGGTGGCGAAGCTTGCCTGCAATAGGCAGCGCAATCAGGTTGGCAAAGCCTACTCCATAGATGGTCGCCACGAAGGCTACGGCGATGCCGCGACCGACCTCGTCGATTTTGTCGAGGTGCTGCATAACCTGAATAAGACCGAGCACCGCGCCGATGATTCCAATGGTGGGCGAGAAGCCGCCTGCGGACTCAAACACGCGGGGCAGTTCGTCTTCGGCTTCCGTGCGTGCATCAACTTCCAATTGCATGATGGTGCGCAGTTCGCCGGATTCGGTGCCGTCCACCGCGAGCATGAGCGCGCGACGCAAGAATGGATCGGCGATCTGCGGGAGTTCGCTGTCGAGTGAGATGATGCCCTCGCGCCGTGCCTTCTGGGCGAGTTTGGTCAGGCGGTTGACTTCATCCTTGGCACGCGAGCGAGGCTCAAAGAGGACTATGCGCAAACCGCTTACAGCCTTGATGACCGTGCCGAGAGGATACTGCAAAAGAACCGCGCCGATCGTCCCCCCGGCAACGATGAGCGCCGCTGTGGGTTGGAGTATCTGGTTGAGTTTGCCGCCTTCGAGCAACAACCCGGCAGTGATGCCGCCGAAGCTGACGACTATTCCGGCCACTGTTCCCTTGTCCACGGTGACCTCTATTCCTGGCCTGATGACATGGACCCCGGAACGGGTTCTATTGACTGTGGTTGAGGCGTTGCCAGATCCGGATAAAGAAGATGCCGGCGGTAAGCAAGCACCAAATACATCACCTCTTGCGCTGCTTCCCTCACCACCATCTTGTCTCCAGTGACAAGGGTAATGACGGTGTCCGGGTTCTCCTCGACAAACTTGATCAACTCAGCGTTGATGACGAGAGGATGGCCGTTGAGTCTCGTGAGTTCGATCATCAGGTTGCCCGCCTTCTGCTGTTATCGGCGCGGCAGAGAAAACCTTCAGTGAGGAGCGAAACCTGAGACGAGAATAATGCGGGTCAAGAGAGATGAATGCTCCTCCCAAATGTGGCTGGAGAATCGAAACGGCACGCTCGAGTTGCTCGTTGCAGGATTTATCGACTGTGCGGGGAGTAGTTCAGTAAGAATCAGAAGTGATGGCGGAGCGAGTGCAAAACGTTCGCGGTACCGGGCGGAAAATTGAGGGAGTGACAAAAGTTTCTCGAATTAAATAAAGCTTGCAGATGATGTGTCCGATATGAGGGCTGTAAGCAAGCAACGGCCTCAGCGGAAAGAACTGGCAATCTGGCCGGCGCCGCAAAGAGGCAAGAAGGAGACATATTATGTCACTCAGCATCCTGAACAATCTTTCCGCATTAACCGCAGAAAACAATCTGAACACGACCCAGGCATCTTTGCAGAAGACGCTGACCCAGCTCTCATCGGGCTCCAAGATCAACTCCGGTTCAGATGATGCTGCAGGCCTCTCGATTTCGAATGGTCTCACTTCAAACGTCGCAGCCCTGACCCAGTCGGTGCAGAATGCTACGAACGGCGTAGGCCTTCTACAAACTGCCGATGGTGCCTTGTCGCAGGTGACGTCGCTGCTGAATCGCGCCGTTACACTCGCCACGGAAGCAAGCAACGGAGGCTTGACCGGCACTCAGACCTCGGCAATCCAGAACGAATACAACACGATCCTTACTCAGATCGGCAACATCGGCACCACGACCAACTTCAACGGCAAATCCGTATTTACAAGCAACGCTGTCAACTCGTCTACCTCCGTTCAGGGTTCATTGTCAGCCACTAGCGCAATGACGAACAATTCCGTTACTACCATTCATGACACCGCGACCGGTGGTACGTTCGTTTTCACCGCTGGCGCGACCTCCACGCTTGGCTCGCTTGCGACCGCTGTTGGCAACGCGGTCACTGCCGGAACGCTTTCTGCCGGTACGACCGTTGCCTACACGGGCGGGCACTTGGTCATTGCGACCAGTACCGCGGGCGACAGCCAACAGGTGTCCACCAATGACGCCGTAATCGGCAACATGAATGCAACCGTAGTAGCCAACAATTCGGCTAGTGTTTACATGGGTGATGGCACGTCTGCGGGATCACAGTCTGTTACAACCAGCATCAGCGCGCTCACGACTGGCTCCGGCGGATTAGGCCTGGGAGTGACCGCGAACGCACTCGAGGGAACCACAACTGCGGCAAGCGAACTGGCGCTGATCAATACCGCCATTTCGACGATTGCGGGAGATCGCGGCACGATCGGCGCCAACGTCAATCAGTTGAATGCTGCCTCAAACGTTATGAACAATCAGATACAGAACCTGACCAGCGCCGAGAGCGGCATCAGCGACGCCGACATTGGCACGACGGTGGCAAACATGTCAAAGTACAACACCTTGCAACAGACCGGTATCTCCGCTCTGCAGCAGGCAAACCAAGCTTCTCAGTCGATCCTGAAGCTTCTCCAATAAATTCACTTTCCAACGGTGACGGGTGCGCGACCCGTCACCGTCTTGTTCACACAATAGGGAGTTTCAGCAATGAGTTCAGTAGGCTTGTCTTCGTCTAACCTGTCGTCCTTGCTGGGATCATCATCTTCAACGTCCTCCAACGCCATTGATTTGAGCTCGCTGTTGGAAGCCGCGACCGGTTCGAGTTCCGAGGGCATTGATGTTACCGCCGCGGTGAGTGCCGCGGTGACCGCGGCGCGTGCTCCTGAAGTGCAGTGGCAGGCGCAGCAGACGACGATAACCAGCCAGGAAAGCGACCTCAAGACCATTACGAGCGCGGTGTCCACGCTCGAAAATGATCTAGATACGCTGAACAGCCTTTCAGGCGCATTCTCGACCGTCTCGGTAAATTCCTCGAACTCGGACATTGCGTCTGCTACGGCGAGCACGGGCGCGTCGACGGGTACTCACGTCGTCAATGTGAGCAACCTTGCGACGACTGCATCGTGGTATTCGACGTCCTCAGTGGCGAACAGCAACACTGGACTTTCAGCCGGCAGTTTCTCCCTGCAACTGGGCAGCGGGACGGCTACCCCGATCACCATCACCAACGGTGAGACACTGAGCCAACTGGTCAGTTCCATCAATGCACAAAGTCTTGGCGTTACCGCCAGCGTAGTCAATGACGCAAGCGGTTCCCGTCTTTCGATCGTCAGCAATAGCTCTGGGAGCGCGAATAATATCGCGATCACGAACAACTCCCTGCAACTCACACAGGCGTCCGATTTATCCTCTTGGAACTCCAGTCCCGTCGCAGACAGTACCGGCCTTGCGGTGGGAACCTTTTCGATTCAGGTGGGCAGTGGAACGGCTACCCAGATCGTCGCCAGCGCCGGCGAAAGCCTCACGGATCTCGCCAGTGACATCAATGGTCAGGCTCTCGGCGTCACCGCCAGCGTAACGAGCGACGGCAATGGCTCTTCACATCTTGCGATTGTGAACAGCGCCACTGGAACAGCCAGCGGCATCACCGTTTCCAACACCTCTCCCCAATTTTCCATGGCCGCGCAAGGACAGAATGCGTCCCTCACGGTCGATGGCATTCCCATTGTCAGCAGCAGTAATACGGTAACGGGCGCTGTACCCGGATTGACCATCAATTTGAATAGTGCCGATCCCAACACTGATGTAACGATCTCGGCCACCGCGGATTCGAGCACAATCACATCGGCAATCAGCCAATTTGTTACCGATTACAACACCGTGGTCGGCCAGGTAAATAGCGAGTATACGTACGATTCGAGCAGTTCCACTGCCCAGCCACTTGCCGACGACAGTACATTGGGGGTGCTGCAGAGCGCATTGCTGGGAGCAGGGAGTTATTCCTCCGGTAACAATGGAAGTATCTCGACGTTGGGCTCGCTCGGTATCACGATGAACAATGATGGAACCCTCAGTGTTGACAGCGCAACCCTCAACAGCGCTATTGGAGCCAATTTTTCTTCGGTGCAGCAATTTTTTGAGGGCACGTCTCTGAATGGTTTTTCAAGCGCACTTAGCACCCAGTTGCAAAATCTTACTGACCCGTCTACGGGGGCGTTTACAGTTGACCTCAGTAGCATGCAAAACACCTATAACGACCTGACAGACCAGATCAATAATTTTGAAGACAATTACATTTCGAGCCTGCAGATAAACCTAACCGCCGAGTACAATTCCGCGGAAATTGCTCTCGAGAGCTTGAATACCACCAAGCAGGAAATCAATGCAGAGCTGGGCAACAATACATCGTCGGGAAATTAAGTCATGCTAATGAGTCGGGAAGCAACCGCATATCGCCAAACTGTAGTGCAGACAGCCTCGCCTATCGAAGTAGTGATCATGCTTTATGACGCTCTGGTTAGAGACTTAAACAGTGTGATCGCAGCCGTCCGCATTCAGGATGTTGAAGAACGCGTGCGGCAGTCGAATCATGCCTTCAGTTTGCTGCAACAATTGGATCTTATGCTCGATCATGAAAACGGAGGAGATACAGCGAAAGAACTCGCGCGGGTATACTCCCACGTTCGGGCGAGGATTATAGAATCCCAGATCAAGTTGGATCCGGCAATCCTGGAGCGACAGATCGAGTTCATACTGCAAGTCCGTGACGCTTGGCAAACAGCGCAACAGTCATGGGTTCCTGCGTCCGGCGATGGAAGAGCCTACTCAGCCGCCAACGGGCAAGACTCTCAAAGCTGCAGTTGGTCGGCATGATTTCCGATTGACCGTTGTTCGTGACGTGTTTCACCTGAGCCCCGAAGCCTCGATGCGCGGCAACTGGAAACTTTAACCGGGGCGGCGGCTTACTTAAGATAATCCAGAAGGTTCACCTGCTGATCGACCTGCGAGGCCGCAGCTACTGTCGCATTGAGGGCTGTCTCGGATGCAGTCGCGTTCGTGGCTGCGGTTGCTACGTCTGCGGAAACCAGGGTGTTCTGGTAGGTTGTAATATTCAGTTTCTCCTGACTCAGGAAGCTCTCATTATTTGTAAGTTCGTTTACCGTCCCACCATAGAAGACCTGTGCGGTATTGACGGCATTGAGTGAATTGTTAACGGCGACTTCGGCTGTGGCAATGCTGGAGGAGTCGCCCGACTGCAATGCCGTAATCAGCGACTGCAACCCTTCAAATACATTTGCGTTAGGCTGGGAAAATATACTGCTGCCGGGCAGGTTGGCTGCAACCGACAGCCCGGTACCAATCTGTACTTTCATCTGCTGCGAGTTTCCGACGTAATCAATCTGACTTGGGGTGGCGGGATCCGCGACATAAGGTGCGCTCCCAGTGGCGGTGCCCGCGAATAAATATTGTCCTGCATACGAAGTATTGGCGAGCGAGAGCATCTGGCTCTGAATGCCTGAGACTTCCTGGGCAATAGAGTTCAGGTCAGACTGATTCATGTCCCCGTTGGCTCCTTCTACCCCGAGACTCACAGCGCGTTGAAGAAGGTTGGTAACGGAGTTCAAGGTGCTGTTCGCTGTGTTGAGCACATTCGTGAGTGAATCGGAATTAGCGGTATATTGATCCACCGATGCTGCTCGAGAGTTTTCTCCGATCATCGCCGCTTCGGCTGCAGGATCGTCTGAGGGTTGATTGACGCGGCGTCCGGTGCTGAGCTGTTGGGCAGCATTGTTTTCGGCTTGCTGCGCCTGGTCCATCAGCGTCGCCATATCGTTGCTATAGTTGGGATTGACTCTCATAGTTTAGTACCCCGGGTTGGTGACTCCCATGTCAAGCAGGTTACCCATCAATGTATCCACAGTGGAAATGACTTTTGCAGCAGCTTGGTAGGAGCGTTCGTAGAGGAGGAGATTGGAAGATTCCTCGTCGAGCGAGACGCCTTCGACCGAGCTTTGCTGGTTCTGCAACTGGGTGAGGATGTTTCCCGTGGCAGCTACGTTGGAATTGGCCTCTGAGATTGCGCTGCCGATTCCAAAGGTGAGATTGGCAAACGCATTGGTCGGAGTATCTCCATTTGTGATCGCCTGATTTTGTAGGTTCAGCATATTGTTCAGGTTCGTATTATCACCAACCGCACCACCGCTGGCCGCGGCCGCAATCTGCGATCCACTGCTGAGAGCCACGGAAATCGAGGAAGCCGCTCCGGTCGCGCTCCCCGAGGTTGTGTTCGGCGGGTTGAACAAAGCGGTTCCTGCATTTCCATTAGCATCAGAGCCCGCGGTCTGCACGTTGTTGACGGCCGTAGCAAACTGAAAGGCGAATTGATCCAGCTGCGAACTGAGGGTTGACAGGGACTGGTCTCGAACCTGGAGATCGCCGCCCAAGCTGCCGCTCGCGATGGTGCTGGTGATGTCCGTTGCCCCGGCGTAAACATCATTGTTGCCGCTGGCATTCAGTTGATTCGTGAGCGAGTAGGCTTTGCTGCCCACCACAAGCGGAACGCCATTGGCAGTGGTGAGCGTGAGCCCATCAGAGCTCTTGACCGTTTTGTAGTCCATGATCGCGGAGAGTTGCGAGAGCAGGCTGGAGAGCTGATCCTGGGTGGAGTTGGAGCTCTCGCCAAGGCTCTGCGCGGTATTGATTTGTGCGTTGGTGGCCGCAATCTGCTGGAGCAGGGTATTGGCATCGCTGGTGGATTGCACGACAGACTGGTCCGCCTGCTGTTGCGCCTGGGAGACGACCGATGCGGTGCTCTGAAATGCGGATGCCACGTTGGCCGCGGCGGTGAGCACGCTTGAGCGCAGAGAGCCACTGGCGGGTGTTGTCGAAAGCTGTTGCAGCGAGTTGAAGAAGGAATCCATGCTGGAGCCGATCGATCCAGAAGCCGTATCCGAGAAAACAACCTGAACCGCCGAAAGCGCGCTTGAGACAGTGCTGTTCAGGTTCTGCTGCGATGTATTGGTATTGATCGAAAGATCCAGAACAGAGTCGCGCAAGCTTTGGATTGTCTTGACATCTACCCCGGTCGAACTCTGATCTGGGCCGTTGGGTGCTGACTCTTCCAATACGACGCGGCGGCGCGCGTAGCCGGGTGTATTCATGTTGGCCATGTTCGTGGTCGTTACGTCCATCGCCGTTGTGGAGGCGAGCAGCGATTGAACGGAGACGTTGAGGTCGGACGTTAATCCCATGATCAGCCTCTGAAGTGCACAGAGGCATGGCTGGAAGGTTGATGTCCGCCTGCCTGTAGGATGGCTCGCAGAGTGCGAGTCCACCGGATCGAGTGCTGCAGAAGCCGGTCGTACACACGGTTGAGTTCCAACAATTCTTGTAATCTCCCGGCATCAGGGGGATGTTCGGGCAGC
>Ga0181531_10002235_pt1 | contig 12118 bp, 7 predicted proteins | sample PEATcosm2014_Bin_38_FD_119743 | JGI IMG/M metagenome (GOLD analysis project Ga0181531, IMG submission 119743) | Peatland microbial communities from MTU Mesocosm Facility, Houghton, MI, USA - PEATcosm2014_Bin11_10_metaG | ecosystem: Environmental > Terrestrial > Soil > Wetlands > Peat | place... | reverse complement strand
GAGGGCGCGTCCGATGTAACCGCACTGGTCGATACCATCTTTATCGAGGCCGCGTTTTTCGTCCTTCTTGGCGGAACTCAGGGTTTGCCCGGCGCTGGCGTGGCGCAAAAAATAGAGGAACATACCGTAGCGTTTATTCCTTTCCCACTAAGGCTCGTGACGCGCGCCGCGACGGCGAGACGGGGATATCTTCGAGCGTCTTTTGTCCTTCCGCGAGACCGATCAAAAAGTCCTGAGCACTGAACGCGGCAGCGCCGCGGGGAGGACGTCTGCTGTGTCCTTGCAGCGATTGCCAGGGGCGCAGGTAGCGCCCGTCTTTTTGGAGGAATCGCGACTTTACATTGTCGGCGAGATACGCGGCAAGAATCTCATGGACGACGCGGTCCCGGAGCAAGGGATTCTTCAGGGGGAAAATCACCTCGACCCGTTCATGCAGATTGCGCGGCATCCAGTCGGCGCTGCCGAGGTAGACCTCGGGTTCGCCGCCATTTTCAAAGTAATAGATGCGGCTGTGTTCCAGAAAGCGTCCGACGATACTGCGCACGCGAATACGATTGCTGAGGCCGCGGATGCCTGGCCGCAAAGTGCAAATACCACGCACGAGCAGTTCGATGTCGACCCCGGCCTGCGAGGCCCGATAGAGCGCCTGAACAATGTCTTTATCGACAAGAGAGTTGATCTTCACAATGATTCGCGCGGGGCGCCCCTCGCGGGCATGCTCGGCTTCGCGCTCAATCAGACGCAAGCTCTTTTCAGCCAGGTCGAGCGGAGCGACCAGCATCGGACCGTAATCCGCATGTTCCGCATAGGCTGTCAAAAAACTGAATACATCGTGAACCGCGCTGGTAATTTCGGGATCGGCGGTGAGTAAGCTGAGATCGGTATAGATACGGGCGGTGGTGGCGTTGTAATTCCCTGTCCCGAGGTGGGCATACTGCCGGGTAATCCCATCGGGATCGCGGCGCACGAGCAACGACAATTTGCAGTGCGTCTTAAGGCCGACGAGGCCGTGGAAAACCTGCACTCCCGCATCTTCGAGATCCCGCGCCCAACGAATATTGGAGGCCTCGTCAAACCTTGCTTTCAGTTCTACGACAGCGGTGACCTCCTTGTGCGCGGCAGCGGCCATCAGCGACGGGACGATCGCCGAATGTTCGTTTGTGCGATACAAAGTCTGCTTGATGGAGAGCACGCGGTCGTCATCTGCTGCCGACTGAATGAACGACAGCACAGCATCGTAAGAGTCGTAGGGATGATGCAGAAGAATGTCGTGGCGACGCAACTCCTCGAACAAATCACGCGACTTCGCGGTCAAGCGCAGCTCGCGCGGCACAAAGCCGTGGAACTTCAGGTCCGGCCGGGCTGCCTCGTCGTAGATATTGAATAGCCGGGAGAGATTCACCGGTCCGTGGATCCTGAATATCTGCCAAGGATCGAGTTCAAACACGGTACCCAGACGCTCGATGATTTCCGGATTGGCGCCGGACTCGATCTCCATGCGGACGGCGTCGCCTTTGCGACGGTTGTGCAATTCGGCTCGCACGGATTCCAGCAGGTTGCGTGATTCTTCTTCCTGGAGATAGAGGTTGCTGTTGCGCGTGACGCGGAAGGCGGCCGAAGAGACGATGTCGTATCCCTTGTAGATGCGGGGAGCATAGTGCACGACGAGGTCGGCGAGGAATACGAAATCAAGTGTGTTTTGCGAAGGAAGGCGGATTAAGCGCGGCAGGGCGCGCGGAACCGTCAACACTCCGGTATAGGTGAGCGACGAACGACGACGGCGGCGCAGCAATAGCGCCACGCACGAGGCTTTGTTGATGACGCGCGGAAAGGGGTGCGAAGGGTCGACGGTGACAGGTGTCAGCAGCGGGTCGAGTTCGCGTTCACAATAGTCATCCACGAACGCCAAGGCGGCTTCGTCGAGCTCATCGATGGCGAGAACCCGAATGCCGTGCTCGGCCAGTTCGGAGCGCAAACGGTCCCACGTCGAATATTGCTCATCAACGAATTTATGGGCTAATTCCTTGATCAGGTCGCGCTCTTCGACCATGGTCAGGCCGTCAGGCGTGGTGGAGTTGAGTCCATCTTCGATCTGCTGCAGGAGGCCGCCAACGCGGACTTCAAAAAACTCGTCGAGGTTACTGGCGGAGATGGCGAGAAACTTGACACGCTCGAGAAGCGGATTGCGCAGGTCGCTGGCTTCTTCCAAAACCCGCCAATTGAATTTCAGCCACGAAGCTTCCCGGTTCAGCAGCGGGGCGCGGTTGCTAGGAGTTTTGCTGGCCATACGAGACGACTTATAACTCTTGAACTATTTCTGGTGTGTGAATTTTTGCCGAACCGTCCATTTTCCCCGACAAAACATAGAACTGCCCAAGGAGACTGTGCGGCGAGGGATGGCAAAGCGCTTCTGCGCCACGGCGAAGCCGGAAGTCCGATCTTTACGCTACTGCCCCACGGCTGGTAACAGTATATCAAGACAACCAGAGGCGCCGGACTGGGAGTCCGGCGCCTCTGGCTGCTTGCGGCTAGTCACTAGCGGGCGAGTCTCATCCTGACTTCGAGGATGAAACCGCTGGTTTTCTAGGGCAGGTAATAGCGAAACGACGAGAACACCATGGTGTCGAGGCCGTTTGGCTGCCGTCCATCCCCTGACCAGGTATTGCGAGTCACATACGAAACCTGCGTTCCGTACTGAAACCGGCCTCTGGGACCGCTGTAGAACCGGTACCAGAACCCGAGCGTGCCTTCGATCAGAGCCCTCGTATCGGCGGTGCAATTGGCGAGGGTGCCCGGAGCAAAACCTCCGGAGCCGGGCGCGGTTTCGGTATAGCAACCACTATTTGCGAAGGTCGGGGCTCCGTAACCGACGTTGGCCCCCAGACCCTTGTTGGCCAAGGGATCGAAATCGTACGACCGGGCAGCGTATTCGACACCACCGTAGCTGTAGATGTCGAATTTCTTGAGGTGCAATTCGAGTGTGCTCAAACCCTCCAGATTCTTGATCAGGTGAATCGTGCCGTCGGCATTGATCGAGGCATCAGACAGTCCGCCCGGAGCGTAACGGCCGATGCCGCTGCCGCCGAAGCCCTTTAAGCCAAATGTGACACGTTTCGCGATTCTCCAGCGAGCGCTGGCGCCGACGCCGCCTCCCTCTTTCGAGGAGTTGTAGGCGCCGGTCGCGGAGGTGGCGCCGGTTGCGGTGCAAAGGGGCGAACCGGTGGGAAACTCGACGCACGGAAAGACGCGGTCGGTGAAGCGATCGAGAAGTCCAAACACCTCGTAGTGTCCGAAGCCAGGGTCGAACGCGACCTTGGCGATAATGTCAGGGGACGGGTTGAACGAATAGTTCGCGGTGGTGTTATAGCTGTTGCTCGCGCCGGTCTCGCCGAGCAGATAGTTGCTGGCGTTGCCGTGCGTGGTGAGACTGGCCTGAGGATTCTCCATGGAGACGGCGAAGGCCACTTTGTCGTTGAAGGTTTTGGTAAGGCGGATGCCGTACTGGCGAGCGAAAACGAAACCGACGTTATACGAAGGATCGACGGTCTTCGGACGAACGTCATTGGTCTTGCCCATATCGTCGTCCGGAGCGATGCCCTTTGCGTCTTCGGTGACAAGACTCCAGCTCTGTCCACCAAGGAAACTCCAGCCGTTGTCAAACTTAGCCTGCGCCCAAGCCTGGCGGAGGCGGAGCGTATAGCTGTTGGTCGAGGTCGGAGTCGAAGTGACGCCAGCCGACAAGAAGTCAGCAGAGACGTAGCTGGAGAGATCCACGTTCTTGACCCGGCCCTCGACAAACGTCGTGATCTTGGACTGACGTGCGGAACCGAAGAACTCAGACAACTGGCTTTGCGACGCTCCGGGCATAGTGAGAGAGTTGAAGGGCGTCGATACGTCGGCGCCGAGCGCGCGCGAACGCCGGATAAATTCGGCGGCGGCATATCCGCCGGGCGTGATGTTGATGCCGCGGAAACGGATGGTGATCGGACTCTCCATCTGCGAGTTCAACACCTGCTCGGGCTGTGACGATGTCTGGGGCGGATCCTGCAGCACCGCGTTGGTGAGCACCGGGTGGTTCTCACTCGAACTGCTGACATTCTTCAAATCGGCTACGTCGCTGCGTAGAGCGCCGACTGTTTGTTGCTGCTGGCTCGCCTGGATCTGGGCGGCATCGGCTTTCGCGGCGGCTTTGGTCGCCGTGTTCTGCGTCTGCTCCATCTGTTTCTGGGCCTGCTGCAGCTGCTGATTGGTCTGTTGCAGTTGCTGGTTGGTCTGTTGCAACTGTTGCGACAGGGCCTTGATCTGCTCCTGTTGCGCGGCCACAGCATCCTTCAATGCCTGTATGTCGGCATTGGAGGCGGGCTCGGCTTGTTTTTTCGGGGTGGGAGTCTGCGCCTGCAGCGCCGACACCAACAACAAAATTAAAGTGAGTTTCGCTACCGCTTTCATTGGCTCTCCTTGAGTTACGCCCAATTCATGCAATCTGCTACTTTTCGGTTTGGTGGCTCCGGGGGCTGTACAATAATCCCTATAATACTACTAGACTAACTTAGATTACTTAGCAATTGCTTTTCCAGTCCCCAGCGAAGAGCCAAGCGAGCGAAACCTATGGATTTACAGGGATAGGGAAAGAAGGAACCAGGGTGGGAGGGCGAGACGTGCGCAAACTTTTGCCTTTTGCCCGAGTATCGATATTCCCCTCGGGTCAGGCCGGAAGCGATATGAGGTTGGGTGGCCCAGTGGAGCGTAGATCTGCGTGGATCCAGGAGGAGCAATGAAGCAGGATGCGAGACGAGGAATTATGCAGAGAAGTTTGCCCTTTCCCACTTCCAGGATTAGGAAAGGGCAAACCCGGCGTTAGTGGACCTGCTTAATCGTTTCCTTCACTTTGGCGGCAACGCTCTCAGGCAAAGGCGCGTAGCTTAGCGCGCTGGCCATGGATTGGCCACTGGTCACCATCCAATTGAGGAAGTCGGCGAGGATTTTTCCTTTGTTCGGATCCTTCGCGGGAACGGGAATCAACAACCATGTAAAGCTGGAGATTGGATATGCCGTTTTACCCGGCGCGTTGGTGATGGAAACACGAAAATCCGGGGGCATGGTTTTGACGGATGCGGCCGCTTCGGTGACTCCCTCGAGAGAAGCCTTGACGAAGTTGCCCGCCGAATTGCGGATCGATCCGTAGCTAATCTTGTTCTGCACCGCATAAATCAATTCAACGTAACCAATCGAACCCTGCAACTGACGGATCTGGCCCGCGACTCCTTCGTTGCCTTTGCCGCCCAAGCCAACCGGCCATTTCACCGAGGTCCCCTTGCCCACCGCGGACTGCCACTCCTGGCTCACCTTCGAGAGATAGTCAGTAAAGATGTAGGTGGTGCCACTGCCGTCAGAGCGGTGCACGACAATTATTGATTGGTTTGGGAACGTCACGCCGGGGTTGACCTTGGCGATGGCGGGATCATTCCAGTTCTGGATCTTGCCCAGGAATATTCCGGCGAGAATTTCTGGAGTGAACTTGACATCACCGCTGATGCCGGGAACGTTGTAGGCGGGAACATCGGCTCCCAATACTGTGGGGATGTGGAGGATCTTGAATTTGGCCTCTTTGAGCTGTTCGTCGGTCATCGGTCCGTCGCTGGCCCCAAAATCGACCGTTCCGTTGAGAACCTGGCGAATTCCGCCGCCGCTTCCGATGGACTGGTAATTGATCTGAACGTCAGGATGGAGCTTGTTATATTCACTGAACCACTTGGAATACATCGGATATGGAAACGTGGCCCCTGCCCCGTTCAACTGAGTCTGCCCCATGACCGGCAGCGCTAACGCGAGGCTGACAAACAGAAGCGCGATGCGTTGTATCACTCGACGAGTCCTCCCCAAGCTTAATTTAAGTATGCAACCCAGTTTTATGTTCGAAGTGTTAAAGCAAGGTTACAACGGAGTGAATTCTTGATGAACGCGCTTTGTTTTCCAGACACTTAGCGGCGAGCGTTTTGGTCCAGGCGTGCCAGTTCGTGGCCGAAGAGCGTGTTGTCGGGGAAATCTTTTTGCAAGGATTGCAGCATATCGCGAGCGCGCGAGAAATCCTTCTCGCGAACGTACGCGATGGAAAGCAGAATGCGCGCGAACGGTGCCAGCAGGAGGCCTTTCGCGGCGGTCGTCTGTAGTTCGGCGATGCCTCCTTCTTTATCGCCGGCGACGCCGCCGACCCGCAGGATCCAGCGGATGGGAGCAGCCATGGAGCCAACGATGTAACGGCTTACGCCTCCGGCAAGGCGTGCATCGTAGCAGGTCGGATCGACGGCAATTAACTGATCGGCCCAGGTAGTGGCTTCCTTTGTGTAATGGAGAGACGCGAGATTCCGTTTTTCAATCAGGGCTGCGAAGTCCGAGCGCAAGCCGTTGGCCAGTGTCATGGCCAGCAGCGAATCTTCGTCGCGGGGATTCTGGCTCAGGCGTGATTTCGCCATGGTCTCGGCGCGGTCGAGCGTCTGCTCAAAGCGAGCGCGCTGGGCCGGATCGGCATCATATTTCTTGCGCGCGGCAAATGCCGAGTCGTCTTCGTAGAATTGCGCTTCCAGCACGCCAAGGGGATTGAATTCCGAGAACAAGATGCCAGCAGCCTCACTGACGGGGCCCATAGCGTTGCCGGGATTCATTTTTCCCCACGACTCGAAATCCTTCTGCGCACCTCCGAAATCCAAATCGTAAAGGCGGGAGAATCCGGAGGCGAGTCCGGAGGAAGCTAACTCAGCATGTGCGGGTGCGGGAAAGAGGGCGAAGACTAGAGAGACAAACATCATCACGATAGCTCGAGCCGAATGTGTGACGGATCGCAAGGGAGGAAGGATGGCGCCTTTTTCCATGATATTCGCCGTTAGATGCGATATTTCGAGAGTCGGGTGAAACTTCGAGCAGGAATCTGCATCTTCTGGCACACTGCTTGACGGTGAGGACGATATTTCGTGACCGATGAAATTCGATGTGCTCCGGGCTGGCCCGGCATTCCGCCACGTTGGACTTCGAGCGCCAAAACCGGTATTGGAACTGCTCTGAATCTCCATAGTCGAGTCTGGTTCACGCTGAGTCACGGCATTCTGAACGAAATTTATTTTCCTCGCGTTGATCAAGCGTGCACGCGAGACTTCGGTTTTATTGTCACCGACGGCCGCAACTTTTTCTCGGAAGAAAAGCGCCATTGCCGCTTCCAGAATGTGGCGATCGAGCCTGGAGTTCCCGTTTACGAAATGACCAACACCTGCATTACAGGAGAATATCGCATCACCAAGGAAGTCCTGACCGATCCCTGGCGCAATGTGGTGTTACAGCGGGTTCGATTTGAAGCGCTGCAGGGCAAGTTGCGCGACTATCGGCTGTACGGATTGCTCGCGCCGCATCTGGCGAATGCGGGATACGGCAACACGGGATGGGTGGGAGCGTATAAAGGCCATCCCATGCTGTTTGCGGAGCGTGATTCCTGCGCGCTGGCGCTGGCCTGCTCGGCGCCGATGCCGCACCGGTCGGTGGGATTTGTGGGAGCGTCGGACGGCTGGCAGGACTTATCGCAGCATTTCCAGATGACCTGGGATTACAACCGCGCCGAAAACGGCAACATCGCGCTGACGGCGGAAATCGACCTGGCCGCCTGCGACGGAGAATTCGTCATGGCGCTGGGGTTCGGCGCTCTGTGGGCGGATGCGGGACAGCAAGCGATCTCTTCCCTGCTCTCTTCGTACCAAACGATCCGCAACGACTATGTCGCTCACTGGATGGAGTGGCAGCAAACGTTGAAGAAACTCGACGCCTATCCGCGGGAGAAGGATCTGTATCGCGCGAGCATGGTGGTCGTGCGCACGCATGAATCGAAAGACTTTCTGGGCGGAATCATCGCGAGCCTGTCGATCCCGTGGGGATTTGATAAGGGCGACGAGGATCTGGGCGGGTACCACCTGATCTGGCCGCGCGATCTGGTCGAAAGCGCGGGAGGCTTACTCGCGGCTGGTGCTGAAGACGACGCGCTTCGCGTTCTGCACTATCTCGAAGCCACGCAGGAAGAAGACGGGCACTGGGCCCAGAACATGTGGCTGGACGGGCGTCCGTACTGGAACGGGTTGCAGATGGATGAAACGGCCTTCCCGATTCTGCTGGTTGATTTGCTGCGCCGTGAATCGCCGCGCTGCTTCGGAGACAGCAGTCGCTGGTGGCCGATGGTCCGCAAGGCAGCACGTTTTATCGCGGCGAACGGTCCGGTGACGCAGCAGGATCGCTGGGAGGAAGACGGCGGCTATTCGCCCTTCACGCTGGCGGCTGAAATTTCGGCTCTGTTGATTGCAGCGGATCTCGCCCACCGACTGGGGAACCCGAAAGAAGCCGAGTTTCTGCGCGAGATGGCCGACACCTGGAATGACAACATCGAACGATGGACCTATGCAGTCCACAGCGATCTGGCACGACAAGTCGGCGTCAACGGCTACTACGTCCGCATCACGCCGCTCGACGGAGATGGTGCTGCTTCCCCGCTCGAAGGTTTCGTTCCGATCAAGAACCGGGCCACGAGCGCCGACGCGCCCGCGGTCGAAATCGTAAGCCCGGATGCGCTGGCGCTGGTTCGTTTCGGCTTGCGCGCGCCGAACGATCCGCGGATTCTCAACACGGTCAAGGTCATTGACGAACTGCTGCGCATCAAACTGCCCGCTGCTCCGCAGTGGTACCGGTACACGAATGACGGTTATGGCGAACATGCCGACGGAGCGCCATTTGATGGGACGGGAATCGGACGGCCTTGGCCATTGCTGGCAGGAGAACGCGCGCATTACGAATTGGCGGCCGGACGGGCGGAAAATGCTGAGAGTCTACTCGTGTCTCTGGAAAGCGCGACCGGCATTAGCCGGTTGATTCCGGAGCAGGTTTGGGACGCCAACGACATACCGGAGCGAGAATTGTTCAAGGGGAAAGCTTCGGGATCGGCCTGCCCGCTGGTCTGGGCGCACTCGGAATACATCAAATTGCGGCGGTCGCTGATCGATGGCAAGATTTTTGACCAGCCGGAGCAAACCGTCGAACGCTACTTGATCCAGAAAAAGACAGCAGAGTTTTTCAACTGGCGCTTCAACAACAAACCGCGGACCATGCCTCCGGGAAAGAAATTGCGGCTGCTCTTGATGGAGCGAGCGATGGTGCACTGGAGTTTCGATGGCTGGAAGACGGCACACGACAGCGACTCGGAAGAAAGTGGCTGGGACATGGAGCACCTGGACATGGACACATCAAAACTCACTTCGGGGCGGGAGATTGCTTTCACGTTCTACTGGAAGAGTTCAAGCCGCTGGGAGGGCCAGAACTACGTGGTGATGGTCGAGTAATGTCGTTTCACCGCATCGGTGGAAGGTTGAGCGTGCCGTCGACGACCTCGACAAAGTTCCTCTCTTCCCGAAGGATCAACCGCTTGCTCTGCGCCATGCTGAAATTCTCGCGCGCGGAGGCATCGCTTTTAAGGCGCGCTCGATATTCCTCGTAGGCGGCGAGACTTTCAAATCCGATCAAACCCCAGGCGATGTCATTCGTCCCCTCATACGGGAGAAAGTATCCAAGAAGATGGCCGCCGCATCGGGGAATGATGTGCGTCCAATTGTCGGCGTACTTTCTGAATCCTTCGAGCTGGAACGGATCAATCTGATAGCGAATCAAGCACACGAGTTTCAAAGGTTCCCTCCGAATGGCGGGTGGCGTCTCCGCAGCGCGCAAGAGCGTCACTGATGCAACAGCAGCCAACATGCGGGTGAGCACGTCGCGGCGGGTTACGGAACGTGGGATTTTAACCACTAGAAGATTTTGACGGTTGCCCCGCAGGGACACTTCGTCTACCATCAAAGCGTGAATGTCGCTGCTCACCCGGATGTCGCCGTCGCTCGCATTGCCGCTGCCATCGGCGAACCTGCCCGGGCACGCATGCTGTATTGCCTGATGGACGGGCGTGCTCGTACGAGCACGGAGTTGGCGATGGTGGCAGCGGTCAGTCCTTCGACGGCGAGCGTTCATCTGCAACTGCTGCGAGAGCAACGATTAGTTTCGGTCCTAGCGCAGGGCAAGCATCGCTACTACAGCGTCAGCAGTTCATCGGTAGCGAGCGCGTTAGAAGGGCTGAGCGTATTGGCGGGCCGTGGCGATGTATTTGAACCGAGCACGCCGGAACGCCTGCGGGCAGCACGAACCTGCTACGATCACCTCGCTGGGACCGTTGCAGTGGCACTCCACGATCGCTTCAAGACACTGGGATGGTTGTCGGGGTCGGTCGCGTCGGGCCGGGGATACGCCTTGACGCCGTCCGGATCGAAGGCTTTCGGGGATCTCGGCGTCGATGTCGAAAAGGTCCGGTCGCTGCGGCGGCGTTTTGCCTGTCCATGCCTCGACTGGAGCGAGCGGCGACCTCATCTGGCGGGGGCGCTCGGCGCGGCGGTGCTGAAGCTCGCGCTGAAAAAGAAATGGCTGGTACAGCATCTGGATAGCCGGGCGCTCGATGTCACGGCTCTCGGACGCCGAGAGATGGTTGCCCGTTTCGGCATACGCGTTGAAGCGGCGTCGCATTGACCATCGCCGAGGGGAAGCGCAAAAGGAAGGTAACTGACACTAATGCGTAGCGCCAGTTTGTTTATTATGGTCATGCTGATGACCGTCTTCGCGAACCCGCAGACTCTACCCACTCCGCAAGCCATCACCGATGCAAAGCAAATCGCGTCGAAACCAGACGCGCGAGTCGAGAAGACTCTTTCCATTGAAAAGCTATACATGACGCGGCAGGTGGGCGGAGCCACCTGGTCGCCGGACGGCAAGACGGTCGCTTTCGCCAGCAACATGAGCGGCCGGAACAATCTCTGGCTGGTGCCTTCCGAGGGCGGATGGCCACTCCAGTTGACCGTAAGCGAGCAGCGTCAGGCGCAGCCGACGTGGTCGCCGAACGGGAAGTGGATCGCGTATATCTCGGATTATGACGGCGACGAGCAATGGGACATTTTTCTGGTATCGCCGAAAACCGGACAGGTCGTGAATGTGACCAACACGCGGGAGATTTCGGAGGAGGATCCTGTCTGGTCACCGGATGGCCGCTATCTCGCGTACATCGTGAAGCCAAAAACTTCGTCGGTATTTGAAATTGATGTGTATGACAGCGTGCTGCGGGATGTGAAACACCTGACCAGCGGGACCGCGAAGGATCGCATGAATGTTTCGCCGATCTGGTCACCGGACGGGAAGTTCATCGTCTACACGCAGGAACAGTCGAAAGGAACTGATTCGAATATCCACATGGTTGATCTGGCGAGCGCCCAGAGCACACTGCTGACGCCGCATGACGGCGAGCGCACCTATTCCGCGAACGATATCTCTCCGGATGGCAAACAAGTTTTGATCACATCGAATGCCCTGGATGGCTACGACAATGCCGCGCTGCTTGAAATCGAGAGCAAGAAAGTTCATTGGCTGACGAAGGACAAATGGAGCATTTCGGGGGATAGCTTCTCTCCGGATGGAAAATATCTGACGTACGGGGCAAATGTCGACGGAAACACCTACATTTATCTATATGAGATCGGGACGGGGAAAACCCACGCGCTGGTTTTGCCCAAAGGAGTCAATTATGTCTCGGGGCGCGCCTCGCCGTTCACGCGCGACAGCCAGCGGTTGCTCTACAACCACAACGGTCCCACCGCCCCGGGAGATTTGTGGATTTACACACTCGCCGATGGGAAGTCGCATCAAATCACCAATTCGCTGGTGGGTGGAGTTCGGGCGGAAGACATGGTCGAGCCTTATCTCGTCCACTATCCCAGCAAAGATGGGAAGTGGACGATATCCGCTCTGGTGTATGTTCCGTACAATCTGCCACGCAACAACCAAAGTCCGGCGATTGTTTACGTGCACGGCGGACCGACGGCGCAGTCGGTTAACCTCTTCAACCGCTTCGTGCAATACATGACGAATCAGGGCTATATCGTAATCGCACCCAACTATCGCGGCTCGACTGGATATGGCAAGGAATTCCAGCAAGCGAATCTTTTCGATATGGGTGGAGGTGATCTTCAGGACGTGATCGCGGCCGCTGACTGGATCAAGCAGACCG
>Ga0181531_10002234_pt1 | contig 12119 bp, 13 predicted proteins | sample PEATcosm2014_Bin_38_FD_119743 | JGI IMG/M metagenome (GOLD analysis project Ga0181531, IMG submission 119743) | Peatland microbial communities from MTU Mesocosm Facility, Houghton, MI, USA - PEATcosm2014_Bin11_10_metaG | ecosystem: Environmental > Terrestrial > Soil > Wetlands > Peat | place... | reverse complement strand
GAGCTCGAGCTGGAATTCAATCCGCAGGGCACGCTCGCCGAGCGGATACGCGCCGGCGGCGCCGGCATCCTCGGGTTTTTCACGCGCACCGGCGCGGGAACCCTGGTCGCGGAAGGCAAGGAGCAGCGTGTCGTGGACGGCGAATCCTATGTCTACGAGACCGGGCTGGTCGCGGACATCTCGCTGATCAAGGCCTGGAAGGGCGATACCGAGGGTAACCTCGTTTATCGCAAGACCGCGCGCAACTTCAATCCGAACATGGCGACCGCGGGCCGTATCACGGTCGCCGAGGTCGAGGAACTCGTCGAAGTCGGCAGCCTCGAGCCCGACCACATTCATACGCCGGGCATTTACGTGAACCGCATCATCGCCGGCAAGAACTACCAGAAATTCATCGAGAAGCGCACGGTTCGCCCGCGCGCAGGAGTCTGAAGATGCCATGGTCGCGTGAAGATTTGGCCGCACGCGCGGCACGGGAGCTCGCCGACGGTTTTTATGTCAATCTCGGCATCGGCATACCGACGCTGGTCGCCAACTACATCGCGCCGGGCCTCAAGGTCGTGCTGCAGTCCGAGAACGGCATGCTCGGCATGGGGCAATTCCCGTTGCAAGGCGACGAGGATGCCGACTTGATCAACGCGGGCAAGCAGACGGTCACGGAGCTGCCGGAAACCTCGTATTTCTCGTCCGCGGACAGTTTCGCGATGATTCGCGGCGGACACATCGACTTATCGGTGCTCGGCGCGATGGAAGTCTCCGAAGGCGGCGACTTGGCGAACTGGATGGTTCCCGGTAAGGTCGTCAAGGGCATGGGCGGGGCCATGGACCTCGTTGCCGGCGTCAAGCGCGTCGTCGTGGTCATGGAGCACACGTCCAAGGACGGCGCACCCAAATTCAAAGCACAGTGCGAATTGCCGCTGACTGGCGCAAATGTCGTCGACATGCTGATCACCGATCTGGCGGTTTTTACGCGCAACTCGCGCAAGGATCCGTTTCGGTTGATCGAGGTCGCTCCGGGCACCTCACGCGAAGAACTGCGCCGCAAGACCCCTGCACGCTACGTGGAATGACGCGCAGCCGCTGATGACCGTGCTCACGCATTTGCAGCGCCTGGAGGCTGAAAGCATTCATATCTTCCGCGAGGTCGTGGCCGAATGCGAAAAGCCCGTGCTGCTCTATTCGATCGGCAAGGACAGCTCGTTGATGCTGCATCTCGCGCTCAAGGCCTTTGCGCCCGCCAAGCCGCCGTTCCCATTGCTGCAAATCGCGAGCGGCTGGGATTTTCGCGAGATGCTCGAATTCCGCGATGCGACGGCGCGCCGGCTCGGGCTGGAACTGCTGGTCTACACGAACGAGGAGGGCGCGCGCAGCGGCGTGAAGCCCTGGACCCCGGGCACCGCGTACGCCGACCTCATGTTGACGCAGGCGCTGCGCCAGGCGCTCGACCAATACGGCTTCGACGCGGCTTTCGGCGGCGGCCGGCGCGACGAGGAAAAGAGCCGCGCGAAAGAGCGCATCTTCTCGTTTCGTTCGGCCCAGCACCGCTGGGATCCCAAAAATCAGCGGCCCGAACTCTGGCAGCTCTACAATGCGCGCAAGAATCGCGGCGAGAGCATTCGCGTATTCCCGTTGTCGAATTGGACCGAGCTCGATGTCTGGCAATACATTCACCTCGAGAGCATCCCCGTGGTTCCCTTGTACTTCGCGCGCCCGCGTCCCGTCGTACGGCGCGAGGGCCGGCTCATCATGGTCGACGATGAGCGCCTGCCGATGCGCGAAGGCGAGCGCGTCGAACGCGTGAGCGTGCGTTTCCGCACGCTCGGCTGTTACCCGCTGACCGGCGCCACCGAGAGTGCGGCGGCCAGCGTCACCGACGTGATCCGCGAGATGCTGCAGGCCACGGGTTCGGAGCGCGAAGGGCGCGCCGTCGATCACGACGGCTCCGCGTCGATGGAGAGAAAGAAGCAAGAGGGCTATTTCTGATGGCAGCCGGAGCGGTGCCTGCAGCCGGCGGTTCCGACCTGATCGCGGCGGACATCGAAGAGTATTTGCGGCGGCATCAGCACAAGAGCTTGCTGCGCTTCATCACCTGCGGATCGGTCGACGATGGCAAGAGTTCGCTGATCGGCCGGCTGCTCTACGAAACGAAGATGATATTCTCCGACCAACTCGCACAATTGGAATCGGATTCGAAGCGCGTCGGCACGCGCGGCGGCGAGATCGACTTCGCGCTGCTCGTGGATGGACTCGCGGCCGAGCGCGAGCAGGGAATCACGATCGACGTTGCCTACCGGTTTTTTTCGACCGAGCGGCGCAAGTTCATCGTCGCCGATACGCCGGGCCACGAGCAATACACGCGCAACATGGTGACGGGCGCATCGACCGCGGATCTCGCGGTGATCTTGATCGATGCGCGCAAGGGCGTGCTCACCCAGACGCGCCGGCACAGCTTTCTGGTATCGCTGCTCGGCACGAACAAAATCGTGCTCGCGATCAACAAAATGGATCTCGTGGACTATTCCGAGCAGGCATTTCGCGACATCGAGCGCGACTTCCGCACCTTTGCGGCGCAGATTGAACTCAGCGACATCACCGCGATCCCGGTGTCGGCCGTTCGGGGCGACAATGTCGTTACATCGAGCAGCCGCATGCCCTGGTACCGGGGTACGAGCCTGCTCGAGCATCTGGAGACCGCCGCGCTCATGGATTCGGCCGCGACCAGGCCGTTTCGGCTGCCCATTCAATGGGTCAGCCGCCCGAATGCCGAATTCCGCGGGTTCGCCGGAATGATCGCGAGCGGCGCCGTGCGCACCGGCGATCGCCTGCGCGTGCTACCCTCCGGACGCACGAGCAGCGTCGCGCGAATCTTGAGCGCGGGTGCCGACACCGCGGTTGCAGTCGCCGGCGAGTCGGTGACGCTGACGCTCACCGACGAGGTCGATGTGAGCCGCGGCGATGTGCTGGCTGCGGCCGAGCTATCGCCGACGGTCGCAGATCAGTTCGAGGCGACGATCATCTGGATGCACGACGAGCCGCTGCTGCAAGGGCGCACCTATCTCTGCAAAGTCGGCGCTAAAACCGTGACCGCAACCGTCTCGCCGATCAAGTACCGAATCAACGTCAACACGCTCGAGCACATGCCGGCGAAAAAACTCGATCTCAACGATATCGGGGTCTGTGATATCGAGCTCGGCAGTGCGATCGCATTCGAGCCGTACAAAGACAGCCGGGCGCTCGGTGGTTTCATTCTGATCGATCGGCACACGAACAATACGGTCGGCGCCGGATTGTTGCGTTTCGCGCTGCGCCGCTCCCAGAACGTGCATTGGCAAGCGCTCGACGTCAATAAGCGCGCGCGCGCGCAGCTGAGTCATCAAAAGCCTTGTATCGTCTGGTTTACGGGGCTCTCCGGTGCGGGCAAATCCACGATCGCCAACCTCGTCGAGAAGATGCTGCACGCCGACGGGCGCCAGACCTACCTGCTCGATGGCGACAACGTGCGCCATGGCTTGAACCGGGATCTCGGATTTGCCGATGCCGATCGAGTCGAGAACATCCGCCGTGTCGCCGAGGTCGCGCGCCTCATGGTCGACGCCGGACTCATCGTACTGGTGTCATTCATTTCGCCGTTCCGTGCCGAGCGCACCATGGCGCGCAGCCTGGTTGAATCCGGCGAGTTCATCGAGGTTTTCGTCGATACACCGCTCGCGGCGGCCGAGTCACGCGATGTCAAAGGGCTCTACAAGAAGGCCCGCCGCGGCGAATTGAAGAATTTCACCGGCATCGATTCCCCGTACGAGGCGCCGGAAAGCCCGGAATTGCACCTCGACACGACCCGGCTTTCGCCGGAGGCCGGAGCCGACGCGATCGTTGCCTATCTCAGAGAACACGGGATCATCGACGTCGATTTGACCTGGGAAATATGAGCGGCGAGGCGCAGCTGCTCTGGGGCGTGCTGTTTGGTTCGATCGGAATGGGATTCGCGGTTTACGGCAAGAAGCAGCGTGCGCCGATCCCGTTGGTCTGCGGCCTCGCCCTCATGATCTATCCGTATTTCGTGCCGAATACGCTTGCGCTGGTCGCGATCGGCGTGGTTCTGATCGCCCTGCCGTATTTCTTTCGGCAGTGATGTAAGGCCCGCTCGGGCGCCTAGACGCTCGCGGCAGCACTCGCGGCCGCGCTCGCGAGTTTCGCGTCGGCACGCCGGCGCTGTTCTTCGAGTACGTCCGAAGCGGCAAGCCCGGTGTTGGCGGCAATGATGTCGATGAGCCGATGCTGGGGATCGCGCGGTAGCGTTACCTCGTGCAGCCGTTCCCAGATCCGAATGCGCTCTTCCGCGGTCTTGAGGCGCGAGGACTGCTCGGCGAGATCGAGTTTGCGCCGCTCGGCATTTTCCGCTTGCTGATGCGCAAGGCGGGCCCGGAAATCCATCGTTGGATCGTCCGAGGGCGTGATGTTGCTGCGCCCGCTCAAGAAATTCTGCTTGTCTTGCATCGCATTGGACTCCGAAGTAAGTGCGGACACGGTACCATTGTCCGGCTACGCGCGGATCGATTTCTGATGCGCCTGGGCACAAAATCGGAGCTTGAGGCCCGGCTAGGTCCAAACGCCGAACAATCGCGGCGCTCACGACGCCCAAAATAGAACAGGAGAATCCCCATGACAGTTTCCATTTACGATGTATCGATACCCAGTCTGGTCCGAGGATTGACGAATTTGTCGACGATTCTCGACAAAGCGGCGCTCCACGCGACCGCGCGCAAGGTCGACCCGACGATCCTGCTGCAGGCGCGCTTGTACCCCGATATGCACTCGCTCGTGAAGCAGGTGCAGATCGCCTGCGATACCGCCAAGGGCGCAGCGGCGCGTCTCGGGGCACGCGAGGTACCGAAGCACGAGGACAATGAAACGAGCTTCGCGGAGCTAGGCGCGCGAATCCAGAAGACCATCGAGTTCGTCAAGAGCGTGAGCCCGGAATCGATGGAGGGCGCCGATCAGCGCGAGATCGTGCTCAAGTTTCCGACGAATACGCTCAATTTCACCGGCTTGAGCTATCTCACGCACTTCGTTCTGCCGAATTTCTATTTCCACTGCAGCATCGCCTACGCGATCTTGCGCCACAGCGGCGTCGAACTTGGGAAACGTGATTACCTGGGCACGATTCAGTAGCCGCCGGCGCTCAATCTACGGAAGCATTTTATCCAGCACGGAAAAATGCTTGCGCGCGTACGCGACGATCTGCTTGTCGGTCGGGTGGTCTGCGGTTTCGACAGCAACAATGAGCTTGGCGAGCGCAGCATGCTTCTGCGTTAGATACGCGACGAAATCGTGCTTGGTCTGCGCGGGTCCGATCACGAGAATCTCGTGCGCACCGGCGAGCGCCTTGGCGGTCTCGTCGAAAAATCGATAATCGGCCAGCTCGTGGTGCGCCTTGGTGTGCTTGCCTTCATCCCCGTGACCGTGGTGCGAGTGGGCATGCACCACCGAGTGCTGCTGATCGGTCGCGGTTACTTGCCATATCGATGCCTTGAGATGATCGATCCAGACAACGGCGTGGTAATGGGACATCCAGAAACTCCTTGCATGATGCGCCGCGCACCCAGGCGACGCTTGGAACTATTGTAAGCCTTGGAGCAGTCTTAAGATCGCGCGGTCCGCAAAACTGGCGCGCGTGTAAGTGTTTGTCCTACTTGCACGGGCCGGTTCCGAAGTCACTAAATACACATTTTACTGTGTCAGACTTCATCGATGCCCACAGTCCTGACGATCAACGGCGGCTCGTCGAGCATTCGCTTTGCGCTCTATCGGCCCGGGCTCGCGGCCGAAGCGCGCATGCATGGAAAAATCGAGCGCATTGGCCTCCCCAATGCGATCTTCACGAGCAGCGCGGGCTCCGCCGCCGCTCCGCTGCGCCGCGAACTGTCGATTGCGGATCACCGCAAAGCCGTGCAGGTCTTGATGCAGTGGCTCGAGATGCAGCCCGAGTTCGCGGCCGTGCAGGGCGTCGGCCACCGGATCGTCAACGGCTTGGCGCACATGGAGCCTGAGCGCATTACGCCTCAACTGCTCGCGGAGCTGCGCGGCATCCGCCCATACGACCCGGAGCACCTTCCGAGCGAGATCAAGCTCATCGAGGCGATCGGCGAGCGTCATCCGCGGTTGCCGCAAGTGGCCTGTTTCGACACGGCATTCCACCGCAGCATGCCGCGCGTGGCCAAAACATTGCCGATTCCGCGCAAATACGCGGCGCAGGGCGTGCAGCGCTACGGGTTTCACGGCTTGTCGTATGCCTATTTGCTGACGGAGTTGGCGCGGCTCGGCGACCCCGGCGCGACGCGCGGCCGCGTGATCCTCGCGCATCTCGGCAATGGAGCGAGCATGGCCGCCGTGCGCGACGGCCGCAGCATCGACACCAGCATGGCCTTCACGCCGACCGCCGGTTTGGTGATGAGCACGCGAGCCGGCGATTTGGATCCCGGCCTTGCCTATTATTTTTCTCGCACCGAGGCGATGAGCGCGAGAAAGTTTCAAGCGATGATCAACGAGGAATCCGGCCTGCTCGGCGTGTCGGAAACCAGCTCGGACGTGCGCGACCTGCTGGCCCTGGAGGCAAGCGATGAGCGGGCGGCCGAGGCTTTGGCGTTGTTCTGTTACCAGGCGAAGAAATGGATCGGCGCATTTTGCGCCGCGCTCGGCGGCTTGGATACGCTGGTGTTCGCGGGCGGAATCGGCGAGAACGCACCGCAAATCCGCGAGCGCATCTGCGCCGGGCTCGGATTTCTGGGGCTGGAATTCCACGAGGCCCGCAACGCCGCGAACGCGGGCTTGATATCCGCCGATCAGAGCCGGGTTGCGATCCGGGTCATTCGCACCGATGAAGAACGGATGATTGCCGAGCAAACGCTGCGCATTCTCGGCCTAGAGACACAAACGGAGAGTTGAACCATGCAAGAGATTTCCCGCCGACCGACGCTCGATGCCGAGCAGTTGCGTAAGCTCGATGCCTATTGGCGAGCCGCCAACTATTTGTCGGTCGGGCAGATCTATTTGCGCGACAACCCGCTGCTGCGCGAGCCTCTTCGTGCGGAGCACATCAAGAACATGCTGCTCGGTCATTGGGGCACGACGCCCGGGCAGAATTTCATCTATACGCATTTGAATCGGGTCATCAAGAACTACGAACTCAACATGATTTACATGTCGGGACCCGGCCACGGTGGGCCCGCGGTCGTCGCCGGCACCTATCTCGAGGGGACCTACAGCGAGGTGTATCCCGAGATCAGCCGCGACACGGACGGTTTGCGCCGGCTGTTCAAGCAGTTCTCGTTCCCGGGCGGTATCCCGAGCCACGCGTCGCCCGAATGTCCCGGTTCTATTCATGAGGGCGGCGAGCTCGGCTATTCGCTGAGCCATGCATTCGGCGCGGTGTTCGACAATCCCTCGCTGCTGGTCGCCTGCGTGATCGGCGACGGCGAGGCGGAGACCGGGCCGCTCGCGACCAGCTGGCATTCGAACAAGTTTCTCAATGCGGCGACTGACGGCGCCGTGCTGCCGATCCTGCATCTCAATGGCTACAAGATCGCCAATCCGACCGTACTCGCGCGCATCTCGCGTGAGGAGCTCGAGCAATTGCTGCGCGGCTACGGCTGGACGCCGCATTTCGTCGTGGGCTCCGAGCCCGGGCTCATGCACGAGGCGATGGCATCGACGCTCGATTGTGCGATCGAACAGATCCACGAGGCGCAGCACGCCGCGCGCCAGCACGGAAATCAGACGCGGCCGCGCTGGCCGATGATCGTGCTCGATTCGCCGAAGGGCTGGACCGGCCCAAAATTCATCGACGGGCGCGCCAACGAAGGCACATTCCGATCGCATCAGGTGCCGCTGACCGATCCGGCGACCAACCCTGCGCATTTGCGCCAACTCGAGGAATGGCTGCGTAGCTACCAGCCCGAGCAGCTGTTCGATGCAAACGGAAGCCTCGAGCCGGAACTCGCCGCGCTTGCGCCGGCGGGCGAGCAGCGCATGGGATCGAACCCGCATGCGAACGGCGGGATTCTGCTGCGTGACCTGCGCATGCCCAACTTTGCCGACTACGGCGTCGATGTCGCCGCGCCGGGTGTGCCCGGTATCGGCGATACGCACGTGCTCGGCCGTTTCCTGCGCGATGTCGTGAAGCTCAACGAGGATCAGCACAATTTCCGGATCTTCGGGCCCGATGAGACGCTTTCCAACGGCCTCGAGGCGGTCTTCGAGGCGACGAATCGACAATGGGAGGCGCCGACGATCGCGAACGACGAATATCTGGCGCGCACCGGGCGCGTGATCGAGATGCTCAGCGAACACCAATGCGAAGGCTGGCTCGAGGGCTATCTGCTCACGGGGCGCCACGGATTGTTCAACTGTTACGAAGCCTTCATCCACATCGTCGACTCGATGTTCAACCAGCATGCAAAGTGGCTCAAAATCACGGCCCATCTGCCCTGGAGGCGCAAGATCGCGTCGCTCAATTACCTGCTTTCATCGCATGTCTGGCGCCAGGATCACAACGGGTTTACCCACCAGGATCCCGGGTTCCTCGATCACGTGGTCAACAAGAAATCCGAGATCGTGCGTGTCTACCTGCCGCCCGACGCGAACTGCTTGCTGTCGGTCGTCGATCACTGTCTGCGCAGCCGCCATTACGTCAATGTCGTCGTCGCGGGCAAACACCCGGCGCCGCAGTGGCTCAACATGGACCAGGCGATCACCCATTGCACGACCGGTATCGGGATCTGGCAATGGGCGAGCAACGATCAGGAGGCCGATCCCGATGTCGTGATGGCCTGCGCGGGCGACGTGCCGACGCTCGAGACGCTCGCTGCCGTGACGATCCTGCGCGAGCACCTGCCGGCGCTCAAGGTGCGCGTCGTCAACGTCGTCGACCTGATGAAGCTGCAGCCGAGCACCGAGCACCCCCACGGCTTGACCGATCGGGATTTCGATTCCTTGTTCACGACCGACAAGCCGGTGGTTTTCGCATTCCACGGCTATCCCTGGCTGATCCATCGTCTGACCTACCGGCGCAACAACCACCGCAACTTGCACGTGCGCGGCTACAAAGAGGAGGGGACGATCACCACGGCCTTCGATATGACCGTGCTCAATGAACTCGATCGCTTTCATCTCGTGATGGACGTCGTCGACCGCGTGCCGCAGATCGGCAGCGCCGGCGTCTATCTGTCGCAGCAGCTGCGCGACAAACTGGTCGAGCACAAGCGCTACATCGAGGAGAACGGTCGCGACATGCCGGAGATTCGCGACTGGAAGTGGTCGAGCATGCCGCGCCGCCCGTGAGTGGCGCTGCGGCGGGCAAGCGGCGGCTCACGTTGCGAATCGAATTACTCGTATGGCGCTGAGGCGCGAGAAGTCGCGGTCGTGAGTCACCAATGCATCTGCATTGATCGCAATTGCGCTGGCGGCCTGTATCGCATCCGGCAGCTTTAAGCGCAATTTTCCGCGGATTCGAGCGGCGCTCGCGGCGATGCCGCTCGACAATTCGACGACCACCCATGATTCCAGTGTGGTTCTATAGCGCTCGGCGAGCGCCTCGTCGCCGGATTGCAGAGGCCCCGTCATTAACTCCGCGAGTGTGATCGTCGTGACCGCCAGACGAAAGCGCCCGTCACCGTGCGCTTCGAACAATGGCCGATAGAATGGGCCGAACTCGGGATGTCCCTCGAGAAAAAAGATCAGCGGCGCCGAATCGATCAGCAGCAACGCACCGCCGGGTAGATCGGCGAATTCTAGCGATTCCATTCGTCGCGCAATTTTTCGAGCACGCGCGCGCTATTCTTACCCCATAGCCCACGGCCCGATCCTTCGAGGCGCAATAAGGAATGCTGTGGGCGGCCATTGCGATAGTCGCCTAAGGGCACGAGCGCGGCAACCGGCCGCCCGCGTCTCGTAATGATCGTCGTACGGCCGGATTGCGCGTCCTCAATTAGGCTGGGAAGCTCATTGCGCGCCTCTTCAGCGCCCTTTGTGGTGGTCTTTTGCACAGCCTGTCCTCTGCGTTAAACTGTACAGTCCGTACAGGTTCTTGTCAATTGCACCCGGCACCGAATCGGGGCTATCGCAGCAATCGCGTCGCGATCGCCGATACCGCACTGATCAGCGCATCGGACTGCGGAACCTGGGCAGCATTGGCCGGCAGTTGGCCGCCGGGGGTCAGGTGATCGATCAAGTGCGGAACAACTTGAGCCAGTAATGCGCCGGCCTCCTGCGGATTGATGCCGAGTTGTTGGGCGATGTGGCCGATCGAGCCGCTACCGAGTGCCTGCGCGATCTCGGCGCCGGTCACGGTCTGATTCTGCCCGGTGCCGATCCAGGAACTGACCTGGCCGGCGAGTCCGCCTTGCGATAATTGATTCACGAGCCCGCCGATGCCATCATGTTGTTGCAGTAAGGTCTCCAGTGCCTGGGCGATCGGCGGTTGCACCGAGGGCCCGGAGCTCGGGCTCAAAAGGCTGCCGAGTGCGGCGTCGAAAAATCCCATGTGTGTTGCCTCCGTAGCGGCGCGTGCGCCGGTTCCAATGTGACGAGACGGCCGCGGCATGATGCCACGGCTGCGGATTCAGCTAAATGACGCCGTTCCTCCGCAGTTCGGCATATCGTGGCGGTGCGAGCTCGAGCAGATGCTGGTAGACCTCGTCGTTGTGCTGGCCCAGCGTGGGCGCCGATGAGCGAATCATACCCGGGGTTTGCGAGAGCTTCGGCGCGACATTCTGCATCTTCAACGCCCCCATGGTCGGGTGGCGGATCGTGACGATCGCCTCGCGCGCGGCGAACTGCGGGTCGCAGAGCATATCCGGTGCCCGATAAATGAGGCCGGCGGGAACGCCGTGCCGGTCGGTCAAGTCCAGCAGGTCGCGCGTCGAGAGCGTCGCGGTCCACTGCCCGATGAGTTCATCGAGTTTGCCTTGGTTGCGGCCGCGCGCGAGGTGATCGGCATAGTCGAGATCCTCGGCGAGCTGCGGTCTACCCATCGCCTCGGCGAGCCGCCGGAACACGGTGTCTTGGTTCGCGCCGATGAGCACGAGGCCGTCTTGGGTCGGATAGACGTTCGACGGCGCGATGTTCGGCAGGATCGCGCCGGTGCGCTCGCGCACGAAGCCGGTCTTGTCGTATTCGGTAATCAGCGATTCCATCATGTTGAGCACCGACTCGTAAATCGCGGCGTCGACGACTTGTCCGCGCCCGGTCTTCTCGCGGTAATGCAGCGCCGACAGCGCCCCGACACAGGCAAACGTCGCAGCCAAGGAGTCGCCGATGCTGATGCCCAAGCGGGACGGCGGCGAAGACGGATCGCCGACTACATAGCGCATGCCGCCCATGGCCTCACCGATTGCGCCGAATCCCGCACGGTGCGCATAGGGTCCGGTTTGGCCGTAGCCGGACACGCGGATCATGATCAGGCGCGGGTTGATCGCGCTCAAGGTCTCGTAATCGAGACCCCATTTCTCCATCGTGCCCGGCCGGAAATTCTCGAGTAGAAAATCGGTCTTTGAGGCGAGCTGCTTGAGCAACTCCTGCCCCTCGCGTTTGCGCAAATCGAGTGTGATGGAGCGCTTGTTGCGCGAAATGACTGGCCACCACAGCGAGGCGCCCGCCGCATCCTTGCGTCCCCATTGGCGCATCGGATCGCCCTGTCCCGGTGCCTCGACCTTGACGACGTCGGCGCCCATGTCACCGAGCAGCTGGCCGCAAAAAGGACCCGCGATCAGTGTGCCCAATTCCACGACCCGCAGATCCGATAGCGCGCCGTGTGTGAATTCGAAGGGTTTCAAGGTTTTTCCGGGATTGCTTTAAACTATCGACTGGGATGCCCGGACGACGGTGGACAAATGTTAACCAACTCAGGCGCGGAATGAAAATCGGACTCCTCGAAGTCGGGCCCCGAGATGGGCTGCAAAGTCACAGCGCAATCGTCCCGACCGGGGTCAAGCTGGCGTTGATCGAGCGTCTCGTCGACGCAGGCTTGCGCCGCATCGAGGTCGCGAGCTTCGTGAGCCCGGCCCGAGTTCCGCAAATGGCGGACGCCGAAGCATTGCTCGCGGCGCTGCCGCGCATTTCCGGCG
>Ga0181531_10002233_pt1 | contig 12124 bp, 9 predicted proteins | sample PEATcosm2014_Bin_38_FD_119743 | JGI IMG/M metagenome (GOLD analysis project Ga0181531, IMG submission 119743) | Peatland microbial communities from MTU Mesocosm Facility, Houghton, MI, USA - PEATcosm2014_Bin11_10_metaG | ecosystem: Environmental > Terrestrial > Soil > Wetlands > Peat | place... | reverse complement strand
GGACAGCGCGGCGTCCCGGGACATGGCCGTGCGCCCGGACATGGCCGTGCGCCCGGACATGGCCGTGCGTCCGCACCAGGCCGTGCGCCCGCACCAGGTCGTGCGCCCGGCGGTGAGCACGCCGGCGCCCGAGCGTGGCCTCAACTGGCTCGCGCTCGGACTGCTGCTTGCCGCCTGGAATGCGGCGAGCGACGATGCGGGACGCGCGACCCGACCCGAAACGCTCCGCGACCATCCGCTCGTCTCGGTGCGCGCGCTCGCACGCAGCGGCGAGCTCGAACGTTGAGATCGAGCGACTCGCCATGCATCGGAAGGAGTCAGAAAACTTCTGCACAAGAACATGAGGATGTGAAGGGTCACAAAATCGTCAAGCAACTGTAAGACTTGATCTCTCTAATGGCGCGGCTAATGCTGGCCACCGAGACCAACAAGCAGATCCTCATCGTTGATCGGGATGTTGCCTCCGTCGAACCTCTCCGTCAGAAGCTGGCGGAGATCGGCTTCGGTGTGCGGGCAATCACCGATGGCGCCACCGCCCTCAATGCGGTGAGCGAGCGGCCGCCTCATCTCATCATCATCGATTGGAACATGCCCGGCTTCGTGGCGCTCGAGCTCATCCAGGGCGTGCGACGCGCCCACGCGAACCAGAAGGTGCGGCTCATCATCATTTCCGCGCTCGCCGATGAGCAGGACATCGTCACCGGACTCAACCTGGGTGCCGACGACTACATCGCAAAGCCGTTCTCCTTGCGCGAGGCGGTGGCGCGCGTGTATGCGGTGCTGCGGGTTCACGCGCACGACGCGCGGCAATCCGCACTGTGTATCGATGACCTGGTCCTGGAGTCCGCGACCAATCGAGTCACGGCGCGCGGCAAGCTCATCTCTCTGCGCGGCGTCGAGTATCGGCTGCTGGAGTTTCTAATGGCCCACGTCGGGCGCACTTTCAATCGGGCACAGCTGCTCTCGAACGTGTGGGGTGACGACCACGAGGTCGATGAGCGTACGGTCGATGTAAATGTTCAGCGCCTCAGAAAGATCCTAAGCGAACCCGGCTACGAGTCCTACATTCAGACGGTGCGGGGCTTCGGGTATCGTTTCGCTGCGCCTGCCACGGCGCGTGTAGAATGAGACTTAAGTCGTCATTTTAGTGTTCCACGCGATGTTCCACGCGTAAGTGTCTTTTTTGTAAGCAAATCTTCTTCCGCGAGTCATCCGTTCGTCACATCCAATGGCGAAGGTGCGAGTCGTCTGAAGCCTTTAGGAGGAGGACCTATATGGTGGAGCGCAAAGCACCGGCGCCGCTGAAGCTGCGGACCGTCTTCATCTCGGACATTCATCTGGGGTTCAAGGGGTGCAGCGCCGAGCTCCTGCTCGATTTCCTCCACCACGTCGAGATGGACACCCTATTCCTGGTGGGCGACATCATCGATGTCTGGAGCATGAAGAAGAGCATGTTCTGGCCCCAGGCTCACAACAACGTCGTGCGCACCATCTTGGGCAAGGCCAAGCGCGGCACCAAGGTGATTTTCGTGCCCGGCAATCACGACGACCTCTTCCGCGAGTTCGATGGTGCAGTGTTCGGCAATCTCGAGATTCATCGCGAGTACATTCACCTGGGCGCTGACGGCCGCCGCATGCTGGTGCTGCACGGGGATGAGTTCGACAGCGTCGTCAAGTGCAGTCCCTGGCTCGCAAAGCTCGGTAGCAACATCTACGACATTCTGTTGGCCGCCAATCCCTACATCAATTGGTTTCGCCGGCTGTTCGATCTGCCGCACTGGTCGCTCTCGGCCTACCTCAAGAACAAGACGAAGAGCGCTGTGCAGTACATCGGCAGCTTCGAGGAGGCGGTCGCGGCCGCGGCACGCAAGCGCAACGTCGATACCGTCGTGTGCGGGCACATCCATCGCGCCGAGGTGCGCAATATCTCAGGCGTGCTCTACTGTAACGACGGTGACTGGGTGGAGAGCTGCACCTCATTGGTCGAGGACATGAATGGGCATCTGCGACTCATCGACTGGCCGAAGCTGCGTGAGCAGCTGGAACCCGGACCGCTTCCCCTGCCGGTCGGTCAGGCGGCCTGAGGCGCCGGTACGGCTTTCATGCGGCTGTCAAGTTGATGCGCTGTAATAAGGCTTACGGGAGCATGTTCTTGAACGACACCTTTGAACTATGGAGCCTGCCGTGGCACGCCCTGCAGCGCAGCCTCGCGGAAGGCGTCGGAGCCGAGGGCTCGCGCGCGATGCGGCCGCGCGAGCGCGTGCCCGGCGTGAACCCTGCCGCAGGAGTCGCGGCCAACTGGCTGAGCCGCGCCCGAGCGCTCGCCGCTGGCACCATGCGCACGAGGACCTAGATCTCCTGTCGATCCCTCTCGAGCCCCCTCGAGCTTAAGGCCTCCTCGCGAGGCCTTTTTTCTTCTCCGCCGCGCGGGGCGGTGCAGGGGCCGCAGACGCGAGCACGCAAAATATCTGCCAGATTAATGTCCACGAACCGTCATGTTCGGCTCGCACCATCCTCACAGAACAGTGAGCAGGAGTGCAAGACGATGAGCAGTTTGGATTTCGATCTTGACGGGCAGATGAGCCGGTTGGAAACGGAATGGCGGCATGGGTACGAGGCCAGCATTCTGGCACGTGCGGAATATCAGGCGCTTGCTGCGAATCCGAAGGCGCGTGTGAGCGCGCTCGATGCGGCCCGCGAGCGTCTCGACCGAGCCGAGGCTCTCAAGGCGCGCATCATGGCGAAGATCGAGCGCCTCGAGGACCGGCTGCTGCGTCGGGATTAGAATCAACCGAGATCGCATGTCGCTGTCCAACAACCGTCACCTTTGGAGCGCAAACTTTCGAGCGATGCCATGAAGCTCGAACAGATCTGGAGGCGACATGCGAGGCGGTGATGGCGAAGACGCTGCGGCGGAGCTGATCGAGCGACAATGGTTCGCTGCCATAGCGGCGGTACAATCTAGACGCGAGGAGAGCGAGCTCTTGCGCCAGGTGATTGAGACCGCCGAAGACGCATGGCGCCGCGCACGCACCGAGCTTGCGCGGCTCGAGTCGCTGCGCGATGCGCTGGGCGAGGCGCTGGCGGAAAGCGAAGTCGGTGCGGGTGGCGCGGTCCTAACCAGTTCGCGCCGGGGGGACCTCGGCGTACTGCGTCCCGATATGAGCGCGCCCTCGGCAGCCTGATGGCTCGAGCCCCGGCGTCGCCATCTCGTGAGAGAGCCGGAGATCAAAAGCACTCGCCGGCGATGACGATCATTGCTGTCATGATCGTGAGCTTCTCGCTATCTCTCGCAGTCCTGTGGCGGCAACAAAAGCCCGCAATCCCGCCGGCCCGCTCGCCCATCCCCACGGTACCCGTGCGGCTCAATCCAAGCGAAGTCACTGCTGCCGTATCCACCGCTCAATCGCGGGTCGCTCGAGAGACGCAGCGGGATCCGCCGCACAGCCTCGTGCCGCAGCGCTCCGCGATGCCTCCTGCGCACAGCTACGAGGGACCCGACCTCCCGGTGGTGTTCGGCATCATCAACAAGTCCGTCTACACGACTGAGGACGATGAGCGGGGTGTCCCGACCAACGTGACTCGAAACGTCAACGAAGCGATCGTGTCAAACTCATCCGACCGCCCGCTGACGATCACCATCACGGAAGTCGATCCTTCCCAAAAGAAGTTCTCTCAGGCACAGCTCGCTCTGCCGCCGGGTGTGCAGCGGCACTTCGGCGAGAATCTCGGTCTTCAAATGCTGTCGGGCGACGAGCTGACGCTAGGCAGTGCCTCCTACCGCGATCTCATAAGCCGGATCCCTTGAACGCACCTGCGTCGCCACTCAACTTGCCGACGTTCGCCGGGCGTTTGCATGACAAAGGAAATACGTTTCGCGGCCGCAGGCGAATGTCGCCCTGAGCTGCGCGTTCTTCAGCTCGATTGTTTGAAAAAGTTCACATTTCCAACATTTCCATGCCACAGGGCACGGCGAGACTGCGCGCAGTAAATCGTGGTCCGCAGCCACGCGGTGCATCAGACAGTCGCGACGGGATGATCGTTACCAGCGTCTTGGCGGAATCGATTCGTTGTACGACGTCATTTTCAAGGAGCATTCATGAATAATTTCATTAAGGTGGGCGTTGCCGGCGCTCTTGCGCTCGGGTATGTATCGGCACACGCGGGTGCCGTCATTCCGAGCAGCTCGAACACAGGGGATGTGTTCCTGTTCGCGGACGTGATCCAGGGAGGCAGCGTTACCGCGGCGTTCGCCGCCGACACAACGGTGAAGGTGGACAATGTGACGGGCGGAACCGCCTTCGGCACGCTGTATGCGACCGACGGCAACCTGAGCACGCTGCTCAGCGATGCCCAAGCCAGCGGAGCGAGTCTCCAGTGGGCGGTCGTGGGGGGTGGAGGTCATTCGGACGGCAGCTTGAGTTTCGTGAGCACCGTCAACAACCTGTCCACTTTGCAAAATCGCAATGGAGTCAACGAGGGCAACTGGCTCACGCACTTCATCAACACGGCAACCTTGGTCAATACCAACACGGGGACCAATCCATCGGTGCTTGCGACATCCGCGGGCGGTGCCGCCAATTGGGACCCGACGACCCTCTTGTCGAATGCGTCCAACTGGTATTTGAATGGCCCGACCAACGCCATCACGGGCCTCGGTTCAGCGACCCTGTACGGGGTCACCTCACCGGCGAGCAATTCGACCAACCCAGTCACGATCACCAATCTCGGGACCGTCACGCTCAGCGCGGGCGGGCTCAGCCTGAGCGCTCCGTCGGCCGTGCCGCTCCCTGCCGCCGTGTGGCTCCTGGGCAGCGGCATTCTCGGTCTGGTCGGCATTGGCCGTCGCAAGTCGAGCGCTGCAGCCTGACAACGCGACAGAACGTTTTTCGACTCAAGTTTGAGGAGTGGTCATATCATGAATTTCAACGTCAAGCTGGCTGCTGCGGTAGCCACCGCGCTCGGCGCGGGATCGGCTTTCGCCCAAAGCGGCGTGCCAACTCTCGCTCAGATCGAGGCCGTGCCTGCGGCCAATCAGGTCTACATCTCCGGCTCATCAGCCGCGAAGAACGCCGTGCTCGCCGACATCGAGGCGAACATCTGCGGCGGCGCCGGAAACTACTACAACTTCACTTCTGCCCCCAATGGCAACTTCTTCGCCATCTCTTGCACCCCGGTGGGCGCCGTCGGGGCGAGTAATGCGGGCGTATACAACTTCTACTACCGGGACGAGGGTGGCTCGGTCACGGGCTATCTACCCATTGTCAACACCAAGCAGGTCAATCAACTCGCCCTTACCACGGCGAACATCACCGCTGCGGCGTGCGGCGCCTCGCCTCCCTGCGCGCTTACCGTCAACGGCACCTCCGCCGTCAACGGTCAGGATGACTCGTTCACCGGCGCGATTGCGAAGCAGACGACGGCCCTGGGCATCGGCGACGTCGAGCCCGCCGCGCTGACCGGTAACAACTATCCGACGCCGTATTCCACGGCCGTGTGGGGACCGACCAATCCGTCGGGCCTGGCCAGTCTCGCGGGGACCGGTTTGTTCGGCGAGGTGTATGCACTGTTCGTGAATGAAACCACGTCGTTCACAGAGACCCCGTTGGCCTTGAGTCTGCAGACCGTGCAACAGATCCTCACCCACAAGATCAGGAACTGGAGCTTGGTGACGGACGTGAACGGCGCTTCCGTGGTGAGCACACCGGTCGCCATCACGATCGTCAACCGCGAGAAGGGCTCGGGAAGCCGGGCGGCGACCGACCTGCTGATCGCAGGCGATTGCAACAGCCAGGGCGTACTGTTCGATGCGTCCGGAGCGACGGATTACTTCTCGACCAGCGACGTGCTCAACGCGGCCAACGGAATCAATGGTGCGATCACCTACGCCACGATCGATCAGAGTGGCTCGAATCTGCATCAGGTGTCGCTCAACGGCGTCGTGCCGAGCAACGCGGCGGCGGCATCGGGCGCCTATCCGTTCTGGGTCGAGGCGCAATTCGTGGACAACTCGACCGCCGCCGGTGCGGATGACGCGGTGATCAGTTACCTCACCGCCGCGATGCAGACCGAGGCCACCGCACCGCACGTCGCCGACGTGGTCGCGATTCCCGGAGTGCCAGCGGGCTCTGGAAACGTCGCTCATTCGGTGCTCGCGAACAGCGCGAGCGCGGGAGGCGGCGCGCTCGGAGCCGCGACCATCTACACCAACCCATTCACGCGCGCGGGAGTCACCTGCAACTTGCCGGCATCCGTCGCGACCCAGCAGTAGCGCACCGAGTTGGAGAATATCTAGAAGAAGGATGACGATTCGCTGGCCTCTCCTGTTCAAGGGGAGGCCAGTTTCGTTTTACCTCAGTACTTTGCCCGCCCGGGGTTCGCAATTCCATGACGGGTCCATGATGTCCTGTGGCATGAAGGCCGCGGTGATCGCAGCAGGAGTGAGTCTGCTGTGGGGTGCTTCGGCCGTCGGCGCAACCGATGAGGCCGCCGTTCCGGCGGCAGAGCAGACCAAGCAGGCACAGCCGAAATTCGACGTCATGGAATACCGCGTCATCGGCAACACGGCGCTCTCGGTCCGCGATATCGAGCGAGTTCTCTATCCGCTCCTGGGCGCCGCGAAGACCTTCGCCGATGTCGAGGCGGCCCGTAAGGCCCTCGAGAATTTCTACCATGCCCAGGGCTACGGGACCGTGTTCGTCGACCTCCCGCCGCAAACGATTCGCGAAGGAGTCGTGCGCCTGCGCGTCACGGAGGGCCGCATTGAGTCCACACTGATCGGCGGAGCGCGCTACTTTGCGGAGCGCGACGTGATCGCGCAGCTCCCGGCCGCAACGCCGGGGACGGTGCTGCAATTATCGAAGCTGCAGTCGGAGCTCACTGCGGTCAACACCCAGACGCCAGATCGCTCCGTGGTGCCCATCTTGAAGGCAGGATCTGCGCCCGGCACCGTGGACCTCTCGCTTCAGGTCAACGATACCCTGCCGCTGCATGGCAGCGTCGAACTCAATAACCAGGCGACCCTCGATACACGCGAGCTGCGCACCGTTTTGAACTTGAGCTACAACGAGATGTTCGGGCGCCTCGATAGCTTGGCGCTGCAATATCAGTTCACGCCGCAGCAGGTCGACCAGGTGCGGGTCTGGGGAGCCAACTACGCGCTTCAGGCGTTCGAATCCGGGCTCCAGCCCTCATTGAGCTACGTCAACTCGAACAGCAACGTGCCGACGCCGGGAGCCTTGGGTGTGCTCGGAATCGGTGAGATCACCAGCGCAAAGCTCGGCTATCCGCTGCTGAGCTCGCAGGCGTCCCTGCAGTCGGTGAGCGTCGAGGCCGACTACAAGCATTTTCGCAACTTGATCAACCAGAATGCGACGACCGCGCTCGACACGCCCATCACGTACTTGAACCTCTCGGCCGTGTACTCCGGACTCTGGCGCTCGGACATTGACGTGACCACGTTTGCGGCCGCCGTGAACGCCGGTCCGCGCCACCTGGTCGGCAATCAGTCGGCATTCGAGAACGATCGTTACAAGGGCCGCGCCAACTATTTCGATCTGCGCGCCGATCTCGCGACCACGCTGAAACTTCCGGCCGGGCTCAGCCTGCGTTTGCGAGCCGCGGGTCAGGGTGCGGCGGATCCTTTGATCACCAACGAGGATTATTCGATTGCCGGGATCGACGGCGTGCGCGGCTACCTCGAGTCGGAGGAGCTGGTGGACAAGGGGGCAAAAGGGACAATCCAGCTGATATCGCCCGGCATGCGCTGGCACGATTTCGTTCTGGGCGACGCCTACTCTTTTTTTGACGCGGCCAAGGGCTCGGTGATCGATGCGCTGCCGGAGCAGCCCGCGAGCTTCCGGCTTCGCAGCTGGGGATTCGGGCTCGACCTCCTGCCGGGAAAGAAGATCACCGGGAGTGCCACCTGGGCCAAGGCGCTCGATGATGCGGCCGTCACGCACTCGGGCGAGTCGCGCGTGCTATTCGACCTTCGCGGCAGCTTCTAGCAGGGACTCGCAACGGGCACGTCATATTTTGCGGATAGGCTGAAGACGAATCATCCGGCATAAGGGGCACGGAGGGGATCTGGGATGAGTCTGGTCAGGCGCTGGATACTCGTGTCTGCCGTCAGTCACTGGAGCGGTCTCGCCGCAGCCGGAACGCAGCTGCCGGTTCCCTGTGCACCTGGTTTCTGCGCCACAACCAACGGCTTCGTGACTTCCGGCGCCGCAACCGCCGTGCAGGCCGGCAAGACTCTCGACATCCATCAGACGAGCAGCACGGCGACGCTCAACTGGGCGTCGTTCAATGTAAGCGCAGACGGCAAGGTGATCTTCCAGCAACCGTCGGCGAACGCGGTGGCGCTCAATCGTATCTACGACGCCAATCCGAGCAGCATTTTCGGAACACTCACCGCCAACGGCCAGATCTACCTCATCAATGCCAACGGATTTCTCTTCGGCTCGACGGCACGGGTCGATGTGGCGGGGCTGATCGCCTCCTCGCTCAATATCACCGACAGCACCTTCGAAAGCGGCATTCTCGCTCCCGTGGACAGCTTCAAGCCCGCGCTCGAGCAATTCACCGTGAGCTCGCAAAACTTCGCGAGCGATGGGCCGTTGGGTGCTCAAAAGATCACAAACGTCGGCACCATCAGCGTGCAGGATGGAGCACGGTTGACCGCCGCCGACGGAGGGCGGCTGCTGCTGGCAGCACCCACCGTACAGAACGCGGGCGCGTTGAGCGCGTCCGACGGCCAGATCGTTCTGGCCGCGGGCCAGAACATCTACCTGCAGGCGAGCAGCGATACGTCGCTGCGCGGCTTGATCGTGCAGGTCGACAGCGGCACCGCGGCTGCGGGCGAGGTGATGGGCGTCGTGAACCAGTCGACGGGTACGCTGTCGGCCCCGCGCGGCAACATCACGCTCGCCGGTCTCATGGTGAACCAGGACGGGCGCATTTCGGCGACCACCAGCGTCTCGGCGAACGGCTCCGTGACCCTCGAGGCGGCGGAGAAGCCGAATTTCAATTCCACCCCCATGTCGGCAAGCATCGGCGGCACCCTGACCATCGGATCCGACAGCATCATCGACGTGCTGCCCGAATTGAGCGATACCACGACCGCAGTCGCTGCGCAGGTGCAGCTGCCGTCGACCATCACGCTCACCGGCGAGCAGGTGATCATGCAGGGCGGCAGCATCCAAGCGCCGGGCGGCGTGCTGAACGTCACCGCCCTCGCCAACCCCGGCGCGGGTCTGCAATACGGGGTGCGCGATCCGAACGCGCGCATCCGCATCGATTCCGGCACGAACATCGACCTGTCGGGGAGTGATGCGATCCTGCCGATGGCGGCCAATCTGGTCACGGTCCAGCTGCGCTCCAACGAGTTCGCTGACGATCCCACCCAGCGCAACGGCGCGTTGCGCGGAGATACCGTGACGGTCGATATTCGGGCGGACGGCGGCGCCGGAACTCCGATCGCAGACCTATCCTCCGCGATCGCGGCCGTCGGCGAGACCATCGCCCAGCGGACCGAGGCCGGCGGCAAGGCGAGCTTCGTCTCGGACGGAGACGTCGTCTTCGGCGCCGGCGCATCCATCAGCGTCTCGGGGGGGCAGACGACATACCTCGGGGGTAACCTCCAGACGACGCAGCTCGTCGGCGCCAACGGCCAGATCTACGACATTGGCAGCGCCAGTCCGCTGATGACCTACACCGGCTTGATCAACCCCACTTTTACTCAGACTTACAACAAGTGGGGTGTTCAGGAGATCGTCCCGACGCCGGGCTTGAGCCACTACGAATCGACCTATAGTCAGGGGGCGGGCGCAGGCTCGGTGCAATTCACCGCGCCTTCCATGGCGCTCGACGGCACCCTGCAGGCGAGCGCCGTGTACGGTCCCTACCAACGAGGCGCGCCGCTCGGCGGCACCTTGATCATCGGATCGGGCGGCATCGTCAACCCGACTCCTCCGGGCGCGACTCTGCAACAGTTCGACTATTTCGCGCCCTCCATCGAGGTGGTGACGGTACCGATTCCCATTGTGGTGGCGGATACGGCATCGCTGCCGCCCCAGACGCTGCAACTGCCAGCCGCGTACTTGACGACCGACGGGTTCACGAGCACCCAGATCTACTCGAACGCCGCTGTCGCTCTGCCGGCCAAGCTCCCCTTGCAGCTTCCCGCCGGATCGTCGCTGGCGGTTCAGGCCTCGCGAATCGATATCGATTCCACCATCATCGATCTTGGCGGCTCGCTGAGCCTCGAGAACGAGCTCACGCTGGCGGATCAGAACACCACCGGAGCGGCCACGCTGGGTCCGGTCCGTCTCGGCATCGGCATCGGCAACGGCGTCGCGTTCGACGTGAGCGGCCTGTGGACCAACGACAGCCTGCTCGCGGGAGGGCTCGGCTCGGGGCCGACGCTGCAGAATGCGGGTGCGATCAATCTGCAGCTGACCACGCAGGGAAGCCAGCTCGTGCTCGGCAACGACGTGACCCTGCGCGCCAACGGCGGCGCGTGGGAGCAGACGAACGGAAGCCTCACCTATGGCCGCGGAGGGTCAGTCACGCTCGATGCGAGTCCGGCGCAGAGTGCGTTGCAATTCGGGAGCTCGCTCACCGCTGAAGCGTTCGGCGCATACACTGCTTCGGGCGGAAGCTTCTCGCTGCTGGCGCCCCGCATCGAGATCTCACAAGGCTCCGGCTCGAGCTGGACCGTCGCGCAACGCGTCGACGATCTCAATGCCCAGGGACAGGTGCTCGCTCTCTATGCGCCCCTGTTCTCGGATTATGGCTTCTCGAGCATCACGCTCACCGCAACCGGTGGCATCGAATCCACGGCGACGAACGATGTGCTCACGGTGGAGGGTTCCACGGTCGGAAAGTCGGGCACGACGATCATCGCTCAAACGCATTCTCTGGAGCTCGATCCCGGTTATCAGATTCGGCCGACCGGCGGAACGCTCGCCGGCCATTCGCAGGTGGTGATGTTACCTGCATACCTGAGACCCGCGACCAACGTCTCGCTCAACGTGCTTCGCGAGCTCGACGATGTCGCGCTCGGGTCGTCCGGGTATGGAAGCCTCGACCTCCAGCCAGGCGCCTCGATACTGGCAGGTCCCGGTGCCGCCATCAGCCTCGCCGGCGAGGGCAACATTGCAATCGGCGGTACTTTGCGAGCGCCGGGCGGGACCGTCTCGGTTGAGCTGGTGTCGACCGGCCTCCTCTATAACAGCAATGTGGTCAGTATCTTCGATCCCGGCTACATCGCCGACCTCGGGATCTCGCTCGCGCCCTCCGCGGTCATCGACGTGAGCGGTGGAAATGCGCTGCTGACGCCGAGCAACCAAGGGCTCCTGGTCGGCACTTTGCGCGCCGGCGGCTCGATCAATATCGATGCGCAGCGCGGCAACCTCATCATCGACAAGGGCGCGCTGATCGATATCTCGGGAAGCAGTGCGACTCTCGACATCGCGAACCCCCAGGACGGCGGCTACGCGCGCGAGGTCGTGGCAAGCGCCGGCGGGTCGCTCACTCTGGGCTCGGTGGAATCGATCGAGCTCCTGGGGCGCATCGAAGGCTTTGCGGGCGCTGGCGGCTCGGCCGCCGGATCGCTGGAGATCGACTTGGCCCGTTCCGGAGACGTCATTTTCGGGCAGCCGAATCCCACCCAGCCGTTGCAGATCGATCTCTCGAACAGCACCTCGGCGACCGCTCCTGGGCTCGACGTGGCGAGCATCGGCCTCGCCACGATCGAAGCGAGCGGGATCGACGCACTCACGCTCGATGCGGGAGGAACGGCTTCGGGGATCATCTCGATCTCGACCGCTCACTTCTCCCTCGGTCGCTCTCTCATCCTCGAATCGCAGAGCCTGTCAGTCACGGCCGGGACCGAGGCCGCTCTGGCCGCACCCTATGTGGTGATCGGAAATCCTTTCACGCTGACTGTGCCAGGTATTACCACGCCACCCACCCCGACGACCGGTACCGGGAGCTTGACAGTGACGGCCAGTCAGTTGTCGCTCGTCGGGAACGTGTCACTCGAGGGCATCGGCAGCCTCACGCTGCGCAGTCAGGGTGACGTGCAGCTGGGGGGCACGCTACCCCTGACACAGGCCGGGAT
>Ga0181531_10002232_pt1 | contig 12131 bp, 13 predicted proteins | sample PEATcosm2014_Bin_38_FD_119743 | JGI IMG/M metagenome (GOLD analysis project Ga0181531, IMG submission 119743) | Peatland microbial communities from MTU Mesocosm Facility, Houghton, MI, USA - PEATcosm2014_Bin11_10_metaG | ecosystem: Environmental > Terrestrial > Soil > Wetlands > Peat | place... | reverse complement strand
GCGTTGACGCAAGCGATCGCTGGCGGAGCGTCTTCGGTGACGGCGCTCGCCGGATCGACCGAAGCCGAACAGTTCGCTGGAATGAAAATGCAAGAGCATCCAAAATGCGGTCCGGACGCAGCTTGCCAGCCGATTCTTGGCGAGTGTCCTTCGGCGCTGGTTGCAGAAATTGTGGGGCCGGAGGAAATGCTCTTACCCTCAGGAGACTAGGGCAGTGCGATCCGCTCACAGGCCGAGTTCCTGCACTTGCTCTTCGGAGTCATAGCCGAGCCAGTGCGCAACCTCGTGCCAGACCACGCGTTTGATTTCGGCCCGCAGGTTTCCTCGAGAACACCGGAGAATCGGGCCGCGAAAAACGAAGATGAGGTCGGGAGCCATCTTCCTTAAAGTGTGGCTCTCCTTGGTTCGCGATACACCGCTGTAGCAGCCGAGCAGTTCGGTTCCTTCAGGCCAGCCGTTGCGCTTGCGCGTTTCTTTCAAGACGTCTGCAGGCGGCTCCTCCGCTACTTGAATGCCGGGGAAATCAGGCAGCTCCCGAATCCGTGCCGGCAGAGTGCTGTAAGCCCAATCCACGAGCTCTTCGAAGCTTTCCGAGTTTGCGGCTGCAGCCATTCAACCAACTCTACCACCGCGAAAATCTGGCGGGTCCTTCGCAGCAATTCCTCTTAGCGCGCGCACGGTTCGGACTTCACGAAAGCCGTTTCGCCAATTGGTACATGTCCAATCGGATTCCCGATTCTGCGTCGATGGCAGCCCCTGCAAAACGCTCCGGTGACCTGCAAAACGCAGGGGCCTGATCTTCATCCTGCTTCGACGCTTCGCGCCGCAACTCCATCGGATGCAACAAATCCTCCGGCCCATGGAAATTGCCCCTCACGTGCACTGAATCAGAATGCGGATCGGTGCCGGAACGGCGCTTAGAAGCCCGACAACGGCACGAACCTCGAGAGGAGGATCTATGTCAATCCTGTTTGTTCTGCTCATGTTCCTGCTGGTGATCAGCGTCAGATATTTCATCGAACCGAAAACTCAACCGGTGGTCGAGCCGCAGATCGTGGCGAAGCCGCAGCCGCCGCTTGTGAAGCGCGAGTATGGATTCGAGGTGCCGCAGGATTATGGCTTTCATCTCGGCCACATGTGGGCCGCGAAAGCGGGCACCGATGACGCGCGGGTGGGCGTCGACAAGTTCGTCACCAACCTGATGGGCAAGATCGATCGCGTTGACGTTCGCGGCGCTGACCGCTGGGTTCGTCAGGGACAGCGTCTGGTAACGCTGGTCAGTGGAGACACGAGCATCGATCTGTTGTCGCCCGTTGAAGGCGTGGTTACGGCCATCAATGACGACGTCGTGCGTGATCCCAACCTCGTCGCCAGCGATCCGTACCAGAACGGATGGATCGCCATCGTGAAGTCTCCCGACCTCAAGATCAATCAGAGGAACCTGATTCAGGGCTCGATGATCGCGCCCTGGATGCAAAACAATGTCGCGCGCCTCACGGCCATGCTTTCGCCGACACCAACGCTGGCGCAGGATGGCGGCGGTCCGATCCCGGGCTTGCTGACGAAGTTGGCTCCGGAGCTGCGTCAGAAAGTGGCGAAAGAGTTCTTCATGTCGTAAACGGTCCCGCGCTCGGCCACACACACGGACCCAGAAAGGAGAAACATCATGGCAACGACTCGCGCAATCCTGGTGGATATCACAAAATGCATCGGATGCCGAAGTTGCGAGCAGGCTTGTAAACAGATCCACGGATTTCCGGCGGATACGGAGCTCAAACTTTCCCCGACCGCGCTGACCATCGTCGAAGAGCATGGCAATCGCTTTGTCCGGCGCATGTGTATGCACTGCCAGGATCCGGCCTGCGCGTCGGCGTGCCTGGTTGGAGCCTTGCAGAAAACCGCGGCCGGCCCGGTAACGTATGACGCGGCCAAGTGCATTGGTTGCCGCTACTGTCTGGTGGCGTGCCCGTTCAGCGTGCCGCGCTATGAATGGAACAAGCTAGTGCCCTACGTGAAGAAGTGCGATATGTGTGCCGCGCGGCAGGCGAAAGGCCAGCCGCCGGCTTGTGTCGAGGCGTGTCCGGTGCAGGCCTCGATTGCGGGGGATCGCGACGAGATTCTGGACGAAGCCCTGCGCCGCGTCCTCAGCGATTCGAAATACGTGAAGCACATTTACGGCAGTGAAGAAGCGGGCGGCACCTCGGTGTTCTTCATCTCCGATGTGCCCTTCGAAAAGCTGGGCTTTGCCGCGGCGCCCAAGCAGGCGATGCCTGTGCTCACCGCCAATGCCCTGGGCGATGGGCCCACGGTCATCCTGGTCGGTGGCGCTCTGTTGTCAGGCCTCTACTGGATCACCCAACGCCGCGCGCTGGTGGCTTTAGCCGAGGCCCGCGAGCAGTCGGCGAAAGAGAGGAGTTGAGTCATGACTACCCGAGGAAAAACAAACGCAGCGTCGAGTGAAACCACGCCGAGATTTCCGAAGATCAGTTTCTGGCGCACGGTCGTCGCCTTGATCTTTGCCGCAGGTCTCTATTCGATGTATGCGCGTTTTGCGTTGGGATTCAACGTTGCGACGAATCTGACCGATCCGCAGCCATGGGGCTTGTGGGTCGGGTTGGGAACGCTGTGCGGCGTCGGCCTCTCGGCCGGAGGCTTCGCCATCGCCGCCGCCGTATATCTGCTGGGCCTCGATCGCTACCGGCCCATTCTGCGCACCTCGGTGCTCATTTCGTTCCTGGGATATTGCACCGTCTGCGTCGGCATGCTCTACGAGCTTGGCCTGCCCTGGCGAATCTGGCATCCCATTGTGATGTGGAACCGGCACTCGGTCCTATTCGAAGTGTCGTGGTGCGTGATGCTTTACACCACGGTGCTGGCGCTGGAGTTTTCTCCCGCGCTGCTGGAAAAGATTCCCTGGGTGCGCTTTCGCGAGATGTATCTGCGCTGGCATCACAGCATCCTGATCGCGCTGGTCATGGCCGGCACACTGCTCTCCTCAATGCACCAGTCGTTCCTCGGCGGACTCTACCTCATCACCAAGGGCCGTCTCGATCCACTGTGGTACACGCCGTACCTCACCACGATGTTTTACCTCTCGGCGATTCCCGCCGGGTTGGCCGTCACCATCATGGCGATTTACCTCTGTGTGCGTTCACTGAATGCCCGCGTTGATATGAACATTCTCAGCGACGTCAGCCGCGTGATCGCGCCGTTGCTCGCCATGTATGGAGTCTTCCGCGCCGTCGATCTAGTCAATCGCGATGCGACGCGTTATCTCTGGATGTGGCGCGAAGAGACACTTCTGTTCTGGCTCGAAATCGCGCTCCTGGTGGTGGTGCCGCTGGTCCTGCTGAATCAGGAGAAAGTGCGCAACAATCCGCTTTACCTTTATTGGACGAGCGCCACCATCGTGGCCGGATTCATCACCAACCGTCTGAATGTTTCCATCACCGCGCTGCAGAGCAGTTCGGCCGTGTACTACGTCCCGAAGTGGACCGAGTTCGCCGCAACCTTTGCGACCATCACCGCAGCTGTGGTGGCCTTCCGCTACGCTGTCATCTATCTTGATATTTTGCCGAAGAATCCTCCGCCGCAGCGCTGGATGCTGACGAGTCCTCCGGCGCATGCCTGAGCCTCTGAACCTTTTTCATGACGAAGCCCCGTGCTGAGCGCGGGGCTTTTTTCATGCCGATCGCTGGTTTTGCCGGAGAGATTTTTTTTGGGAGTCAGATCGCGGGGAACAGAAGCGCCTCAAGGTTCCCAATCGTCAATCGGCAGCGTGCCCGGATCCGTTATCGTCGGTCGCAGGAGGTGGGGGCGCAGGTTTCGGGGGCATCGTGCGCCAATTCAGCTCTTCGAGCCGTCTTCGCATCTGCTCGCCACCGCTGGTATCGGCGCCGAGGTCTGATTGGGGACGCGCGATTCTCAGGAGCGTCAGCAATCGGCGGAGGGGGGATCTCCAATTCATTTAATTCAATAAATCCTCTCGACTGCTGTAGGGTGCCTGCGGCCGGGCATTTTGAAAAGTTTGATCGCCGTTTCTCGACCCCGCGATTTTGCCGGCGATTCCCGAGCGGGTAGAAACCTTCATCTTGACCATCACCAGGCGGAGAAATGCTTTGACCGTATTCGGACTGATGTTCATGCGCGCGGCGATTTCCTTGCTCGTCAGTCCTTGCATCAGAAAGTCGACTGTCTGCCGCTCCCGCTCCGTCAGGTCGAAGCGCCGCGAAAGGTCGGACACGACGCTGCCGGCCGAATCGCGCTCCAGGAGAACCGCGACCACCGGCTGTCCGAACTTCGCTCCTGCATGCTCAAGATGAAAGCTCCTGCAGACGTAGCGGCGCTTACCCGACCTGAACTCCTTGAAAAACACCGGCTTGCCTTGCTGTTTTCTGTCGACCAGGGTGATGCGTACCCGGTCAGCGAGAAATACCTTGGGTTGTTTGATCTGATCGGCTGCCGTGGGAAAGCTGAGGATTTCGAGCGCCTGCTGATTGGCCGCCAAGACGTTCAGCGCGGTATCCAACAGCAGGAAACCGTTCGTGCTCAGAGCAAGGGACATGGGTATGCGGCTCTCCGATTCGTCTTAACCGACGATCTGATCTTGATTGCGTGCCCGCACCCCGGCGCAAGACGCGAACCGGAGCCGTGCTCTTTCTGACCGAAATTAATAGGGAAGGGAACTTCGAACTGCTGGTCTTAAGAATGATGCCGTAAGAGTCTCAAATCGGCAACGGACAACAGCGGACATAAGCGGACATCGCAGGCTATTCGTCCCAGAAATCTATGGTTTTATCGGTTTTTCATCGTGTTCGATCGGGGTGGCTTCGAGAATTAACCTCTCCGTAACAATGCCCAGCCCATAAGTGCGCACCCCTGGACTGTCCACCCGTCGACGGCATAATTTTCACTTTACAATAATTAATTACTTATATAAGTTATCGTCTATGGAACAACTTGATGATGCTTTCGCTGCTCTGGCTGACCCCACTCGTCGGGCGATCCTTGCGCGGCTGGCGAAAGGGGAAGCAACCGTCAATGAATTGGCCGCGCCGTTCGAGATGACGCAGCCCGCGATCTCGCAGCACCTGAAAGTGCTCGAAAAAGCGGGATTGATCATTCGCCGCGTCGAAGGCACGAAGCGTCCTCGTCGTCTGGCAAGAGCCGGCATCGAAGCCATGGATCAGTGGCTGGCCATGCTGCGAAAAGCGCTGGAAAAGAACTACGACCGGCTGGACGACGTTCTGGCTGGAATGGAAGAAAACAAAACAGGAGAAAAGCGATGAGCAAAATGACGCTCGAAACCGAAGGAGATACTCACATCCTGGTGACCAGGCGCTTCGCAGCGCCTCCTGATGCTGTATACCGCGCCCACACCGATCCGAAATTGATCCAGAAATGGCTGCTCGGCCCCGACGGGTGGACGATGCCGGTATGCATGAATGATGCGAGGCCGGGCGGCAAGTTCCGCTACGAGTGGACGAATGGCAAAGGCCACGCGTTTTACATCACGGGCGAGTTCTTGGAAATTGAGCCGAATCGCCGCATCGTGCATGTTGAGCGGATGTACCTGCCCGATCCGACGCCCGACAACCACGTTGAAACCAGATTTGCCGCCGACGGCAGCGGAACGTTAATGACGATGCGGATGACGTTGCCCGATGCAAAGACGCGAAGCGCCATGCTGGCGACCGGCATGGAGCATGGAATGGAAGCGAGCTACGCGCGCCTGGAAACGATGATCTGAGGCGCCTGCATCACTCGGCCGCACGGCCTTTCAGCCTTCTCTGCAACGACGTGGGGTGAATGCCGAGAAGTCGCGCTGCTTGCGTCTTGTTATGTCCCGTGGCCGCCAGCACCTGTTCGATGTAGTTATCGACCAGTTCGCGCAAGGTCAGAAACTGGTCGCCGGTGGGAGAAATATCGACCGAGGAGAATGCTTCCCCGGCTGTCTTCTCCAGGTGCTGGTCGCGAATTTCTTCCGGCAGGTGCCCGGCGTCGATCTCGCCTTCAGCGCTCAGAATCATGGTTCGCTCGATGACGTTGCGCAGTTCGCGGATATTGCCGGGCCAGCCATATTGCATCAGCAGGTCGGCCGCGGCCGGCGTGAATCCCGTGAAATTCTTTTTCAGCTCGCGATTGAATTGCTGCACGATTTCTAGCGCGAGCGGCACGATATCGTCCCGGCGCTCGCGCAGCGGGGGGATCTCGAGCTGCACAACATTGATGCGGTAATAGAGGTCCTCGCGAAACCGTCCCTGCGCTACAGCATTCTTCAGCTGATCGTTGGTAGCCGCGATTAACCGGATATTCACGCGGATGGTGCTGGTTCCACCCAGCCGCATGAACGTCCCTTCTTCGAGCACGCGCAGAATCTTGGCTTGCACGCTCGCCGACATGTTGCCGATTTCGTCGAGAAACACCGTGCCTCCGCTGGCGCGCTCGAGCAGTCCTTCTTTTCTGCGCCGCGCGTCGGTGAACGCTCCCGGCTCGTAGCCGAAAAGTTCGCTTTCCAATAGCGCATCGGGAAGCGCGGCGCAGTTCAGTTCAAGCAATGGCATCGAAGTGCGCGGGCTGGCATAGTGAATCGCCTTGGCAAGCACGCCCTTACCCGTTCCGCTTTCGCCCTGGATCAGAATCGTGGTGCGGTCGGCCTCCGCGGCTTTGCGGGCCACTTCGAGCATCTTGATCGTCTCCGCATTATGGGTGACGATGCGGCCGAAGTCGTAGCGTCCTTTTTCCGATTCCACGGAGTCGCGTACGCGCACGCGCAAAGCCAGCACCTCGGCGGCGCGGTGTAACGCGGTCATCATATCGTCGAGGTGAAAGGGCTTGATGAGATAGTCAAACGCGCCCAGTTTCATGGCCTCGACCGCGCGCTCCACCAGATGGTAGGCGCTCATCATGATCACGATCGCGTTGGGATTGGTCTCCTTAATCTGACGCAACACTTCTACGCCGTCGATGCCGGGCAGCACGATATCGAGCAGGATCAGATCCGGTTTTTCTTCCTGGAAGAGTTTCAGACCATCCTCGCCCGACAGCGCGGTGAAGACCTCGAATCCGTCCTGGCGCAAGCCCCGCGAGATGGTGCGGAGCGTGAGCTCTTCGTCATCGATAATCAGCGCGGAATAAGGCATAGCGATTCAATTCCGGTGCCGCGATGTTTCGTGCGTGTCGCGCTTCAAACCACCACCTCCGACTCCTCGTTCGCCGGATGCGTTTCCTCCTGCCGGATCGGCAGCCGAATGGTCACCGTGGTTCCCTGATTGACCACGCTCTCAATGCGGATGTCGCCTTTGTTTCGCCGCACATACGTAGCGCTGATACTGAGGCCGAGGCCGGTGCCCTTGCCGTGCTTGGTGGTAAAGAACGGCTCGAATACGTGCGGCAGAATATCCGCCGGGATGCCGCAGCCCGTGTCGCTGACGCGAATTTCGATGCTTTCGGCGTGGGCCAGTTTTCTTGCGGAGATGGTGATCTGCCCGCCATCGGCCGTCGCCTCGGCGGCATTGATCAGCAGGTTCATCAGCACCTGCGACAGCTGGTTGGAATCCACGAGGATGTGCGGCAGCTCTTCGGGCACGCGATTTTCCGTTCTCTTGCCGCGCAATGCCGGCTGCCCTTCGAGAAAACTGAGTGTGTCGGTCACGAGACGATGCAGGTTCAGATTGCTGAGAACCAAAGGACCGGGACGCGCATAATTGACCAGCCCGCGCAACGTCGCTGCGATCCGTTTCGTGCCCGCGATGCATTGCTCGACTTCCCACCGTTGCTCGGGGTCGGATGCGCCTTTCAACTCCAGTTCCAGGTGCGACAGAATGCCGAGCAGCGGATTATTGATGCCATGCGCCGCCCCCAGCGCCAGTTGCGCGAGCGTCGAGTATTTTTCGTATTCCGCCAGCTGCGCCTGGAACTGGAATTTTTCCTTGTTCAACTCGCGGTCTTCATAGAGGCGGCGAAACAGCTCTTCCTGCGCGCGGGTGAGGTCACGCTCCAGTTGCTGTTTCTGCTCGGTGGCTGACCGCAGGTCGACGCAGGCTCGTTCCCATTCACGGCGCTGGATTCGCCAGGTCACAAACACGACGACCAGGGCCACGAAAGTGACGGGGAGAAGATAGTACGCCACTTGTAATTCGATGTCCCCGCCTGAAGCGAGCGAAACCGGCAAAAAGCCGTTCACCACGCCAACACCTCGATCCCCGCAAGTCGACTCTTGATGAACCGTTCTTATTCAACATGGAACGGCCCTCGGGATTGTGCAGTGATCATAGTCACTTGCGGGGGTGCATCCCCATCAGCCACTTTAGACGCTCCCATTCATGCCTCTTCCAGCTTTAACTCGCTATGAACCCACGCGCGAGTCCCTGAGATGCTGCCGCACCCCCGGCCAGGACTGGAACCGCTTTGGGCTGGTGACGCAGCAGCAAATAAAATGCGACCACATGCGTGATCATCAACAGCGGCACGTAGAGGATCGGGATCGCATACGCGGCGCCTAACTGTCCCGCCAGCGCAGGAAGGCCAACCTGAGTGGCGTGGTAATAATCGAGGATGAGATCGACCATCCCCACAAGATTGAAGGCCACGACGAACAGCCAGAAGAGCGGACGTATTCTTACCGTGAGAAGGGCCAGGATCGCGAGGACCCCGGTTGCCAGGTCCCAGTAGGCGGCGAACGTGGCAAAGCCGGCCGCGGGCAGATTCGGGCCGACGACTCCCGGGAGGATAAAGACGAGCCCGAAGAAGCGGAAGCTGTGCAACGTGGCGATGGCGCGTTGCGCTGCGGCCATGTCCATTGACTTGAGCCTGGGCATGACGTACACGCCGAAGCAAAGAAGCCACGCGACATAACCTAGAACGAGATGCAGACCGAAAATGATTTGCGGTGACATTGGGCCTCCTGTCGCATTGCGTGTGGTACCATCTGGTACCATACCCTTTAGACGCGGCTACAGGAGAAAAGTTGCGGCCGCAGGCATAAAATTCCCGGCATCCCAAACTCATAGTGGTACTATACGGTACCAAGACCGGCAGGGGGGAGTAATGGCTGCGGCGTCGATATCAAAACGTCGCCAGAAAGGCCGCGACGAAACTGGGGTGCGCGAGCGCATCCTTAAGGCGGCTTTTGCGGCGTTCACGAAAAACGGTTATGCAACGTCCAGCACGCTTGAGATCGCGACGCATGCACGAGTCTCAAAACGCGAGCTTTACGCGCTGGTCGGCAACAAACAGCAAATGCTGATCGCCTGCATCAGCGAGCGCGCCAGGCGATTTGATATCCCCGCTGACCTCCCCGTGCCGCACGATCGCGAGAACCTCAAGCACGTACTGGCTTCTTTCGGGACGAAGCTCCTCAGCGAAATCAGCCATCCTACGGTCATTGCGGTCTTCCGACTGGCGATCGCCGAGGCGGTCCAGGCCCCCGAAGTGGCGCGTGCGCTCAACTCCATAGGACGCGAGGCAAGCCGCGCCGCCTTGCGTAAAATCATGGCCCAGGCGCAAGCATCCGGACTGCTCGCAGGGAGTCCCGCCGAGCTAGCCGAGCAGTTCTCCGGGCTGCTCTGGGGCCACTTGATGGTCAGCCTGTTGCTCGGCGTCGCCAGGCGGCCGGACTCCCGCGAAATCGCGCAACGCGCCCGCGCCGCTGCCGCCGCTTTGCTCGAACTTCATCCGCGACCACCTTTAAGCAACAGTGAGAAGACACGCTCATGACCCTCGTTCATTCCGACCTGCCGGATCATGAACAGGCGAGGGCGCATGACAAAGGTTGGGACCACTTTTTGGAGACCCTTCGTGAGCAATTCGGAGATGGCTCACGCAAACAATGCCGCTGGGAAGATGCTCACTCGCCTGTGAAGAGATAGTGCCGCTTGCTCGTTTGTGACCGGAATCGATCGGGCGCCGACGTTGCGAATTACATGTTGCATCTGCAACATGTCTATGTTGTAATAGCAACATAGAGGTGAGTCATGGGCGAAGTGCTGGAAGCGCTTTTCCGCAGGCGAGCGGTTCGGGCTTTTGAGGCGGTCGAAATTCCACCAGTGCTGCGGGAACAGATCCTCGACGCCGCCCGCCATGCTCCCTCCAGTTTCAATTCGCAGCCATACCGGTTCTTTTGGGTGGAATCGTCGCCCGGAAAGGCAACCGCGGCGAAACTCTGCCTGGGCCAGATGCCTGCGGCTACGGCTTCGGCGCTGGTGGTTGCGGTGGCCGATATCGGCTCGCTGGCAGCGACCTCCCGAGCCCAGTTGGAGTGGATGCGCCGGAGCGGCTTCAGCGACGGCAAAATCCGAGACTATGAGCGCACGGCGAAGATCGGCCGGATTCTGTTTATGCCAGGACCGTTCGGCATTTTTGGCGCGGTCAAATGGGCGATTTTTCGACTGCTGAATTTGTGGAAGACGATGGGGATGCCACCAGTGTTTCGACAGGACATATTAAAGTGGGCGACGAAGAGTACATCGTTGGCCTGTGAGAATCTGATGATTGCCGCCGAGGCGCTGGGACTCAACACCTGCCCCATGGAAGGATTCGATGGCCGCAGACTCTCCAGATTTCTTGGGCTGTCGACCCGGTATCATGAAATTGTGATGGTGATCGCGATCGGGAAGAAATCGTCCGCCTACGCTGAATCGCCGCAGTGGCGGCGACCACTCGATGCCACGGTAACCGTCCTTTGATCGTCACTCCAAAGATCGCCGTTCAGAAGATCATGGCTCCCAAGATCGCCGCTCCCAAGATCGCCGCTCCCGAGATCGCCGCTCCAGATGTCATCGCTACCAACACGGAGATTCCTCAAGACATCCTGCGCGACTCCGTGCTCGCCCATGTCGCTGCAGCCTACTTTTCCGTCGGGAAGAGACTGGAACGAAAAACCCGTTGCTCCGCGACTCGTGGTTTCATTCTGTCCACACTCCGGAGCGGTGCCACGCTCAATCAGAATCAAATCGCCCTACGTCTCGGTTTCGATCGAACTGTCGTGCACCGCGCCGTCAAGTCGATGGTTCAGGAAGGCCTGGTGTCCGAGAGAAAAGCAGAATCGGGCAGAGCCATTCCCATCACGCTGACGCCCAAGGGCCACAAATACGGGAAACGCCTGATCAACGCGAGGATCGCCGCCGACAATCAACTCCGAAAAGAAATGACTCCCGAAGAACGCACAACACTTCTTCGACTCTTGAAGCTGATCGCCGAATTAGAGTTCTAAGATCGCGCCGCTTAGACCGTAATCATCCAATCGTTTGCCGCCCGGTTCTTGTCCCAGAGGCACCTCGCGTGATGTGGCTCACAGACGCCGGCAAACGGCCTCGCTACAGTAGCTGCGAATCGGTAAAGTAAGCACTCTTTTCGATCGTGGAAAGGCTTTTGCCATGGCGACGACTGTTTCTCCGCCCAACACCCGCGTTTTGAACACGAACCTGGCGAGTAAGATCATGAGCGCCGACGAAGCGGCGGCTCTCATACGTTCGGGCGACCAGGTCGGCATGAGCGGCTTCACCGGGTCGGGATATCCGAAGGCGGTGCCGATCGAACTGGCGCGCCACATTGCGGAAGCCAATTTCCGCGGCCAGAAGTTTCAGGTCAGCGTCTTTACCGGCGCATCCACTGGTCCTGAACTCGACGGAGCCCTGGCCATGGCGGGCGGCATTCACCTGCGGCTTCCGTATCAGTCCGATCCTGAAACCCGCAAGCGCATCAACGCGGGCGAAATGGATTACATGGATATTCACCTCAGCCATGTGGCGCAGTTTGTGGAGTACGGCTTCCTCGGCAAGCTGAATGTCGCTTTGATTGAAGTGACCGCGGTTCTCGAAGATGGACGCCTGGTGCCAAGTTCCTCGATCGGCAATAACAAAACCTGGATCGATCAGGCCGATCGCGTGATTCTCGAGGTCAACGCGTGGCAGCCGTCCGCGTTCGAAGGCATGCACGACATCTATTACGGATTGCAGCCGCCGCCCAATCGCGGCCCGATTCCGCTGGTAAGTCCAGGGCAGCGCATCGGGTCGCCCTATCTCGAACTCTCGCCCGACAAAGTTGTCGCCGTCGTGCTGACTAATTCTCCCGACCGCAACAGCGCGTTCAAAGCTCCCGATGAAGCGTCGAAGAAAATCGCCGGGCACATT
>Ga0181531_10002231_pt1 | contig 12138 bp, 10 predicted proteins | sample PEATcosm2014_Bin_38_FD_119743 | JGI IMG/M metagenome (GOLD analysis project Ga0181531, IMG submission 119743) | Peatland microbial communities from MTU Mesocosm Facility, Houghton, MI, USA - PEATcosm2014_Bin11_10_metaG | ecosystem: Environmental > Terrestrial > Soil > Wetlands > Peat | place... | reverse complement strand
GCCGGGTACGCTGGGCGCCGACCTGGCCGAGGTCCGCCACCTGCTCAAGGACGTCGACAGCGCCTGGCTGCGGGCGTGTCCGGCGGCGCTCAGCCCGGCCGAGGGGACGGCGCGGGGCCCGGTGCCGGCCGTGAGCGCCGGCCCCGAGGACGACCCCGCCGCGGTCGTGGAAGCGGCCGGCGGGTCGTGGGTCGTGCTGGAGTTGCCGCCGGCCGACGCCCCGTGGGAGGGGGCGCAGGACGCGATCGGGCGGTTGCGCGACGCCGCCGCGACGCACCGGTTGTCGGCGCGCGCAGCGGCGGGGCGGTAAGAGGGGACGAGACCGCAAGGGCCGTCTGGAACCAGGTAGAGACCTGCCTGTGGCAGGTGGGTGCGGCCCGGGCGCCCAGATACCAATCGCACGCGATCGGTATACCGGTCGTATCCGGAGCTGATGCTCCCTAGGTTTCGACGTTGGTCCACCACCGTGGAACTACGCGAACCGTCGCAGTCGTCGTCCGCTCAGCCATCGTATACCCCCCGGTCAAGTCTTGACAGCCGGCATCGATGCACTCGTCGGCGTCGGATCGATCGAGAGCATCGTGCGGACGAGGCGAGCCTTCGCCGTCTGGTCGGGAAGAATGCTGTCTCCCTCGCCGGGCAAGTCGACAGCGCCGACGTACGGCACCTGTGCGCTCACGAAATGCTTCGGATCGAGTCCGCGGAAGGCGTTGACCAAGCTCAGCTCCTCACCGAGCGAGAGGTTCGTGTCGACGTCCTTGTGCATCACCGCGACCAGCGCCGCGGCGTGCGTCAGCGTCGCCAGCCGTTGGTCGCGCAGCTTGCCGAGAATCGCACGGATCACTTGCTGCTGGCGCATGATGCGGCACGGGTCGCTGCACCAATCGTGACGGAAGCGCGCGTAGCCGACGGCTTGCGCGCCCGTCAAATGCTGCACGCCCGGCTTGAGGTGCACGTGCAGATGGCCCCACGAGTCGTCGTAATCGATCGGACCGTTGTGGCCGGCGTGGCGCAGCGCGAGTGAGTTCTCCACGTCGAGATCGACGCCGCCGAGCGCGTCGATGAGATCCTTGGTCGTATCGATGCGCAGCACGACGTACCGATCGAAACTCGGAATGCCGAGCCAGTTCGCGACGACGCTCTGCGATTCGACGATGCCGCCGTCGGACTGCGCCGCGTTGATCTTCGCGCGTCGTCCGTCGGGCATCGTCGCGACCATGTCGCGTGGAACCGAGAGCTCGTTGACGCGATGGTTCACCAGATCCAAGCCGACGGCCATGATGATGTCGCTACGCGAGTGCGCGGACGTCTCTTGGTCGAGCCGATCGTAGTCGTAGTCGAGCCCGACGACGAGCACGCGCAGCAAAGGGCGGTGGAAGACGCTGACGGGATCGGGGATCATCGCCTGCAGCGGTGCGCTCCAACGCACCGCGTGGCGACCGATGGCGGCGTAACCGATCGCGGTCGCGACGGCGAACAGGAGTGTGAACGCGCCGAGGCGCCGCAGGAGCGTGATCGACATTCGGACGGGAAACCTCCGCTCGTCTGCGCGACCGCAAGCGGCGCGAAACGAACAGGACACGAGCAGCGAGGAGAGCGGCCGGAGCCGCGAGGTCGGCTAGCTCGTGCGGCGCGGAGGCGCGCGGCCGGTGCGGCGGTCGAGGGCCGGCGCGAAGGCGCGGCGCAGGGGTGGGTGGCCGAGCGTGAACGCCATCGCCGGGCGGGCGGACACCCGAGCGTGGCGGCGGACGGAGGCGATCAGCTCGGCAGCGGCGTGGGCCGACCAGCGGATCAGCCGGGCGAACCCGAACGCGAGCCCGATCCCGACGCAAGCATGCAGCACCAGGCTGACGGCGAGCGGGCCGCCCAGCCAGACCGTCCCGCCCAGCGGGTGACCGGCCACGACGATCTGCTCGAGCGTCTCCATCGTGCACAGCGCCGCGAACTGGACGGCCAGAATCGCCGGCAGCAAGCGCAGCACGGCGCGCGCGTCGAGCGCCTGGGCCGGGACGCGCAGCCAGGGGATCCGTCGGCCGCGCGGCACGAGGATGCGGCGGGCGAGGATTGCCACCAGGAGCAGCGCGCAACTCAACCCGACGACCAGCGAGGGCAGCACGTCGAGCGTGCTGTGGTCCGTATATGCGTGCCGCCCGAAGGCCCCGGCGTTGGAGATTCCTTCCATGACCGGGTCTGCCAGGGCGGCTGCCGAGATCGCCGTCGCCAGGGTGAAGATCGCGCGAACCGCCATCGACGATGGGCGCATCCGACCGCTGTTCGGGCGCCAGGTCCGTCGCTCCCGGTCGTGAAGGCGGTCCGGGCGATGGACGCAGCTCCGCACCTGCCCTACACCGGCGTCGGCCTGGACCGCGAGGGGAGCCGGCGGAAAGACCCGGCCTTCGTCGCCGCCTGCCTCGCCGCCGAGGGCACGCGGCTGGTCCCGATGCGCGGCGAGCGGAGTTTCTTGCCCGCCGACCCCTCGACGCCCGGCGCGGCCACGCCGCTGGTCACCAACGCGGTGCGCGACGCGTTGCGCGCGGCCGGTATCGACGTCGTGCTGCTCGGCCTGCGCGCGGGCGTCGCGTTCGTGGCCGCCGATCTCGACGCGCTCGGCGAGGACGCTCCGGCGGCGCTGCTGGGGCCAGGCACGTTCCACCCGCTGCGCGAGATTCGCACCCGCTTCGACGACGAGCACCTCGCGCTGCTCGGCTATGCCCGTGCGCTGCTGCATTGGCATCGGACCCACGGCTTCTGTCCGACGTGCGGGCTGCCGAACCGCCCGACCGAAGGCGGTCACGTGCGCACCTGTCCGAACGAGCACGCGCAGTATCCGCGCATCAACCCCGCCGTGATCATGCTGGTCACCGCGAGCGAGGGTGAGCCGCGCTGCGTCCTCGGGCGCCACGGCGGCTTACCGGCCGGGATGTACTCGACGTTGGCCGGCTTCGTCGAGGTCGGCGAAAGCCTCGAGGAGACGGTCGCGCGCGAGGTGGCCGAAGAAGTCGGGCTCGCCATCGAAACGATCGCCTACCAAGCCTCGCAGCCGTGGCCGTTTCCCGGTCAGTTGATGGTGGGGTTTCAGGCGACCGCGAAGGTCGTGCCGCTGCGGATCGATCCCGCCGAACTCGACGAGGCGCGCTGGTTCACCCTCGACGAGGTACTCGCGTTCGGCGAGGCCGAGGACGCCGACGCCCCCTATCGGCTGCCGCGCCGCGACTCGATCGCCCGCTACTTGGTCGAACGCTGGCTGCGGCGTTACACCGACGCCCGCCCGCGCGCCAGCGCGGCCCCGTAGACGGCAAGGGCACGCGTTCGCGCGAAGGCGTGGTCGACGATCGGCGCGGGGTAGTCGCGGCCGAGGACGCAGCCGAACTCGGCCTGCAGCAGCGGCGGCATCTCCCAGGGTGCGTGCACGTAGCGGTCGGGGACGCGCGCGAGCGCCGGCAGCCATGCACGCACGAAGGCGCCCGCCGGGTCGAACGTCTTGCCTTGCGTGGTCGGGTTGAAGACGCGGAAGTACGGCGCGGCGTCGGTGCCGGTCGACGCCGACCACTGCCAGCCGCCGTTGTTGGCGGCCAGATCGGCGTCGGCGAGGCGCTGCTCGAAGGAGCGCTCGCCGCGGCGGTAGTCGAGCAGCAGGTGCTTGGTGAGGAACGAGGCGACGATCATGCGCAGCCGGTTGTGCATCCAGCCCGTCTGATTCAGTTGCCGCATCGCGGCGTCGACGATAGGATAGCCGGTGCGGCCCTCGCACCAAGCGCGCCAATCCTCGTCGTCGTCGCGGTAGCGGATCGCGCGCGCCGCAGCGAGGAACGGTTCGTGTGCGATGCGCGGATGGTGCGCCAGCAGTTGCTGGTAAAAGTCGCGCCAGATCAGCTCGCCGAGCCACGCCGGCGACGCGCCGGCCGCGGCGTGCACGAGCCGGCGAATCCCGATCGTTCCCGCCCGCAGGTGCGGCGAGAGCCGCGAGGTGCCCTCGACCGCGGGGATGTTGCGCTGCTCGGCGTACGCCGCGGCGCGTTCGCCGAGGAACGCGCGCAGCAGTCGCTCCGCCTCGCCGACGCCGCCGCGCGGATACGCCGCGCTGGATGCATGACCGTACTCCTCGGGCCGCGGCACGGCTCGGCTCTCGCCCAGCAGATCGCGCGCAAGCAGGCGCGGTGCGAGCGCGCGCTCCGAGTGCAGCGGCGCTCGCGGATCGGCGGCGAAGCGTGCCTCCCAGCGGCGCCGATACGGCGTATAGACGCCGTAGGGTTTGCCGCTGCTCTGCACCACCTCGCCGGCCGCGTAGTAGCTCACGTCGTCGATCGCGCGGACGAGCAGGCCGGCGTCGCGAAACACCGCCTCCGCGCGGGCGTCGCGCGCGAGCGCATCGGGGTCGACGTCGCGGCCGTAGAAGACGGCGCGAGCGCCGATCCGGCGCGCCAGCGCCAGCAGCTCCGCCGGCGCGTCGCCTTCGAGCACGACCAGGTCGGCACCGTGCGCGCGCAGCCGCTCACGCAGCTCGGCCAACGCGTCGAAGAAACACTGCACGATCGGTGCGCCGACGCGCGGCCCGCGCAAGAGCACGGGGTCGAGCACGAACGCGCACGCGACCTGCTCGCTCGCGCGCGCCGCCGCGTCGAGGACGGCGTGGTCGTCGAGCCGCAGATCGCGTCGCAACCAGACCAACGAAACGGGAACGCGCGCCGCCATACGTCCCTCATATACCAGCAGGCGCCGGCCTTTGCCCGCGGAACGCCCGGGGCGTGACGCCGATCGAGCTCGCCGTCGAGCCGCTGGACCTCCCGCTCAAGCACACCTTCACCATCGCCCGTTCGTCGGAGACGGTCGCGCACTCGGCGCTGGTGCGCCTGGGTTGGAACGGGATCGACGCGCTCGGTGAAAGCGCGCCGTCGGCGCGCTACGGCGAGAGCGTCGCGAGCGTGACCGCCGCGCTGCGTGCGCATCGCCTCGGCGAGGATCCCTACCGGCTCGACCAGTTGCTCGACGGCCTGCCGCCGGCGGCGCGCTGCGCACTCGACGTCGCGCTGCACGACTGCATCGGCAAGGACGTCGGCCGGCCGCTGTGGCGCCTGTTCGGCCTCGACCCGGCGGCGACGCCGGTCACCTCGTTCACCATCGGGATCGCCTCGCCCGAGGAGACGCTGGCGAAGGTGCGCGAGGTCGGGACGCACCCGATCCTCAAGATCAAACTCGGCACCGGCGACGAGATCGCGACCCTCGAGGCGATCCGCGCGATCTACACCGGGACGCTCCGCATCGACGCGAACGAAGGCTGGACGCCCGAGCAGGCGGTCACGCTGCTGAACGAGATGGCCCGCTTCGAGATCGAATTCTGCGAGCAGCCGATCCCGGCGGGCACGCCGGAGCGGCTGCGCTGGATCCGCGAACGCTCGCCGATCCCCCTCGTCACCGACGAGGACTCGCTCGACGCGCGCGACCTGCCGGCGCTGCACGGCTGCGTCGAGGGCGTCAACGTCAAGCTCGTCAAGTGCGGCGGTATCCGCGCAGCGCTGGCGATGATCGCGACGGCGCGCGCGCTGGGGCTGAAGATCATGCTCGGCTGCATGGTCGAGAGCGCGATCCTCGCGACCGCCGCCGCCCAGCTCAGCCCGCTGGTCGACTGGGCCGACCTCGACGGGCCGTTCCTCACCGCCGACGATCCGTTCAGCGGGGTCACCTACGCCGACGGGAAACTGGTGCTGCCGGACGGCCCCGGCCTGGGTGTGCGCGAACGCGCGGCGAGCGTGCGCTGATGCGGCGCTACGCGATCCTCGCCATGCACGCGTTCACCTCGCGCCAAGCGAAGATGGCGCACGGCGTCATCCGCTACTCGCGCGACACCGTCGTGGCCGTCATCGATCCCGACTACGCGGGCCGCAGCGTGCGCGACGTGCTGCCGTACCTCGAGAGCGACGCGCCGATCGTCGCCACCCTGGCCGACGCGCTGCGCTACGAGCCGACCGCACTGCTGGTCGGCATCGCACCGGCCGGCGGCGCGCTGCCCGCCGACTACCGTGCCGCGGTCGCCGACGCGTTGCGCGCGCGGTTGGAAGTGGTGAGCGGGCTGCACACGATGCTCGCCGATGACGAGGAGCTGGCCGGGCTCGCGCGCACGCACGACACGCGCATTTGGGATCTGCGGCTGCCGCCGGCTGCGCCGCTCTTCTCCGGCGCCGCGTGGGATGTCGAGGCCCGCATCGTGCTGACCGTCGGCAGCGACGCCGCGGTCGGGAAGATGACTGCCGCGCTCGAGCTGTGCGACGCAGCGCGTGCCCGAGGCGTCGACGCGGCGTTCGTGCCGACCGGCCAGATCGGCATTGCCATCGCCGGTTGGGGAACCGCCATCGACCGCGTCGTTTCCGACTTCGCCGCCGGCGCGGCCGAGCAGCTCGTGCTCGAAGGCGAACGGCGTGCGCGCGACCTGCTGTTCCTCGAAGGCCAAGGCGGGATCACGCACCCGGCGTTCGCGCCGGTCACCCTGGCGCTGCTCTATGGCGGCGCTCCCGACGCGCTGGTGCTCGTGCACAACGTCAGCCGCACCACGATCGAAGGGTACGACGTCCCGCTGCTCTCGTATCGCGCGCTGATCCGCCTCTACGAGAGCCTGTGCGCGGGGGTGAAGCCGGCCCCGGTGATCGGCATCGCGCTCAACACGCGCGATTGCGATCCTGAGCGCGCCGCCGCCGAGATCGCTCGCGCCCGCGAGGAAACGGGGTTGCCGTGCGACGACGTCGTGCGCAACGGCCCCGCCTCCCTGTACGCGGCGATCGCGCCGCACATCGTCAAGTCCGCGGTCCTGCATGTCTAGGCTGGCGGCGCTGCTCGCGTGCGCGGCGCTACTCGCGAGCTGCGCGCCGACCGCGACCGCCCCGCCCGATCCACAGGCACGCAATCCGTGGACGCAAGCCGGCACGCTGCGGATCGGCTCACCCGAAGAGCCGGACTCGCTCAACCCGATGTTCGGCAACTCGGCCGCCACCGGCGACATCGCCAACCTGCTCTTCGAACCGCTCTTCCGCTTCGACCAGAACGGCGAACTCGTCCCCGCCGCGGCGACCGTGGTGCCGACGCTGCGCAACGGTGGCATCAGCCGCGACGGCAAGACGATCACCTTCCACTTCCGTCACGGAATGCAGTGGTCGGACGGCGCGCCCTATGACGCGCGCGATTTCGTCTTCACCTGGCGCGCGGTGATGAACCCGCACAACACCGCGCGCCTGCAGATCGGCTGGGACGACGTCGCCTCGATGCGGCTGGTCGACAACCAGACCGTGGTCGTACGGCTGCGAGCGGTCAATGCCGGGATCATCAACGACCTGGGCGGGATCGGCGGCTCGGGCTTTCCGCCCATCCCCGCCCACCTGCTCGCAGGGCAGGCCAGTCTCGATCGCTCGCCGTTCAACGCCGCGCCGATCTCGAGCGGTCCGTTCATCTTGACGGCGTGGAATCACGGCGCCTCGCTCGAGTTCGCACCCAACCCGCACTATTGGCGCGGCGCGCCCGGGCTGCAGCACATCAGCTACCGCATCGTCCCCAGCTCCGAGACGTTGGTCTCGGAGATGCGGACGCACGAGCTCGACGTCTACGACTCGGTCGGTGAGGACCAGATCAGCACCCTTGCGACACTCGGCGCCGGCATCACCATCAGTCAGCACCTGAGCGCCAATTGGCGACGGCTGGCGTTCAACACAGCGCGGCCGCAGCTGCACGATCCGCGCGTGCGGCGCGCGATCGCCGAGGGCGTCGACTGGGATTGGATGCTACGCACGATCTTCCACGGCTACGACCGGCGGGCGGCGAGCGATGTCGTCCCCTCGTCGTGGGCGGCGCCGGCGATTCGTCCGTGGCCGTACGACCCGGCCGAGGCGCGGCGCTTGCTCGACGCGGCCGGCTGGCGCGTCGGGCCGCGCGGCGTGCGCGTCAAAGACGGCTCGCCGCTGCACTTCACCGTCTCGACGACCCCCTCGAAGCAAGCCAACGTGCAAGCCGAGGTGCAGATGCAGCAGCAGTTGCGCGCGCTCGGCATCGACCTCGAGATCAAGAACTACCCCTCGAACCTGCTGTTCGCGCACGACGGCCCGATCTACACCGGCCGCTACGACAGCGAGTTCACCATCGAGACCAACGGGCCCGACCCCGACAACGAAGGCCTGTGGAGCGGACGGTTCATCCCACCCGCGGGCGCCAATACCAGCTGGATGAACGATCCGGTCATCACCACAACCAGTCACGCAGCGCTGTTGACCTACGACCGCGCGCAACGCAAGGCGCTCTACGGACGCGAGGAGGCGCGCATCCACGCGCTCGTTCCGGCGGTCTTCTTCTATTGGCAGATCCAGCACGCGGCCATCAACAGCGACCTGCGCGGCTGGCGGCCGGCGACCTACCTGTCGGACTTCTGGAACGCGTGGGAGTGGCGGATCTAGTGTGCTACGGCTGATCGAACGCCCGCACCATCACCCGGTGCTGCGCATTCCGGCGGCGACCCGCGCCATCGTGTCATGGAACGCGCAGGCACCCAGCGGCGCGCTGGCGTTGATCGCGCACCGGGTCGACGGCAGCGTCTCCGAACCGCTGCTGTACGTCCGCTGGTCGCCGACCGAACGGCGTTCGCTCGACGGCACCGATCGCAAGACGCGCATCGCGACCGACGTCGTCCGCAGCGACGTCCCGCTCTCGGGGCTGGGCGTCGCAACGACGGCGAACCTCGACGCGATCGCGGTCGCGGTGCCGCCGCCGCCCGACGCGTCGGCGCCGCTACGCGGACGGATCGCAGCCCTCGACGTGCCGCCGCTGCACCAGAACGTGCACACCCATCCGGAGGCGCACGGCCGCTGGTGCTCGGCAGCCGCGCTGGCGATGCTGCTGCGCTACCACGGCGTCGACGCCGACGTCGCCGGGGTCGCGCGCAGCGTCGAGGATGCCGCCTACGGCGGCACCGGCAACTGGACGTTCAACGTCGCATACGCCGGCACGCGCGGCTTGCGCGGGGTGGTCGCCTACCTGCGCGGGATCGACCACGTCGCCACTTTCCTGGCTGCCGGGCTGCCGGTCGCGATCTCGATCGCGTGGGAACCCGGCCAGTTGCCCGGCGCGCCGCTCGAGCGCAGCGACGGTCACCTGATCGTGGTGCGCGGCTTCGAGTCGCACGCGGTCCTCGTCCACGACCCGGCGCAGCGCGGCGTCGCGACCCGCTATCCGCGCGCTGCACTCGATCACGCGTTCCGCGGCCACGGTGGCGTCGCATACCTGGTCGCACCGCGCGAGCGCAGCACCGAACTGGTCGTGCTCACCAACGATCCGGCGGCGTGAAGACGCAACCGCAGGATCGGCTCGTCGACGCCGACACGGTCCAGGCGGCACCGCTGCACATCGTGCTGGTCGAGCCCGAGATCCCACCCAACACCGGCAACGTCGCTCGCGTGTGCGCGGCCACCGGCTGCGCGTTGCACCTGATCGAACCGCTCGGCTTCCGCATCGACGACCGCGAGCTCAAGCGCGCCGGGCTCGATTACTGGGATGCACTCGGCGTCGTCGTCCACCCTTCGCTCGAGGCGTTCTTCGCGCGCTTCGATCCCGCGCGCGCGTGGCTGCTCAGCACCCGTGCGCAGCGCGTCTACACCCAGGCGCGGTTCGCCCCCGGCGACGCGCTGGTGTTCGGCAAAGAGACGGCCGGGTTGCCGCAGGCGTTGCTCGACGCGCATCCGGAGCGCGCCTTGCGCATCCCCATGCGTGACGGTGCGGTGCGCTCGATCAACCTCTCGACCGCGGTCGGGGTGGTGACTTACGCCGCGCTCGCGACGCTCGGCTTCCCGGGATTGCGCTGACCCGAGCGCGACTCCGACGGTAGCCACAGCGCCAGCACGAACGCGATCAGCGCCAGCGCCGCGATCGCCAGCACCGACGCGGCGACGCCGAAGTGATCGGCGATCGCGCCGAGCACCGGGGTGAACATCCCACCCAGCGAAACCGCCAGCCCGAGCGTGATCCCCGATGCGAGCCCGAGCCGGTTGGGCAGATACTCTTGACCGAGCACGACGAACGACGCTTGCGCCGAGACGAAGATGAATCCGGTCGGCAGCAGGATCAGGATCGCGAGCCACAGGTTGCCGCCGTGCGTGAGCGCGACCAGCAGCGTGAACAGGACCGCGGTCAGGCCCGTCGACCAGAGCAGCACGGGCTTGCGCCCGACCCGGTCGGAGATGGGGCCGCCGAAGATCGTTCCCATGACGCCGAAGACCAGGAACGCGCTCGTCACCAGGCCGCCGATGCCGGATTTCGGCGTCTGGTGGAGTGCCTCGATCACGTAGAGCGGGATCAGCGCGACCGAGCCGATGTACGCCATCGAGCGCACGACGACGTACGCGCTGAGCTTCCAGAACGAGCGCCAGTCGTCGGTTCCCGCGCCGCTGCGCTTGGTCGCGTGGGCCGGAACGAAGCCCCGCAAGCGTGGCAAGTCGAGCAGCACCAGCGCGGCCACGATCGTCACCGGCACGATCGCGAACACCGAGCCGTGCAGTCCCCACACCGCCACCAGCGCCGCGGCGAACGTCGGGCCGACGGCGAAGCCGGTGTTGCCGCCGACGATGAACCAGCGCATGCCGGTCGCCTTTTTCTCGCCGGCGACGTAGTTCGCGAAGCGCGCGGCTTCGGGATGGAAACAGGCGACGCCGATCCCGCTCACCAGCGCGGAGAGATACAGGAGCGGCAGCGCGTGGAAGACGCCCATCGCGGCGATCCCACCACCGGCCAGGAAGATGCCGACCGCGATCAGCCATGGCATCGAGACGCGGTCGGCGAGATGGCCGATCGACGGCTGGATGACCGACGACGACGCCGCCTGGCAGAAGATCAAGAAGAACGCGGTCGCCGCCGAGATGTGGTCCTGCACGATCAACAGCGGGACCAAGACCGGGATGAAGCTCTGGTTGACGTCGTCGACGACGTGGGCGCTCGCCAAGAGCGCCATCGAACGCGGGTCGAAGCGGGACATCAGGCGAGCGGGCGTGGGATGCGGCGCAGGAGTGCCTCGAAGCGCGGCTCGCCGCGCAGACGGTCGTAGTCGGGGTGGTGCAGGGCGAGGACGATCCAGGGGTCGTGCTCGGCGAGGCTCCGCTCGAGCAGCGTGAGGACCTCGTCGGTCTCGCCCAGTCCCAACGCGATCAGCGAGAGGTTGTACGGCGAGACGTAGCGCCCGTGCTCGACCAGGCGGCGCATCTCGGCCGCCACCGCGCGCGCCTGGTCGCGATCGCCGCGCAGCGCGAGCGCGGACCCCCGCATCGCCAGGAACGCCTGCTCGTAGCCGTCCGGAGACGGTTCACCGCTGAGGGTAACGACTTCGTCGTACTGGCCGGCCAGGCGCAGGGCTTGCGCGAGGTACAGCCGCGCGTGCGGCGAGCTGGCGTCGAGCGCACGCGCCGCGCGCAAGCGCACGATCGCATCGTCGAAACGACGCTGAAACGTCATCGTCACCGCAAGCGAGGTCTGCAAGACGGTCGAGTACGGTTCCGCCTCGACGACGACCGCCAGCGCGCGCGCGGCGTCGGCCGCACGACCGCGGATCACATCGAGCCAGGCGCCGAACAGCACCGGCTCCGAGCCGTGCGGATCGGCGTTTTTCGCCAACCCGTACCAATGTTCGGCGGCGTCGAAATCGTGGTCGTAGTAACAGGCCACCTGCCCGAGCACCAGGTACGGCTCCGGCTCCGGGCCGGCGAGCGCGAGCGCGGTCTGCGCCGATGCCAGCGCCGTCCCGTACGCCTCGTGCGGCGCAATGAACAAGTACTCGGCCGAGAGCGTGTACGCGCGCGCGAGGCCGGCGTGCGCGGCGCCCAGGCGCGGTGCGACTTCGAGCGCGCGACGGTAGTAGTAGATGCTCCGGTGCAGCGAGTCGGCCGTGCGTTTCTCGAAGAAATAGCGCGCCCGCGCATACCAGCGTCGCGCCGCGACCTCGCCGCCCTCGCTTTCCGCCTCGCGCGTCGTGACGCGCGCGACGAACCGGTAGCTCCCGCGATCGTCGACCAGGAACGTTGCTCGCGGCGAATAGCGCGCCAGGGTCGCGCGCATCACTTCGACCTGTGCGCGCACGGTGGTCTCCGACCATCGCTCGCCCTGCCCTGCCACGTCGGCGATCTC
>Ga0181531_10002230_pt1 | contig 12142 bp, 17 predicted proteins | sample PEATcosm2014_Bin_38_FD_119743 | JGI IMG/M metagenome (GOLD analysis project Ga0181531, IMG submission 119743) | Peatland microbial communities from MTU Mesocosm Facility, Houghton, MI, USA - PEATcosm2014_Bin11_10_metaG | ecosystem: Environmental > Terrestrial > Soil > Wetlands > Peat | place... | reverse complement strand
GATCTATTCTGGCACGGACGTCGTAATGGTGAGTGATATATCCTCGCCTGCATCATCTTGAAAGTTGTTAATAGTGGATATTCTATTAAAGCCGGCTATTAAGGGAATGCAATGGTGTACCGTGCGGGAATGCTGGTTGCGAACGTCAGTAATTGTGCATTCTGCAGTTACGTCCGATTTAGTAATCTTTGTAAGCATGAGCTCAAGAGTATGATATTTGTTATTCCAGCTCCATTGAGTGACAACCCCACCATTTTGCTCTTGATATTTTCCCTTTGTTTTGACCAATTTACAATTGGCGGTGCATGCAGTCTCGATAAGCTCAGTTCCCGTTGGTGCATGACCAGCAAAGGATATTGTGCCGCCCTCATCATGGAAGACCGGTATTTGGGTTTTTTGCAATTCATGAGCGGTAATTTTAGCTGAAATAATCAGTGCGTTGGGACGCTCAGTCGATTGGGTGTGGCCAGCATAGAGTGTAATTGGTAGCGTGAGTAGTGCGATTGCTCGTATATAGTTCATGAGGATCCTTAAAGTAACAACAAAAACATATATATCCAATCGCCATGCTAGCGTAGGGCGCGTGTCTAAAGCAAGGTTTTATAGGAAAAAGATGGCTTACTCCTCAAAATCTTGTGCTTCGAACACCTGGAATTTGGTGGTCGGGAGCTTCCATGCATTGCGTGGCAAGCCGGCTTTCACGCTGAGCTCTTGCAATGTTTTGACCAAACTAAATCCAAATTCTCTCGGTACGGTTGGTAAAAAGAGAGCAGACCTATCGTCATTGGTCAGAATAATGCCATGTTTATGGAGCACGATATCCTTATAGGATTTGACCGGTTTTGGTTCCTGTAACACCGAGATTTGAATTTGTAAGTTTTTGAGTTCTGATTCTTTTATCGGTTCAAAGCGCGGATCTTGGCAAGCCGATTCCAATATTTTTTCAGCGACGGTATCGCAGAGCGATTTGGTTGGGATAACTTCACCAATGCAGCCGCGCAGTTCACGATCAAGCCCTTTATTGAGTTTCCAGATAGTGGTGAATACGCCGTGCGGTTTTTCTAATAATGGCGTCATGATTGGCCTGAGGATGCAGGAATCTTTGACGGTTTTGGTGAATGATTCTTGGAGCGTGGCACGTGCAAAAGTGAGCAGTTCCCGCTGTTCTTGTTTGTTAAGCGTATCATTATTGAGTTCATTCGTAACGATCAAACTTGCATAGGAGACAATGCTGCTTGGATCGTTGGTTACGGTGTATGACGTATCATGAGCAACTAGGCGCGTAGTAACGGTTCCAAAAGCGTGTTGTTTGATCAGCTCAAGCAAGATGCGTATGGTATCATAGCCGCAGACAGTATCATGGGTGAGGCCAATTAATTCTTCAAAACCACTGCGACTTTGATGTTGGATTGGATGAAGAATCGCCGAATCGAGCTGATCAATGTTGAGCAAAATGTTATCGGTGAAAGGGGCATATTTAAAATTCTCACCATAGTGGGTGAAATCGGAGCTGATAATGACGAGCGTTTTGGGCGTAATGTAATCTTTCAAAAGGGCAGCAACGTGTGTGACTTGGGCATCAGAAAGCGAGCCAACTACAATAGGAACAATGTGCGCGCGCGGGAGAGCGCGTTGTATGAAGGGCAATTGCAGTTCGATAGAATGTTCAGGCTTGAAATATTGATCGCCGCTTACCACGATACGATTGCGTTTGAGCGAACTGATTGCACTGATATCAACCACGATGGTGCCGAGTGGTGTACGATATTGAATAAAGTTTGGGACTGCAATACCTTCAAAGGGAATTTCATGCGATGGCCCGAGGATGATAATGCGATTAACATTCTTTTTATCAGCAAGCAGATTATAGACGGCGGCTGCCACTTTTCCCGAATAGGCGTAACCAGCATGCGGTGCGATGATGGCGCGAATGGCATCAGAATCAGTATCCATCTCGAATGCATCTTTTGCATCAACGGTTAGGCGATTGAGCAGTAAGTTTAAATCTTTGGTGCGTTCGGGATACCAAGAGCCAGCCTTATGGGCATGGAATATAGATTTAGATGCATAAGCGACTTCATCCGCATGGATATTGCAGGCGATAAGCCCTACTACGCCAAGGCTACGTAGGGCAGGCCCTACTATGCCAAGGCTACGTAGGGCAGGCCCTACTCCGTTCATCCTGAGTAGCGGAGCGTATCGAAGGACGCCAAGGCTACGAAGGGTAAACGCGCATGATTTTAGATAGTGTTTCATAACTCTTCCTTTCAAGTAAAAAACCGGACCTGATGAGACTATCAGATCCGGTTTTTAGAATACTTACTCTTACGAGTGAAGACAAGTTCGTTGATGGTTATACCGCTTCGTGATCATTATATGTAATTGAGAGCTTATTTTTCAAACATGTTTCGATTATCAACTTGGTTTGCAATTCTTAATGCAAGGGTGCCCCATTCTGGATTAGAGCCGTCTTCATTAAGTAGGAATGTGCGTTTCTTGTTAGCGTTAATATCGAATGTTTTTTCAAGCGTCTTACCGGCATGATTCAGGATGCATGTAATGTGAATCAGAGTATCAGAAGATGCCTTTATCATCTGCTCAACTTTTATTGTGCCGTTGCCGCCTGCGCGTTGCGTTGATACGCTCCCTATAAAGCGGCCATCAGGGTAGGGCTCATTAGCATAAGCTTTTCTGAAAGTATCAAATATTCGTGGATTTTTTGTATCAATGAGTTGTACGCAAAGATTGAACCCGCCGGATATGCCAATGCCATCGAAATCTTCTTGAGATACTGATTCTTCATTCATTAGCCGTGATCCTGCCTGACCTGCATGTAATGCGCCGGGCATAAGGAGTGCGAGAGTTAGTGTAAATGTTTTGAGATTCATAAGAAACCCTTTCGTTGTTATTTAATTGAATTCAGAAAAGAGAGAAAATTTTAAAGTTTCTTGTACCGCAACTTTAGTTGATTACCTTCATCGAGCGGCTTGTATACTTCAGAGTTATAGGGTACTTGCGTAGCATCATCTAAAATGGTAGTGCCATTTTTTTTGATCAGGTATTTGGCGGTAGCAACTTTTGCTACATCATCGGACGTCCATGTTGATGTTACCGTATAAGACCCAAAGCCATAACTCTTATCAGAGGTTATAGTTCGAGGGAGTTGTTTTTTATTCGCGTTGACTATTTCGGCAAAGTAGATAGCGGTTTCTATCATGCATTGTGCGTTACTTTGATTGTTCCATTGTTCCTCCATTGCATTAAGTGCGAATGGCGTCAGGAGCGTTAAACAAAGTGTAAATGTTTTGAGATTCATAAGAAACCCTTTCGTTGTTATTTAATTTAATTCAGAAAAGAGGTGAGATCTGATTTTTGTATGTACCACAATTTTAGTTGATTGCCTTCATCGAGCGGTTTGTATACTGCAGATTCATAGGGCACTTGTGTAGCATCATCTAAAATGGTAGTGCCATTTTTTTTGATCAGGTATTTGGCGGTAGCAACTTTTGCTACATCATCGGACGTCCATGTTGATGTTACCGTATAAGGGCCGAAGGCATTATTTGCCGTTTGAGTGAGGGTCTTCTTATTCGCATCGACTATTTCGGCCGAGTCAGCGCAGAGGAATTCCTCATAGCAAGCAGCATTTTTTTGGGTTTCCATTGCATTGAGTGCGAGGGGAAAGAGGAGTGCCAGTGATAATATATGTTTCATAATAATCCTTTAGTTGGTATCTTATTTTTCTATATCGGGAAGTTTTATGACCGTACGGGTGAATGTCCTAAATGGCTCACCAATCAAAAGTTCCATTCTATCTCGGCGGATATTGCTCAAAAGTTGAGATGCCTTCAAGCCACACCAAAGAGCGAGATAGTTCCTTTCATAGTCGAGCTGTATAAAGGTGATGGAGTTTGGAGGAATTTCCCTGTGATCGTTCAATACCTCTTTTTTTTCTTTAGTCACAGAGTCTTCTTTAGTGACGGTGTAGTGTACGGTAGGAATGGTTGCAGGATCATCTGAACCAATGACAGTCCATTCGGTGTCGATACGATAAGGTCCGCGCTTATAGCCCTGTTCTTCTGAAGGGAGTTCTGTTCCTTGTCGATCGGTTATGGTTGCAGAGACAATGCGGGATGTTAACACTCCAACTTTGGTTACATTGTTTCCGCTTTCCATCGCATTGAGTGCGAGGGGACCCATCGCCAAGCTCAGGATGAGTATACGTTTCATGGGCAACCTTTCGATTTTTTTAGTTTCTATTTTGTGCATTACTGATCTCACCAAGCACGATTACTTGGACATTTTGCTCCGTATAATCCTTAATGCCGAAGGTATAGGAGGTTGAAGAATTCTCAGCCAAGGGGATGGAGATCTCTTGAGATTCTTCTTGAGGACTGTTTCCGCGAGCTTTTACCTTTAAAGATGCCTTAATGTCGTTAAGAGTAACGGTTTGTGGTTTAAATGAGACATCCACGGGTACATCGCCCCAATATGAGGTTCCAGAAAAACCTTCTTGGCAAGAGAATCCGTGTATGCCCCACTGGCCAAAATATTGTTGTAGCTCTACTTTTCCTGCTCCTCCCTGCTGCCACCAAGCTTGATTATATACAAGTTTGACATGAACCCACATGGATAGAGATCGATTGAGCAATCTTGTTTGGCTTCTGGTTTTCGGTTGTGCATTCAATGCGCCGGGCATGAGGACAAGAAGGCCGAATATATATTTCATAGAAGTCCTTTAGTTAGGTTATTTATTATTTTCGAATTTAGTTATTGCAGTAAATCTCATAAAAAGGTTGTTGTTATCTTCGTCGGTAAATGGCTTAAGTGCCGGGACATCAAAAACAACGTTTTCAAATGATTCTTCAAAGACTCGGTCAGTTTCGCATCGATTAAAGCCGACTTCGCATCCATCAAAGCCGACTGTAATTTGCGCCTCAATTTCTATTTTTTTTATTGTTTTAGTGTCAAAATCAGGCGGCACAATTGTTAATTCTATATCAGATAAGTCTTCATCAGCACCATAATACTGCTGTTTCTGTAAATATTTCCCCCTATGCTTGAAGATCTTAAGACTTGCAAGGACTTTATATTCAGGGGTTACATTATTATTATTGTTCTGGCTCTCTAAGAGAGTAACAATTTCGGCTAAATACGTGATCTCTGGCTCTTGGATTTGCATTGCAGAGAGCGCGAATGGAAGCTCTTCCATCGCATTCAATGCGCTTGAGATGAGGAATGTGAGAGTGATGATCTTTTTGATATTCATAAATATTCCTTTGATTAATTCCAGCGATCTATTACCAGGTGTTCTGCTTTAATTGAAGCTTTGTATGTTGTATCAGAGTCTTCAGTTATAACAATGGTGTGTTCTTCTCCAAAGGGAATGGTGACGGTTTCGGACTTAACTTCCTTCGGGCATAAGTTTGAAATTGTGTGGCTTATATCGAATACATTCACTCTGTGCATGCATAATAGGGATGCGCAGCAGGAAAGGCTGCTATATAAGCACTTAAACCAACTATTATATTCAGTGCGGCAAGCAACTTTTACGAAATCGGGATTAATGGCGTTCACGGTTAAGGATGCTTCGGCAAGTAAGTCGGAAACGGCTATGGTATTTTCTCGTGGAACAAGGGTATGATACTCAATCGAATTAATGAGAGCTCCATCCCGCTCAATGAAATCAAGCTTGTTTTGTGCCAAAGAACCCGCAGTAGCTACTTTCAAGGTTACTCTATAAAAATCTGCTCTCACTACAGGCTGGTTAAGCTCATCTTCATCCAGGGATTCCATGCAGCGGGTGAGATGTGGTGAGAGAAAAAGTGTGAGAGTGATGATCTTTTTGATATTCATATATTCCTTTCGCGGTAATAAACTTTTCTATCCAAAATCAGACGACAATCATCGATCTGCATCATCAGGAGGCAGCGTGGTGGTAATTATCATGCGCCAATCATCAGATAATCTTCTTTCAACCGTCGTCTGAGAAGCCCATGAGATATCTTCTTTTACGTTAATGGGTTCTTGCGTTGCAACATCTTTAAAAGCGCATTCTATGGTGAATGATTTGGTGAGAGTATTGACTGTTATCGTAGGGAGTTGGGTAACCGAGCATTGGAGTGCTACCGCATTACGGATATGGTATGCCTTTTCTAGATGTCTTAAAAAAGATCCTGAGAATGTAATGAGTGAGGGGCCGCTATTGGCGAGAGCATTTTTTTGTATATCGCACGCTACTTTTATGATGTGCTGATGCGGCTTCATTGCATTCAATGCATTGGGAATGATGAGCCCCAGGGATAGGCTGTATATAAGGCTTAGGATGACATGTCGAAAATTCATAATATTCCTTTGGAACAACAATTATTATTTTTTGACTGTGCTTGTAATGGTTAAGATGATGGGCTTGTTGTAAGCATCGCAAATCGGGAGTGAATATTGGTTTGTGCATGATTTATCAAAAGGTATCGCTGCGTATCCACGAAAATCTTTATTATTGTTACTGACAAACCATTGGAAAATGGCATTGCCCTCCAGACGAGAGAGATCATGTAATGCTAATGTTAAATCGTGGCTTTCGGTATTTTGATGGCCTGCTATAAGACCGCCCGTCGTTGGCACTAAGCAATCAGATTCCTTTTTGAAATATAGAAATCGTGTGATAAATTTCGTGCCATTTTTTTGAGAAACATTGATTTCAGCAGTGATATTCATTTGCGATGGTAGAGGATGCGTCAAGAGGGCGTGCAGCGCAATAACTGCGGAACCGGGTTGATAGTGGTAGACCATTGCATGGCTTGTAGCGGGAAGTAGCAGAGGTAATAAATATAATAAATATCTCATGGGTGCTTTCGGTTTGTTTGGTCTTAACATGTTGTCTGTAGATTTCACTGGGTTGCTTTGATTTGAAGGATTGTATAAGGATATGGCAATATATTCCTTCATCAGTATCCTTATACAAACTCGTTTTAGGGTATCAAATTAGAGATTTATATTCAATGTTAGGGGAGGAAAATAAGCAATAATAACGCATATTTAATGAAAAAAAGATCATGTTAAAAACAAATACGTATCAAGAAAGAAAATTTATGCAGAAAATAGTCACCAACGTGCTCCTCTCCCTTATCATCGCAAGCAGCATAGTTACGAACACTAATGCCCAAATCATGCTCTTTTCAGGCAATGCCAATAAAGAGTTAGCGCAGAAAATAGCCAATTATTTACAAGTTCCACTCGGGGAATCAATCGTATCCACCTTTAATGATGGTGAAATCCAGATTCAAATAAAAGAAAGCGTGCGCGGGCATGACGTCTTTATCATTCAGCCAACGTGCCATACGGCGACGCAAAGCGTTAATGATACCATCATGGAACTCTTTCTATTGGTGCGCACCATGCAGCGCGCCTCGGCAAAAAGTATTACCGTCGTAGTTCCCTACTATGGCTATGCGCGGCAAGATCGTAAAGCGATGTCTCGCGTGCCTATCTCGGCAGCAGACGTTGCGATGATGCTTGAGATTGGTGGCGTCGATCGCGTGTTAACGATTGATTTACATTGCGGGCAAATTCAAGGATTCTTCCGCAATGCGCCGGTCGATAACCTGTTCTCATCGCCGATTTTCATCGATTATTTTGTAAAGAAGGAACTGAGTAACGTTGTGGTGGTTTCACCCGATGCGGGCGGCGTTGATCGTGCCTATAAGTTTGCACAGCAGCTGCGCAAAAAAGGCGTGTCAGCCGAAATGGCACTGATTAGTAAACGGCGTGCAAGCGCGGGCGTTATTGAATCAATGTATTTAATCGGTGACGTGAATGGCGCCGATGCAATCATCGTTGATGACATTTGCGATACGGCTGGAACGCTCGTTAAAGCAGCGCAACTGCTCAAAGATCATGGCGCAAATCGCGTGTTTGCCGTTATTCCGCATGGCGTATTTTCCGGTAATGCACTCGATAAGATTCGCAATTCAGTGATTTGCGAAATGGTGATTGCTGATACGATTCCGTTGCGTGAGCAAGCGCCAAGCAATCTCACCATTCTTTCGGTGAGCGCATTACTTGGCGATGCGATAGTGCGCATTCATAGAGGTGAATCGGTATCTGCGTTGTTTGATTAGTTCCTCGTTGCTCATTAATGTCATAAAAAAGCCCCCAGGATTAATAGTCCTGGGGGTTCTTAATTAACGTGAAGTAGATATAAAAAGGTAAGAATATTTTTTAATCAATGCGGACTTAATGTAAGTCACTGATCGTCTTTGCGAGGACGAAATACGACACCCGCTGTAAAGCGGTGTTGTATGAGGACGTGGCAATCCAGGGCAATTAAATCAAGAAGTCATTGTAAAAGTTATTATGAAAACACCAGCAGTATACATCGTTAGTAATAGAAAGAATGGGACACTCTACGTTGGGGGTTGCCTCCGATTAAGGACTTTTTTTATGGAATATTCCTGGATTGCCACCTCCTCATACAACACCGCTTTACAGCGGATGTCGTATTTCGTCGTCGCAAAGACGATCGAGAGATTTTTGATTCTTCATCATGCTCACCATGTCCATTCCCGTTCGTCCCTAGTAGCCCGTAAGGGCATATCGCGGGACATAAGGGATCAGTATGCTTTGTATTTATTGCACATGAATAGCTCTACTTTTACATCGCGCTGACTGCATAAAAAAGCCCCCAGGATTAATAGTCCTGGGGAGTTGTGTTTTCGAAAGTATTGTAAGGCCTTCGAGATATTGATGAAATATTGTTCATTTCATCCTGAGGAGTGCCGGTACGGCCGTCACGAAGGGTCTTGTGTGGTTGTTTCGATTGAGAGTGAAACTTGTTTGCCCGTTTCATCCATCAGGCCGAGAGGAACATCAAACTTTTTATTTTCATCTAATGGCAGCATCATTTCTACCGTGACCGATTGAGTGGGATCATATTCATTAAAGGTGGTGCATGATACTTTCATTAGATTCATCGTAAGATTAATTGCCACAGGCGCGATATCGACGCGGAACATAGGCGAATATTTATCGCGTTTGAAGGAAATATTTGATGCATCTATAAAGTGCACATTGCCATCGTCATCATGATATATCCTAAATGGCTTAACATATCGAGCAAAATCCTTTTCTTTTCCGTTAAGAGCGCGAAATTTAGCGATAGCGCGTATTTCAAATGGGTTCAGAAATATATGATCATGCACTGAGCTATTTTCATCTTCCATTGCACGGACCGTGTGAGGCAGAAGCATGAGAAACAGGGGGATTTTGTTGATGGGACGTAACATTGATACAGTAGAAAAATTCATAATTTTTCCTTTCTGCGTTACGGATTGAACATATCATATCGTTGCGTTGCCAATGTCTCTGGGCCAACTATGCCTCCTTTCGCATAACCAACGTATGTCAGGTGAGAGCATATAGGGGAGTAATAATGGAATGCAAGGATTAGAGCTTGGCTCGCGGTATATTTGTAATCGTTATTCGTGTTCTACTTCTTCTTGTTCTAATAGAGTCAGCACTGTTAAAAAATCACCCTCTGAAATGTGTTTACCCCCATTAAAATTGAGCATTACTGGCTGATCGATCGTCGCCATAGAACCAATCGTGGATGAATACTTAACGTTAACGTACCGTTCTATATGATCCGTCATTGAAGGCACACCTAATGATATGTTATAGAGCGGATTATCTGGATTGGGACTAGTCTCGGGCTCAGACCAATATTTATTGCTGCGCATCACGCGGCTACATGATGCGAGAAGCGTGTAGATTGGTTGATCATTTTCGCCCGTTTGGACTTTAAATATTTCTGCCATCAGTGAGAGCATGGTGCATGGTCTTGAAGCAACAAGTCCTGCGTTGAGATTCGTTATTAATAAGATGGGCAAAAGCAAGGGGACATACTTCATGGATTCTCCTGTATTATTCCGTATTGCCAACGTATTTTTACGCTAGAGAGTATAGATGAGGTGCAATAGGATGCAAGAATAATCTGAGTGCGCGGGATTTTGAGCTATCACTGTTTTGGTGGTGTGCAGGTGATGGTGAGCCAGACGTAGGTACCGGAAGAATCTTTCAGAGTAGTCTCAATGGTTTTTGTGCTTTTTTTAGCAAGAGGAAAATGATTCATGATCGTTTCGCTCTGGCCGTTCACAGCAGCGGTATAACACAAGGTTATTTCATCGTTGGGAGTAATGCCCTCATGCTCTACCTTTAAGAAAGGAGAGAGGGTGGGATCGGTATTTGCTTTTTCCTTTTCTCCCACCAATTGCGCTACTTTGAATGTTGCTTGGAGCGTAGCCATTGCAGGAGTTTTATTCTTTGTTTGATTTTGGCTAGTCAGCACCATCGTTATGGCGACTTGAGGGTCAGTATTACGCACAAACATTGCGCAGAGTGGGGATGCGAAAAACAGAATTATGAAAGTCAAACGATTGAAATTATATTTCATAATTTCCCTCAATTATGGTGTACGGGATTACTAAAGGCATGCGCGGTAAAGGCAAGGGTGATCGGATCGGTTGTTATACCATACGCACACAGGTGGGGCGCTATCATAATTTCACGTGATGATGTCGAACTCGTAGATAGTTCTATCGTTTCAAAGATAGTAGAGCTTGCGCGTAATGTTTTTTCTTGGAGATTGCTATTGGTGGGGTTAAGGGGGGAGAGCTTTAATATAAGGCTGGTTGTAAGCGCATAGGTTATGAGCGCTTGTTTTGTTACCGGATCAATGCCATTGAGTTGGGTTTCAATTTTGTGGTGCGTATATAATGCTGCATGGAGGTCATCATTGGCATATTGTTTGGGTTCAACGGTATTGCTATCATCATCAAAATTTTTATAAGACTGCCACACTCCACTGTGCCCGATATTGCAATAGAGATGATGGCCATAGAGCGTTTTAGTAGAATTGGTATCGATAATAGTTGTTGAAAATGCGATTTCAGGCGAATCCTGCTGATTGACATGATGTGATGTATGTGTCGCCCAGGTGCATAACATTGTTATCGCTATAAGCTGACGATAAATCATGGAATCCCTTTCAAACTATGAAACATAATGTTAGTCAAAGTTTATCATACAAATTTTGAATACTTAACTGGAATATCAAGGAATTATCGTAGTTTTCGCGTAGCTTTCGATGCGCTGATAATCGCATACAGATTCGTTTCTTTGAAGGTTTCTTTTTTGGGCGAGCCAATATTTACGGTAACCGTTTTCTCATCTACACGGTTATGCCCTCCAATGCGCGCGTTAAATGTAATAGGAATAGCATTGTTAATCGGTTCTATAGTAGGCATGTCGAGCGTGATGCGATTATCGGCATGGAAAGCTGACAGCTCTACGGGATCATAAACCGGAACATAATAATCATCCTTATCCTTATAGTAGAATCTGGAATCAGATGATATCGGATTTGGTTCCTCATTCGTGTATAGCCTGACCTCAATTTGTATGCCCGATTGTTGCGAATGGTGCGTTGGCAGACAGTATTGCAGTAGTGCGACGAACCAATGTTGTTGCCCCATCGCGGTAGCACAATAGGTGATGCAGAAAAATAAGACGATATATCGTTTCATGCGTAAGCCCCCCTTCTTTATAGATATCCGTCTAGGAGGCTAACATAAGAAGGGGGCTTAAAAAAATGGATGGCGTAAATATTGGATTAAAACCGTTGGGTACGACTTAAAAATCTCTAATTTTTTTTACTCCTTATGTCCCGCGATACGCCCTTACGGGCTACTAGGTTGTGTGAACCAAATTTAGAGAATCCTGAAAATCTAACAATTTTTAATCGGACTTAATGTACGTCACTGATCGTCTTTGCGAGGACGAAATACGACATCCGCTGCAAAGCGGTGTTGTATGAGGACGTGGCAATCCAGGGCAATTAAATCAAGAAGTCATTGGAAAAGTTATTATGAAAACACCAGCGGTATATATCGTTAGTAATAGAAACAATGGGACACTCTATGTTGGGGTTACCTGCGATTTGGTAAGCAGAGTCTACGAACACAAAAATCATCTTATTGTAGGACTTTTTTATGACATATTCCTGGATTGCCACCTCCTCATACAACACCGCTTTACAGCGGATGTCGTATTTCGTCCTCGCAAAGACGATCGAGAGATTTTTGAT
>Ga0181531_10002227_pt1 | contig 12149 bp, 12 predicted proteins | sample PEATcosm2014_Bin_38_FD_119743 | JGI IMG/M metagenome (GOLD analysis project Ga0181531, IMG submission 119743) | Peatland microbial communities from MTU Mesocosm Facility, Houghton, MI, USA - PEATcosm2014_Bin11_10_metaG | ecosystem: Environmental > Terrestrial > Soil > Wetlands > Peat | place... | reverse complement strand
TTGGTCTGGGCGGCGCCGCCGACACGCGACACCGAGATGCCGGCGTTCATCGCAGGACGCATGCCCGCGTTGAAGAGGTCGGTCTCGAGGAAGATCTGGCCGTCGGTGATCGAGATGACGTTGGTCGGCACGAAGGCCGTGACGTCGCCCGCCTGGGTCTCGATGATCGGCAGTCCCGTGAGCGAGCCGGTGCGTCCCTTGACGCGCCCCTTCGTCAGCTTCTCGATGTAGGCCTCGTTCACCCGCGCGGAGCGCTCGAGAAGGCGCGAGTGCAGATAGAACACATCGCCCGGATAGGCTTCGCGCCCGGGCGGCCGGCGCAGCAGGAGCGAGATCTGCCGGTAGGCGACCGCCTGCTTGGAGAGATCGTCATAGACGATGAGCGCATCCTCGCCGTTGTCCATGAAGTACTCGCCCATGGCGCAGCCGCCATACGGCGCGAGGTACTGCATCGCCGCGGGGGTCGAGGCCGAGGCCGCCACCACGATCGTGTGCGCGAGCGCGCCATGCTCTTCGAGCTTGCGCACGACGCCCGCGATCGAGCTCTGCTTCTGGCCGATGGCGACGTAGATGCACTTCACCCCGGTGGCTTTCTGGTTGATGATCGTGTCGATCGCGAGGGCGGTCTTGCCGGTCTGGCGGTCGCCGATGATGAGCTCGCGCTGCCCGCGGCCGATCGGCACCATCGAGTCGATCGCCTTCAGCCCGGTCTGCACCGGCTGCGAGACGCTCTTGCGGTAGATGACGCCGGGAGCGACACGCTCCAGGGGCGAGGAGATCTTGGCATTCACCGGCCCCTTGCCGTCGATCGGCTGGCCGAGCGAGTCGACCACGCGGCCGAGCAGCTCCGGACCCACCGGCACCTCGAGAATGCGGCCCGTGGTCTTGACCTGCGAGCCCTCGCCGATGTGGATGTAATCGCCGAGCACGACGGCGCCGACCGAGTCCTGCTCGAGGTTGAGCGCGAGACCGAAGGTGTTGCCGTCGAACTCGAGCATCTCGCCGTAGCGCGCATCGGCGAGCCCGTGGATGCGCACGATGCCGTCGGTGACGCTCACCACCGTGCCGACGTTGCGCGCCTCGCTCGTCACCTTGAACTTCTCGATGCGCGCCTTGATGAGGTCGCTGATTTCCGATGCCTTGATGGACATATGGGCCCCTGTCGAATTCGTTAGCTTGAGAGTGCGGCCTGGAGCCGCTCGAGACGGCCCTTCAGCGAGCCGTCGATCACCATGTCGCCCGCACGGATGACCGCGCCACCCAGGAGCGATGCATCGACCGAGTTCTGCATCCGCACCCGCCGCTTGAGGCGGGTGCCGAGCGCCGCCGAGAGCGTCTCGGCCTGCGCCGGATCGAGCCGCACCGCCGAAACCACCTCGACGTCGACCGTGTGCTCGAGCGCGGCGCGCTCGGCCTCGAAGTGCTCGACGATCTCCGGCAACAGCGTGAGGCGATGGTTGTCCGCGAGCACGCGCAGGAGATTGCGCACGTGCTCCTCGATCCGCTCCCCGCCCACCGAGACGATGAGCTCGACGAGCTCCGCCGCCGTGACGACCGGATCCTCGGTGAGCGCCGCCAGCCGCGGATCTGCGACGATCTGCGCCGCGGCCTTGAGGCTCTGCGACCAGCCGGCCAGGTCGTTCGCGTCGCGCGCATACTCGAAGGCGGCCTTCGCGTAGGGCCGCGCGATCGTGGCGCGCTCAGCCACTCGCGACCTCCGCGGCGAGCTTGTCGAGGAGGTCGGCGTGGGCGCGCGCATCGATCTCGCGTCCGAGCAGCCGCGAGGCGCCCTCCACGGCGAGCCGGCTCACCTCGCGGCGCAGCGACTCGCGCGCCCGCGCAGTCTCGAGCTGCACCTCGTCGTGCGCCTGCGCGAGGATGCGCTGGGCCTCGGCGGACGCCGTGCCCTTGGCCTCCTCGACCATCTCGTTGCCGCGCTTGCCCGCCTGCTCGATGATCTGTGCGGCGCGCTCGCGCGCCTCACGGATGATCTCCTGAGATTGCTTTTCGGCTTCCTCTAAGTCCTTGGTGCTCTGCGCGGCCGCGGCGAGCCCTTCCACGATTTTGCGCTTACGCTCCTCCATAGGCCCGAGGACCATCGGCCACACGAACTTCATCGTGAACCAGATGAGAGCGATGAACACGAGCATCTGCACGAACAGTGTGAGGTTGATGTTCACGATACTCTCCGGTGGACGCGACGCGGCTCGACCTAGTGCGTCAGGCCGGAGGTGAACGGGTTCGCGAACGTGAAGAACAGCGCGAATCCGATGCCGATCATGGCCACCGCGTCGACGAGCGCAGCCACGATGAACATCTTCACCTGCAGCATCGGCGTGAGCTCGGGCTGGCGTGCCGCACCCTCGAGAAACCGGCCGCCCAGAATGCCGAAGCCGATTGCCGTGCCGAGCGCGCCCATGCCGAAGATGATGCCGACCGCGAGCACGGTCATTGCCTGGACGTGTGCGAGATTTTCCATTTACTTCTCCTAGACGAATCGAAACCGAACGTTATTGAGGCTGTGAGAGCGGGGAATCAATGGTGCTCCTGGGCCATGGAGAGATACACGATGGTCAGCACCATGAATATGAAGGCTTGCAGCGTGATCACAAGGAGGTGGAATATCCCCCACGCCAGCGCCAGGACGAATTGCCCCACGATGGCCAGCCAGCCGCTGAAATGCCCGAGTTGCTCGACCCCATGCAGCGAAAGCGCAGCGATCAGCAAAAAGATCATTTCGCCTGCGAACAGATTTCCGTAAAGACGCAGCGACAGCGATATGGGCCGCGCCAAGAGCGGCACGATCTCGAGTAACAGGTTCGGCAGCACCAGCAGCACTTTGACGATGGGATTCTTGGCCGTGAAGGGCTGCAGGGTGAGCTCGGCCAGGAAGCCGCCGAGACCCTTGCACTTGATGCTGTAGTAGATGATCAGGACGAAGACCGTCAACGACATCGCGAACGTGGCATTGAGATCAGTGCTCGGCACGACCTTCAGATGCGCCACGCCCACCCCATGGGCGATGGCGGGCAACAGATCGACCGGCAACACGTCCATCGCATTGAAGAGGAACACCCAGCAGAAAATGGTGAGCGCCAGCGGCGCGAGCAGCTTGTTGGTGCCGTGGAAGGTGTCCTTCACCTGCTGATCGACGAACTCCACGATCAGCTCGACGAAGTTCTGAAACTTTCCCGGCACGCCCGCCGTCGCAGTGCGCGCCGCGAAGTAGAACGCGCCGCCGAAGAGCATGGCGAGGATCACGGAGAAGAACACCGTGTCGAGGTCGATGACGGAAAAATCCACCACGCCGCGGGGCGACCCGTTCGTGAGGAACGTCAGATGGTGCTGAATGTACTCGTTCGCGGAGGTGGGTTGCTCGGCTAGCATGATTTGAGCTTCAGTCTACTAACGCCTACGAATCGCGGCCGCTCATCGCAGCCTCGCGGGCAGCCGATCCGGGCAAGTGCTCCACGCTGCCGAGCGCTACAAAGAACGCGAAAAACGTTGCGATGTAGGTGCCGAGCATGGCCAGCGGAACGACCGTCATCGTCTTCAGCACCACCGCAAACAGCACGATTACCATCACGACCTTGGCAAACTCACCGATGAAGAACGCACGCAGCGCCCGGAGCGGATCCGCGGAAGCACGGCCACCGAAGGCGAGCAGCGCCATCACGAGGCTCGCAAGGGTGGCGATGCCGCCGCCAAGCAACGCGGAGAGGGCCGCGTGCGAGCCGGCAATGAGCCAGCTCGCCAGCACGCCGGCGAGTGTCACGGCTGCCTGTCCCAGCGCGACGCCGAGAGCGAGCCGCCGCGCAGGGGGCAGGTTGATCGCAATCACTTAAAAATCTCGCTCGTGGGGCCCCGCCCAACCCGCTGTCTGGGCGCGAGCAGATGCTTCGCTTTTACCTTGGATCATCGCGAGCGATATCTCGTACCCTTGCGGGTCCGGCCGCCGCGGCCGACTTAAAGCCGGCGCATTATAGAGAGGACCCCCCGGCGCAGCAAGGTCGCCAGGTCCGCCCCTCAACGAGTGCGGAACCGCGGCGCGGGCGCCGCCCGGAGGCCGCGGAGACCGCGGGCGCCAGCGGCTAGCGGATGTGGGCGAGGATGCCTTCGAGCTCGTCGAGGCTGTGGTACGAGACGATCAGCTTGCCGCGGCCCGAGGCGGTGTGCTGGAACAGCACCTTGGCGCCCAGCCTGTCCGCGAGATCGAGCTCCAGGCGCCGGATATCCGGATCAGGCGGCGCACGCGACTCGGCCGCGCCCCCGTCCGCCGGCGGAGCGAGCATGCGGCGCACCAGCGCCTCGGTCTCGCGCACGGACAGCGCTTTCTTCGCGACCAGGCCCGCCACCTCGATCTGGTGGCGGCGCGAGGTCAATCCGAGGAGCGCACGGGCGTGTCCCATCTCGATGCTGCGCTGCTCGAGGAGCTGCTTCACCTCGTCGGCGAGATCCATGAGGCGCAGCAGGTTGCTCACCGCGGCGCGCGAGCGGCCCACCGCTTCCGCCGCCGCCTGATGCGTGAGGCCGAATTCCTCGATCAGGCGACTGAGCGCACGCGCCTCCTCGAGCGGATTCAAGTCCTCGCGCTGAATATTCTCGATGAGGGACATGGCGACCGCCGCCTCGTCCGGGACGTCGCGGATGATGGCCGGGATCTCCGCGATGCCCGCCATCTGCGCGGCGCGCCAGCGGCGCTCGCCCGCGATGATCTCGTAGCGCTGGCCCTCGCCGGGTGCTGCCGCGAGCGGTCGCACGATGATCGGCTGCACGATGCCCTGCGCCTTGATGGACTCGGCCAGCTCGTTGAGCGACTCCGGCCGCATGTCGATGCGCGGCTGGTACTTGCCTCGTTGCAGCAGATCGAGCGGCAGCTTCGCGACCCGGTCGCCCACGGGCGGCGCGCCCGGCTCGGGCGCCGGGATTGCGGCCCGCCGCGCGAGCAGCGGTGAGAGCTCGGCGAGGCCGCGCCCGAGCGCAGGCTTCTTGCCGCTGCTCACGGGGTGTTGGGACCTGACGGGACGATGCGCACGGTGGGGCGATTATACGGGCCCGCTCGCAGGCGAGGGGGCTGGCGCCTACACGGGAGCCAAGGGCGGCGGCGCCCCGGGCGGTGGGGTCGCCGAGGAGGGCGGCGGCGAGGAGGGCGCCGCGGAGGGGGCTGCCGGCGCGGGCTCTTCCGGCACGGCGTGCGGAGCTTCCTCGCGCCGGATCATCTCGCCGGCGAGCGCCAGATACGCGAGCGCGCCGCGCGACTCCTTGTCGTGAAACAGGGCGGGCTTGCCGAAGCTCGGCGCCTCGGCGAGACGGATGTTCCTCGGGATCATGGTGCGAAACACCTTGTTGCCGAAGTGCTGGATGAGTTGCGCGGAGACCTCGTTCGCGAGGTTATTGCGTGGATCGAACATCGTGCGCAGCAGTCCTTCGATCTCGAGATCGCCGTTGATGCTGGCGCGGATCTGCTCGATGGTCTGCATGAGCGCGGAGAGGCCCTCGAGCGCGTAGTACTCGCACTGCATCGGCACCATCACCGAATCGGCGGCGACCAGCGCATTGAGCGTGAGCATGTTGAGTGCGGGCGGGCAGTCGATGAGGATCACGTCGAAGGACTCGCGGATCGGCTTCAGGGCGTTGCGCAGCTTGAACTCGCGCCCGGTGATCATCGTCAGCAGCCGCACCTCGGCGGCGGTGAGATCCTGGTTGGCGGGCATGAGCATGAAGCCGCCGAACCCCACGGGCACGAGCGCCTCCATGGCTGCACAGTCACCGAGCAGCACCTCGCAGCTGGTGCGTTCGAGCGTGTGCTTGTCGACGCCGCAACCCATGGTGGCGTTGCCCTGCGGATCGAGATCGACCAGCAGCACCCGCCGTCGGGTCGCCGTGAGCGAGGCCGCAAGATTCACCGCGGTGGTGGTCTTGCCCACCCCGCCTTTCTGATTGGCGACGGCGATCACGCGTCTCATGCTCATCTACTCAGGTCGGCCCGGAAGTGAAGGACCGGCCTTTGTTCGGGGAGAGTTCCACAAGGTGGCGCTCCTCGTCCAGACCCGGAACCCGGATGCGATGCACGGCCACGAGCCGGAAGCTTTTCGGGAGCGCCGCGATCTCGCCGTCGGGTCGTTTGCCTTTCATGGCGAGGAGGCGGCCGCCGGGCGCGCACAGATGACCCGCATAGGCGACGAAGTCCGCGAGCGAAGCGAGCGCACGGGCGGTGACCACATCGAAGAGCTCGGGCGGCTGGTAGCGCTCGGCTCGCGCGTTCACGACCTCGACGTTTGCACAACCGAGCTGGCCTGCCGTCACGGCGACGTACTGCGCCTTTTTGCCGGTCGCTTCGATCAGCGTGAAATGACGGGCGGGAGCGACGATGGCGAGCGGCAAACCCGGGAAGCCGGCGCCCGTGCCGATGTCGGCGATGCGCGAGCCGGTGAGATAGTCGTGCAGCGTGAGGCTGTCGAGCACGTGCTTGCGCAGCATGCCGAGACGGTCACGGATCGCCGTGAGATTGAAGCGGCCATTGGCGATCTCGAGCGCATCGATGAGCTCGAGGAGCCGCTCGAGCTGCGCCGGCGTCGGGTCGAGCCTGAGCTCTGCGCACCCGCGAGCGAGCAGCTCGCGCTCCGCCGCACGCGGCATGCGGTCCTCGGGCGGCGGCGCCTCGGGTACGAGCATGATCAGGCCGGCGCCAGTCGTCGGGTGAGCTCCTCGAGCTCCGCGGCCGCCTCCGGCTCCTCGGGTCCGAGCGCCGCGCGCGCGCGATGCAGGGCGGCGAGTGCGAGCTCGCGCAGATGCAGACAGGCGAGGCGCTGGTGCATGCGCCAGTCGGCGATGAGCTCGGTCTCGAACCCTTCGTAGTCCCGATCATTCACGATCGCATCGAGCACCATCGCGCACAGCGCCAGCTCCTGAACGCGTGCAAAACTCAAGGCCGGGGCGGAACACCCTTCCGCGAAACAGCGGCGCAGGTACGCGGGCGGATCGGCGCTCGCGATCTCGTCGAGCCTGTCGCTCGTGTCCTCCGATCTCAGCAGGTGCTCGAATGCCGGCATTGATTGCATTATCCTCCATGCGGATCATGGGTCGACATTTTTTGCGCGTCTGCGCAACGCTCGCCACGGCGCTCGCGCTCACCGCTGCGCTTCTGCCCCATTCGGCCGCGTCGGCGCCGCGACGCGGCGAGAGCGGCCTCATCTACGACGGGATTCCCGAGGTTGCGGCGAGCGAGCGCAACGCCCTGCTCGGCGAGCACCTGGACGACTACCTGGGTGCCCGCGAGGCACGGCTCCTCGGGTGGTCGCCGAAGGGGCAGCTCCTCATCGCGACGCGTTTCGGCGAGGTCGAGCAGCTGCATCTCATCGACCGGCCCCTCGGGGAGCGGCGCCAGATCACCTTTGCGCACGAGCCCACCCACAAGGGCGCGTTGTGCCCGGATCCGAATCGCGGCACCCTGGCCTTCACGCGCGATCGCGACGGCAACGAGCTTTACCAGCTCTACGTGCAAAAGCCCGGCGAGACGCGGCCGCGTGCGCTGACCGACGGCAAGTCGGTGAACGGCGACGCGCTCTGGTCGAACAGCGGCCGCGCCATCGCCTTCTACTCGACCGCGCGCGACGGCGTGTCGCACGACATCGAGATCGTCGAGCCCGACACCGGTGCGCTGCCGCGTCTCGTGCTGAGCGGCGATGCCGCCGCCTTGATTCCGCTCGACTGGTCGCCCGATGACTCGAAGCTGCTCGTGCTGAAGCGCGTATCCGCGGCAGAAAGCTACCTGTATGTCGTCGAGGTGGACGGCGGCAAGAGACGCGAGGTCGACCCCTCGCCGGCCAAGGTGAGCATCGTGGATGCGCGCTTCGCGCGCGACGGCCAGGGGGTCTATCTCATCTCGGATCGCGATTCGGAGCGCGCGCACGTGCGCTACGTGAACCTGTTCACCTCCGAGCGCACCGAGCTCTCTGCGAATCTCGCCGCCGAGGTCGATGCGCTCGCCCTGTCGCGCGACGGGCACTACCTCGCCTACGCGAGCAACGAGGGCGGTGTGTCACGGCTCGATGTCGTCGATTTGCGGGCACATCAGGATCTCGTCGTGCCGAAGCCGCCGCTGGCGGGCGTGATCGGGGCGCTCGCCTTCGATCCGGAGAATCGACGCCTGGCCTTCGACCTCTCCGCGGCGACGCAGCCGCGCGATGTGTACGTTCTCGATCTCGACGCGCGGCGCATCGAGCCCTGGACGGCGAGCGAGCCCGCGGCGGCGGCGGGCGGCGCGACACCGCGGCTCGTGCAGTTTCCGACGTTCGACCGCAGCGAGGGGCGGCCGCGCTCGCTCCCCGCGTGGGTGTACGAGCCCGCCGGCCCGGAACCGCATCCCGTGCTCATCGTGCTGCACGGCGGTCCCGAGTCGCAGTTCCGTCCCGGCTTCGATCCCTGGCTCGCGTATGTCGTGAACGAGCTGCACATCGCGGTGGTTGCGCCCAACGTGCGCGGCTCCTCGGGCTATGGCCGCAGCTTCCTCGCGCTCGACAACGGAGTGCTGCGCGAGGACGTGGTCAAGGACTTGGGGGCGCTGCTCGTGTGGATCGGCCTGCAGGGCCGCTTCGATGCAAAGCACGTCGTGATCGCCGGTAGCGGATACGGCGGATATCTCGCGCTCGCCGCGCTCGTCAATTACGGCGAGCGGCTGAAGGGCGCGGTCGATGCCGGCGGCATCAGCGATTTCGCGAGCTACCTCGCCGGCACCGCGCCCGAGCTCAAGGATCAGCGGCGCGCCGAATACGGCGATGAGCGCGATGCGGACATGCGCCCCTTCCTGCGCCGCATCTCACCGCTCACCAACGCCGATCGAATCACCCGCCCCGTGCTGATCGTGCACGGGCGCAATGACCGCGGCGTGCCGATCAGCGAATCAGAACAGCTCGTGAACCGGCTGCGGGCGCGCGGCGCAACCGTGTGGTTCCTCGAGGCGACGCACGCCGGGCACGAGCTCGAGCGACAGAGCGAGCGCGAGGCCTATTACCGCACCTTCATGCAGTTTCTCGAATCGCTCGAGGAGTAGCGCGCGCGAGTAAGTTGCGGTTCGCCCATGGCCGCCATTCATCCGTGGCGAAGCGGACATTGAAAGCTCGATAGGCTACGATCTGGGACGAGGCCTGGCGGCACGTCTCTTCACGAGATCGCCCTGGCCCGCGCAGGGAGAAGAAAGATCGGTGCCGGAGCCATCGCGCGCAGTGTTCCTGAGCTACACCTCGCAGGATGCGGAGGCCGCTCGGAGCATTTGTGCGGCGCTCAGGGCGGCCGGCGTCGAGGTCTGGTTCGACCAGAGCGAACTGCGCGGCGGCGACGCTTGGGATCGGCAGATCCGAAAGCAGATCCAGGACTGCGCGCTGTTCTTGCCGATCATCTCTGCCAATACCCAGGCGCGTCCCGAGGGTTATTTCCGGCTGGAGTGGAGGCTCGCGGTCGAGCGCACGCACTTGATGTCCGATCGTGTTGCATTTCTCCTTCCGGTCGTCATTGACGACACGGGTGAGCAGAATGCGGACGTGCCGGACACATTCCGAGGTGTGCAATGGACACGCCTCCCGGCGGGAGAAACCTCCCCAACATTCATAGAACGCGTCGCGCATCTGCTATCGCCCGGACAGACGTCGTCCGACCGGACAAGACCCTCAGTCGGAGCTGTTCCATCGCCCCTGAGCCGAGCTCCGGGGTCCCCATCACGATGGAAGCAACCGGCGATGCTGCTGATCGCGACGGTTGGCGTCATAGGAGCAGGTTACCTCGCAGTAGACGAGTTCTGGCCGCGCAAGCATGCCGCCGTGCCGGTGCCCGCGCCGCCGGCTCAGTCGGCGTTACCGGTCCAATCCGCGATCCCGGAGAAGTCCATCGCGGTGCTTCCATTCGTGGACATGAGCGAGAAGCATGATCAAGAGTATTTCTCCGACGGGCTCTCCGAAGAGCTGATAGATCTGTTGACCAAGGTGCCCGAGCTGCGGGTGCCCGCCCGGACCTCGTCGTTCTACTTCAAAGGCAAGTCGGATGACATCGCGACGATCGCACAGAGGCTGCGTGTAGCCAACGTGCTCGAAGGGAGCGTGCGCAGATCAGGCGCCACGTTGCGCGTAACGGCCCAGTTGATCCGAGCGGACAACGGCTATCACCTCTGGTCGGAAACCTATGATCGGCAACTCAAGGACATCTTCGAGGTACAGGACGAGATTGCCGGCGCCGTGGTCGTTGCGCTGAAGCTGAGACTCGGCGGGTTGTCTCAGACCTCTCGCCAGCGTACCTCGAACATCGACGCCTACAACGAGTACCTGCTCGGCAGGCAGTTCGACAACCGCGGCGAACTGGGGGAATTGTTGCAGCGATCCATCGATGCGTACAAGCGCGCCATCGCGCTCGATCCCGGCTACGCCGCTGCCTATGCCGGCCTCGCCGTTTCGGAGGCCACGCGGGCCGATATGATGGGGGAGGGTGCCGGACTCGAGCGCGCAAGAGCGGCCGCCGACAAGGCCATCGCGCTCGCGCCTGCCGACGCCGACGCGTACGCCGCGCGCGGATATCTGCGATTCCTCTTCGATTGGGATTGGGCGGGCGCCAGGGTCGACCTCGAAAAGGCCCTATCGCTCGATCCCAAAGACAGCGACGCGCAGCGCAACTACGGCAGTCTGCTGCTGACCATCGGCAGTCCCGCGGCCAGCATCGCGGCGATCAAGAAGGCGCTCGAGCTCGATCCGCTGGCGGCAAGATCGTGGTCTGCTCTTGCCGGTTCACTCATGGTTGTGGGCGACCACGCGGGTGCACGCGAGGCACTGCGCCGGGGACTCGAGATCAACCCGGAATCGGCGTACATCCTGGAAACTCTTGCCATCCTACAGCTGCTTGAAGGCAAATTCCCGGAAGCCCTGGAGAATTTCGGCAAGACTAAATACGACGGTTTTCGCTTGCCCGGGACCGCAATGGCCGAGCACTCGCTCGGTCACGCCGGCGAATCGCGACGTGCGCTCGATGAATCCGTCGCGAAGGTCGCGAAGGAATCCGCTTACCAGATCGCAGAAGCCTTCGCCTGGTGCGGCGAGACGGATAAGGCCTTCGAGTGGCTGGATCGCGCTTACCGGCAACACGACGGCGGCCTGGCGTCAATCAACACCGATCCGCTGCTCGTGTCGTTGCACGCCCACCCCCGCTACAAGGTGTTCCTGCGCAAGATGAACCTGTCGGAGTGACGCTGCGAATCTACTTGGCGTTATCAGTCGCCGTCGTGAGCGGCGAGGGCTGGCGCGCAAACCACTCCGCGGCGATGTGAATGTCCTCGTCGGTCTTGAGCGTTTGCGCCATGCCGTTCATCACGATGTTCTTGCGCCGGCCGCTCTTGTAGGCGGTGAGCGCCTGCTCGAGATAGTCCACATGCTGGCCGGCGAGCACCGGCGGCTTGGGATCGAGCGGCGCGGCAACACCGAGACCGTTCTCTCCGTGGCATGCGGCACACGCCGTCACTTGCACCGGCGGCTTGCCCGCCTCGGTGGCGGAAGGCTTCGCGGGCTCGGGGCCCTGCAGATAGGCGGCGATGTCCTGCATGTCCGCATCGGACAGCGAAGCGGCCTGCGCGTGCATGGTGGGGTGCGGCCGATCACCCTTCTTGTACTCGTTGAGCGCCGCGACGATGTAGAGCGCGTGCTGATGCCGAAGCTCGGGAACGCTGTAATCGGGGTAGGCGTTCTTGTAATCGACGATGCCATGACAGCCGTAGCAGGTGTAGAACTTCTTCGCGCCGAGCGCCGCATCGCCCGCCGCGTGCGCGATCTGCGCGCCTCCGAGACTCAGCAGCGCCGCACTCGCCCAGAGGCTCGTCGTTCGAACCAGCATTCAACTCTCCGCGATCAAAAACCCGGTCATGTTAAAGAGTGACCGCTCAAATTACCACTTCATGCGGCCTGCTCGCGCCTCTTCAGATGCACGAGCAAAAGCGACACCGCCGCGGGCGTGAGCCCCGGGATGCGCGCCGCTTGACCGAGCGTCAAGGGACGCACGGCCGCGAGGCTCTGGCGCGCCTCGTTCGACAACCCGCTCACGGCGCCGTAGTCGAGATCGATCGGCAACGCGAGCGCATCATGGCGTGCGTGCCGCTCGATCTCCTCGCGCTGGCGCTT
>Ga0181531_10002225_pt1 | contig 12154 bp, 11 predicted proteins | sample PEATcosm2014_Bin_38_FD_119743 | JGI IMG/M metagenome (GOLD analysis project Ga0181531, IMG submission 119743) | Peatland microbial communities from MTU Mesocosm Facility, Houghton, MI, USA - PEATcosm2014_Bin11_10_metaG | ecosystem: Environmental > Terrestrial > Soil > Wetlands > Peat | place... | reverse complement strand
TCCCGCAGCGCCATCGCCGCCACATTCATCCCGATCGACGAATCCCCCGGCGAGCTCGTGAAAATTGGCACCCCATACTGGTACGCCGCGCTCAGCACGCTCGTCTCCTTCAGCCCCAGCTTCTTCTCCCGCTCATAAACGTAACGCCCCAGCAGGTGGTGAAACTCATCCGTCCCCATCGTCTTCTGGAACTCCGGCCCCTGGATCACCTCCCGCACAAACGCATCCGTATCCAGCAGCACCGAGTAATCGAACAAGATATCGTAAATCCGGATCACCCCGTCATGCCGCAGCTCCACGTCGTCCAGGAAAGGCGACCCCGAGTACAGCTCCATCCCCAGCCCGTAATGCAGATCGTGGTAAAGATTCGCCCCCGTCGAGACAATCCAGTCCACAAACCCCGCCTTCATCAGCGGCGCAATCGCCGCCCGCCCCAGCCCTGCCGGCGTCAGCGCCCCCGTCAGCGTCATCCCCACGTACCCGTTTCCCGGCAGCATCTTCTCCGTCAGCAGCCGGCATCCTTCCGCCAGCCGCCCGCTGTTATAAGCCTTGAAGGTATCCTCGATCAATTCCGCCACGCGCATCCCTTTGCCGATCGGTTTAGGCAGCAGACGCGGAAATTTTTGGTTCAACATGACGCCAGGACCCCAGGGGAAAATCCGGGGGCCGATCTTTTGCATCAAAACAATCCCCGCCCGCAACTTCAAAAGCCGGATCGCGCTCTGCCGAGGTGGCGGAAGGGATCAGTGGTGGTTGGTGGGTGGGCGAGCCGAGGTGGCGGAGGGGATCAGTGGCAGTTGGCAGGCTGGCGAGCCGGTATATGCCGGCCATCGCCGCTGCCTCTACGAAAACCGTGAAACGACACCATTTAGGTTCCTTAGGCCAAAAAACTGCTGGAAATTCCAAAAAGATGTTTCGGCCTTAACCCCCTCGTGATCCGATTTAGCCACATACAACGGAATATCAGGTTCCCCCTGATCCCTGGAAAATAATGATGCCGGCCCCCATGAATTTTGAGGAATTTGAGAATCTGGCCCGCCTTTACGTGGTAGGGGCCCTTGAGAATGGCGAGGAGGACGCCTTCCAGGACGCTCGCCGCGAATTCGGGGATCGCGCTGAGAAGATTATCGCAGAGTTCCGCCAGCTCAATTCCGTCTTCGCCCTCTCCCTCTGCCCCCATCCCCCTCATCCCGATACCAAGCGCAAACTTCTGCAGGCCATCCGCCAATCCATGCATGATGGTCATGGGGGTTGCCACGACGGCCACCCCGCCCCACGCCCAGCCGGCGAAGTTGCCGAGGATCGTTGATTCGCCCTAAACCAGCTTGCGTGCACGCGGAGAGCCCGCCATAGATGTCCGCCGTTTCAGCCAAGGCCCCATTCCGCTTGCACGCACTCATGCCGCTTCCGCCGCACCCCACATCCCCCCGCCGCGGCTTCACCATCATCGAGATCGCCGTCATCCTCGTCATCATCGCCCTGATGCTCATCATCATCATTCCCCATTTCCTGATCGAGATTAAGGAGCGCCGCGCCCACCGCGTGAAGGACGACCTCGTCACGCTCAACACCGCCATCGAGCATTACGCCCTCGACAACGGCAAATTCAGTGGCGCCCACGTCTCCTTCGACGATCTCCGCAAATACCTCGACTCCAATACCGACGTTTACAAGTTCGACGGCAAAGACACTTTCGGCGACAGCTACGGCCCCTTCATCGTCGGCTCTCGCCCCAACGTCCCCGAAAGGACGGAGAAACGGCTCGAAGACATAGCTGGCCAGGATTTCTGGTCCCCCTTCCAGTGAAATGCGAGTCCCTACAGTAATTGGGAGCGGTTCGCCCGCACAGCTTCCTGCGGTACCGAAACCGTCGGTGCCACCTTCTGGTGCAGGAATGCCTCTTCCCTCAGATCCAGCGCCCGCTCCTGCAGATCCAGTTGGCGCTGCTGGAGCAAATACACCGGCACATACTTCAGCCCGGCAGCCATCAGCAGGGTAAAACAGATCCACAGTACCGCCTTGCTCTTCTCTTTCATCAGGTTGGGATAGGTTTACCTTCGCACGAGCCCGCCAGGGGGCTATCTGGGAGCGAACATTATAGGTTCTATAAAAACTGTCAAAACATTTTGCCCGGTTTTTGGCATTACTTTTGCCTTTAAAGGCTCTCATTTTTGCAAATCCGACACCCCCGCCGGATTTCCCCCGACCGTCGCACTCTCAGGGCTTCCCCCGTGCAACGCTGGCCTCGATCCTGCTCCATTGGATTACGTACAGTCGCGATGTCTTTTCCTGAATACTGCCGCTCTCAATCCAAGGGTTCGCTCCTCGCTCTCGCCCTCATGGGCACCTTTGTCGTCGGTTTCTTCGATTACATTACCGGCTACGAGATCAGCTTCTTCCTCTTCTACGCCGGCCCCATCCTCTTTGCCGTCTGGTTTCTCGATCGCAATTCCACCATCCTGATCGTCTTGGTCAGCGCCATCGTCTGGTGGTGGGCCGATTGGAAGGCCGGGCATCCTTACTTTGCCAGTTGGGTGCAGATCTGGGAGACGGTCGTCCGTCTCATCTTCTTCAGCTTTGTAGCCGTCGGGGGTAGAGCCATCAAGGCCCGCCGCGACAGCATGGAAGCCTGGATGGCCGATATGCGCCGCCTCCGCGAGCTCGAGCGCGACATCGTTGGCGCCAGCGAGCGCGAGCAGCAGCGCATTGGCGCCGATCTTCACGACGGCCTCTGCCAATACCTCGCTGGGATTGCCTGCGTCACCGGCTCCCTGCGGGACGATCTCTCCGAGCGCTTCCAGCCCGAGTCAGAGACCGCTGCCGAGCTTCACGAACTGCTCCGCGACGCCATCGTCCAGGCCCGCGATATCGCCCGCGGCATCGCTCCGGTTCACATGGATGAGGCCGGCCTCGCCTCTGCCCTCGAGGACCTCGCCGCCAACACCCAGCGCCTCCAGGATGTCAATTGCACCTTCGAGTCGGAGGGTGATGTCCTCATCGCCAATCGCGACATTGCGACGCACCTTTACCGCATCGCTCAGGAGGCCACCTCCAACGCCATCCGCCACGGACGCGCCAAAGTCGTAGCCATCCGACTCACGGTCAATGCCGGGCAAATAGCCCTCACCATCGAAGACAACGGGATCGGCATCCAGTCCTCGGATAGTCACCGCTCCGGTATGGGCTTGCGCAGCATGCGCTACCGTGCCGGCGTTCTCGATGGAACCATCGAGATTTCCCCACTCCCCGGCTCCGGCACTCGCGTCTGCTGCCACGCTCCCCTCCCCACAACCGTCAATCCCGATTGCGTCCATGTCGGCTGAAACCGCCAAATCCATTGTCAACGTTCTCCTCGTCGAGGATCACCCGATGTTCCGGGAGCGCCTCGCTTCCGTCATCTCCAAGCGTGGAGACATGGCAGTCTGCGCGGAGGCCGATAACGCAAACGACGCCCTCCGCCTCGCCGAGTCGCTCCATCCCGATATCGCCATCGTGGATATTACCCTCCGAGCTTCGAACGGCCTCGATTTTCTCAAGGACCTCAAAGCCCGCGGCATCGAACTCCCGGTCCTCGTACTTTCCATGCACGACGAGGCCATCTACGCAGAGCGCGTCCTCCGTGCTGGCGCCCGCGGCTATATCACCAAGTACGAGGCCTCCTCTGAGGTCATGGTTGCCATCGAGCAGGTCCTCAATGGCGAAGTCTATCTCAGCCGCCAGATGACCAGCCGAATGCTCGGCCGCTTCGCCGTCGGTACCAAGGACGGCGCCAATGATGTCAGCGCCCTCACCGACAGGGAATTGGATGTCTTTCAGCGCATCGGCCGCGGCGAAACCCCCCGGGATATCGCCGCCTCCTTGCATCTCGGCATCACCACCATCGATACCTACCGCGCGCGGATCAAAGAGAAGCTCGGCCTCAAAAGCGGAAACGAATTGAATCGCCGCGCGATGGAATGGGTGCAGGTCCATCCCGCCTGATTCTTCCTGCCGCCGAATGACACTTTGTAGTGGTTTTCGCTACAAATTTTGACTGTAAATCTCCGCCCGGCGTGGTTTGTGGACTGCTCTTTTAGGGCCTATCCATTTATGCTTCAACATACTCATAAATCCCTTCGCGGCGGCTTCACGCTGGTGGAAATCATGATCGTGGTTGCCATCATCGCGCTTCTCGCCTCCATCGCAGTTCCCAACTTCCTGCGCGCCCGCAAGCGCTCCCAAGCGAGCCGCATCCTGGAAGACCTTCGCGTACTCGACCAAGCCACCGACGAATATGCCATCGAGAATAACAAAACCGGCGGCATGAACCCGAACTTCGCCGACCTGAAGAATTATCTCAAGACCGGCACCGTGCTCTATACTACCGGCGAAGACATCTTTGGTGACAGTTACGGCCCCTTCACGGTCGATACGGTCGTCGGGGTTCCATTGCCTGCGTATAATGATCTTTCTGACGTCGCCCCGATTTCCTACTGGTCGCCCTATTTCTGGGGACCTGGTAGCTGAAACAGGCCCACACGCCCACCACGGCTCCAACTTTTCCCAACCAGTCAGCGGCGCGGGCCTCCCCGCGCCGCTTTCTTTTTCTACGGCCCTTTAAAAATGGCCCGGCAGATCGCAAACGAGACCACAACCCCCGTCAGATCGGCGGCCAAACCAGCCAGGATCGCATGCCGGGTACGCAAAATCCCCACGGACCCAAAATACACGGCGATGACGTAAAAAGTGGTCTCGGTGCTCCCGAGGATCGTCCCCGCAGTCCGCGCAATGAAGCTGTCCGGCCCGTGAGCCTTCACCAGCTCCGCAAATAACCCCACCGTTGCTCCGCCGCTCAATGGCCGCACGAAGACAATCGGCAGCAGGTCCGCTGGAAACCCGATCCGGTTCAGCACGGGTCCCAGCCATAGCGCCAGCATCTGGATCCCGCCCGCAGCCCGGAACATCCCAACAGCCACGAGAATCGCAATGAGGTAGGGAATGATCCTGATGGCAACATTGAATCCCTCCTTCGCCCCTTCCACAAACTCCTCATAAACCTTCACACCGCGCGTAAAGGCATACAGGGGAAAAAACGAGACGATAAATGGAATCGCAAGCGTCGACGCCTCCGAGATCGACCTAACCCACATGCTGGCCCCCGCCGTATTTGGCGGCAGCGGCCGGCCCCAGATCCCCGGGTAAAACACATCCAGGATAAACCAATAAACAAAGCATGCCGCAAAAAGCCCCAGCACCGGCATCCCCCACCAGGGAAGCGGCAGCCTCTTCGGGATCAATTCCTCCTGGGCTCCATCCGTCGCCGCCTTCGTTTCCTCAATTTTCGCCACCTCCGGTTCCGCAAATACCGGCAGCCGCTCCAGCGTCTTCACAGCCACAATCGCCATCAGCGCCGCGCAACTGGTCGCCACAAGCGAAGTCCCTATGATCGCCGTCGGATTGGTAGAACCCGCCGACGCCAGAATCGCCACCGCCGTCGCTGGGATCAGTTGCACCGAGCTCGTATTGATCGCCAGGAACGTGCACATCGCATTCGTCGCCGTCCCCGGATGCGGATTCAGCCGCTCAAGCTGCTGCATCGCTCGCAGCCCCAATGGCGTCGCCGCATTACCCAACCCCAGCATGTTCGAAGCGATATTCATCACCATCGCCGCCATCGACGGGTGCCCCTGCGGCACCTCTGGAAACAGCACCTGCAGCACCGGCCGCAGGCCTCGCGCCAGCACCTGCACCAGCCCGGATTTCTCCGCCAGCCTCATGATCCCAAGCCAAAGCGCCATCACCCCTATCAGCGGCAGCGCAATCGTCATCACCCCCGTCTTCGCCCCATCCAGCGCCCCATCGGTCAGGTCCTTCAGGTGCCCGGTTGCCCCACCCATCAATACAGCCGCCAGGATGAGGCCGAGCCAGATGTAATTGAGCATCGCTGAACCACTACGCGACTCCCCACCGCCGAGGCGACTTTAAATTATTAGCCTCCCTCAACTCGCCTCGCATCGCCCCGGACGCCACTCTTGCCCCCGCCGCCCCCACGTGCTACGGTCCCGTCCCTTTTCCCAAAAGCCCAAAAGACAAAATGGCCACCAGCATCATAGACCCCAGCAGGCTCGAGAAAATCGAGTTTTCCAATGACGAGATCGCCCGCTACTCCCGGCATCTCATCATGCCGGAGGTCACCCTCGAGGGCCAGAAACGCCTCAAAGCCGCAAGTATCCTCTGCATCGGCGCCGGTGGCCTCGGCTCCCCTATCGCCCTCTACCTCGCCGCCGCCGGGATCGGCCGCATGGGCCTCGTCGATCCCGACGTAGTCGATTTCTCCAATCTCCAGCGCCAGATCCTCCACGGCACCAAAGACGTCGGCCGCAAAAAGCTCAACTCCGCCCGTGACCGCATCCGCGAGGTCAACCCCAACGTCCAGATCGATCTCCACGACACCCTCTTCACAAGCCAGAACGCCGAGGAAATCGTCCGCGATTACGACATCGTCATCGATGGCACCGATAACTTCCCGACCCGTTATCTCTCCAACGACATCTGCGTCTTCCTGAAAAAACCGAACGTCTACGGCTCCATCTTCCGGTTCGATGGCCAGTGCACCGTCTTTGCCCCGCATCTTGGCGGCCCCTGCTACCGCTGCATGTTTCCGGAGCCCCCGCCCCCCGGCATGGTCCCCAGTTGTGCCGAAGGTGGCGTCCTCGGCGTATTGCCCGGCATCATTGGCGTCATCCAAGCCATTGAGGCCATCAAGCTCGTCATGGGCCTCGGCCAGCCCCTCATCGGCCGCCTAATCCATTTCGACGCCATCAACCTCAAGTTCCGCGAGTTCAAACTTCGCCGCGATCCCAAGTGCCCCGTCTGCGGCGAAAACCCCACCATCACCAAGCTCATCGATTACGACCAATTTTGCGGCATCCCGCAAGCCGCCGCCGCCGAAGCCGCCGAAGCACCCATCCCGACCATGACCGTCCGCGAATTGAAAGAGAAACTCGATAACCGCGACAAATTCGTCCTCCTCGATGTCCGCGAGCCCTTCGAGTGGGACATCTGTCACATCGATCATGCCCAGCTCATACCCCTCGGCCAGCTCCCTTCCCGCATGAGCGAGCTCGATAGCGCCGATGAAATCGTCATCCATTGCAAATCCGGCGGCCGCAGCGCCAAAGCCGTCCGTCTCCTCCAGGAAGCCGGCTTCACCAAGCTCCACAACGTCGAAGGCGGCATCACCGCCTGGGCCGACGAAATCGACCCCACCGTCCCCAAATACTGACGCCCGTTCCCCAGCATCATCCCTTCGCCAAAGCGCGCCCCGTCCTCCATAGCTCCTATCGGGACCGTGGAGGCGGAAGGGATCAGCGGCGGTCGGCGGGTGGGCGAGCCGAGCCCTATCCGGCCTATTCGTCCCATCCCCCCAAAAGCCAATCTGGCCGGAAATCTGCTTTTGAATCCCCCAATAGGTATCGGTTTACGAGGTACGCCTTCGCCGCCCAATTGACAAAGCCCGCACTCGTTTCGATACTGATTCACAATGAGTTTGGACCTTAACGATTTGCTCCGCGACTGGCCCCACGAGCCCGGCCAGATCAAAGTCCGCCGAATCCTCGGCACAGATGGGAAGGAGAAGATTCAACTGCGGATCGATCTCGGGCTCATCCAGATGGAAACCACCGGCCGGCCCGATGGCGAGCGCCCCTTCGGCTGCGAGTCCCTCCTCAATTACCACGTCGCCCTCGCCCAGGAAAAAGAGACCGCCCACGAGCAATACCAGCTCTCCCCGGACGAGGTCAGCGAGCTCCAGCAGGAGGGCATCCAGTATTACCACCGCTACATCTCCCTATTTCAGCTCAACGACTTTACCGGCGTCATCCGCGATACCCAGCGCAATATCGACCTCTTCAACTTCGTCAGCCGCCACGGCGGCACCGAGGAATACGCCCATTCCCTCGAGCAATTCCGCCCCTATGTCCTCATGATGAACACGCGCGCCCGCGCTTCCATCGAGCTCGAGCGCGAAGATTTCGCCGCCGCCATCCGCCAGATCGAGCGTGGCCGCCAGAAAATTCTCGAAATCTTCACCGGCGTAGACGCCGCCGAGGCCACCGAACGCACCCCGGAGATCGCCTTCCTCGACGAATGGATGGAGGAAATCCGCGCCAAGCAGCCAAAGCAGCCCCTCACCAAACTCGAGCGCATGCAGCGCGAAATGGAAGCCGCCGTCGCGAACGAAGCCTACGAGCGCGCCGCCGAACTGCGCGACGCCATCCGTGCCCAAACCGCCCGCAAAAAGGAATCCGGCGCCGAACTCCGTCCCGGCACAGGCAACAAGCCCGGTTGAGAAGCCCGGGCTCGCCAATCTCCCGATTGGCATCCGTACCCGCCGCGCGCCCCGCGCCAAACCTTTCGGATTTCTGATTTCGAATTTCGAATTTTCCAGTGGCTTCCGCCGTTTCGACCTCCGATGAATATACCCGCATGACCGGCAAGCGCCTCCTCCGCCTCCTCCGCCTTCTCCCCGTGCTCCTCCTCGCCGCCTGCGGGAAGACCGCCGGCCCCACTGCCGCCACTCCAGGCATCGGCCCCGCCGTCCAGGACGTCCCCGTTCAGGTCGAGTCCGGCGGCGAAGTTGATCCCATCGCCTCCCCCGATGCCGTTCACGGCGGTTCATTCGCCTCCTGGCAGGGAGATTATCCCAAGTCACTGAACCAATGGTTGGATACAAACACCTTCTCGGTCGATGTCTCGAATCTCCTCTTCGAGCCCCTCCTCGAACTCCACTCCACTGAAAATCGCCCAATCGGAGACCTCGCCCAATCCTGGGATATCTCTCCGGACAAAAAAACCTACACCTTCCACCTCAACCCCGCTGCCAAATGGAGCGATGGCACCCCCGTCACCGCGGCAGACGTCCAGTTCTATTACGACGTCATCATGAATCCGAAGAATCTGACTTCGCTATTCCGGGTCGACCTTTCTCGATTCTCCCGCCCCGAAGTTCTTGATGACCACACCGTCCGCATCACCGCCAACGAGGCCCACTGGAAAAACTTCTGGACCGCGGGGAGCATGTGCGCGTTTCCCCGCCAGGCCTGGACTGGCAAGGATTTCAACGCCATAAACTTTGATTTCCCCGTCGTCGACGGTCCCTACGCAATGGATCACATAGAAACGAACCGCTATATCCGCCTCAAGCGCCGCGGCGATTGGTGGGGCCGCATCCAAAAATACGAGCAAGGTAAGTATAACTTCGACTACCTTATCTTTAAATCGATGGAGGATCGCAATAAGGCACTCGAGTTCCTTAAGACCGGCGGCTTTGACGAATACTCCATCTACACCGCAAAGATGTGGGCCCAGGAGACAAACTTTCCGGCAGTTCAAAAGAATTGGGTCATCCGTCAGAATGTTTACAATGACGAGCCGAAATCCTTCCAGGGTTTCGTCTTGAACATGAATCGTCCCATGTTCCAGGACTTGAGCGTGCGCCAGGCGCTCCAGTATCTCCTGAACCGGCAATTGATGAATGAAAAGCTGATGTTCAACAGCTACTTTCTGCTCAATTCCTATTACCCGGACCTCTATCCGGACAACGTTAACCCTGCCGTCCCGGTCACTCCGTTCGACCCGGACAAAGCGCGCGCCCTCCTTCAGCAGGCGGGCTGGCAGGTCGGCAGCGACGGCATCCTTGCGAAGGACGGTCAGCCACTGAGTATCACGATCCTGCATTTTGAAGGCTCCGATATGCGGCACCTGAATATCTATCTCCAGGATTTGAAAGCAGTCGGCATCGATGCCCATGTCGAAATCACCTCGCAGGCTACCTGGGAAAAGCGCATCGACAACCACGAGTTCGACATGGTCTGGGCGAACTGGGATGCCACCCGGCTGCGCGACCCCGAGCCGATGTGGAGTTCGAAGACCGCAAATGATATCGCGGGCGATAACTGGGCGGCGTTCGCCGACTCGGAGGTCGACAAGCTTATCGACGCTCAGAAGACCGAAATGGACCTCGATAAGCGTAACGATATCGACAAACAGATCGACCAGCGCCTCATGGCTCTAAGTCCCTATGTTTTGATGTGGCAGAGTGCCAGTTCCAGGATGCTCTACTGGAACAGGTTTGGTACTCCAAAATACGTGCTCTCCAAGTATAGCGAGAATACCCCGGAGAATGATCCCCTGATCTATTGGTGGTACGATCCGGCCAAGGCTGCCGCGCTCGATGATGCGATGAAACGTGATGTCGCCCTCCCGGCTTTGCCCGCGGAGGTTCATTACGGCCAATGACCACTTACATCGTCCGGCGTCTTCTATTGATGATCCCGACAATGCTCGGGATCACTGTCGTTTGCTTTCTCCTTTGCCAATTTGTCCCAGGGGGGCCGGTTGAGCAGGTGATCTCCCACCTCCGGGCTGCATCCAGCATCCATGGCGCCAGCCAGAGAACCATCTCACCCGAGGAAGTGGAGAACATCAAGGCCTACCTCGGCTTCGATAAGCCGATGCACGTCCGGTACTTCATCTGGCTCGGCAAGCTGCTCCGGCTCGATCTCGGCAATTCGTACGTTTATCACATGCCGGTCTGGGATGTGATTCTCCAGAAGATGCCCATCACCCTCTTTTTTGGGCTCACCTCCTTCATCCTATCTTACCTCGTTTCAATCCCGCTTGGGGTTTGGAAGGCGGTAAAGCATCACAGCTTTTTCGATATATCCACCGGCGGGCTTGTCTTCGCTGGATATGTTATTCCAAATTATGCCCTCGGCATTCTCCTGATCATCTTTTTCGGCGGCGGCAGCTATTTCCAATGGTTCCCCATTTCCGGCGTGGTTTCGGATAACTACGAGGACCTTTCGACGATGGGCAAACTCCTCGATTTTCTGCGTCACATTTGCCTTCCGATGATTTGTTATATGATCGGCGAATTCGCTTTTCTAACCCAATTGATGAAGAACACCCTCCTGGATGAGCTAAACAAGGAGTATATCCGCACTGCCCTTGTGAAGGGGGTCTCATTCCGGCGCGCGGTATGGAAACATGGCTTCCGCAACGCTCTTATTCCGCTGGCTACCAGCAGCGCGGACCTCTTTACCGTCATGTTCGCGGGCACCGTGCTCCTGGAGCGGGTGTTCGATCTGGATGGAATGGGCATGCTTGTTTACACATCGACCGTTAGCCGCGATTACAATGTGGTCCTTGGGATCATCGTCCTGACCAGCATCCTTACCATGTTGGGCCGTCTCTTCGCGGATATCCTTTACGTCGTTTTCGATCCCCGCATTCGCTTTACCTGAAACGTGTTCTCCGAAATCGCCAAGACACGCTTCCGCCGGTTTCGCGCCATCAAGCGCGCGTGGTGGTCGTTCATCATATTGACCTCTGCCTTCGTCCTCTCCCTATTTAGCGAGGAGATTGCGAACGATCATCCACTGATCCTCTTTTATCATGGCGGTTACTATTTTCCGACCTGCTGTTTCTATCCCGCCACGGACTTCGGGGGCCGCTATAGAACCGAGGCCGATTACATAGCCCTTCGTGACGATCCTGCATTCCATGCCGCCGGCGGGTGGATGATTCTGCCGCCGATTCCGAGTGGACCTCAGCATCCCTATCTAGACCTCTCTGGAAATCCCCCTAATCCTCCGTCGCGGGATCATTGGCTCGGCACCGATGGGTCTGGTCGGGATATCCTTGCCCGCCTTATCTACGGCTTCCGGGTCGGGATGCTCTTTTCGCTGGCTCTCACCGCCGTCAGCACGGTGGCCGGGGTCGTCATCGGTGCCATCCAGGGATATGCGGGTGGCAGGGCGGACCTTACCGCCCAACGGCTCATCGAAATCTGGAATGCCCTCCCTTTCCTTTACGTTGTCATTCTTCTCGGAGCGGTCTATGGCCAGGGGTTCGGCATTCTGCTGCTCGTCACCTCCCTCTTCCAATGGATTGCCCTTTCCTACTACATCCGCGGAGAGTTTTATAAATTGCGCGAGCAACCTTACGTCCTGGCCTCGCGCGCCCTCGGCGCCAGCCATACCCGCGTCCTGTTCCGCCAGATGCTGCCCAACGCCATGACCCCCGTCATCACGTTCCTTCCATTCACATTGATAGCCGGCATCTCTTTGCTCACAGCCCTCGATTTCCTCGGCTTCGGTCTCCCGCCCCCGAC
>Ga0181531_10002224_pt1 | contig 12157 bp, 10 predicted proteins | sample PEATcosm2014_Bin_38_FD_119743 | JGI IMG/M metagenome (GOLD analysis project Ga0181531, IMG submission 119743) | Peatland microbial communities from MTU Mesocosm Facility, Houghton, MI, USA - PEATcosm2014_Bin11_10_metaG | ecosystem: Environmental > Terrestrial > Soil > Wetlands > Peat | place... | reverse complement strand
GCGTTGCGTCGAATTGAACCACATGCTCCACCGCTTGTGCGGGCCCCCGTCAATTCCTTTGAGTTTCAGCCTTGCGACTGTACTCCCCAGGCGGCATATTTAACGCGTTAGCTCCGGCACAGATCAACTGAATGACCTACACCAAATATGCATCGTTTAGGGCGTGGACTACCAGGGTATCTAATCCTGTTTGCTACCCACGCTTTCGTGTCTCAGCGTCAGTTACGGTCCAGAGAGCCGTCTACACCACCGGTGTTCCTCCTGATATCTACGCATTTCACCGCTACACCAGGAATTCCACTCTCCCCTCCCGCACTCTAGTCCCCCAGTTTTCGGCGCACCCTCCCGGTTAAGCCGGGAGATTTCACACCAAACTTAGAGGACCGCCTACACACCCTTTACGCCCAGTAACTCCGAACAACGCTCGCTGCCTACGTATTACCGCGGCTGCTGGCACGTAGTTAGCCGCAGCTGCTTCTGCAGGTACCGTCATGTTTCTTCCCTGCCGAAAGAACTTTACACCCCGAAGGGCTTCATCGTTCACGCGGCGTCGCTGCATCAGGGTTGCCCCCATTGTGCAAGATTCCCCACTGCTGCCTCCCGTAGGAGTCTGGCCCGTGTTTCAGTGCCAGTGTGGCCGTGTGCCCTCTCAGGCCGGCTACCGATCTTCGCCTTGGTGGGCCGTTACCTCACCAACTAGCTAATCGGCCGCGGACTCCTCTCCCGGCGCATTGCTGCTTTCCTTTCTCAAGCTTATACGGTATTAGCGCTGGTTTCCCTGCGTTATTCCGTACCCGGAGGTAGATGATCCACGTGTTACTCACCCGTACGCCACTTTACTCACGAGGTTGCCCCCGCTTTCTCGTTCGACTTGCATGTGTTAAGCGCGCCGCCAGCGTTGATTCTGAGCCGGGATCAAACTCTCGTTTGAATTGTTAGTTTAATCGCCCCGACTTTTACTCAGAGACTGACGAATGTTTCTTGTGCATCCAACCAGATTGTCAAAGATCTTTGCCGCCGGCCGGACGCATCCTTGCGGAAACGCCCGCCAACGGCAGGCCTCGAAACTTGCCGGGCCCGCCCGCGCAAAATCGCGCATGCGCAGCCCAAAAATGAGAACTTTTGAAAAAGAACTACCAGGAAGGCCGTATTCCGCTCCGGCGGTGGCCCGCCCGGAGTTTTGTTACCATTCCTTACAAGAGGATCTTAAACTTTATACCACATCGCGCGGCGCGTATGCAAGCCCACACGTCAACCGCAGCTAGACCCTCAAATTCGGCGACTTCCTTAGAATATCAGAACAGTTACAGACACGCAAGCCCTGTTTTCAATTATTTTGGCGGGGGCGCCCATAATCCCGGGCCTGCGTTCGTATGCAGCCGTTTTATCAACATCTTACGGGATCAAATATTTCGCGCAGGCGCGCCGTACAATAAAGGTATGCGCGCCTACGCCCCCCTGCCCGGCGTCCTCTGTGCCCTGTGTCTGCTCCCGGCCGCCGGCGCGCAGACCCTTCCTGCCATCCTCTCCCGCGTCGCGGAAGAGGCTGCGGTCTTCCGCAACGTCGCCCCGCAAGTACTGGCCGAGGAAACCCTGACCCAGCGCGCTTTGAAGGCCCCCCCGCGCTTCCACCCCCGCGCGGGCGCAGCCGCGACCAAACCTATCGCCCGCGTGCGCCAGACCCGCGAGATCGTTTCCGAATACAGCTTCGGCGCCCCCAAAGACGCCCCCGATTCGCTGCACGAATTCCGCCAGGTGGTTTCGGTGGACGGCCAGCCGGTCTCCGCGGCTGCCGCCGCCCGCCATTCCCTCGCCCTGGGCCTGGCCTCCGCCGACGACCACGCCCGCAAGCGCATGCTCGAAGACTTCCAGAAGTACGGCCTGACCACCGCCGTGGTCGATTTCGGCCCCTTGCTCCTGCTGTTCACCAAGCGGCAACAAGCCGACTACCATTTCGAACTGGCGGGCGACGACCGCATCGGCGCCGACCAGGTCAAGATCGTGTCCTACACGCAGATCTCCGGACCCGATCGCATGCTCGTCTTCCAAGGGCATCGCGCCATCCATCAGCCGATTCAAGGCCGCATCTACGCCCGCGTGCCCGACGGCCTGCCGCTGCGTATCTCCATCGTCGAAAGCCGCGCCGGCGGCAAAACCACCTTCCGCGATGAAGCCGTGGTCGACTACACGCCCAACGCCCAAGGTTTTCTGGCGCCCGCCGCCGTCACCCACAAAGGTTTCGCCGGAGACGAACTTCTGGTGGAAGACGCCTTCCGCTATACCGCCTTCCGAAAATTCGGCGCGGACTCCGCCGTCAAGTTCGAAGTCCAACCATGAGGGCGCGTCTTTGGGGGGGGCGGGCAATCTTGCCGAATGCCAAATAGTTTTCCAAGCTGGCCGGAGCTCGCCACAAGCCGGGTGACCGCGTCGTCCCCGTCGCCGGTCAGGCGCCTGTAGGTTCCGGCAGCGCGCCTCTGTTTTGTGCTTTTCGCGGAGAAGACTGCTGTCGCCGCGAATCTGGTAAGCAGATTCGCCGGTCTGCTCGACACGGATATTCGCCCGCCCTTCGAGGAGGGCGGGATTTGGCTGGTTCGGCCCGACGGCTATGTGGCTTGCTCGTCGAAAGATGCCGACACTGGCGCCAGCTATCTCGACGCCATGGTTCGACCGTAGCAAACCGCGCCAATCGGATTTACGCGACTTCCATCTTCGCCGCGAGACCGAGGTTTGCAACTAAACCGAAGTCTGCGTCGATCGTCACGGCTTGGCCGTTGTCCGCTCCACCCAGGCTCTCGTCCAGCGTCACGGTGTGCTCCACCCAGTCGGATAATGGAACATTGCGGAACAGGATGCGTTCGCGCACGATGAGCATCCGCTTGCTCATGAAAAACGCCCTACTCTTGCGCACGTACTGGCGTTGTTCCACGCTGAAATCGTTGAGGAACTCGTCGAATGCCAGGCGCCGAGCCTGGGCTCTGGCGTCGCTGATGGCGCTTTCCAGTTTTTGCCGCTGCACGATCAGCGCGCTCTGCAATTCCGCCAGCCCGCCCCTTTCGCGCGCGATCGCCTCGTCGGTGCGGCAGCGCATCATGAAGCAGATCAGCAGTGCCGAGCCGCCCGCCGTAAAACCCAGCATTAAGGTCCAAAATAGAATTGCCACGGAAAACTCCGCCTTATGGACCGATTCTAGATTGGCCATCGGCCGGCAAGCAATGCTCTCGATCGTACCTTAACCCAGGGTGAACTGCCGTGAACTACCGGTTACAGATTTGCCCGCCCGGGTGGGCCATCAAAGTACCAGTACCTTGAAATTCCCCGGCTAAACAGCACATTATCTATCACTTTGGCGGTCGCAGACCGGCTGCCGCGCGCTATGGGGCAGCACATTGGTGTAAACTAAGATGCCTGGGGGTGAACTCGGATAGCACTCTGGCAGCCGTCCCCTGGGTGAATCTTCAAAAGGAGAAAACTATGCTTGTAAACATGCGGTCTATGGCCCTAGCGGCGGCCGTGATATCTGGCGTTGCCGCCTCGGAATGCCAAGCTGCAAAGGTAGACTGCACCGTCCCGGTAGTCACCTACGGAGCTTCGGGGGGATTTGGGCCCAATATAATCAAGGGCGACGACGCCTTCCATCTGGCAGGCGAGCCGTTCAGCATTACCCTCTACGTCTGCGAGTCCAAACAACCGGGCCCCAGATCGGGACCAGATTACTCCGTTTATTCCGGCATCGAGCTGACGGGCACAGTCAACTCCTCCCTGATTACGACGCCGTATACCATAAAGCCCACCGCCATGACGTTCGTATTGGTGGATCCGGCTACCGGCGACGATCTGGTCGAGGTGGAGGGCAACTTGACGGTGTTCGGTAGTTTGATATTTATCCATGCCAGCATCGCCCTGCCGCCCGGTACCCTGACCTCCACTGCCATTGCTCCTTTTACGGGGGTCGCGATCGACACGCAGGACTCGGCTTTCACCTATTCGTATCCGTCCTGGAGCGCTTCCACCACGTATGGTACTGTCGGGGAAGAGATCGTGGACCCGTCCGGGAACGCCCAAAAGGTCGTAACCGCCGGGACCACTGGGACAACCGCTCCAGTGTGGAATGACACGCTTGACGGGTCCACCACCGACGGCACGGTGGTTTGGATGTGCCTAGGGCCCTACACCGCCACGGAGTTGTCCGTTGTTGGCGGGGCATCCGGTACCGCCAGCAAGGAAAGTGGCCCCAAAACCGACGCGCTCCTGCGTCTCGAAGGCGCGCAGGTAATTGCGGAGCATGCGGATGGATCGCAATCCTCGCGGCCGCTGTCGGCCGGGCCGGTGGATCTGCTGGCATCGCCGGATAAGATGTTGCTGCAGTTCTACGCATCGGGCGTACACGAGGCGTCCGTAGTACACCTGCAGATAGCGGGACAAGACGTGCCGGTGCGATACTCCGGGGCGTCCGGCTATTTCCCGGGATTGGACGAGGTCATGGTGGAAGTGCCGCGCAGCCTGGCCGGCAGAGGCCAAGTGGAAGTGGCGCTGACGGTGGATGGCCAGACGGCCAGTCCCGTTACCGTCCACATTCAATAATTGTCGCCTTGGCGCGCGCCCTCATATGGGGGCGCGCGCCCCAAACCGCAAGGCAATCCTATTCGTATCGCAGGGCGACCACAGGGTCCAGATTAGCCGCCCGCCCCGCCGGCCAGATTCCGAAGAACAGCCCCACGCCCACAGAAACCATAATACCCGCCACGGCCGCCCACAGCGGCACAGCCGTCGGCAGATTCTTGAAGACCAGCCCTACGAGCATCGAGACGCACCAGCCCAGGAATAGCCCGATCACTCCGCCGATGCCGGTCAGCACCACCGCCTCGGTCAGGAACTGCACGATGATGTCGCTCTTGCGCGCGCCTACGGCCTTGCGAATCCCGATCTCCCGCGTGCGCTCGGTCACCGACACCAGCATGATGTTCATCACCCCAATCCCGCCCACCAGCAGGCCGATGGAACTGAGAATCACCATCACCAGCGCCACGGTGCCGGTGATGCGGTGGAAGTTTTCGATCATCTGCTGCGCGGTGGAGAGGGAGAAGTTGTCCGGCTTGTCGTTCGGCACTTTGCGCTGGATGCGCAGGACGGTGCGCACCTCGTCCTCCGCCTTCGATAGCATGCCGTCATAGGCGATCACAATCAGCATGTTCTCATTGGCGCTGGGATACAGCTTGCGCATGGTGAAGTACGGAAACAGGATGCGGTTGTCGTCCTGCCCCGGAAAGGATGCCGCGGGCCGCTGCATGACCCCTATCACTTGCACCGAGTGTCCATCCACTTCGATCCATTTGCCCACCGCATCCTGGCCCTGGAAGAACGACTTACCCAAGTCTTCGCCGAGCACGACCACCGGCATATGGTGCCGGCTCTCCATATCGGTGAAGAAGCGCCCTTGCAGCATGACCGTGCCGCCGGCAGCGTAGCCTTCTTCGGTCCCGCCGATATCCAGTTGGTAATTGTCGTTGCCTTTATAGCGGGCTTTGTGGACCTGGTCCCAGTTGGAAAACAGGTAAGGACTCACGTGCTCCACCGACGGGCAGCGCTCCTCGATGGCCAACGCGTCCTCACGCGTCAACATCTTGCGTTTCTGCTCCTCCAGCGTAAAGCCACCGAAGCCGCTGCCCCGCAGGACCACGATAGTGTTCGGTCCAAAGCTCTTCAGGATATTGGTAATCGCGCCGTCGAGCCCGGCGATGATGGATCCCACGCCGATCACCGCGCCGGTGCCGATAATGACTCCCAACACCGTCAGGAACGAGCGCATCTTGTGTTCCCGCACCGTGGTCAACGCCAGGCCTACTCCCGAACCGACTGAACCTATGGTCATCGCTCCACCCTCAAAGCCTCTATGGGGTCCAACCCGGCCGCGCGCCGCGCCGGGTAGATCCCGAAGAACAATCCCACCGTCGCCGAAAGCGTCACCCCCACGATCACCGCGCTGATGGGAATGTGCATGGGCACCGGCGTGAACGCTTTGACCAAAAGGGCAAGTATCCACGCAATGAGAATCCCAATCACCCCGCCCGTCGCGGACAGCATAGAGGATTCCACCAGAAACTGGTTGAGTATGTCGACGCGCCGCGCGCCCACCGACTTGCGAATGCCGATTTCACGCGTCCGCTCGGTGACCACCGCCAGCATGATATTCATAATCACCACGCCACCCACCACCATGAAGACGGAGACCACCCCCACCGCGGTGGCGGCAATTGCGCCGGTCAACTGGTTCCATACGTTCACCAGGGAATCCGAACTGACCATGCCGAAAGTGTCGTCGTCCTTCGGGTGCAGGTGCCGGTAAGCCCGCAGCAGCACCCGGACTTCGTCCTGGGCCTGCTGCAGGACGGTCTGGTCCGCCGCCTTCAAATCGTAACCGATGTCCTTGCGCGAGCCATAGATCTTGAAATATGTTTCAGCCGGGATCATCAGGAAATTGTCGCGGGAATTCCCGAAGACCGATCCCTTGGTTTTGGCCACGCCGATGACTTCGAACGGGCGCCCTTCCACGATGATGGATTTGCCGATGGGGTTGGAGTTGGCGAAGAATTGCTCTTTCAAATCGTTGCCGATCACCGCCACCATGGCGCGCTGCTGGTCTTCGAGATCGCTGATGAAGCGGCCCTCGCTGGGATCCACATCGGAGAGTACGCCCTCGTTGGCGGTGGCACCGGTCAGTTGCACGTTGTCCCTGTGTTCTTTGCCGAAATGGACGGAGACCGTGCGGTTCGCCGTCATCCCAACTTCCTCGACCAGCTTGGCGTTAGCGCGCAGAAAGTCGTACTCCTCCTTGGAAAGCTGCGGGTTGCGCCGGTCCATCTCCAGATATTTCTTGGGATCCCAAATGCCCATCATGATGATGCGCCGCACCTTGAAGCCGTCGGCGCCCATGCTCGACACATTCTGCGCCACGTATACGTTCATGCCGTCGATCACCGACATCACGGCGATGAGCGTGGTGGTGGCCAGGATGATCCCCAACAGCGTGAGGAAGCTGCGCAACTTGCTCCCGCGCAGGGAGAGCGCCGCGCCGGTGACCGCTTCGCCAAAAGAAGCATTCGTTCGCATTCAATTTCCAGACGAGCTATGCGGATGGTTTGTTCCGTGTTCCGTTATCCATTCCATTATGGCGCGATCCAGCCACAGGCGGGGGCACCGTTTGGCGAGGAAGCCCAGATGCCCCCCATGTTCGGTGTGGAGCAGTTGCAGGCAGGGGTTTCGGCGGAAAGCCGGGTGATCGTAGATCCGGAACGGGATGAAGGGATCGTCTTGCGCGGCGATGAACAACGAGGGCACCCGGATGCGCTCCAGAAACAGGTTGGCGGATTGCGTTTGGTAATAGTGTTCCGCGCCGCCGAATCCGAAGTGTGGCGCGGTAATGCGGTCGTCCATTTCGATGACCGAGCGGATGCCGCGCAGATCGGCGGAAGTGGAGCGCCAAACCGCGCGGGCCCGCGCGCGCATCAGGTGCACGAAGCGGTGTTCGTAAAGGCGGTCGTCCGGCTGGCCGATGCGCCTGGCGCAGGCTTCCAGGTCGATGGCGGCCGAGACGGCCACCACCCCCGCCAGCAGCGCCCCGCCGTCTTCGCCCAACTCGCCGGCCAGCTTCGCCACCAGGTTGCCGCCCAACGAAAAACCGACCAACCACACCGGCGCGCGGCCCGCGGTAGCCAGCGCCCGCGCCACGCAGAGCAGATCGCCGGTGAGGCCGCCGTGGTAGACCGTCGGGGCCAGCCGCTCGGTGCCGCCGCAGCTTCGCAGGTTCAGGCGGTGGGCCGCGTAGCCGGCCGCCACGGCGCAGGCGGCCATGCTGCGCATGTAGCCCGCGCCGGCCGATCCCTCCAGGCCATGCACCAGCACGATCTCGCCGCGCGCAGGTCCGGCGGGCCGTTCGGTCTCCAGCAGCACCTGCACCTCGGGCTCCGTACGGTACAGCTTCTTTTCGACCGGGCTCCGCCGCGCGCCGGATGGCCGGGGCCAGAAGTGCCCGGCGATGGTTTGGAGGTGCGGGTTCTTGAAGAGGGGCACGAACGGCTGCAAGGTGTATTATCCCGCGAAGTAAGAACATCCCGGTGCGCCAGTTTGCGGCTTGTGGGGCAGGATGGCATCCTGCCGCCGATTGGTAACCGGCGCAAACTGGCCGGGCCCAGAGGGCACCCCCAATCGGCCAGCAGGTTGTCAACCTGCCCCACAGGCCACGCATTCCGAGGCTGGGTTCTCTCCTGGCGCCGGAATCGTTATCGGCACCTGAGCCGCAGAATCGTGCCGGGGGTCAGCACCATTTAACTACTTGCGCGTGGTGCCGGAATCCCCGCCATCGACGCCCGCAACCAGCGCTACGCCTTCGCCGGCTGCTGCCCTAACGAGGTCCGCGTCCAGGGTTGCCAGCGGCAAGCCTTCCCGTTGGGCTAATTCCAGATAGGCAGCGTCATAAACCGAAAGCCGATGCGCACGCGCCAGCCGGAGTACCGCGATTTCGTCCGGAGACCGGTCCGCCCGGACTCGCAGCAGCGCCAGGTTCCGCAGAAAGGAGGCGGTGCCGGATTCCGCGATCCTCCGCCGCCGTTCGTTGACGATCAGGATATTGCGCACCTCGAACCACCACAGGCTGGGTACCACGCCTTCTTCGGTTCGCATGCGGTCGAAAGCCAACCGGGCATCGGGATGGTCTTCATCGTCGAATGCCCAACAGGCGGTGATCGATGCATCCAGGACGAATGCCACTAGGGCTTGCGCCCCTCATCGCGGGCCGACAGCAGGTCGCCCACCGTGATCCTGCCGCCGCACCGGCGCAGTTCCCGGATGGCCGCGAGGGCTCGGTCGATCTCTTCCTGGCGCCGGTCGGTCTCGGGCACAATCCGGGCGATGCGCCGCCCGTGCCGCGTAATAATCAGCGTTGCGCCCCGCTCCACTTCGTCCAGGAGCTGGGGGAGATGAACTTTGGCTTCCGAGGCTTGAATCTCGCGCATAGTATCAACCAGTTGATTCGACCAACCATATTCTAGCATAGCCCCGTTCCGGATACACAGCGTGGCACTGTCCTGTCCTAAGGACTGGGTGGACCGGGGAGGCGGTGCGGGAGGGCCTGTGAACCGCAGTGGCAGTGTGGGCCGTCCTGGTCTTGGCGTGTTTTCGTTGGGCATAATTGGGCATAGCTGTGCGTGCTTGTGCATGTGGGCGTGGTGGCTTGTCCGTCGGCCAAGCAAACCCGATTTCGCGGAAGTGATTTGGTTTGAGGTGGATGGGGTGTGTTTCCGAGCGGGACCGGGATTTTGGGCGGCGCGATGCGCGTAGGCCCGCAGTGTGGCTTCGTGTTGCATGACAGTCGGAAGACGCAGCTTAAGTGTGCCGGCATTTGGCGCGGCGCGTGTGGCCCGGCCGGGGCCTTCGATTCACAGTAGCACGCCCGATGCGGGCGGCCGGGTGGCGGCAGCGGCATGAGGGCTCTAGGTTTCTGATTCTTCGGGGAGAGGTCCGTGGTGGATTTCTTGCGAAGCGTGGTGACTGGGCGCGCCTATCACGCGGGCGCCGCCCGCACCTGCTTGCGGCCAGCCATTCGCGGCGAAGGCGAATCGCGCAGGATTGTGCAAAGCGCTTCTTTTCCGTGCGCGTAGCGGCTGCCGCGACGGAATCCTCGGGCCAGTGCCGATCGGTAGAATCGGGGGTGCGAATTGTCCCGTTTTGTTATAGTTGCCGGATTAGTTGAAAGTTAGCTTTGCGCTGCCCTCCTGGAGGAATTTGGGGTTCGCTTCGCGACGTGCGGTGGTTGGGCTACGGAGCGTGAAGGCTGCAGGCCGCGTGCCCGTTCTTGTGATTTGTGTTGCGTTTCGTTGCGTCCTTGCGAAGCGGTTTCGGGGCGGGTTGGCCTGCCAAGCCTCGCCCCTGCCGTCGCAAGGCGAGGGTTTTTCGGTTTCATGTTGCATCCGGTTGCATTTGTTGCGTAGGAGGCGACTGGCCGGCCGGAATCTATCGCCGCCGGCTGCGAATCGGGATTGTCAAAGAGCGATGGGGGTCCCCGGCAGAACACCTTGCGGCGAGTGCCGAGAGCCTTTTCGGAGGGGTGGATATTCTTTGTCCGACCTCAGAGTAGCACGGGGTTTCTTGGGATCGCTGGGGCTGGCGGTGCTCCGCGTTTGTTCTCGACGGGTTAGGGTGAGCTGAGCTTGAGTGACTCGCGGGTTCCTGCGGTGCGCTATTTGTGGGCGCCCGGCACGCGCGGGTGCTGTCCTGGGGCGGCGTCAGCCCGGCTGCTGTCGTGGCCGCGTGCGAAACGTGAGGCGCGCGAACCCGGAGCCGCTGTTGGGCGACCTTCATTTAGCCAATTTCTTCCAGATCTCCCTGACGACCCGGCCAATTTGGATGGCATCTGCGTGGAACAGTGACGCTCGAAGGATCTTTACTGGCCCGGCGGTGACCGCTAGCTGTTCGACTGCGATGTCGCTCGGTATCATCCCTTCAAGCTCTGTGTACACCGGCCTTGCATCCATGTCGCCCCAGATCTCATCGGCGATGCTTTGCGCTCTCGGCGGCGGCCGCGCGGCTATCCTGGTAGTGCCTTCGGTTCTGGCGCCGGCTGAATCGAACTGGCTCGTGAATCCGGGCCACCCGGACTTTTTGAAGATCCGCGTGCACCCGCCCGAGGCGTTCCGACTGGCTATTGCACCTGATACGAGACGCGCACTTCCACCGTCTTGGGCGGGAAGCAGGAGTTGTTGTTGCAGGCCTGGTAACGCAGCTTGCCAAGCATGATCCCCGGTCCTTGGGACGCGCCGGCCGGAACCTTGAATTTGGCGGTCAATTCGAAGTCGCCGGTGAAAACCGAAAGTGGCTTGTCGGAGAATTCGTACTTCTCCATCTGCGGCTTGGGAAAAACCACCGCGCCTGGCTCCAGCGCCCCGCCGGGAGCCCACGTCAGCTTTAGCGGGATCAGGTAGGCGTCGCTCGGCGTGTTGCTGTTGACGTGAAAGCCGGGCTGGACAGACACCGCGATCTTAGCCTCGGCCGCGGCGCCGCGCTTCGCTACCAGCTTCTGAGAAGCTTCGGCCGTGAGGTACTGGTTACCTTGCGCCCACAAGCTCGGCAGGCAGAGACACGCGGCCAGCGCCGCCAGCGGCATGCGCGGGTGTTTGCAATAGTTGTTCGATGGCATTTTCAAAGTCACTCTTGCTCGTCAGGCCCACGTGGACGGCGGCGATCTTGCCATCCCGGTCGATCAGAAATGTGGTCGGCAGAGCCTCGATGCCGCCGAACATATCGGCGGTGGCGTCGTTGCCCACCACGATGCGATAGTTGATTCCCTCATCGTTGACGAAGGGCTTGACGGCGTCCCACCCCTCATCGTCCATGTCCACGCCCAGCACCGAAAAGCCCTGGTCTTTGTGTTTGCGCTCGAAATCCATGAACCAGGGGATTTCGATCTTGCAGGGGCCGCAATAGGTGGCCCAGAAATCCAGCAGAACCACTTTGCCCTTGTAGTCGGACAGGCGCACGGTTTTGCCGTCGGCGTCCTTCAGGGCGAAATCGGGCGCGGCGTGTCTCTCACCGTCCGGTTTGAGCGACGCAGCCCTGGCGGGCTTGGCCGGCCAGCCCCAATAGATCAAGCCTCCCAGCAGGACGCTGCTGGCAAGCACGGTGCCCAGGCGCAGAGCCGACATAAGAACCTCCTTCAGTTTCAGCATGTGGCCACTACTTGGATTATATCGAGATTCGATTGGTCACATCGGACTCCTGGAACCATTGGCGGCGGCGCTCGCGAAAACGGCGGGCCAGCGTGTATTCGCGATGCCGGGGCACGCCCGACAACATCCAGGCCGCCGTGTCGCAGAAGCTCTCGCAGACGTATTCGCGCCAGCGCCGGGTCCGGCTGCCGGGGTCGCGCGCCGCCAGTTCCCGCTTGCGCCATTCCGCGGACCAGCCCAGCTCCCCGCGGGCGTGGTCCCGCATTTCCTCCCGCAGCAGCGCTTCATAGGACCAGCGGCGCGGGTTGCCCAGCCGCGGCCACGCGAAGTGGAAGACCTCATGCACGAAGATGCGCGCGAACTCCTGGGGGTCGGCGGCCAGTTCCGCGTCGAAAGCGATGCGCCGTTCGCGGATGAAAGCGCCGGCGTGAACCGGGCCG
>Ga0181531_10002223_pt1 | contig 12162 bp, 16 predicted proteins | sample PEATcosm2014_Bin_38_FD_119743 | JGI IMG/M metagenome (GOLD analysis project Ga0181531, IMG submission 119743) | Peatland microbial communities from MTU Mesocosm Facility, Houghton, MI, USA - PEATcosm2014_Bin11_10_metaG | ecosystem: Environmental > Terrestrial > Soil > Wetlands > Peat | place... | reverse complement strand
GCGTGAGGCACAATTCAAGTTCCCCGATAAGATCCAGAACATTGCTCCTATGGCTGGAACCCCTCAAAGGTACGGATCGTTCTACTTTCTGCCTGAAAACTACAACATGGCACGTAACGACCTGATGGTTTTATCATATGTCTGGTATAAATGGAAGCGCAAAAAAGACAAACTCTATAGTAAACAACGCAACCAATTCTTCGACTTTGCTGGAAATGGCAATGAGATGGACCAGTTGCTGTATGGAATCCCCGATCTAGAGAAAGTAACCGTAGAAGTGCCCTGTTGGAAGCTGGCCGTTGTGCTAAATGACCAGCTTATGTATCAGGGCGTTAACCCCTTAGGATTTGATGACTGCCCCTTTATCCCCGTGGTATGGAATTACGAACCTCATATAAATTATTATGATCTTCGTGCTCGTGGGCTTGTGCGCACTATGCGGGATTCGAATTACCTTCTAAATCGTCGCATAATAATTAACCATGACATTACAGAAGCCACAATCAACGCCGGATGGAAAAGGAAGATTGGGGCGGTGGGTAATGAAGACAATCTCAAGCGTTCGGGTCAAGGGTGGGATATTATCGTTAATGAAGGATACGAGCTCACTGATGTTGAAAAAATCCAGCCTTCTGGTGTCCCAGAGTCTGATATGGCCTTGGCTGATCAGCTTCGCTCTCTTATATTTGGTACTTCGGGTGTTGATCTAGAGAACTGGGCAGCTCAGAACGATTCCCAAGCCTCTTCGCTGACGACCATGCTCAAGACGGCGGCCAACCTAACCGTCCTCCAAAAATACTTCGATCAATGGGATTACGCTAAGAAGATCCTGGGTGAGCGTCTACTACAGATCTGTTTAAACAACTGGAACGCAGATAAGATAAAATTGATAATCGGAGAAGAGCCCACCGACTACTTCTACAGTAAGATCTTTTCCAGGTTCCAGGTTCTAGTCGAAGAGGGGGAATTAACGCCTACCCAGCAGAACATGCAAGCCCAGTCCCGATTGGACATCAACGCAGCCTTCGGACGCGAGGTGTTCCCCCCTTCGATGATTGTGCCTTACCTCAACATCACAGGCAAAAAACAGGCTATCGAGTTCCTACAGCAGCAGGAACAGGCTGCCCAAGCTGCCAACCAAGAGATGCAAACCATCCAACATGCCTTTGAAGAGGCGAAACTTAAGGAGTTATATGCCCGAGCTACAGCCCAAATCGCAACAGCCAGGGAGCGTCACGGTCGTGCGGAAAGCAATATCGGACTTCTGGAAGAGCGCCTTTCTGAGATTAGTAAAAATCAAAGCCTTTCTACTAAGGCCAAAGCCGACGCTGTTAAAACCCTGCTAGAGGCCGAGCAGATGGCAGGCGACATGCAGACCCAGCGCGCCATGGACGAGGTGAATATGATGGGGGCAGAAGAGGACATCCACGAGGACAGAGAGCGTGCTAAGGCCAAAGCATCTTCCGATGCCAATAAATTCATTACCGCTTTAATGGGCGATATGGCACAAGGGGGATCTCAACAACCGCAACAAACCGACCAGCAGCCCCAACAACCACAAATGGGCCAATAAATCATGTCCCCAGAGCATTCCCAAGAGCTGATTGACGCATTTCCTGCTTTATTTCCCTCAGGATCGTTCTACTTCGAATGTGGGGATGGATGGTTCCCTTTACTAAAGGAGTGCATCCTAGGGCTAAAGAAAGAGATTGAGAATAATCCACTTGATCTAGATCCAGATTTTTTATTTTATGTTACACAAGTTAAAGAAAAATTTGGAACTTTGAGATTCTATACTTCCCTTAGTTTCGAACGATTCGATGATTTAATAGATAAAGCTGAGAAAGATAGCGGGAGTATTTGCGAGATCTGCGGGGAGCCGGGGTTAAGAATAAAGGAATGCGGCTGGTTGATGACTAGGTGTTTAAATTGCCATTGTCCTTCTCCTGAAGAAGCTTGATGTAGCGTAAAAAAGATGGGCGCCCAGCCTCAACAAACCCAAATGCAATAGATACACATAATGACGATAATCTGCGGTGATTGCCTCGAAGAAATGCGCAAGATGGAAGATAATTCTATATCGGCTATTATTACCGATCCTCCATATGGTTTATCATTCATGGGAAAGGGGTGGGATCATGCTGTTCCAGGAAAAGAATATTGGGAAGAATGCCTCAGAATCGTTAAGCCAGGTGGTCATCTTCTTGCAATGGGAGGAACACGCACCTATCATCGACTCGCAGTGGCCATTGAAGATTCGGGGTGGGAAATTCGGGATACACTCGCCTGGATCTACGGCAGTGGCTTTCCAAAAAGTCATAACCATTTTGGAATTGAAGGTTTCGGGACTTCTCTTAAACCTGCGCATGAACCAATCATAATGGCCATGAAGAAGTGTGACGGGACATTCAAACAGAACGCCGAGAAATGGGGACAGGCCGGGATAAACATTGATGGGTGTAGGATTGGGACTGACGTTGTTGGTTTGGGTGGATATGGGAGCGATGGTTTTTTAGGCGACAGGCCAGCACATCATAAAGCATTAAAATCGAATGAAGAGGGCGGAAGACCAGTCAAAGGCCGCTGGCCAGCAAATGTGATCCTGGATGAGGAAGCGGGGGAGATGCTGGATGAGCAGAGTGGATTTAGTAAAAGTGTAAAAGGCCATCGGGGGGATGTCCCTGACATTCGGGGGAACTCCTATAACAACAGTGGTTCCAACAGAATAGAAAATGCCGACTACTGCCGAGGTCATAACGATTCGGGAGGTGCATCCCGCTTTTTTTATTGCCCAAAGGCTTCGTCTAGTGAGAGGAATGAGGGGCTGAATGAATTACCGGATAAAATTCTAAAGACACTCGGAAATATTGATTCGTGTGATAATGCTAAACCCTCTCCTCAAATCGGTCATACCGTCAAAAACAACCATCCTACCGTCAAACCCCTCAAACTCATGGAATATCTGATCAAACTAATTATGCCCCCGAAAGACGGTATTCTTTTAGACCCCTTTGCAGGATCTGGAACTACCATTCTAGCAGCGCATCGCCTCGGTATGAAAGCCATTGGCATAGAAAAGCAACCTGAGTACTGCGAAATCGCCAACGCTAGACTTGCGCATCATATACAAAATAATTTACAGTTCGGCTAATTACTAAAACCGGAGCTATCCATGTCGGGCAGACGCATAAATGATCAAAGCATGTGGGCAGGTACTACCAATAAAGGTGGTAAAATCTTCCCAGAAGGGCCATATAAATTAAAAGAGGAAAAATCCACTGAAGGGGCAGGGCACTTAGGCGCTGAATACCCCGATACTACAGAGGATATCCACAGAGACCAGAAAATGGGCGTTTCTAAATTAGAAAGCCGACGCATGAAGCCTGGTTACAGAAACTAAAAAAGCAACTATTCGGTAATTCCGAATGGTTGGTTTTGGCGGTATAGCACCTGATCGTAGTCGCTCTACGATGATTTCGGGCTATCAGCCAAGATTGAGTGGGCAAATGATTGGGGTTACCCGGTCGACTCAAAGGAGATTCTTACACCTTAATCCGTCAAGGCTGAGCCCGGCCAAAGGTGTCATTTAGAGGTATTATGGCAGACAAAGTTTGGAAAGACAGAATAGCACCAAGGAAGAAAGACAGTGGCAAGTATCCTTTCGATTTTAAAGCGCCTTCTTATGATAATCGCACTAGTTGCAGTATTTCCGCTGGTAATGATTATGGCACTGGTTTTAACCAACGCGTGGGTACTCGTACAGGGAGTGGCCTTGGTTCTGGAGCTAATCCAGTCCCTGGCCGTGTCCACACCAAGCCATCCAAAGGTTTCATCGAGAAATGGGATAAACAAGGTTAAAAGTGGCAAAAAAGAGAGCCGTCGCCATAAACCAGCCTAAGAACTTTCTGGGCGCTGGAGCTACTAGCGAGCACTCTGGCGTGACCCCCAATGAAAGTGGCCCTATGGGCTTCAACTATGGGATTGGCATGAAGAACCCCATGGGCCGCATGAGAGGCGATTCTATAGGCTATTTACCAGCTAGCCCAAAGCAACTGGGGACACCGCCTCGTCAGGTGGTCTAATCACCAATGAACACCTTACACCAGCTATCCGAATGAGTAATGGTGCCTAGATCTACAATGGTTTCTATTCTTTTGAAATTTCTTCCAGAGATGTGGTTGATGGGGAAATCCTCACAATGAGGCCATTTATCCATAAATTTATACACTAAGGCGTCCCCTTCTTTGATTAACCTTTCAGAAAGAAGGTTGGGGTTGGGAATGGTTTCGGATTGTTTCTGGTAAAAGCCCATTCTTTTCTTGGCTAGAATCAGTTCCTCATCAAGAGACATCGTCACCAGGTGGTTTAGGTAGTGGCTTTAGTAAGTTATACTAATCTGGATGATTTAAACCCCTTAATAGTTTCTCATTATGACAACGCATTCTCCATGCGTGCCATGCGAATTTAAGGTCCCTGAATAAGGACTTCCAGGCAGTTCTTTTTCCCATTATCTGGTTGAAACTAACGGCATCGGGGTGATACTCAGGCTCAAACCTTACTGAAAGGGACGGTTTTTCCTGCTTGGGGATTGGCTTTTTTGATGGACTCTTCTTCTGCTTTTTTCTGTCTGGCATATTGGGATATCTCTTTGTAAACGGCTTTTATCTGTTCCTCTGACATATCATCATCTTCCCTTTCTTCCAACTTTTTTCGATTGTTCATGAAGTCATGGATACTTTCAGAAACCAGCTTATTTTCCGTTATCAATCCTTGAGTATACTGTCCCCACAGCTCAGGGGCTGGAAGCATCCAGAGCACCTTTACAACGTCTGTACCGGGGTATGCCTTAAAAAGCATGGAATTGGACTGAGCTTTTGGCTTCGTTAGGCGTGGTTGCCAAATAAGGATTTTGTCAACGCCATTATCGTGGGTGCGCATGTGGGCAAATATGTAGAAGGGATAGTCACCGAACGGCCTCTGGTCTATTAAATCTTGACAGCACTTCCCAATGTTTACTCCATGCGATGATAATTCCTGGTATCTGTCGTGGGCGTCGTATTTATCTATGGTGTGAATTACTGTCATGATCTACTTATTTCCCTTTTTTTTCGCATTCCGTTTATATACATTTTTCTATGTCTTTTCTTACCTTTTCTTAGTAGGCGCATCACTTTATAGGCCCTTCCCCACATAATAAATTTGCATCCTAGCGTTGCTGATAGGATGAGAGGACCTCCTGCATGATACGCAGGTCTATAAATTACCGTTGTGTTCCTTCTTTCCAGCCCTTCAGGACAAGGACCTAGTAACTTTTGTGAAATTTCTTCTATATCTGTCACAGAAGGTTCATAGCCTAAAATCACTGATCTCCCAAACAAAATTCCAAAAAAAGGCTTGCCTTCTCTTTCTTCCCTTTGTTCTTTCACGCTCATGGGTAGCTCGTAATTAATAATTTAGTGTACATAGTAAATTATTAACCCAACTCGCTTGTCAGCGTCAAGACAAAGGTAATAATGACAGTGAATCCCACCCCGAATGCAACAGAAGCGCCTCAGCCTTCTGATAAGGAACTCAATTTCCGTAAACAGGAAGAAATGTTCAATCGTAAGCTGGAGCAGGAGCGCCTAGCTAGACAACAGGCAGAACAGCGCCTGGCACAATTAGAGAATGCCTCTAAAGAGCGTTCTAAGGCCCCTACAGACGATGATGATGATGACTATGGGGATGAACCCTATGTGGACCACAAACGCCTTAAAAAGGCCCTAGGGAAGGCCGTACAGAAGACCGTCAATGAAACAGATACAAAGATACAACAGGCGGTCCATGCAGCCCTCCAGGAAGAAAGGCGCAAACAATGGTTGAATCAGAACTCCGACTTTGAAGAAGTCATGGGATATGCCCAAGAGTTCTACGAAAAGGACAAAGACCTAGGGGACACCATTCTTAAGATGCCCGATGAGTTCGAGCGACAGAAGCTGGCTTATAAAAGCATCAAACTGATGGGACTGCACCGTAAGGAAGAACCGAAGCCTACCATGCAGCAACAGATCGATGGCAACCGTCGTCAAATGTATTATACCCCCAGTGGCATGACTTCCCCCCCGTTTGAAAATAAAGGGGACTTCTCGGAGCAGGGGAAAGAAGCGGCATTTAAGAAAATGAAACAGGCCCAAAAAAGAATTGGGGTGTTTAACTGATTAAATGTGGGAATGGAAGGATTTGAACCTTCGCGCTGCGGGTTATGAGTCCGCTGCTCTAACCGACTGAGCTACATTCCCACGCGCAACTACAACCTATTTAAATCGGGCAAAGGGTTCCTATTTTTCCAATTATAAATCTGGGTGAGCATATTAAGGTATTCGTTTGCTCCCGCACAGAATCTTACTTTATCTAGGTTTACGGCTATTTTTTCCTTAAAAACATCAAAATCTAAATCTTCATTTTTCAGCATTTCCAACAAAGCTGTCTTAAATTTATGTCTAGCGCATATTTTGCTTCCATCGATCTTTTGGAGGGAAATCAATGAGATTATGGCTTTATATTTGGAGAGGGAATTCATTATATTTACCATTTCAAATCCTTCTGGGAACTTAAAATCACCAGATTTGAAATTTCTAAAACCATGACTGCCCGCCACATTTAGGAGTCTAAGCCCCTGTCGAATATCTACATTTTCTTTTTTAATGAAGGCACCAAATTTTACGTATTCTTCTTTATCACTGGACGTGTAATAATTTAAAAAATCTCCCAAATCCCAGTTTTTTTGGTTTAAGTTCAATAACAGAATGTCCTCGGTCTGAGATTCTTTATCTATTTTATACCAGATTTCTACCCCTACGACTTTCGCTGCTTCTAATCGATGTTGCCCATCAATTACTTCCATTCTATCGTTAACGATGATGGGACGAAATTCCAGAAGATTTTTAGATCGTATTGACGATACAATACGCGCCAAATTTGTTTGGCTTATTGGGCGGTTTGCGGAACTTTTTTTAAACATCTCATAATTTGTTGTCTTTTCAATCATCTATCTACTCTCCTTTAGTAAATCAAATAAAATTTCGATCTGTTGTTCTATATTACTTAATCTTGCTTCGAGATTGTTCATCAATCCGCCTTTGTAGAAAGGATGGTGTTCGTCTAACCAATCTGACAATTTGCAATAACTACAGTTTATTGCGTGCCTAATTTTACTTCTAGAGGCGTTTGTCACCATCAACTCATTTATTATAGAAATTTCTTCTTTAGTAAATGATTTGCGAGCAACCCTTTTTTGAATCCGATCATGGTTACTTTTTTGTGCTTCAATGGCAGTGTAATGGTTAGGAAGACACCGTTTTATTTCGCTCATAATGGTGTTTCTGGCCCTACCTACCAAACCAGCGATCTTATTTGAAGATTTGCCTTCGTTCAATAATCGCTCTATCTCGAGCCTTTGTTCAAAGGAGACCGGAATAATTTTTTTTCGTCGCATAGTATCTTATTAAATAATTAATTTGTTATGGATAAGTATACGCAAGCATAGTGTTATATGCAATCAAATACGCACGCAGCGTCACGCGAACTCGCTGATCCAGCGTTAAGGATGCCCGATATGACTCAGAACGGACGTAGTACGGATCGTCCACGGATGACCATATCTAAGTAACTGACAACCATAGGTTTACAATGTCAGTGACTACTAGTGGTAACCTTGGCCCTATGATCTTGCAGTCCCTAGCGCCTGCTCTACTCTATGTGCCAACGCCCACAATGAACTACATTTTGGTCTGCGATAAGGTCAGTATGCCCCCTAACGGCGGTACTACTTGCCGATTCATGAGACCAAGGGCCTTAGTACCACCAACGATCCAGTTGGGGAACTCAGGTATTGATCCCCCAGCCCAGGTGCCACAACGCGACATCATCGATGCGCAAATGGCGTTTTTTGGAACTGGATGCATCATAGAATTTGTGATGGGTAAATCTTCTCTGATAGACTTGGAACTCTTAACTGCTGCATAAGCAAAAGACAACAAGGGGCAAGATTGTGAATAAAAGGATTAAGGAAAAAAGAAGAAAGCAATGGTGGAGATGTTTAAATCTTAGTGAAAAACAGGTGAACAACATTTATAAAAAATGTTGGAAACTTGAAAACGAGAGATGGAAACAGCAGCCAATAGATCATCCCTTTTTTCATGATCAGCCTGAACGTAGCAAGCGAGAAGACCCACATTTTAATATTCAGGACTTTCCTGATGACGTTACAGCGGATGAATTAAAAGTTTTTATGCTGGGAATGGAAAATAAAATTGTGGGATGCGGTGCTCTGAACTCTATGGAAACATAGAGACCTAGGCGGAGATGACCTAGGCGCCTACTGGAAATAGTAGGTCAACAAGTAACAGAATTGAAATGAGCAGGTAATCCTGCAAGACCAAGAAGGTGTATTAGCTTGGGTATCTGAGCGTCTAGCCGTTGCTATGCGTCAGGCCGAAGACTTGATCCTCCGTGATTACATCGTTTCCGCAGCTTCCCAGATCAATGCTGGTGGCGGGGCAAATGGTGACAACCCAACAAATTTGGGCGTAAGTGACTTTAGCTTAGTGGCTACCACCTTGGATACAAATAATGCTTATAAGTTTATGAGCGGTATCGAAGGAATGGATAGATTCGGAACAGGCCCAGTACGTTCAGCATATTTCATGCTGTCCTCTACTGAGCTGCAAACTGACCTAGATGGTCTTACTGGCGCAGGTTTCCTGAACCAGTGGAACTATAAATGTTGTGTAGTTCTAAAACCTTTGGTAATTGACTTGGAACTCCTAGCTGCGTAAACAGAAGGACAACAAGGGGCAAGATATGAATGATTTTTATGGAACACAAGTAGTCCTTAACGAAGGTGTTAAGTATATCGGCGATGGGGAAGATCCAGCGGATAATCTTTGGATGAAAGCGTATATAAAAGCCTTAAAAGAATTTTATCAGCCTGAACGACTAAACCCAGAGGCCTCGAAAGAGGATGTGATAGTCTGAACTCTATGGAGACATAGAGAGGGAGATCCGAAGAGGTTTCCCCGCCTAGAAATAGGTCACAAAAGTAACAGATTTTGCCAACAAACGCATCAGCACTTCCAGCTGAGTACGGATCGGTATTCAACATACGCATCCTGACCTCATCTGAAGCGCCAATTGCACGAGCTGCTTCTGCTAACGGAAGAGACGTTTACTACAACCCAGTTGTTGGTAAACAGGCGGTCACGCACATAAATCAGGACGGCTATAGCATGAACCTGATTTATCGTGATCCTTATTACTCTGGAATGCTCGCGCAGAATGCCACTATTGCGGTTAAATTCGCTCAGGCTCAGGCACTTACGCAAGATACAGCTATCCGAAACCTACTATGCACACGCGCCACAAACGCGTTCGCAGCTTAACCGGAGGTTTTTATATGGCTGAATATTCTAGATTAGCAAGCGGTCAGGTGACTTCAGTTCTTACTGGAGCTCCTACATCGGTGATCCTTCCGTTCATTCCTAATTTCATTGAGATCTCCAACAGCACACGCGCGACAGCCGCGAGTGGTGTTACTAGAGCTTGGTGGGAAACGGATATGGGCCAAGGCTCAGCATTCCTAGTGACAACAGGAGCTGGACCTGCTGATGGTACTAGCTACATCACTAGCGGAGGTTTTAGCACATTCCAAGGGGCCCTGAGCCAACAGTTTGGACCAGTCCTTGCGATTGCTAGCATCACGAAAAGTGCAACAGCACCTGTAGTAACCACCACTGCCAACCACAACCTGGTTAGTGGCAACGTAGTTCTCTTCCAGAACCTCTATGAATCCTCAAGCACTGGTATGCAGCAGATTGCTGGTATGCCGTTTGTGGTCACAGTAACTGGGGCGACTACATTTACTATCGCCTACAACAACAATGGATCTAACTTCACAGCGATCTCGGGATCTCCAACGACTCCGACACCTACTGTGAAACAGATCCTTTATCCCAACCTCTATGCGCCAAATGTCGGCTTCATCGCTGCCATTACGCTGGGGACAACAACAACAATCCAGACTACTGCGCCTACTAACATTCAGGTAGGTCAGGAAGTGGCATTCAGAATTCCTTCTATTTGGGGAACCACTCAGTTGAATTCCTTGCCTAACAACATCATTCCTGGGTCTCCGATCTATGGATATGTTCAGTCTGTGACTAACGCAACCACATTCGTCGTTAACATCAACTCTAGCACCTACACCGCGTTCACAACGAACCAAGTGTTTGCTAACTTCAGTGGGGAAAACTTCCCACAAGTGGTTGCTGTGGGCGATGTGAACTCTGGTGGCTACCCATATACTGGTGCTCAATTGTATCCTTCTCCTGCCTTCTACAACGGGTATGGAACAGGGTTAGTGAATTCTATTAATGGGCCATCCATTCAGGGTGCGTTTGCGAACAACACATCCATGGGCTTTATCATTGGTGGAAGCATCAGTGGTACAACCGCGGATACGATCTACTGGCGCGCTTATATGCATGATTATAACGCGTAAGTTAGGTTATTAAAGGCGTAGAGTCCGCGCGGGAACCTACGCAAGTCTAGAGGAATGCTTAAAATGCTACACCCTCTAGGCGCGGACATCCGGGGGTTGAAATCCCCGGTATGCCCCCGTTTACAATCTTAGGAGAATTATGAGCTCAAACATTACGGTCGGTCCAATTGCCCCAGAAAATAATCCCCCCATCATGCCCGAGTTCTATTTGCCGCGGGTCTTCTACATTGAAGCCATCACAATGGGCGCAACTACACTGATAACAACCACGCTCCCTCACAATTACGTCATCGGACAGACAATTAGACTGGTCATTCCCCCTACTTACGGAGCACGCGCTCTCAATGAGCAACAAGGAAATGTAATTGAAATTCCTGCACCAAACCAGGTTATAACCACGATTTACTCTAAAGGCATAGATCCCTTCATCCCAACCCCAGTATACGGCCCTACACCCCCCCAAATCCTACCTATAGGGGGTATAAACAACGGTGGCATCAACGATACGTTTCTGATCGCTCAAAGTGGTACTACAGGCATCCCTCAGACGATTGCTTTTATCCCCGGTAGCTTCATTGATATATCTCCTGCTCCCAACAACACGGCTGACATACCAACTCCTTAAGTTTTGACGTATTTTTACCTTCCGATGAGAGATTGCTCGGATTCCTGTTCTTTTCTACAATAAGATTGTATTTCCGACATCATTTCTTCAAACGATACTTGCTGATACCCTTCTGAGGCAATCAATTCGACACATACCCTAGTTACATCGTCATAATGTAAATCTGAAAAATTTTCTGGAATACCATTCTCACCACCCAAGTGACCTAAAGTTATTTTGACAATTTTTTTATCATTAAACGGAATAAGGGTCGTCTCTAAAACAAAATAAATATCATCCTTGGATTGTATCCTAATTATTTCCCCTTCTTTCATTAACTTATATGCTTCTAATATATTCACATTCCCTCCTTATCTTATTTCTGAAAAATAATAAAGCACCTCTCAATAAAACGCAAACGTTTTTTACGTAGTTGGTTACTAGTTAGGGGAAAGGATTTCTCTAACCTCCCTCTCCTTCCTAAGTAGCGTCAATAAAATCTTTGGTGATATATAGAGTTTATTTTCAAGAATAAACTACAGGATCACCGCATGTCATCAGAAAAACCCAAAGTCAACAGTGCAGGTCAACGCGAACTGGACAAAGTAGGCGCTCAATTCGATGCCTTCCAGAAAGATGTTAAGGACCTATCGGCAGATCGCATGGAGGGGGTTAAGAGAGAGGAGAGCGAACCTCAAACGAAACTTTCTCAGAAAGAGATCGGAAACTCCCGTGATATCTACCTAAAGCCAAAGAAGACAGCGCACTCGAAAGAAGTGTTCAACGAAAAATTCCGCAAAGATTACGAGTTCCAAAAAGAATATGTCCAATTGATCGCTGAGAATTACGAATTGATCGGCTCTATGATCGAAATGTGGACAAAACCTTTCCCTGGTATGCCCGCTGAGTTCTGGGAAGTTCCCGTGAATACGCCTGTATGGGCACCCCGCTATCTAGCCGAACAGCTTAGGAAATGCAACTACCACGTCTTCTCTATGCAAGAGAACGTCGGTGTTACTGG
>Ga0181531_10002222_pt1 | contig 12163 bp, 5 predicted proteins | sample PEATcosm2014_Bin_38_FD_119743 | JGI IMG/M metagenome (GOLD analysis project Ga0181531, IMG submission 119743) | Peatland microbial communities from MTU Mesocosm Facility, Houghton, MI, USA - PEATcosm2014_Bin11_10_metaG | ecosystem: Environmental > Terrestrial > Soil > Wetlands > Peat | place... | reverse complement strand
CGCGAGACCCGGCAGATAGTTACCATTGTCGATCTCGTTGGAGAACTGCTGAGAAACGTAGATGCCGGCGATCCCACTGAAGCCGTGGCTCTCGTCGAAGGAGATGCGGGTTTCGTTCGTCTCGCTGCGCTGTGGAATGCTCTCGTTCCAAGGGAAGGCCTGTTTGGGCGAGACTTGTGGCAAATAACCGGCATTGTCGAAAGCCCACTGGGTGCCCTCCGACGCATCCTCCGTGTTCAAGATGTCCCGATCGAAGTAACTCGTCGAGGACACGATGGTGAACCCGTCGCCGCGGTAATTGATCACGATCGAGGGCAGTGCCCAGTGATCCGAGACCCCTTCCTGAATGTTCGCGACACGGTTCAGGGTGAGCGATGTGATCGTGAAGCCGGGCAAAGGTGCGTAAGGCGCGGCCCAGCCGTAATCCGAGGTCATCTGGTACAGGATGCGCGGCGTAATGCTGAGGCGCTCCGTCACCTTCCACAACAGCGACAGCGAGCCGCCGTACGAGAACGTGGCCCCCTGATTGTTCGCGTACACGGTTTTGCCGGCGGCGTCAGGATAGGTCCGCGTGAGAAAGCCGGCGGTGTGATCCACGAAGCCCACGAGCCTCGCGACCAGCTGACCATCGATGAGGCTTTGGCTGCCGGCAAAATTCACGCCGTAATCGGGACTGCCTCCGCCCGAGGTGGCGCCCGCCCGCGCCTCGAAATGGATGTCCGGATCGGAAGCCGACGGTTGCACGGTGATCATGCGCAAATTGCCGCCGAGCGAGCCCTGGCCGAAGAGCGTTCCTTGCGGGCCTTTCAGAATCTCGATGCGCGCGAGGTCAACCACCCGCGGATCGATGCTGTCGGGCACCGGTGTATCGTCGATGTAGACACCGACCGTCCCCTCGCCGGAAATGCCGCGAATCGCCGGTGAGCGCGTTCCGCCGAAGCCGAGCTCGGCCGTGCCGTAGGAGAACGAGAGATTCGGCGTCTGGGTCGCGAAATCGTTGAAATCTCGAATGTTCAAGCGATCGAGCGTTTGCTCCGAATACGCGGTGATGCTGATCGGGACGTCCGCCAAGGTTTCCTCGCGTTTGCGCGCCGTGACCACGATCTCGTCAAGGCCGCCGGCTCGCGAAGCCGTTTCGGTGTCGCTTGCCGGAATGACCGGTTGTGACCAAGCTGCCGGCAAGAAGAAGACAAAGCACAGGGCAGTGCTCAGGATCAAGCGATGGAGAATCATATGACTGTCCCCTATTCGTTGTTGTCGTCATCGCGCGTCTACCGGCGCGCTCATCGGGGCTTCCCTGCCTTTCACTCCTTGCGAGCGTACACGGACTTACCCGAAAACCAAGTCTCGAGCACCTGTGTGTTTTCGATCTCTTCCACGCGGCCGGCGTCCGCGAGCGCGAGAATGTCGCGATCGAGTACCGTGAAATCAGCCGATTTCCCGCGCTCGAGCGAACCGCTCTCCGCGCCCCAGCCGAGAAAGCGGGCACCGCTGATCGTGTACGAGTCGATGGCATCTCGGATCGAGATGCTTTGCCCGGCATTGAGCGGCGGTAACCCGTTGCGAGCCCTGCTCACGGCCTTCGCCATGTTGATGAACGGCCGGGGATCGCGGGTGTCGACGGGCGCATCGGAGCCTGCGACCACGATACCGCCCGCGTCGCGAACCTCGCGCACCGGATAGCCGTTCGCGTAATAGTAACTGCCCGGCCAGACCAGATCAGCGACGGCTGAACCTCGCACCCGCTCCAGAAAGGGCGTGACCATGAGATCATAATTGGGATCCGAATACGCCCAAGCGTAGGTGAACGCGACGTAGAGGTGATCACGTCCGATGCGCGCGACATCATCGGGATGCGCGAGCTGCAGATGCGCGAGCCCGTCGCGGCCAAGCTCAGGGCCACCGGCGGCGCGCGCGGCCTCGATCGCATCGATCGCGGTGCGGGTGGCGCGATCGCCGATGACGTGGATGTGCATCGCGAAGCCGGCGCGGTGAAACTGCCTCACGAATTCCAGGATGACCTCGCGCGGATGCTGCAGCTGTCCGTCCGAAATGCGGCACTGCGCGGGATGGAAGCCTTCCCTGGTCACGAACGCCGCCACCGCATCGGGAGCTGCATAGGCCGCGGGATCGCCGCGCACTGCTTGACAGGCCGGTGATGCGGTATCGACGTATCCAAGCAAGGTCGCGCGGCCCGCGGCATCGCGGCCGAACCTGGGTTGCAGAAACGGCCGCAGCACCGCGCCGTTCGGCAAGGTCGGCGGAGTCGCATAGGGATTACCCTCGAGCCCGCCGTCGGCGAATAACTTCACGACATCCGCCCGCAGGAGTTTCTCGCGCGCATATTTGGCGCGCACCTTCTGCGCCGCGGCGAGCATGCGAGACCAGTCGACGGCGCCGTTCGACCTGCGGTATTTCTCGGGGTCGTAGAACTGGGCAAGGCAGGCACGGACTGTGAGGTGTCCGGAGCGGGCGAGCGCGTCGTAGAACACGAGATTCCGGGGCGGCACCATCGCATCGAGGATGGCCGTGATACCGACGCTGTTCAGCCGTTCCGTCACGCGCTCGGGCGCCTTCATGAGCGCGGCGAAGTCCTCGCGCTCGGAGGCGGATTGATCGGGTCCGTCCACGGCGAACTGCATATCTTCCGTGATGCCACCGTCGGGCTCACCGTTCGCATCGACGCCTACGAGGAGCCGATCGGCCGCAAAATCACCGGCGAGCGTCGCGCGCGACAGGCCGACGGTGCGACCGGCGGCGTTCTTCGCTCCGGCGAGCGCCAGGCTATTGAAGGCGGAATGATGACCGTCGTTGCCCTGGAGGTGCACAGGGTTCACGGTCGTCGCCGCATCGAGCGCTGCGCGTAGGGTGGGATGCTCGGGATCGGGCGCATTGCCCTGCATGAAATCCCATTCGCGGACGCTGACCCACTCGCCAGGCGCCGGATGATAGCGATCGATGCAGCCGCGCACGAACACCGTCAGCTCCTCGAGCGACACGGCGCGACTTTTGAGATCACAGACATCGAGGTCCACGATGTACGTCGGGTGAATATGCGAATCCACGAGCCCCGGGAGGATCAGCCGGCCGCCCATGCGCTTCACCTGAGTGGCAGGCCCGATGAATCGAGTGGCCCCGGCCGCATCGCCCACATAGGCGATCGTGCCTGCGCGGACGGCGATTGCTTCGGCGATCGAGCGCTGCGGATCGGCGGTGTAGATCTTGGCCTCGGTGACCACGAGGTCGGCCCGCGCAGGGGAAACCCCGCCTGCGCTCGCGGCGGGCGCGGCCTGCGCAAGGAAGAGCGCGGCGAAGATCAGAGTCTTGCTTTGCATCAATGTAAATCCTCGATGACCCGCCCATGGCGACGGAAGATGTCATCGACCGCACCGACGAAGCTCTCGCAGTCCTCATCCGTGGTGGGAAGGGAAAGTGCGATATAGCCCCGCCGCGCGAAGTAGTAACCTCGGTTGAGTGCCTCGAGATGCAGCAACGTCTCCGCTGCGTCCTGCGCGCGCTGGCTTTGCGGGGATGTGCGGTCGGCATCGGCAGCACAGCGGATAAGTCCGCGGCAAAAGTGCAATCCGATGAGCGAGCCACAGCCGGTGGCCTGGAAAGGGATCTCGCGTTCGGCGGCCATCTCATTGAGCTTCGCCCGGAGCCGCTCGCCGAGCGCATTGATGCGCATCGCCTCGGCCGGCGTGAAAACCCGGGTCAACCCGGCGACACCTGCCGCCATCGAGAGCACATTGTTGTTAAAGGTGCCCGGATGACTGAAGGCGCCCGGGAGCGCGGGATCGAACCGCGCCATGATGTCGCGCCGACCGCCGAAGGCCCCGAAGCTCGCTCCTCCGCCAAGATACTTCCCGAGCGTGGTCATGTCCGGCCTGATGCCGAGCGCGCCTTGAAGGCCGGAGGGGGAGAGGCGCGAGGTCATGACCTCATCGAAGATCAGAAGGATGTCGGAACGCGTGCATTCCTCCCGCAGCATCGTCACGAACTCCGGCGTCGCGGGAATGCATCCGCCTCCGAGCATCGGCTCGACCAGCACCGCGGCAAGCTTCCCGCCATGCTCGCGCAGCAGCGCGCGCACTCCCTCGACGTCGTTGTACTCGCCGATGAGCCAGTCGAAGGGCGCATTGAGCTCGGAGCTGCCGCGGCGGAAGTAAAACACGCCCCCGTGATAGGCACCGTCGAACACCAGGATGCGAGGATGCCGCGGCTTCACTGCACGTACCGCCGACAGCGCCATCAGGTTGGCTTCGGTTCCGGAATTGGTGAAGCGAACGAGCTCGATCGAGGGGAAGCGTGCTCGGATGGCCGCGGCGAGAGAAGCCTCGTACACGTTGGGGCCACCGAGCACCAGGCCGTCGTCGATTGCCTGCTTGAGCGCCGCCTGGATGATCGGATTTGAATGCCCGAAGAGCCCCGCCGAATACTCACCGAGCAGATCGAGATACTCGCGCCCGTCGACATCTGTGAGCCGGTTGCCATGACCGCTCGCCCAGGTGAGCGGGAATGGGCTGTAGTAGAGCACACTGCGCGTGTTTCCTCCGGGCATGTGCTCGAGGGCGCGCTCGTACGCACGAGCGCTGGCGGGATGGCGGTCCCGGTAGCTCGATTCCGCTGCGGCGATCGCCGCAGCGAGCTCACCGTCCCGGGACGTCATAGACGATCTTCCCCCCGACGATCGTGGTGAGCACGCGGGTCTTGGCGATGAGCTCGTGAGCGACCGAAAACAGGTCCTGCGATAGGACGGCAAGATCCGCTTGCTTGCCGACCTCGAGCGTTCCCACCTGATCGTCCATGAAGGCGGCGTAAGCGGAGCCTCGGGTGTACGCCTTTACGGCATCCTCAACCGAAATGCGCTCTTCCGGCACATAGACCGCGCCGGTGGGCATGGCGCCCGCGTTGGCGGCTCCATCGAGAGAATTGCCGGCAATGCCGCCCGTATCCGGCGATCGCCACACCTGACGAGTGGTCGCTTCCTGAATGCCGACAAAGGGGTCGGGTGGCCACGTGCAAGGCCAGTCACTGGAGAATCCGACCGTCGCGCCGCTCGCCTCGAAACTCCTCCAGCGGTCGGTGACGAGCGGATGCTCGAAGTCATAGTTCAGTCCTTGCTCCGCGCAGCAAAAGGTCGGTTGCATCACCACGGATATGCTGAGCTTGGCGAAGCGGCCGAGATCGGGCGCGTCGGTGAGATCCGCGTGCTCGATGCGCAGGCGGCGCTCGCGCGTCCCGTTCGTCCGCTCGATGTTTTCGTAGGCATCGAGAATCATGTGCACGGAATCGTCGCGTGCCGCGTGCGTCATGATCTGAAAGCCGCGCCGATCGAGCTCCACAACGAGCTTCTCGTAGGCTCCGGGCCGGTAGACGAGCGGGGGGATGAGGCCGGTTGCCCCGTCGGCGAAGAACTTGACCAGGTTGGCCGATACCCACTCGTCGTGATAGAGCGTGCGCGCTTCCTCCAGGTCGTGGAGAAACTCGGGCGTGAGCCGATGCGGTACGGCCACTGCACCGAAGGCCGTGCGGGTTCGAACCGTGAGCTCGCCGCGATCGCGCAAGGTGGCGAAGAGGCGGATCTCCTCGAGATTTCCTGTCGCGTTGACGACGCTGGTGATGCCGAAGGTGTTCAGATAGCGCGTCGCCTGCTTGAGCATGGCCAGTCTTTCCTCGACCGGTACATGCAGGACGACCGCGCGCTCCATCACTTCCATGCCGGCTTCGAGCAGCACCCCGCTCGGCCGCCCGCTCGCGTCACGAATGATCCCGCGCTCCTCCGCCTCGTCCTCCACGGGTTGATTTCCGATCCCGGCCATGCGCAGGGCCGCGGAGTTGACCCAGAGCGCGTGTTCCGAGGAGTTGTGAACGACAATGGGGCGGTCCGGCACCGCGGCATCGAGCACTTCCTTGCGGGGCGTAGTCGGCGGTGTGGCGCTGAAGTCCGCGCGCGCGAGCAGCACGGCATCGGTCGGATGCGCCTGCGCATAGGAGCGCAGCCGCTCGACGATGAGCTCAGGCTTGTCGGGTGTGATACTCGCCTCCGGGGTCGACAGATTGAGGCCGTGCAGCGCATAAGCGCCGTAGAGCGTATGCACGTGGGCGTCGACGATTCCCGGGATGACCGTGTGTCCGTGAAGATCCACCACGCGGCCGCCAACGTGGCGCCGAGCAAGCTCGGCGTCCGTGCCAATGGCCGCGATGCGGGTCCCCCTGATGGCGATCGCCTCGGCCCAGGGCTTCTGGTCATTGCCGGTATAGATGTGACCGTGCACCAGGAGCATCTCGCTCGCCAGTACCGGGCGGGCCGAGATCACGAGGAGCGCGAGTGTCCAAAGTCCGCACCGCCGGCGTCTAGTCTGCATTTTGATGTGCGTCACTCCCATGAATGAGGGCATCGCGAAGTCGCCCCTACGGGCAGAAGGGCTGGAGTCGATCCGCGACCAGGGCCATATCCGTGGGGTCGGAGCTGCGGCTATCATCCGATCTCGCTTTCCCCAGCCGGATCGCGGTCGCTCCTTGCGGAAACAAGGCCACGAGATTTCCGCCCCACCCCTCCATCACTGGATAAAGTATCTGACATCGCCCGCCCGACTGGAATGCATTCATCCAGAAGGCGTCGTAGTAAAAGGTCTCGCCGAAGCGGGTTTTCACTCCGCTCGGGAAGCCGAGCGGACCACGAGCATGCAAGAGCTCATGAATGCGCGGCGCGTAGAGAATCTGGTTATCTCCGTGGCGCCCCTCGTTCTGATACAGCCGCGCGATCCGCACCAGGTCGCCGATTGTCGGGTAGTAGCCGTACGCCATCAAAGGTTGCCCGGGCGCTCCGTTCGCCTCAATGGTGCGATTGCTGGGAGCATGGTGAATCCCGATGGGCTCATACACCTCCCGCTCGAGCATCGACCAAACGCTCGCCGCCGATCCCTCCTTGGCCTTCAAATACCGGTCCATGGCGACGCCCAGCATGAACATGTCCTGATCGCGGTACCGGGCGACCTTGCCGGGCCCCCAGGGGTGGGCGCGTGCACTCTCGAGCAGCGCGCGGATCTTGGCCGACTCCGAACGAGCAACGTACCAGGCATCGTAAGTCGGGTCGATGTACCCGTCGCTGATGTCGTTGGGGTTCCAACGGCTGCTGCCGTTGCCGACGCCGGTCGCCATGTTGATCGCGTCCTCGAACCGGACCTCCCGCCACGCGGGATACGCCCGTGCTTCCGCGACGTGGTCGGCGATCCGCTCATTGAACACCTGCGGACCGAATTTCTGCGCAAGCCGCAGGAGTGCGGTCGCGTTGGTGAGCGCCTTGGTGGCCGACCACACACCGAAGCGCGCTCGATCGCACCAGGGCAGATCGCCCGCCGCGCTCGCGCATGATTTCAGATAGAACGCACCCTGATAATCGAGCCCTGCGAGCACGCGATCGCTCGGGCTCAGAGTCTCGTCGAAGCCGGCCAGCCGCTCCGCTCCGACCCGAGCCCCGAGTTCCGCCCAGCTGTGGATCGGCAACTGCTCGGCGAGCGTTTGCTGGTACTCCCGTGTGAGCCTTTGAAGCTGCGGAAGAGGCGCCTTGTGCAAGGCGGCGGGCACGGTGCCGCTCGCCGTGAAATAGTCACTCACGAGATACGGCGAGGTTTGCTGCACGATTTGAAAGCGCAGATTCGATACGCTGGCGCCCCGATACGCGAAGGTCGCGACGCCGTTGTGCGTCTCGCCTTCCAGGGAGTTCACGAGCGCGAAGGGAAACGCGGCGCGGGACCACGCGCCATCAGAAGGCTCCGACCAGATTCGCCCCGGCTGCACGATGAGATCCCAGAAGCTACTGCCGCGATCGATCGAGCCGCTGCGGATGACATCCTCGCTGACCGGCACCAAATCGCTGTCGGCGGTGAAGAATGCGATCTCGACCGCCGGAAAGAGCGTTGTGTTCTTGCCGAGCGCGCGCTCGGATTTGACGGGCGAGGTCTGCATCTGCACCTCGCTCAATCGCAAGGAGCCCACGAAGGGCTGGTGGGCCGCGGCCGCATTCCCGTCGGGCTCGAAGGCGGCGTTCGGAATCAGGCCGCCTGCGTACCGGGTGGCACGCAGATCATCGAGCGACAAGGGAGCAGCCGTCTCGGCGGGGGCACCCAACGCGGCACGCGCCGCCAACCCAGCCGAGAGGGCGAGTGCCATGCCTGCGATGCGGCGCCGCGTACCGATGCGCGTCCCCTTATCTCGCCCTGATTCGCATCCCTTGTCTCGTTATTCGCTTGCGCGCCGACGAGCGAGCGCTTTGTCGTTCGAATATCGCACGCTACGATCGATCATGCCGGAGGTCAACTTCCGCGGCGGTAGCCGGGACCTCGCAGCACGCGACCAGGCAACCGCAGCGTCTCGCGCCCCTCCTCGATCACCGGGACTCCGTTGACGAGCACATAGCGCATGCCGACGGAGAGCTGGTTGGGCTCGGCGTAGGTCGCACGGTCCGTAATCGCGTGCTCATCGAAGACCACGATATCCGCCGCGAGCCCGGCTTTCAGCACACCGCGGTCCGCGAGGCGCATGCGCGCCGCCGGCAGGGCGCTGAACTTGCGGATCGCCTCCTCGAGCGATAGCACGTGTGACTCGCGCACGTACAGGCGCAGAATGCGCGGAAACGTTCCGTAAGCGCGCGGATGCGGGTGCTCGAGCCCCAGCACGCCTTGCGGAGAGGTACCCTCGTAGTCATTGCATATCGAGACCCATGGAGCGCGCAATGCGACCACGACGTCCCGTTCTTGCATGCCGAATGCAGTGACCTCGCCTTCGGCGCCATCCTCGACCAGGATGTCGAGCAGCGTTTCGATCGGCTCGCGGCCGCGGGCCCGGGCAATCTCCTCGATCGACTGACCTTGCAGGGCACGCAGCCCCGCGTGGCCGACGCCCGAGACAAGAATGTCGGCAGGCCCGGCCACCGCGAGCCACTCGTTATCCCAGCCCTCCCGCTGAGTCTCCATCTCCTTGCGAATGCGCGCCCGCATCACTGGGTCCTTCAGCCGTTCGATGAGCTTCGCCGGTCCGCCGTCGTGCGCCCATGGCGGTACGAAAGCGCTCATCTCGTTGTTCCAAGCGGTGTACGGGTGCATGTCGGCCGCGATGTCGAGGCCGGCGACACGCGCCTCCTCGATCTTGGCGATAACCTCCGGCATGTGACCCCACATCGCAGGACCGGCAATTTCGAGGTGCCAGATTTCCACCGGAATCTGTGCCTCCCGCGCGATCCGGAAGGTCTCATCCAAGGCCTCCAGGATCTCTTCCTCGTAGGAGCGCATGTGAGTCGCGTAGATCCCGCCGAAACGGGCGGCTTCGCTCGCGAGAGCGATCAGCTCCTCCGTGCTTGCATAAGGAGCGGGCGGGTACTCGAGCGCGCTCGACACTCCGACGGCGCCATCTTCCATTGCCTCACGAACCATTACCCGCATACGGGCGAGCTCCTCATCGGTGGCTGCTCGATTGGCAAGTCCGATCACCATCTCCCGCAGCCGAGTGGCGCCCACGAAGCTCGCGAAGTTGATCGCAATACCCTGGTGCTCGAGGCGCCCAAAGTAATCGGCGAAGCGCGTCCAGTCGGGGCGGATACCGTAATGAGCGAACTGACCAAAATGAGCGTGAGCGAACTCGTCCTCTCGCGCAGCGCGCACCCGCTGGTCGAGGGGCGCGACCGAGTCGCCCTCGCCCGTGATCTCCGTGGTGATCCCCTGATAGAGCTTCGACGGCACGTGTGGGTTCACGAGGAGAGTGACCTCGGACTGGCCCAACATGTCGATGAACCCCGGTGCCACCACGAGCCCGCGTGCGTCGATCCGCCGGTGCGCCGGTGCGCCGACGAGCGAGCCTATCGCGGCGATCCGTCCCGCGCGAATGCCTACGTCCGCTTGGAACCATGGCGAGCCGGTGCCGTCAACGACCCGGCCGTGCTCGATCACCGTGTCAAAGGCTTCTGCGGCGTGGACTGGGCTGGTCGCTTGCGAGGCGAGTCCCGCAATCGCGTATGCGACAACCCAAGCGCGGCGCGATCTGGATGCGAGGCGCGAGTCTGCAGCGCAATGCGGCTGTGGGTGGCAAACTGATGAAGTGGTCACAACTGCCCTTGGCGTGGTGGAAAGGTCGACATGAGCGCGACGTCTTTTGCTTCCGGGGGAGGGAGATGTCGCTAACTTGTAGCCAGAGTGGACTTGCCGGCGGCGATCTTGCCGCAAAGAGTAATAGCGTTGCTCGCAACAAGCCTCTTGGTGGAGCTGCTCGGTGTCGTCAATTTTGATTCAAGCGACGTCCGCTGTGTAGATGGAATAAACCCATCGAATTAATGCATAACGTTTGGCCGGGGTCGACTGCTACGATCGGACCGACACATGACGCCCATTAGCCGCAGTGGTCGGGAGCAATGCACTTGGGGTAGCTCCGGCCGCGCACTGAATCAAACAACGTAGCATCGAACCAGGGAAAAGGCCATCAGGTTATCGACGCTCGCTGAAGATAAAAACAGGAACGGGAGAGGGGACATGCGCAATCGTCGTCGTGGCATTCGGGGCCTGACTCCGCCGCGAGTCGGGGTTTCATCGCTCAGTGCCGCCATCTTTCTCGCGCTTTACGGCACACCCCGCCCTGCGCATGCGCAGCAACAGCAGCCGGTTGACTCGAACTCGCAGCTTTCCGAGATCGTGGTTACGGCAACCCGGCGGGAAGAGTCGCTCGAGTCGGTGCCGTACAGCATCAGCGCGATCAGCGCTGATCAGCTCGACCGCACGGGTGTGGTTGATCTGGCGACACTCTCGCAGCAAGTGCCGGGCTTGAGCATGTACGACTTCGGGCTGCGTTTGAGCGGCTCCGTCACGCCGATCATTCGCGGCATCAATGCGACCGGCGAGTCGGTGACGCGGCCATTCCGCACCTTCGAGCAGAGCCCGGTCGGTGTTTACATCGACAACTCGCCCATCGATGGCTACTTTACCCTGGATGACATCCAACGCATCGAGGTGCTGCGCGGCCCGCAGGGCACGCTCTATGGCGCAGGCGCCTTGGGCGGCGCGCTCAGGGTCATCACCAACCAGCCCGAGCTCGATAAGTGGTCCGCTCGGGTGGACGCGAGCGCGGGCAAGCTGGACCATTCCTCGGGTACCGCGTATACCGCTTCGGCGGTCATCAACGTGCCGATCGGCGACACGCTGGCCTTTCGCGCCTCGGGCAAATACTCCTATGAGCCCGGATTCATTGACGTCTATGGCATCGTCAAGCGGACCGGATCGCAGTTCTACGGCGCTCCCGTCCTCGCCGACCCGGCTGATCCGGTGAACAGCGAGGCAATCTACACCGGCAAGAACGACTGGAACGACTCAAACGCCTTCACGGGCCGGGCGGCTCTGCTCTGGAAGCCAATCGACAATTTCTCGGCAGAAGCCTCGATCATCTATTCCAATCTGAACGGCGTGGGCGGCCCGGTTGTGAACGACGACTTCAAGGGTGGCCCGTACTACATCGACCCACGGATCACCTTCCCGGCGGGCGGCGACTACAAGCTCCTCTCGGCGTGGGACCAGCCATACTGGCGGCACACGAGTTTGTCTGCGCTCGACGTGAGCTATGACGCGGGATTTGCGACCGTGTCCTCGACCACCTCGTACTACACGGTGAACGGTCTCGAGCAGGACGACGGCAGCACCTATGGAGTTGCAGGCTTTGCGGGCTTTAGCCCCTACTATGCCGGAGCACCGTTCAATCCGCGTTTCATATACGGGCAATGGTTTACGGATTCCGCGCACACGTTTACCGAGGAGCTTCGTCTTGTTTCCGACACCGGCCCGGATAAAGCCATTGATTATGTGGTCGGTCTCTTCTACGAGAATCAGGCCCGCTTCGGTAACTGGTACACCTCGACCCCGGGCTCCTATGAGCGCTCCGTGGCGCAGGGCTGTACGGGCTACTACTATTTCGGCGCCACTTTCCCCAACTGCCTGCTCAGGGTCGGACCCAACGATGTACCCTTCACTCAGTTCGATGCCCAAAACTTCGAGGACAAATCGGTGTTCGGGGAGCTCAGCTGGCACTTCCTGAAGAATGGACAGGTCACCTTCGGCGGTCGGCACTTCCAGCAACAATTCACCGACGCGCAGTCCTACACCGACTATACGTTTGAGACCTTCGT
>Ga0181531_10002220_pt1 | contig 12167 bp, 14 predicted proteins | sample PEATcosm2014_Bin_38_FD_119743 | JGI IMG/M metagenome (GOLD analysis project Ga0181531, IMG submission 119743) | Peatland microbial communities from MTU Mesocosm Facility, Houghton, MI, USA - PEATcosm2014_Bin11_10_metaG | ecosystem: Environmental > Terrestrial > Soil > Wetlands > Peat | place... | reverse complement strand
CGAGTGGCGCAAACCCGGGCAGCAGCGTCATCGGTGGGCGGACCCGACCGCTTCCGCGACATTAGAAAAACCTTCGCGTTGCAGTGCGGCCAACAATTCCCGTTTCAGGCGTGGGATGAGCGCCGGGCCGACATAGGCAAACTCCGTGTAGAGCTGCACCAGGCAGGCGCCGGCGCGCAGTTTCGCCAGCACGTCGTCGCCGCTACGCACGCCGCCGCAGCCGACCAGGGTTAGGCGGCCGCCGGCAAGCAGGGAAGCGCGTGCGAGCATTTCGGTGGAGCGGGTGAACAGCGGCGCGCCCGAAAGCCCGCCGGCTTGGCGTGCATTTGGGCCGGCCAGGCATGCGGGCCGGGTCGTCGTAGTGTTGCCGATGATCAGACCGGCGGCCCCTGTTGCCACCGCGGTTTCGACGACCGCCTCCAAGCCCGCATCGGACAGATCGGGGGCGAGTTTCACCAATATCGGCGGCCGCACTGGCATCTGGGCGGCGACCGCTTGCAGAATGGCGCGCAGCCGCGCCTCGCCCTGCAGGTCGCGCAGGCCGGGCGTGTTGGGCGAGGAAACATTGATGACGACGTAATCGGTGAACGGCGACACGGCCGCCACCAGGGCGGGGTAATCGCGCTCCGGGTCGGCGCCATCCTTGTTGATGCCGACATTAGCACCGAACGGGCACGGGCGGGGCGCCAGCGATTTCAGGCGCGCGATGAAGGCGTCGATGCCGGCATTATTGAAACCCATGCGATTGATCACGGCGCGGTTGTGCGGCAGCCGGAACAGGCGTGGGCGCGGATTGCCCGGTTGCGGCCGCGGCGTCACCGTGCCGGCCTCGACGAAGCCGAAGCCGAGGCGCATCAGCGGCATCACCGCCTCGGCGTTCTTGTCGAAGCCCGCGGCAAGCCCGATCGGGTTGGGGAACAAACACCCCAGGGCGCGCACCTGAAGGGCGGTATTTTCGCGCAGGGTCTGGGCGCCGACCAGGCCCACGTTGAGCGCGCGCAGCGTGAGGCGGTGCGCCGTCTCGGGATCCAGCATACGCAGCACCGGCATTGCGATGGAGATGGTGGCGGTGGGTAGCATCAGGATGTGGTTCCTGCCGGGTGCCGCGCGCCGCGGCAAGGCTTGCGGGGTGCTGGGCCGCGCCCGATCTTGGCGCGATGTGGCACGAACCTTACCTCGAAACCTGCTGCCGTTCGGCGCTGCACCGCGTGATCCTCGCCGGTGAGGCCGGGCGGCCTGCCGGCTTGCCCGATCAACCTTGCCTCGATCGGCTCGCGGCACTGGGCCTTGTCGCGAGCGTCGCTGACGGACGGCTTTTTGTGACACTTGAGGGTCGGGCGCGCCACGAGACGGAAATCGCCCGGCGGACCGCGCCGGGCGACGCACCGACGGATTAGGCTGAGGGACTGCCCGCCACGGGCCGGCGGGCACGCCTGTGTGCGCTGTTCAGCCCAGGGGCGCGGTCCGCACGCCCCGCTGATTGGGCAGGACGCACAGGATGCGGCCGCAATCGGCGGCGGCGACCAGCACCATGTCGCCGGCGGTAAGCACATCGCCGGCATCGTTGAAATAGCCGGCGGCGGCGATCGACTTTTGATCGTCGGCGGCGGCCTTGTAGTGCCAAAGCGTGAAGCCGTTGGCATAGGCCAGCACTGACAGGTTGCGGATTGCGAAGGCCATGGTGGAGTCCTTTCGTACACAAAAAAAGCCGCCCCCTTGCGGGAGCGGCTGGCGGTTGCGGGCGGAGTCCGCCCAGCGATCGAGGTGAGTCTAGCTAGGCTCGTGGAGGGTTGTCAAGACGAAAATCCTACTATTTTGGGATCAGGCGACAATTCCCTTACCGCGCAAAACCGGCTCCAGCCGCGCCATCGCCTCTTGCCAGAGCTCGCATTCGCCACCCCATGCGCGGCACCGGTCAGGCCGCATCTGGCGTTCGCCCCAAACCCGCAGCACGCGGGCGTGGCTGAGATCGATGCGCCGCTGCCGATACAGCGAGTCGAGGCACCGCACGATGTCATCGGGCTCGCACGGGCGGGGAATGTTCCCCCCGCCGTGGCGCGCACCCTCGCGCCGGGACCGCAAGGCGCCGATTGTCCAGAACCACGCGTCCTCCGTGCATGGGAACGGCGTTCCTGGCGCCCGGGTAGCGGCCGAAAGCGGCCGGTTGTTAACCATTTCTACAACCTCGGCGTGTTATGAACAAACGATGAACAACCTATGCGCTCATCGAGTGTGGATCAAGGGGAGGCGGGCTCATTTTCCTATTGGCAATGGGAAAAGATCCGCGCACAGTGTCGCCGGTCCAACCGAAGGTGCCGACAGGTTCGCATGAAGCATGAAGAGATTTGGCGCGCGCTCGACGCGCTGGCGGCGGAATCCGGGATGTCGGCCTCCGGCCTGGCGCGCCGCGCCGGCTTGGATGCGACCACCTTCAACCCGTCCAAGCGGCGCATGCCGGACGGCCGGGCGCGCTGGCCGAGCACCGAAAGCCTCGCCAAGGCGCTCGATGCCGCCGGCGCCAGCCTGGAAACCTTTGCACATCTTGTCGCCGGCAGCCGCGCCATCCCGACGCCTCAGCCGCCAGCCCGGCGCATTCCGCTAATCGGCCTCGCGCAGGCCGGTGCGGACGGCTTTTTTGGCGATGCCGGCTATCCGGTCGGCGCCGGCTGGGACGAGGTCGCGATCCCCGAGGTCGGGGACATGCACGCCTACGCGCTGGAAATTTCCGGCGAGTCGATGGAGCCGGTTTATCGCGACGGCGACATGGTCGTTGTCTCGCCGGCGGCGCCGATCCGTCGTGGCGACCGCGTGGTGGTGCGCACCGTGCGCGGCGAGGCGATGGCCAAGCAATTGGTGCGCCGCTCTGCCCGCCGCGTGGAACTGCGCAGCCTGAACCCGGACCACCCGGACTTCAATTTCGATCTTGCCGAAATCGCCTGGATGCACCGCATCATCTGGGCAAGTCAGTAGTGGCGGTGGCGCCGGGTGCGGCAACATGGGGGCGCACCATGGATCGCAGCAGCAGCCAGGTTTCCCGCGCGGTGTAGACCACGAAGCACAGCAGATCGACGGCAAACAGGAAAAACTCCGTTGCCTTGATCGCTTCCACAATCAGCGGCGACATGCCGAGGCTCGCGAGGACCTTGGTGTAGTAGTCCAGCAGCGCCGCGGCGCCGCCGATAAGCGCGAACAATCCCACCGCGACCAGGATGTGAAATGCGAACGCCGCCACCAGCTTAAGGTCGTGCACCTAGAGTGCGGCCTTTCCTGTTCGGCCCTGACTGTCGCGGCCCATGCGTACCCCGCGTGCCTCGGCCCCTGATCCGATCAACAAGGCGATCACGATGGCAACAGTGCCGACAATCAGTGCCAATGGCCAGGCCAGATTCCCATGGAAAAATGTGTCGGCCAGGGTACTTTGCACCGTCGCGTTGCCGGCGGCGAGCAGGTTGCCCAATTGATAAGTGACCCCCGGGAAGGTAGCCCGCAATTCCGGCGGCGAAATTTCGTTCAGATGCGCCGGGATCACGCCCCAGGCCCCTTGCACGCACAGCTGCATCAGGAACGCCCCAACCCCTATCCACAGTGGATCGTTGGCGAACGCCCACAACGGCAGCACCGGCAACGATAACAAAGCCGCCACCACAATGGCACGCCGCCGCCCGATCCGCTGGGAGACGCTGCCAACCGCGATGCCGCCAATGATTGCCGCCAAGTTCATCGCGACCAGGATTTTGGTTGCGGTCGGCAGTGGCAGCCGATGTTCGTTGGTCAGAAACGATTTGTACAAATCCTGCGTGCCATGGCTAAAGAAATTGAACGCTGCCATCGTCGCCACCGCATACAGCACCAATTTCCAGTGCTGGCCGATTGCATCAACAACGCTCGTACGGCGCGCCCGGCTCGCGCCGGCCCAATCTGGGCTCTCGGGAACGTTACGCCGAATGTAGAAAACCAGAAGCGCGGGCGAGACCCCAAGCCAGAACAGGCCGCGCCACCCGACCTGGGCCACCGCAACCTGATTAAGCAGCGTCGCGAGCAAGTAGCCGCTCGGATACCCGGCTTGCAGCAGCCCCGAAACGGTCCCACGCCAACGCGCCGGCACGCTTTCCATCGTGAGCGATGCGCCCACGCCCCATTCGCCGCCCATGGCAATGCCGAACAGCGCCCGCAGCACCAGAAAGCTCGTCAGCGTTGGCGCGAACCCGGATGCACCTTCCAGCAACGAAAAGATCGCCACGTTGGCCATCAGCACCGGCCGCCGGCCAAACCGGTCGGCAAGGCGGCCGAACAGCAATGCACCCAGCGGCCGCATCGCCAGCGTCAGCGTAAAAGCCCAGGTCACCACCGTGCGGCTGGTGTGGAAGCTGAGGGCAACGTCATCCAGCGTGAACGCCATGATGAAATAGTCAAACGCATCCAGCGTCCAGCCCAGGTAGCTGGCGGCAACAACATGCACCTGCTGCCGCGTCGTCTCGTCCCGCACGCGCTATCCTCCGGCGGGTTCCGCCGCGGACAGTCTTTTTTGATTGGCGGCCGGGGTCAAGGGTCAGAAGGAAGGCCAGGGCTCTGCCCTGGACCCGCTGGGGCCGGAGGCCCCAGACCCCGTTTTGTCAGTTCTGTGGCTAACCCAGGCGTCGTGTGAAACTGGTCGGCGCTCCGGGCTGTTCGAGCTGCCTATGGCGTCTGCGCGGCGCTTGCCTCGAAGGCCACCAATGCCGCGATCGCCGCACTGGCTGCTGTCTGGTCGGCCGGACTCGTTGAGTTGCTCCAACTCAGCATCGCTGCCTGCGCCGCTGCCAGCAACCGCGCCATTTCCGCAACCGTGCTTGGATTGGCACCGGGCTGCGCCGCATAGGCCGCCTCACCAGCCGCCGCGACAGTAAATGCGGCATTGAGGTCCGCCTTGGTTTCCGGTGTGGCGGCCGCGCAGCCGGCAAGCACAAGAAAGAAAGCCACACAAAGGTTCGATACTCGCGTCATCATTTTCACTTTCCCTCTTGGATTTCGGCGGCAATGGCGCGCGCCAATGACATCGCGTCGGCCTTGGCGCCGGCATTGTCCGGCAGCGCAATCGATGCCAACCCACCGGCAATGAGCGGCATTGCCTGCGCCCAGTCCACCTGGCGGGTCACCAATGCCAGCATCGTTCCAAAAAGCGCCGAAATTCCCGCGACGCTGGTGGGTTGTCGCAGCCATGCCATAACGGTCTGCATTCCTTCACTCCATTTTGCGCAGCCGCGGTGCCGTTACGGCACAGCAAACATAGCCGGATTGACCAGCCCGGCGTTTATGACCGCCTGATGCAGTACGGTCGTCGGATGCACGCCATCCATGCTGGCCTGACCGAAGTCGGTACGCCATTTGCCGGATCCCCCTGGGTCGGCCACTACCTGGTCTACATCGATCAGGCCGCCACAGTATGCGTTGCCGGTGGTCCAGTTTGCTCTCGCAAAGCTGTTATAGGCCAGTCGTTGCACCTCGAGCGGTGAAGCCGATGCGGTCTGCGTGCCAAAGTAGATTTTGGTTCCCGCTGGCATCGTGGCAGCCGTGGCTGCAGACAAGGTTATCGTGGACGCGCCGCTGTTCACTGCGGTCACGGTCGTTCCCGGTGCAATTGCTTGCGCCGGAGACTCGCTGGCCCCATTCAACCCGGCGGATTGGCCGGCGGCGATGTTCGCAACGGAGGCCATCGTAATCTGCGAGACGCCGCTGTTGGTCACCGTTGCGCCCGTGCTGTTCACCGTATAGGGAAATGCCTGGTTGGCGACCGAATTCCAGGCATCGTTGCTGCAGGTGGTAGGCGGCACGGTAAAACACCATACGCGCTTCCCGGCATTGACATAGCGTGTTGCGATCGTCTGGATGTAGGACGCAAGCTGCGTGGCGGTAATCGAAAACTGTTCAATATCGTTCCGACCAAGCTCAAGCAATATATCCGTAATCCCGGTATCGATCGACAAGGCGTACTGGCCGTCGCCATGGGATTGTAGGCCAAATGCCGTGGTCGAGCCCCGCGCCGCGCTCACGAACGGTACATTGTTCTCGAGGCTACGTTGAATATATCCCTCGAGTCCGAGTGCGTCGGCGGTATCGCCGGTGCCGGCGGCAATGCTGTCGCCCAACACCATCGCCGCCCCGGGCTGCGTCTGCCCCGGTGTGACGCTAACCAGCGCCAGCACGGTCACCGGCCCCCAATAGCCGCCACCCGAATTCGACAGCGACACTGGTGCCATGGTCTGGTCATTCAGGGTCGTACTGCGATTGCTGAATTCGGAAAAGGTCACGCCATTCGCGGTAATGGTCATGCGGCCACCCACTGGCACATCCATGGACTGCATGCCGGTTCCCGACATGCTCGACGCCGTGCGCACCATGAACCAGGTATTGGGCGGCAACTCGACCGAAGCCGGATCGGAGGTTACGACATCATGGCCCGGTTCGACCAGGAAGCTGCGTCTGCCGCCGAATTTTACCGGAACGAATAGACCCGCGAAGCTGAACGGTTGCCCGTTGGCGGTGGCCGCGATCGTTCCGGTATTCATCGTCACGATTGTCGTATTTGGCACGTTACCCGACCCGGCAACAAAGCTGTTTGAGATCGAAGTGACGTAGGCGCCCGCCGCGATCGCGCCCCCGCTGCTCGAAACGAGCTGGCCCAGGCTAATGCCGTTGGCGCCTAACCCGGTCGCTGGAAACACGTTGAGCGTGATAGAACCGTTGGCAACACCCGTGCCGCCGGAAACGGTGACGTTATTCAGTCCGGGCACAAATATCGCGGCCGTGCCGGTGGCCGTAACCGGCCGGTCGACCTCGCCCTGCTGCGGCATATCGAAAGCAGCATACACTAGCTTCAATGCGGTCACGCTACCCCATGACGGGGAGACACAGGCTTGCTGGTCCATGACCGCGGTATCGGCGCTGTCATACCAGGGCGCTGACCCATTGACACCGCGCCGAGAACATAGCGGAACCCATACCTGGCGCCCCCCCAGCGCGCGCAAACTTCGTTGTGGTACGGTTACCGACGCCGCCGCGACCTGCACATCAAGAGCGCCAACTGCCAACGCCGCAGCGAGCAGCGCGCGTGTGATGAGAGCCATGTTGTCAGCCCTCCCAGGCGGCAATGGCAGTCGCCACTGGGGAATAAACCGTTATGCTGCCGCGGTTAACAAATGCGCCACTTTCATAGAATGTCCCTGCAGCGAAATAAGCACAATCCACAAAGTTTGGGCCCGCTATTCCGCCTAGCATATTAACCCAGATGGCGACGCCGGGGGGCGCCTGGAACGCCAGGTAATGCCGGGTCGGATTCGCCGCGAATAATATTGTGTTCTGTTGCGCAACGATAGTGATCGAACGAGACACAGGCTGACCACCCATCGGCGTCGCCACCACGCCATTGGCAAGCAGGCCGACGAGCCCCTTCAACAATGCTGCCATGGACCCAGCCCCGGTCCCCGGGTATGCTGTGTCTGCCTGCGATCCAACCGCCGCCTGAAGTGCTTGCTGAGCAACGATTTCTGCGGCCTGGTTACTTGCGGTAGCGGCTCCCGCGGGAGCTGTCACAACAAGTGGTTGGGCCTGAACGCCGCACGGCACAGCGGTAATGCCGTCGAGAGTGCAATGCAGTGTAACCGCCGGCGATCGGCTCAATCCGTCCGGCATCACAAACGAGTTGCCGCCATAACAGGGTCGCGCAAGGCACGCCAGCGCAACGCCTAACCGCATGGCACGCGACATGGCATCCCTTTCAGATCGACAGTTTGAGCGTATAGGTAATCACGCTTATGGCCCGTCGGCGTTGGGGCCAGGCCGGGCAACCAATGAACAAAAGTTTTTGCTTCTTTTTCCAAAAAGAAGTTCTTTCTTCTGTTCTTTTTTGAAAAAAGGAACAAAACACTTTTGTTTAATTTAGTTCGAACTCAATCCGGCGATTCAGTTGTTTTCGAATGAGTTCTTGGCCGCGGCCGGCGCTGTCCGTTCGACTGGCGAGGAGTTTCGCCGGGCGGAACGCCTACTGCCTTGGGTAGTGTAGCTCAACGATCCAACGATAAATGGGCTCGGCGAGCCAGGCGACGGCACTACCAATGATCCCAAGGCCCAGGATAAGGCCTGCGACCCGGGATCGAAGTGCGACAATGTCCGCCACCGGCCGTTTCAGGTCCTGCACCGCTAGCGTGAGGGCATCGACGGATCGCGCGCTTGTCAGCGCGCCAAACCGGAACTGCTCCAAATCATGTTGCATTACGCAAATGACGCAGTCGAGTTTTTCCTCAAGATACTTCTGATCTTGTCGCAGGGTGGCCAGGTCTGCACGAACCAGATCGTGCAGCACGGCAGCTTCATCATGGCGTAATTCAATTGTTTCCGCAAGGGCGCGCAGCCCCTGCATCACTTCGCATAATTGCCGTTGAATGTTGCCGAAATCAGGTTCGGGCATGTATTTGCAAGACCATTATGCGATAGAGACAACGCCGTTGTTGTTCCACAGCTGCGTCGACCCCGCCGCTGGCTTAACGGTTGGTAAGCCCGGTGCGAATAGGCCGTTGGATGGCGAAAGCCAAAGCGCGCCCTTTGGTTGAACTCCAAGGCCGCCGGCGTTGGTGGTCAGCAGACTCAGATTGCCGCTCGTCGCGTTCTGCAGCTCAGGCCAGTTCGTCGCGCCTGGCATATTCAGCAGACTGACAAGGTTACCGCTGCCGCTGCTCCCACCCGCCGCATTAATAAATAGATTGCCGCCCTTCGTCTGGATAACACCATTGATCGTACCGTCGGTGCCTTCGAATATTATTGTTGGAGGATTGCTATGTGTCGCCGGCTGATGTCTGATATGATTTGCAGCAGCCAGAACCGAGCTAATTTGAAATACAGTAGAACCGTCTGCGGCGGCAAAGACGTGGTCTTTCGTGTTTGCAATTCCCGCCGGCGCTGTGCTGGTTGCCAGGCTCTGGAAGTTAATAAAGTTGTTCACATTAGCAGCGGAGTTGTCGATAAAAGCAGTCGAGACGGGGATATTTCCGGCATTCAGTGCGAACGTAGTGAGCCCAACCGTGGCATTACCAGTGCCAATTTTTAGAACCGTCGCCATGTTTCCAAATTGGCACGCGCCTATTGTATTATTCGAGGAGTTAAACGTGCTGACAAATTCAATCGCGATGTCCTGATTGTTGCCACCCGAGGGGCCACCGATGAAATTGCAGCCGATGATCCAATAGCTCGATACATTCACCAGATTAAATAATGTCTGTGAAACATTGGGTCCGCCGTTCCGTGTAATGTCAAGTCCGAAAAACAGTCCAATCGACGAGTTGGTTGCCGCAACCGTACCGAGATTCGTGTTCACTTCACCATGCGAAACCCACAGTCCCAACAGCACTATCTTCGTCGGCGTATAGCCGGTCCAAGTCGTGATATCGGTTTGCGCGAACAGATAATCCGTTCCGACGATTACCGGGCTGGAAATGTATATCCCCTGAAAATGTGCCGTCGAGCACACGGCGCAGCAAATCCAGCCGCCTGGTGCGATCGGGATAGTCCCGATCCCAGGGAATCAGCTCGCAGATCGTTCCGAACAAGCCGGTCTCCTACAGCAGGTCGCGGCGGAGTACGGGCAGCCGCCCGGTGACATGGCACGTCAATAAACCAGCCGAACCTGGCTTGCGGTGCCGCTCCGAGTTTAGCCACGCGAAAAATGCATTACCGCGCGAATACCGGGAGATCCCTGAAGCGCGCGGGTTGCGCGACAGCGCTCAGCATCGTGAATGCACGAGCGAGCGCATCTACCTGGTCGTCTTTCTCGCCGGCGGGAAACAACTCGAGTTCGTCAAGAAACGCCTGCGTCCAGTGCGCTCGCACCACACTGACGTTGCCGCCCGTCAACTGGCTTGCCGCCGGGCCTGCCCGTTCGATTTTCGATCCGGCTTCCGGGCTGCTGGCGACCCGGAAGCCGGCCAGCAGGCTAATGAGCGAAGCGATTTGAAACAGACCGGCTTGGCCGGGATCGCGCGGTAATCCCACGGTCACCGCCAAGCCGTCCAGTTCGGCAACGTGACGAATAAGCCGGGCTACCTCGCCAGGGTCGGCGCGGACGCGCCGTATGTCCTCCACCACAAATCGGCCCGCGGCGTCGCGCACCAGGCGCAGGCCCACGGTCCAGTCGGGATTGCGCGCGGCATCGCTGCTTCCCGCCAGATCCCATGCGCGCACTGCCGTTCCGACAGGCGCATGATCAACCACATGTATCCGAGTAGTATCGAATACCTGGCCGCTACTGAGTACCGGCGCCTGTTGATACAGCGCCGCGAACGTTCGCTCGCCGAGCAACGCCCGCCTCTCCAATATCGCGGAGCGGTCTTCCCATTCCGGCCAAAGTGCGTCGCCAGGCAACCGTCCCAGCGGATCGCCCGCATCGGCAAGTGCCGGCAACTGCAACACCGACCAGCCGCCCCGTTCGATCAGCCGCCCCGCAATATCGTCGGGGTGCCAACGGGCCATCACCAGCAAGATCCGCCCATTCGGCTTCATCCGCGTGACGAGTTCGGAGCGAAACCAGTTCCACAACTGCTCGCGCGCCTTTGGATTAAGCCCCTCGGCAAGCGAACGCACCGGGTCATCGATCAATGCCAGGTCGGCGCGCCGTCCGGTAACCGCCCCATGCACGCCGACCGCGAAATATTCGCCCCCTTGGCCGGTCATGAACCGCCCGGCCGCGCGGGCATCCTGCCGTATGGAAACACCTAGGTACCGCGCGTGTTCCACCAGCAACGTGCGCACGCCGCGTCCGAAATGTTCCGCCAGGCCCGCGGTGTGGCTTGCGGCGATCACCGCCCCCGCCGGGTTGTGCGCCATCCACCATGCCGGGAACAGCAGGCTCGAATAAGTGCTTTTCGCCGATCCCGGCGGCAGCAGCAACATCAGCCGCCGTGTGTCACCCCGCGCCAACCGGTCCAATTCCTGGATCATTACCAGGTGGTGTCGCGCCGGCGCCCTGCCCTGCAGCGCCATCGCGTGTCGCGCCCATTCTGCCAGGCTCGCTCGGATATGGCCGCGCGACCCGTGCTGGCGCGTGGGCGTGCTGGCACCACTCGACAAGCTCCGCGTCCCTCATCGACCCGATCGAACTCGGCGGCGCGCCGTGTGTTGCCTTCAAATGCAAATACGGTGCGGCGGCCTGGCAATGCTGCCGCAGCATGCCCGTATTTCTGAACGGCGGTGCCGTCCATCGCGTGTCACGCCGCGTCGCTTGGTGCCGGCGCTCACGCCTCGGCCGGCCGTCATCGGCATGCCGGGCAGCGCCGTTCGCCGCACAAAACTCTCGGCCAAATGGCTGTCACATAGCCGCAGGCCTGTATGGTGCGTGCCTGCCTTGCGTTCCGTGCGCGCAAGCCGCCATCGTGGGATAAGTCATAGCGGAAGTTGGGGTAGATGGGCAAGGAAAAAATTCTGCAAAATGACAATATATCCTATATCCTCCTCGGCCGCCTGGCGCCTGCCGTCATTCGCCTCGGTTTTGCCGCCCTTGCCGCCGGTTGTGCGGTAGGGCGGCCGGACCGCTTCGCTGGCCCCCTGCAACCCCAGGCCGGCACCTGCGACCCCCCCAGCCGGGCAGAGCTGATCCTGAACGATTCGCATGTCCTCTTTACCCCGCGGGAAGGCGTAATCTCCCTCGAGGGCGCGCTCGCCGCCGATGGCACAATCAGCGCAAACGCGACATCCAGCGGCATGGATCGCACGCCCTACCACCAAACCTTTATTGGCAACCTGACCGGCGACCGTGTGACCGGCACCTACAGCACGCAACGCTGCCGCTACCTCGCCACGCTCGCCGCCACGCGCCGCTAGTGCACGATAGGTTGAAGTAGACTGGTGTCGCCGACCTTGGGCAGAGGCCGCGAAAAGGCCAGGGCTCCGACCCATGAGCGCGAAGATAAGGCGCGAAAAGGCCAGGGCTCTGCCCTGGACCCGCTGGGGCCGGGGGCCCCAGACCCCCATTAGCGCTGCGCGGCTTTTCCTCACTTCCGGGCGAACCCAGTTCCAGTCAGAGATTCTTCCGGCTTCGCCGTTTCTCACAAACATTCTTTATGAGTGGGGGTCTGGGGCCGTCGTGCGCAGCACGCCCAGGCGTGACGGCCCCAGCGGGTCCAGGGCAGAGCCCTGGCCTTCTT
>Ga0181531_10002219_pt1 | contig 12172 bp, 9 predicted proteins | sample PEATcosm2014_Bin_38_FD_119743 | JGI IMG/M metagenome (GOLD analysis project Ga0181531, IMG submission 119743) | Peatland microbial communities from MTU Mesocosm Facility, Houghton, MI, USA - PEATcosm2014_Bin11_10_metaG | ecosystem: Environmental > Terrestrial > Soil > Wetlands > Peat | place... | reverse complement strand
TCGTCGTAGCCGAACCAGCGATAGACCGGCGTGAATACGCCCAGGCCGTGCCTCAGATCCACCCGCACTCCGCTGGTCGCCTGGCTGGCGCCGCTGCCCATGAAGATCAGAAACAATGCGGCAATCGGCATACTGCGCGTGGATTCGAGCATGGATTCGGCCAGCTTCACTCCGGCAACACCATCTGGTCCCTGACCCTCAACTTTCGCGTGACCGCCTGACGGCCACCCTTCGCCGGCCAGCCACCTGGTTTGCGCCCTTCGTGGCGACAACCCAACCTAATGCGTTCGCGAGTATCCGTCAATTCCAGGAGATGCATCATCGATGCCCGCATGCAGCATGAGTAGCAGTGCACAATGCAGATCGAAAATCTCCCCCCTGGCGCCGCCATCGGGTTAATCGCCACTGACCCGGATTAATCACGCCTGAATCGGTTAGTATTGTTGCTGCCTGGCCGGATCGTTGTGTGCCAGGAGCCCCGGAAGCACGTCTCCGGCAGCCGGTTCAGCCTTCCTACCCACATCCTCGAAGGTGGTACCATGAGACGCTCTTCCTTTGCCTGCCTGTTGCTGTCCTTGACCGTACCTTTGACCGCTCCCTCGCTCCTCTCCCAGTCGAACGCGCCCGTGACGCCCACCCCGGACGCGGCAACAGCGCTCCAGCCCGCAGGATTGCCACAATTGCGGGGTCACGTACCCTGGATTCCGTCACTCCAATCGGCGGCTGTAAGTATCACCAGCGAAGATCTGCTCGCGCCGATGCATCGCGAGTCCCTCGATCCTGTTTTTCGGTCGGCCTTAACTTTCAGCTCCGGCGGAAAAGATGCTACTTCGATTGCAGCCGGCGATGTCAATGGGGACGGCATACCCGATCTCGTCGTGACGAATGGATGTTCCGGCGCTGCCTGCACGGCCGGTGTGGTCGAGGTGTTTCTTGGTAAAGGCGATGGCGCATTTGCGTCGCCCGTGAGCCTCGGCTCCGGCGGACTGGGGCCGTCTTCAGTCGTGATAGCCGATGTGAACAAGGACGGCAAGCCCGACCTGGTGGTGACGAATACCTGCGCGGATAGCTCCTGCACCTATGGTTCTGTAAGCGTGCTGCTCGGCAATGGTAATGGCACGTTCGTCCCGGCGGTGAGCTATAACTCGGGTGGTCTCGGCGCCTCTTCGTTAGTCATTGCCGACCTCAATGGCGACGGCAAACTGGATTTGGCCGTCGCCAACGACTGTTACTACCTCTACCAATGCGCCGTTGGTTCTGTAGGCATACTTTTTGGAAATGGCAACGGCACTTTCTCTCTCAACGCCGTATATGACTCCGGAGGAGAGGATGCCAGTTCGATCGCGCTCGGAGACCTCAACGGCGACGGCAAACCCGATCTCGTCGTCGCAACCGGCTGCCCCACCAGCTATCAATGCACGAACGGTACGATTAGCGTGTTTCTGAATCAGGGCGGCGGCGCCTTCCTGCCGGCAGTTACCTATAGCACGGGTCCGCAGCAAGCTGACTCCGTGGCCGTAGCCGATGTGAACCACGATGGCAGGCTGGATCTGATTGTAGGCAATGAATGCAGCGGCCAGAACTGCACCACCAGCACGGCGAGTATTCTCCTCGGGAATGGGAACGGAACCTTTCAGACAGCTGTGGCCTATGGCTCGGGCGGAACCGGGTACGTCGTCGTGAAAGTGGCGGACCTCTACCGGAAGGGCAGCCCGGACATTGTCGTAGCGGCCCAGTGCGACAACGACGCCGATTGCCTCAATGGAACTGTGGCCGTCCTGCGGGGGAGCGGGGATGGGACATTTCGGCCCCCCGTCACCTATGGCTCCGCTGCGTATGAGGCTGACTCGATAGCCATAGCCGACGTAAACATGGATGGCACGCCGGATCTGCTCGTGACGAATGCCTGTTACAACAGCGGATGCGCGGCGGGCGCAGTCAGCATTCTTCTTGGTCGGCCCGACGGAAAATTCAAAGCGGCGCCGAACTACATGTCAGGCGGCCAGGATGCCGACGCGATCGCGGCGGCGGATTTGAAGAAGGACGGAAAACTCGATCTCGTGGTTGCGGCCGGATGCCTTGGTGAACCCGGCTGTACCAGCGGTATCGTGGGTGTGCTGCTGGGCGATGGGCACGGACGATTCAGTAAAGCCATAACCTACGCGTCGGGCGGCACAGAGCCGGCAAGCGTCGCGGTCGCTGATGTGAACGGCGATGGCAAACCGGATCTGGTTGTAGCGAACGTCTTCGCCACCTCCAACCCGGCGTCGGGCAGCATCGGGGTGTTGCTGGGGAATGGAGACGGTACCTTCCAGCCCGCAATCAGTTTTACCTCGGGCGCAGCCGACGCGGTCTCCGTAAAGATTGCCGATGTCAACGGTGACGGCATCCCCGACCTCGTAGTCGTCAACGAATTCAGCAACACCAGCTACTCGAGCGGTACCGTGAGCGTTCTGCTGGGCAACGGCAACGGAACCTTCCAGCCGGCGGTGAATTACCCCTCGGGCGGCCAATATGCATCTTCGGTGGCAGTCGCGGATGTCAACCGCGACGGTAAGCCGGACCTGATTGTGTCAAATTGGTGCGTGAGCAGTGGCGATTGTACAAACGGTACCGTAAGTGTGTTGTTAGGAAATGGAAATGGAACATTCCAGCCGGCTGTAATTTACGGGTCGGGCGGGCAGTTTTCCTCTCCGGTCCTGGTTGCCGACCTGAGAAGGAATGGAAAGCTGGACTTAGTCGTAGCCAACGAGAATTCGCTCGCCGTGTTAATGGGCAACGGCGACGGAACCTTCCAGGCAGCTGCAGTAACAGCAACCCCCACCGAGTTAGACAGTGGGGATGGATCGCTGGCCATCGGGGACTTTAACAGTGACGGTAAGTTGGATGTAGCCTTCGGGGCTGCCGGTGTTTTGCTTCTCGGCAATGGCGATGGCGCCTTCCAGCCTCCGTTGCCGCTGGGCGCGGCGGGCTCGGGACTCGCTGCAGGCGACTTCGCTCGCAACGGCAAGCTCGACCTCGCAGATACCGGCGTCACCGTGCTGCGGAACACTTCCCCGGACTTCTGGTGAAGCCGGTACCGGCCCCCTCATCTCCCCCAGGGCTGCTCAGGATGCCTCAGCGGGTCGCCATCGCGCAACAGACGATATCGCGGTCGTTTTACGCCTGTTTCCGCGCTACTCGCAGCGGCTCCGCATCGATCTGATCGAGGCTCTCCTGAATTTCCTCGACCGCCCGTTGCGCCGCCGGACGCCAGTCCCCGGTCGGAACCTCCGTCGCAAACAAAACTACCTGCAGTTTGTTCCGGATCAGATTCTCAAATGTCTCCCGGATCTGCCGCACTGCCTGCCTCCGCGCGCGGCGCTGCACCGTCCGCACCGCAAAGAAGATAGTCCCGTGCAGCACCCCAACCGCAACCGCCGCAATCGTCGCCGCTTTCCAGGCCGATACATCGCGAAAAATCGCGAACACCACAGCCACCACCACCACGCCGGCGGCAGTCAGAACCAGTTCCAGATATCGTAGCAACCACTGCATTGTTCAAAAAGTATATTGCAATCCCGGTAAACCGTAATGTCCGGCAACAAAGCCTGTGCAACCGCCAGGTTGCGCCCGCCACTCACCACCGGTAAACCGTCAGATTGTCGACATACAGCGTCGACGAGCCGCTCGCGCCCAGTCCATCCACCTGCACATTGGTGAGCAGCGTGGGGCCCCACCCCAGCGCAAACGCCGCCGGAACCGTCGCATTCACATCCTGCTCCACATCGTCCAGCCACACCGACTGGTACGTCGCGTTGCCCGCATCGTCGCGCGAATAAGCAATCTGCACATGATGCCAGGTATCGATACTCCAGTCCTGCAGGTTGCAGTCGGCGCCGGAGTGCAGCCAATGATCCACGGGGTTCTGCGGCGTCCCTGCGTTCGTCGTGTAATCCCAGGTTTTCGAATAGCCGTCGCACTGGAATCCGAAGATTACCGTGAGACCGTTGGGCATCACCTCATTCACATCCAGCTCCAGGTTCGCCACATGGTCAATGGACCCGTCGAGGTAAACCCACGTGTCGTACAGAAAATGAGCCGGCGCCGTGTCATGCCCAAAGGTGACGGAGTACCTCTCTCCGCCGCTGCCTGTGTAAGTCGTCGCGAACTCCCGCGCTTCGCCGCTAAGCGAAGGTGTATCGACAATGGACGTTGTGCCGCTTGCCCCGCCGCTCGTTCCGCTGGTCCCTGTGTCGTAGCCGGCCTTCCAGGCGCTCATCGCCTGGACGGCATTCACGGTGATTGCATCGGAGGGAACCAGACCCAGGGCCGATCCCGAACCGCTCGACGAGCCCCCCGACCCACCGCTTGAACCAGAACCCGAACCGCTTCCGCCCGATCCAGACCCACCTGATCCACTCGAACCAGATCCGGAACCCGAGCTCCCGGATCCCGCCCCGCCAGAACCGGATCCCGACCCGCTGCTGCCCGATCCCGATCCCGATCCCGAACCCGACCCTGAGCCCGACCCTGACCCCGAGCTACCGGACCCGCTGCTGCCTGATCCGGACCCACCTGATCCCGAACCGCCGGAACCTGATCCCGACCCGCTGCTGCCCGATCCCGATCCTGAACCCGACCCCGAGCTACCGGACCCAGAGCTGCCCGATCCTGAACTCCCCGAACCGGAGCTCCCGGAGCCGGAACTCCCGCTCCCGCCCGATCCTGTTCCTGTTCCTGTTCCTGAGCCTGTTCCGCCTGCTCCCGAGCTGCCCGATCCCGTGTTACTGGACCCGCTGCTGGCCTGCGCTGTATTGGAGTTGACCATTATCGAGCCGCATCCAGCGACGATCGATACGGCAATCAGAAAGGATAGCAAGCCGGCGGTCCAGCGGAGAATTTTCACAGTCAAGCCCTGAGCAAGCGAATTTCGAGCGCGTCTTCTCGGGCTTGCAGACACTACTGCGCTGGAATGCTCAGCTGAAAACAGAGCATTCCCCGCTAAAGTTTCTCCACGATCCGCATTTCTCTGGTAGCAGTGGACCAAAAATAAGCCAGGTCATCTGTATCGACAATCACACGAAGGAGTAGCAGAGAGAAACCACAGTAACTCGCTCTTCTTAGCCGCCCGTCATGCGTCCAGCGAGTTACTTAGGATCTGGTTACTCATCGGCGACTCACGATACCTCTTCGCCAACTCCCTCATCGCGTCCCGCTTGCAGCAGCCATTCTGCACAGCCGCCGCGCCCCGCACCCGCTCCCTGCTAACCTTCCCCCATGGCCGCTCGCAAGATCGTCCACGTCGACATGGACGCCTTCTACGCCTCCGTCGAGCAGCGCGACGATCCCAACCTCCGCGGCAAACCCGTCGTCGTCGCATGGCGCGGCAATCGCTCCGTCGTCTGCGCCGCATCCTATGAAGCCCGCCGCTTCGGTGTGCGTTCCGCCATGCCCGCCGTCCGCGCCGAGCGCCTCTGCCCCCAGGCCATCTTCGTTCCCCCGGACTTCGTCCGCTACCGCGCCGTCTCCCGTCAGACCCGCGAAATCTTCGCCCGCTACACCGGCCTCATCGAGCCGCTCTCCCTCGACGAGGCCTATCTCGACGTGACCGAAAACAAATGCGGCCTGCCCACCGCAACCAAAGTCGCCATCGCCATCCGCCACCATATTCGCGATGAGCTCCATCTCACCGCCTCGGCCGGCGTTGCGCCCAACAAATTCCTCGCCAAAATCGCATCCGACTGGCGCAAGCCCGACGGCCTCTTCGTCATTCAGCCCGAAGACGTCGACACCTTCCTCCCGCCACTGCCCGTCGAGCGTCTCCCCGGCGTAGGCAAAGTCACAGCCGAACGATTAGCGACCCTCGGCATCCGTACCGTCGGCGATCTGCGCGCCATCGAACCAGGCGCCATCGAAGGCCGCTTCGGCCGTCACGGCCACCGCCTGCACGAGCTGGCCTTCGGCATCGACGACAGCGAAGTCGTCCCCGATCGCCCCACGAAATCGATCTCCGCCGAAGACACCTTCGAGCGCGACATCCCCCTCGAAGAAACCGAAGAGGCCATTCGCCGCCTGGCTGAAAAAGTCTGGAACGCGTCGCGCAAAGAAACCCGCATCGCGCGCACCGTCGTCCTCAAGCTCAAGACCGCGGAATTCAAAATCCTCACCCGCAGCCTTACTCCCGCCGAGCCCGTTGCTTCCTGCGAAGACCTCATCGGCATCGCCCTCGCTCTCCGCGAACGCGTCGCCCTCGCCCCCGCGCAGCGCTTCCGCCTCATCGGCGTCGGCTTCCACAACTTCCACGACCCCGATGAAACCGCCGCCCAGCCCATCCTCTTCGATTGATGAAAATGATGCGGGTGCCCCATTCTGGCGCGCAGCATTTTCGCGCGGCAGGGTGGGATTCCACGACTCCCCACCCATCACGGCTTCAAAGGCATTTTCTTCCCCAGCCACGAAAACCGGGTGCCCCATTCTGGCGCGCAGCATTTTCGCGCGGCAGGGTGGGATTCATGCTCAGCGGATTTCCGCGGGGCGACTCCCAGCTCCCAACTAACTCTTCAGCTTCACCACAGTGCTCGGCGGCCGAACCACCAAAGGCACCACAACCGAAATCAGCAGGATCACCGCGATCACGTGCAGCCCGTATGCGAACGATGTGCCGTGCTGGCGCAGATATGCGATCAGCAGCGGTCCAAACGCGCTCGCAGAGCCCCACGCCGTTAACATCAGTCCATAAATGGGCCCGATATTCTTCGCCCCGAAGTAGTCCGCCGCAAACGCCGGCATCGTTCCAAACCCGCCCCCGTAGCACATCAGAATCACAAACGTCAGCAGCGTCAGCAGGCTCGCTGTCGTCACGCTCGGCATCACCCAGAACAGTCCCACCTGAACCAGATACATCGCTACAAAAGTCCACCGCCGCGTTATCCCATCCGAGACCCACGCCCAGAAGATGCGCCCGATGGCGTTGCCAATGCTGGCAATGCCCACCATCCCCGCCGCCACGATCGCCGTCACCTTCGCGATCTCCTGAAACATCGGAGACTCCTGCGAAATAACCGAAATCCCCGCCGTCGTATTCAGAAACAGAGCCAGCCAAAGCGCCCACCATTGCCACGTCCCCAGCGCGCGGCCCAGCGTGTAGTCCTCGATCGCGCGCTGCTTCACCAGCGTTTCGCTCGGTTTCCATCCCGGCGGCGCATACCCGGCCGGCGGATTCTGCATGAACCACCCCGTCGCCATCACCACGATCAAATACGCAATGCCGAGGTAGGCAAACGTATGCAGCACTCCAACGCTCAGTATCAGCCTGGTCGCCACCGGCGCAGTCACCAGCGCTCCCGCGCCGAATCCGCCCACCGCAACCCCGGTAATCAGTCCCCGCCTGTCAGGAAACCACTTCACCAGCACTGCGATCGGCACGATATATCCAAATCCCAGCCCGATTCCTCCTAACACTCCGTAGGAAAAATAGAGCCAGTGCAGGTTATTCGCCGAATAGCTGGCAAGAAACACCCCGAGACCATAAAGAAAGCCGCCCGTCAACGCCACCGGCCGCGGTCCCTTCTTGTTTAGCCACAATCCCCCAAAGAACGCCGAAACTCCCAATACAAAAATACAAATCGTAAAGGTCAGCGTCACTTCTGAAATCGTCCAGTGAAACGCCTTTACAAGCGGAGTGCGAAACACACTCCACGCATAGACGGCCCCCAGCGCCATCTGCATCAGGATTCCCGCCAGGGCAATGCCCCAGCGCTTCCCGTCCGACATACGTTCCCTCTCCTCGGCAGTCCCAGGGTTTTCAGCGCTGCGATGCACCGGGGGAGCAGCCCTTCTCTTTCAAACGCGAGCCCAGAGTTTCAAGAAATCGATTGATCAGCGCCACGCTGCGGCGCAGCTCTGGACGCCGAAACTGCCCCAGCAGCGAAAACAGCCCCGGCGGGTCGATCACCGGCCGGCGCTCGCTGCCCAGCGTCTCGCCCACCGCTGCCGCAAAGCACTCCATCAGATCCGGATTTATGGAGCTCATCATCTTCCCAAAGATGATCGCATTGCGCAGAGCATGAATGGCGGCAGGCGTCTCGGTCTCCTTAACCACCGTCTCCAGCAAATGATCCTTCGCGCTCAGCACGCCGCGCAGCAGCTCGAACACCTGCGCATCGTGCGCCTGCTGGATCAGCTCGAAAGCATCCAGCAACGCCTCGGCATGTTCGGCCGGCGCGTTCTCCAGGCGCGTCATCAATTCTTTACGCGCATCGCGTGGCGGAATCTCTAGAGCAATCGGTTGCGCCATCTCTCGCCTCTGCTGTTCCCTGTTCCCTGTTCCCTATTCCCTGTTCCCTGTTCCCTGTTCCCCGTTTCCTGCCGTCCTGATCTGCACCAACCCATTGCCGTTGCTGCCCGGCTCTCGATAATCCGCCCGCTTCCACTTCCGTTCCACTTCCACGCCCATCTGCGGGGTCGGATGCCCCCACCGCGAATTCGTCCGCGGCAGCGGATTCTCGCCCTTGTCCGGCAACACCGTCATCCGCACCGACGATTCCTTGTACGCCGGCGTGTGCGTCACCTTATCCGTGTGGCTGCTGGTCAGCCGATTCACCGGCTCATCGGTCGAGTTCATCGGCATGTACAGCTCCGAACCCGTCACCCGGTCTGTCACCACCGCCTGCACCTTCACCTCGCCATAGCGCGATGTCAGCTCCACCCAACGCCCGCTCTCGATGCCCCGCGCCGCCGCCAACTCCGGCGACACCTCGATAAACGTGCACGGCGTCTTCTCTTTGATCCCCTCGGTGCGGTACGTCATGTTTCCTTCGTGGAAATGCTCCAGAAGCCGCCCATTATTCAGATGTAAATCGTAGTTCGCATCCGGCTGATCGGTGGGCTCGGACCACTCCAGCGGCCAGAACGTCGCCTTACCATCGGGAAACGCAAATTGCTTCGTGTAAAGCAGCGGTTGATCGCTGCCATCCGCCGCCACCGGCCACTGCAGCGTCTTGTAGCCTTCCAGCCGCTCGTACGTCACACCTGCAAACATCGGAGTGAGCGCCGCAATCTCCTTGTAAATCTCGCTGGGATGCGAATATTTCCAGCCCGCGCCCAGCCGGTTCGCGACCTCCATGATGATCTGCCAGTCCGGCCGGCTCTCGCCCAGCGGTTCCAGTGCCTGGTACAGCCTCTGAATCCGCCTCTCTGTGCTCGTGAATGTCCCCTCCTTTTCGAGGCTCGGGCACGCCGGCAAAACCACATCCGCATACCGGCAAGTCTCGGAAAAGAAAACCTCCTGGATCACCAGGAAATCCACCTTCGCCAATGCCCCGCCTACGTAGTTCGCGTTTGAATCCACCAGGCTCATCTCTTCGCCGAACAAGTACAGAGACTTCAGCTTGCCCTCGTGAATCGCGTCGATCATCTGGTGATTGTCCAGCCCCGTTTTCGGCGGCAGCGTCACGCCCCACGCCTTCTCAAACTTTGCCCGGATTTCGGGATCCTCCACCTTCTGATATCCCGTGTAATTGTTCGGCATCGCCCCGTGATCGCTTGCCCCTTGCACGTTGTTGTGCCCGCGCAGCGGATACGCCCCCGTCCCAGGCCGCATGTAGTTGCCCGTCGTCAACAGCAGATTCGAAATTGCCGTCGATGTATCCGACCCCATCGAGTGCTGCGTCACTCCCATCGCCCACAGCACGCACATGCTCTTCGCTTCCACAATCATCCGCGCCAGCTGCTCCAGCGTTGCAAGCGGCAGACCCGTCTTGCGGCTCGCATATTCCATCGTGAAAGGCTCGAGGCTCTTGCGGTACTCGTCGATCTTGTTCACCCACTTCGCCAGGAATTCTTTCTTCTCGAGGCCCTGATCGAAGATCCACTTCGTCACCGCGCTCATCCATATCAGATCGGTGCCCGGCTTCGGGTGAATGTAGAGATCCGCACGGTGCGCCATCTCGTTCTTCCGCAAATCCGAAACGATCAGCTTCTGCCCCCTCAGCTTGTGCGACTGCTTCACCCGCGTCGCCAGCACCGGGTGGCTCTCTGCCGTGTTGCTGCCCACGATCAGCACCAGGTCCGACGCTTCGATGTCTGTGATCGATCCGGAATCCCCGCCGTACCCCACCGTCCGGAACAGCCCAACCGTCGCCGGCGCCTGGCAGTACCTCGAACAGTTATCCATATTGTTGGTGCCGATCACCGCCCGCGCTAACTTCTGCATCAGATAGCTCTCTTCGTTCGTGCACTTCGACGAAGACACGAATGCCAGCGCATCCGGCCCATACTGCGCCTTGATCTCTGTAAACTTCCGCGCCACCAGACCCAGCGCTTCGTCCCACGTAGCTTCGCGGAATTTTCCGTTCTCGCGAATCAGCGGCTTCGTCAGCCGGTCTTCGCTGTCGATGTGCCCCCAGCTGAACTTCCCCTTTATGCACGTCGAGATACCGTTCGCTGCGCCATGCAGCGGCTCGATCTTGAGGATGTGCCGGTCCCGCGTCCACACGTCGAAGCTGCATCCCACCCCGCAATACGTGCACACCGTTTTCGTTACCTTCGTCCGCGACTCGCGCATCGCCGCTTCCACTTCGGACAACTGCATGATCGACCCGTATCCCAGGTCCGGCTCGATTCCCTTCACCACCTCGATCATGCCGTCCAGCGCCGGCTTCGGCAGCGAGGTCATGTAACCAGCCTCGCCCAGCATCGATTTCTCCATCAGCGCATTGCACGGGCACACCGTTACGCAGTGCCCGCAGGAAACACAGCTGGACTCCCCAATCCGCGCCCCGCCATCCCACAACACCCGCGGATGCTCGTCTTCCCAGCGAATGCTCAGCGTCTCGTTCACCTGCACGTTCTGGCATGCCTCCACGCACCGCCCGCACAGAATGCACTGGTCCGGGTCGTAGCGGTAGAACGGGTTCGACATGTCCACTTCGTACGGCTTCGGCCTGTAGGGAATCTCCTGGTGCTCCACCGCCAGCATCTTTGTCGTGTTATGCACCGTGCAGTTGCCGTTGTTGTTGTCGCACACCGTGCAATACAGAAGATGGTTCCCGAGAATAACGTCGAAGGCCTCGCGCTGCGCCTTGTCCGCGCGCGCCGACTTCGTCTCGACCTTCATCCCGGCGGCAGCCGTCCTCCCGCAGGCCCTCACCAGCTTGCCGTCCACCTCCACCATGCACGTATCGCAGCTCTGGATCGGCCCCATCTGCGGGTGATAACAAACCTGCGGCACCTGCGCACCCGCACGGTTGATCACATCCAGCAGCAATTCCCCGGCTGTAAACTCGCGCGCTCTCCCATCGATCGTCGCTACAGGCATCGCTCTCCTACCTCGCTGCGGCGTTCGCCATGCTATCACGGAACTGTCACAGCAAGTGTTAACGCGAAACCGCAGCAAGGCTGAACGCGAAAAACATCCCCAACGAACTTCAGAGACGAGCCACTAGCTAATGGCTAATAGCTATTGGCCACTGGCGACCAGCCACCCGCAACTGGCGACTGGCAACTGGCGACTGGCAACGAGCCACCGCCAGCGGCACTACTGCCTGTTGCCTCCCCATTGCCTGTTGCCTACTGCCTGTCCCCTGCCCTTCAGGGCTGTTGCCCCGGCGCAGGATTCGCCGCCGTGAAATCCGAACAGCAAGGTTTCTCCACCGCCCCAAACTCCATCAGCTCCACCCGCACCAGGTCCGGGTCGTACATGTTGAACTGCCACTTCCCATCCTTCCCCAGCTGCGGTCGCGGCGCTTCACCGCCGAGCCGGTCTTCCGACGCCAGCTTCGTCACCGCCCTCTCCATGTTCTCGACGCCCAGCGAGAAGTGATCCAGCACCCCCAGCTGCTTCTGCGAAATCTCCGCGGGAATCCCGCTGCCCGATGGTCCGCTCGTCATCATGTACTCCAGCCAGTCGCCCCCCTCCGGCACCTCCTGCGACACCCAGTCCGTCTTGTCCGGCTGCATTCCCCCATGCCAGTAAGGACGAAATCCCAGTATCTCGCGATAGAACGAGTCCTCTTTCTCCTTGCTGCGTACCAGCATCCCCACGTGAATAATCCGCCGCCCGATCGGGTCGGCCCCCGTCAGCTCGTACAGCTTCGCCGTGTCCTTCGTGCCCAGCGCCTTCGCCGGCGGCTGCACAAACTGCACCTTATTCCCTTCAGGATCCTTCACCTCGAACCATGCGCTGCCATCG
>Ga0181531_10002217_pt1 | contig 12176 bp, 9 predicted proteins | sample PEATcosm2014_Bin_38_FD_119743 | JGI IMG/M metagenome (GOLD analysis project Ga0181531, IMG submission 119743) | Peatland microbial communities from MTU Mesocosm Facility, Houghton, MI, USA - PEATcosm2014_Bin11_10_metaG | ecosystem: Environmental > Terrestrial > Soil > Wetlands > Peat | place... | reverse complement strand
TGTGGTCCCCCTTTTTAGCCCCATTTGGTAGAGGACGTTCAGGTTAGCCGCACAGACGCGGCTTGCGGGCAAGCCGGGGGGCGAGTCTGGCGCCAATCGAAACGTCTCATAAAGAAACAGAGAGCCGGGGTGACAGCCGCGGCTCTCTGTGGCCTAACGCCCTTCGCGGGGCTGCTGAGACCGGTGAGTGCGGCCTAATTACTGCGGTCCGCGACCCCCGCCACCAGCACCGCCCGGCCGACGGCCACGACGACGACGGCGACGCTGTCCACCGGGTCCGCCGGGTCCTCCCGGTCCGCCACCGGGACGCCGCTCGGCCTGCCCCACGACGACGGGCACGCCATCGGCGCGGTTGTAGTTGATCTCTTCGCCGCTGTCGTCCAACGGAGGACCGTCGTCGTCGAAGTCCTCGCCGCCCTCGATCATGATGGTGCTGGCGTTCGAGGAAGGCTGCCGTTCTTCCGGAGGAGCCGGACGCGGCGGACGCGGTGCGCGCGGAGCCGGTGCAGGCGCTTCCGCAACCGCCGCCATGTCTCCCGCAGGTCCGCCTGGACCCTGGTTCGGATCAGGCAAGCCCAGCTTCTGCCGCTGCTCACGAAGCACCGCCTTGCGCGACAACTTGATGCGGTTACCCTCGACGCCGAGGACCTTCACCATCACCTGATCGCCTTCGCGCAGCTCGTCCTTCACTTCGCGGACGCGATGCTCGGCGATTTCGCTGATGTGCAGCAGTCCATCGGTGCCGGGGAAGATCTCGACGAACGCTCCGAACTCTGCAAGCCGAACCACTTTGCCCAGGTAGACTTTCCCCACCTCGGGCACCGCGGTAAGGTCGTTGATCATCTGAAGCGCCCTCTTCAAACCCTCTTCGTCCGAGGAAGCGACGTTGACCTTGCCCGTATCGTCGACATCGATCTTCACCTGCGTGGCTTCGATGATGCCGCGAATCGTCTTTCCGCCCGGCCCGATCAGATCGCGAATCTTGTCCGTCGGAATCTGCAGGGTGCGAATCTGCGGGGCGAACTTCGACTTCTCCGTGCGCGGACCGCTGAGGATCGCATCCATCGTATCCAGCAGGAACAGCCGCCCGCGACGGGCCTGCTCCATCGCCTCGCGCATGATCTGCCCGGTGATGCCGCCGATCTTGATGTCCATCTGCAGGGCGGTAATGCCGTTGCGCGTGCCGGCGACCTTGAAGTCCATATCGCCGTAATGGTCTTCCGCACCCGCGATGTCGGTCAGGATGGCGTAATCGTCGCCCTCCTTCACCAGGCCCATCGCAATGCCGGCCACCGATGACTTCAGTGGAATGCCCGCGTCCATCAGCGCCAGGCTCGCTCCGCAAACCGAAGCCATCGACGAAGAGCCGTTCGACTCCAGGATGTCCGACACCACCCGCAGCGAGTAAGGTGACTCGGTTTCGCTCGGCAGCACCGCGCTGATAGCCCGCTCAGCCAGTGCGCCATGGCCCACTTCACGACGTCCTACGCCCGTCATGCGCCCTGTTTCTCCAACAGAAAACGGCGGGAAGTTGTAGTGAAGCATGAACTTCTTCCGCTGTTCGCCCTCGAACGTCTCCAGCCGCTGAGAATCGTCCGTTGTGCCGAGCGTAGCCGTCACCAGCGCCTGCGTTTCGCCGCGCGTAAAGAGCGCCGACCCGTGGGTCCGGGGCAGCACGCCGACTTCAATTGTGATCGGGCGAATCTCATCGAACGCTCGCCGATCCGGGCGAACCCGCTCCTTCGTCACCTGCTCGCGGAACAACCGCTCGCGCAGAGTCTCGAAGTAGTGCGACAGCTTCTTCTTCGCGGCTGCCTGATCGTCGCTCTCGGGAATCTCCGCCTTGAGTTCGTCCTGAATCTGCTTTACCAGGACCTGGCTGTCGAGCTTGGGATGAGCCTTCGTGTCCAAAGCATCCCTGAGCCGTGCGCCGACCTTCGCGTGCAGCGCCTCGTAATAAGAGGTATCGAACTCCGGAGGAGTGACCGCACGCTTGTGCTTGCCGGCGCGCGAAACCAGGTCTTCGATGGCCGCGACAATCTTCTTAATCTCGGTGTGTCCGAACTCGATCGCGTCGACGATCGTCTCTTCCGACGCTTCGTTCGCGCCACTCTCGATCATCACGATGCCGTCTTTGGTTCCTACCACCGTGATGTTGACCTTGCTGTCCCGGCGCTCAAGATACGACGGGTTGATGACGAACTCGCCGCCGATCTGGCCCACGCGGACCGCGCCGATGGTTGCGCCGAAGGGAATATCCGAAAGAGCCAGCGCCGCGCCAGCTGCGTTGATGCCGACGATGTCCGGATCGTTCTCTCTATCGGCTGAAAAAACCAGCGCGATGATCTGCGTCTCGTTGCGGAAACCCTCGGGGAAGAGCGGGCGGATCGGGCGGTCGATCTGGCGGCTGGTGAGAATCTCGCGTTCGCTGGGACGGCCTTCACGCTTGATAAACCCGCCGGGAATGCGTCCTCCGGCATAGGCATACTCGCGATAATCGACGGTCAGCGGGAAGAAGTCGATGCCTTCGCGTGGATCGGGAGAGGCGACGGCGGTGGCGAGCACGACGGTATCGCCGGAGCTGACGAGGGCGGCGCCTGACGCCTGTTTGGCCATACGGCCAGTTTCAAAATGCAGTCGCTTGCCTCCGGCAAGTTCGACCGAGACTTCCTGTTTCATATTTTCCTCATTTCTTTTTCGGAACTATAGGCGGGCGTCCTGCGCGTGGCGGGCGTCGGGGAGTGGAAAGAGCGTTTGGGTGCGGATTCGATTTGTGCCGCATCGGACCTGAAGTGCGCAGAACCCGCGTTGTTGCGGGCTGGGCGCCGCCCTGAACAGTCCATGCTCTTTCGGTTCTCGTCGCTCGCGCGCCGAAGACCTGGCCTGTGCTTGTTATTTGCGTATGCCCAGTTTGCCAATCACGACCCGGTAACGTTCCGAATCGTGGGTCTTCAGATAATCCAGCAGGCGGCGGCGCTTGCTGACGAGCATGAGCAAACCGCGACGTGAAGCGTGATCCTTCACGTGGGTTTTGAAATGTTCGGTCAGGTCGCCAATCCGCTCGCTGAGAACCGCAATCTGCACTTCCGGACTTCCTGTATCGGAATCATGGGTGCGATAGCGCGCGATAACTTCGGATTTCTTTTCTGGTGCCAGCACGTCGGTGCGTACTCCTCTGATTTTTCTGCGATTACACTTCCTAAGTGTCTGGTCCAAGAATAACATGGGCGGCAGTGGCGCGCCAACGCGCCGCGCACCGCAGTTTGCGCAACGGAGCGCGTTCTCCAGCCGGCAACAGAGTGAGAGCGAATCCGCGATGATCCCTCTCCGCCAATCGCTTCGCCAGAGCGCCCTCAGCCTCGCCGCTGTGGGATGTGGGTTCGTCGTGTTTTTCCAGGCCGCCAAACATAAGCCTGAGTTCGCGACCGTCGATCCGTTCAGTGACGATCCCTACGATTCGGTCGGGTCCTTCGCTGTCCAGCTTGTCTTGTTTCTGATCGTCCTTTCGCTCGTTCGCGCTTTCCGCCGGTACCCGCCGGAAACAGACTGGCAATCCAACGCGGCGATCCAGGTCCGTGGACAGCTCATGGCATGCGTCGCCATCGCCTTCACGCTGCTCGCCGATCTGATTGCAATGGCCCGTCATCCCGGCGCATGGGACGGACGTCGAGCCGGCATTGAGCTTCTGGCAATCACCGTATGCCTGCTGGCGTGGACCGCCTCAGCAGCTGCACTTCTGTTGCTTTCGACTCGCGTGTTGTCGCTGCCGCCTCTCCGCCTTGTCTGGATCAAGCTGCTGGCGGTTCCCGCCGGCGCCTTTGTTGTCCTTGCCCTCTATCCAGAAACTTTGCGCCTGGAGCCCCTTGGCGAAATCGTCACCGTCCTTTGCGGCATGGTTCTCCTGTTTGTCGTCGTCTGGACGATCGGAACGGCATTTACTCCGCCGGTTGCAATTTCCTCCGATTTTCTCGACGATCTCGCTGCGGTCCGCGCGTCCCTCGCGCAGGCCCTCCACATTCAGCGTTCAGATGCCGTGGGCGCGCAGAAAGCGTGGCCCCGCACAATGTTTCGTACCGTTTTTGACTGGCTCAATCCCCGCGCTCACCGGTGGAACATCGCGCTTGCAGCGGGAATTCTTCTGGGAGTCTTCCTCGTTGCTCAGGAACTGGCCGAGGGAGGCAGTTCGCCGCACGGCGGAAAGCGGATGCTGGTCATCGCCGTCTACGTGTTCCTTGAAACAGCTGGCGTTCTCACAGGTTACTCGCTTATTGCCCGGCCGCTGAGCCTCTTCAGAGAATCGGGCTAAAGGGCGGCGCGCTTCCGGCACGTTCAAATTTTCCTTGACATCTTGTACTATGCGTCGCATAGTGTATATCACATACGATGGATGACATCGTAGATGGTAAACATGAATCCCGAAACCCTCGAAAACCTCAAGCTCGAACTCCGCCGCGGATGTCTCGTTCTGGCAGTGCTCGTGGCTCTGCGCAGCGAGCGGTACGGTTACACGCTGCGCAAGGAACTGGCCGAGCATGGCATGGAAATCGATGAAGGCACGCTTTACCCGTTGCTGCGCCGCCTCGAAAGCCAGGGCCTGCTCTCGAGCGAGTGGCGCGAACACGAGAAACGCAACAAGCGCTTTTACCGGCTTTCATCCGAAGGCAAACAGATTCTCAAATTGCTGCTCGCGGAATGGGAAGGCATTGACGCCTCCATCCGCGCGGTCATCAAGGAGCAAGCTCATGGAAATGGTCGATCGCTATCTGCAGGCCGTTAGGTTCTGGCTGCCCAACGGGCAACAGGCCGATATTATCGCCGAGTTGTCGGAAGACATCCGCGCGCAGATGGACGAGCGCGCAGCCTCGCTCGGTCATCCGCTGAACAAGGACGATGTGGAAGCCCTGCTGCGCAGGCGCGGCTCGCCCGTCGTGGTCGCCAACAAGTATCTGCCGCAGCAGTCGCTCGTCGGTCCGCTGCTCTTTCCGCTCTATAGATTTGTGCTCAAGATTGTTACGCTTTGCATCCTCGTGCCCACGGCTCTGGGTTTTCTCACCATCCTTGTGACGCCCGCGATGCATGAGGGCGCGGCGCGTCACTGGGCGTCGCGCATCGGCATTACCCTCGGCCACGTGTGGACTGGCTGGTTTGCGGCTATGGCCGTCGTCACCCTCGTCTTCGCCATCCTCGAGCGCACTGAGGCCCGCACCCAGCTTCTCGATACCTGGAATGCGAACAAGCTGCCGCCACTCCGGCATCCGCACATGATCCCGCGCTCTACTTCCGCGTTTGAGATGGCGGTGAACCTGTGCGTCCTGCTGTGGTGGGCGACGAATATGCCGTCGCCGCTGGAGCTGCATATCGGTAGTTGGCGCATCTCGTTCTCGCCCGCGTGGAGCTGGTTCTTCTGGGCCGTTCTGCTGCTCACGCTTGCCAATGTCGTCATAGCCAGTGTGAACCTGCTGCGTCCCTACTGGACCGTGCAGCGGGTTGTCGTGCGCACGGTGGCCGATCTCGCCGGGGCCGCTTTCTTCTGCTGGCTGCTGAAGGCCAACACAATCATCTCCATTGCCGCGCCGGGCTCTTCGCCGCAAAAAGCCATCGCCGACGCGAACTTCATCAACCAGTGGCTCGCGCGGATGTTCCCGTGGGCTGTGGTGGTCTGCGTCATTGTGGCGCTGGGGAATCTGTGGCGCCTGGTCCACCTCAGAAAACAATCAGACGCAAAGCCGATGCGCGCGGCGACGGTGTGACGGAAAGGGAAGGGGTATTACTTTGCCCCGGTTGCCGCTTCGCCGTAGCTCGCCAGCACCTTCCCCTGCCGGTCCAGCAGTAGCGCCGCTCCCCGTTGTCCCTGGATTGTGAAGTGAATGTGCGCGCCGGTTAGGGCATCAACAATGTCGACGTTCTGCGGGTCCATCGATTCGTTGCTGAAGCTGTAAACTTCCGCATCGTCCAGCACCGTCGGAAAGACCAGCACCGCGGGCGACAGCTCGTCGCTTCCTTTGAAGAACGGCTTCACGCCCGCGGCAGTCAGAGCACATTGGTAAAGCGCGGCCGCCGGCAACGCGTGTTCTGCAAACTCAATCGGATCCGCCGCCCACAGAATCTTGCCCTGACCGTGTGGAATCTCCTCCACGTTCTGACCATCGGCGAAACGCATGGTCTCCGCGGAGGACTGCTGCACTTCGGCCGGGAAGCTCAGTGGATATGCGATCTTTCCACGCGGGCACGAAAACTCTGACTCTCGGACCGCTAACGGAACTACTTCTGCCCTCACCCCCAGAGGTCCCAAACGATCCACTTCCATCCAATGTTCGTCGCGATTGACCGGTCCCGTCACCAGCAGCGTCCCACCCTTCTCCACATAGGTGAGCAGCTGCTGCCACGCATTTTCCGTCAAACCCTGCGGAGACGGTAGAAAAACCAGCTTCGGCGACCCCAACTCCGCCAGCCGATTCTCCGGCAACATACGTAACGGTGTGTGATCGTAATAGGCCATGGCGCGCAGAGCCTTTTTCTGCGTAGCCAGCGCCAGGTCCCCCAGCGTCGAATAAAGCTCCACCTGCGAAGTCACCATCGTGACTTCGGGCGGCGATACTTTCGTAAAACTCTGCGGACTCTTGGCCGCAAACTCCGCGAATCCTGCGAGCACCGCGGCTTCGGGCTTCTCGGTTCCGTCGGGTCGAATCGCGCCGATGGGAATCTCGTTGTCGTTAGCCATGTAGCTGTTGACGTTCCACACCCACTCGAGCGCGCCTGCTCCCTGCGCAAACGCAATTGCAATCTTGCGCTCCAGCTGCCAGCCTTCTGCCTCCGCACTCAACCGCAGATGATCGTCGAGAGTCAGCCTTCGCTGCTCACCCGTCTCCTGGATCAGCAGCGGCTTGCCCGGCATCTTCGGAGCCAGCGATGCCCACAGAATCGCGTCGTAATCCCACCACGTATGGTCGGCGGTGAAGTCAAGGTAGGGCGAATAGAACGCCGGCGAAACGCGGCCGGCAACCCCACCCTCATCCTGGCCGACGGTAATCAGCTGTTGCGAGCCGGTCGCGCGAATCAAATCCCGCATCTGTTTGACCCAATCCGCGAACACCGACTGCGTGAACAGCGTGTAGTCGTACACCTTCAGCGGATTGAAGCCGCTCCGCACCGCATCCGGACGAAACGCCCCCGTCGTCGGCAACGCCATCGGATCCTGCGCAGCGACTTCAGGAGCCATGGCCGTCGGCTGCGCCTGCAGGTCGCGGCCGATGCCGAGCGACGGCTCCGCCCAGTCGTGCAGCAGCTTTGCGCGCTCCGGGTAACGGGAAGCAATCCATTTCCTCCACGCAGCCTGCTCGAAGGGATCGTAGTCCGGCAACGTCTGCCACAGATTCTTATTCGCGCTCGGCTCATTGATCAGGTCCCACGCCACAAACGGCAGATCGTGAAACCGCGCGACCAGCGACTCGGCATACACCGACTCCGCGTGCAGCGCCACCGGATCAAGGTACCCATTTACTCCGCCAAATTCATCTGGATAAAACGCAAACAGATTGAGCTGCACAGGAAGCCCGTTGTGCCGCGCGCACATCAGAAACGCCTCGACGGTCCGCAGTGCGTCCTCGCTCACCTGGCCGTTGGGCGCTAGTTCGGGCTCCCAAGCCGTCCACAGGCCGGTGCGAATCATGTTCAGTCGCGCCCCGCGAATCTGCGCCATGTCTGTGTCCCACACATAGGCATTCGGCAGCAACAGATACATCCGCGAAACATCGCTCGACATATAGGTAGTGCCAACGACCGGCAGCGGCTTGCCGTCGAGTTGGAAAAAGTCGCTGCCCACGGTGAGCTTCGGTCCGGAGAGAAGATAATTCCAGTCCCGCATCCAGTACCCCGACCGATACACCCGCACAGGCTTCCCATCGCGCAACAATGTCGCCTCCACTGTATGGAAGCCGTGCCCGTTGGCGGCGTTCGCCGGCAAGGTCAACCGATGCGCCCCGGGAAATGCGTCGGTCTGGTCGTACAGAACCGCGCCGTCCTCCGAGGTCACACGCACCCGGAGCTGATCGCCGTCCGGCTGCTCCGCCATCGGGTCGGAAGGTTTAAACCGAAACTCCAGCGCCTCACCCGGCAAAAACAGCGGCACCCGTGGCCGAAACGCGAAGCTGTCGTTCTTCCGCAACGCCATCTCCTCGAGCATTGCCAGCAGCTTCGTATTCCCGAAGAAATCCGCGTCCGGCTCGCATGCGACCAGAACCCATCGTCCCCCTACAAACCGATGCGTATTGTGGTCCAGTTCCAACACCGGCGCAGCCAGCTTGTGGCCTTCCCGTTCGCCCCAGGCCAACGTGGTCAGGTCCATGTCCTCGTAGCCTGTGTGCCCGCCGGTCGTGTCGCCATCCACTACGCTCAACCGCAGCACCGGACTGAAGGCGCGCTTCCAGGTGAACGCCGGCAACTGCGGAAACACATCCGGATTCGGAGAAAACTTCAGCGCCTCGGACCCCGGCGTCTCCTGGTAATCGTGAATGAACAACTCGAGCGACTGCGCAACGCTCGCGGTGCGCAGATGCCAACCACCAGCATCCTGGTAGGCGACCCGCGTAAACGGCTTGCCCCCGAGAACGATCAGGTTGCCGCCACGATCCAGGTACCGCAGAATCGAATCCCACTCCGTTTCTGGCCAGGCAGACCCATACGGCATCACCAACAGGTCGGTTTCCGCCCGTGACAGCGCATCGCCCAATCCGGCAACAGCCACGAACGAAGCGCCGCTAAACGCCGCCCGCAGTCCGGACTCATCAGGCGCGGGCGAATCAGCCGCTGGAAATCCAGGCTCCCAGAAGACCACTGTCTTCGCGAAGCACGATGAAGAGAGAAATCCGAGAAGAGTGAACAGAAGAATACGCAACGTTCCACGCATTTCGATCGATCCCCAAAGAAGCGGGATAACGATAGCATGCGGCCTGCGCCTCGAAATTCGAAACCTGGAGAGAGAGACTTACTGTGGCTTCTGGTCCTGGGGTTTGTCTTCCGGAGGATTCGGCGCGGATGTTTGATTGCCCTCCGGCTGCATACGCGTCCCAGGCGTCGTAACCGGTTTAGGCGCGGGCTCCGTGCCGGAGTGCTGCTCGGCCTTCCGCTCCATTTTTTCACGGTGTTTATTAATGAAATGCTGCGCGATGTCTGGCCAGAACTCAGCGATTTCGGCTCCGACAATGCCTTCATAAGTGACACTGGCGCCGCGCCCCAGGGTCAGCCCCACCCCCCGTTGATCGCTCGGGTAATACAGATTCGAGATAGCGCCGCCGATGAAATTGCCGGCCACATTCGCGTAATTCGGTCCCCATGTTCCCTTGTCGCGCTTGCACCAAACCGTTGTGATCGCCGAATAAGCGGCCCGCTTCATGAATGGTCCATGCCCCATGCGGTAATACCGCGGATCCTCCTTCCACCAGGAAGTCAGAATCGCATTGCCCCACAGGTTTCCGTCGAACGTGTCCGCATATGCCGCGCCCCAGTATTTCGCGAAGCCCTCAACGCCTTCGCCATAGGACGGATACTCCTGGCCCAGCAGGCTGATCTCCCCATCGATCGCGGTAATAGCGAACACATACCAATCCGTCGAGCTCTTGAAGAACAGCTGATATTTCTGTTTTGAGGTCAGGGGAGCAGCGTCGGCATTCGACTGTACGTTAAACATCGGAACCACGCCCAGCATGCGCTGGTGCTCTTCCGCCTCCAGCTCGCGCCGGGCCCGCTCCGCCTTTTGCTCTTTTGTTTCGGGGATGGCTTGCGCCGGCTGCCCAGCACTCGATGAACTGGAGGTCGAGGAACTGGACTGAGCAGGCGTTTGCGCCGGCTGGCTTGAATTCGACGGAGCCCCTGGCTGGGGCGCCGGCGTTTGCGGCTGTGTTTGCGTCGCTCCGGGATCGGGCGCTGCCGAAGGAGCGGGCGCGCTCTGCGGTGGGGTGGCCAGGGGCGCATCCGGCAATGCGTCCAGTGCCGCGGATTGCGCAAAAGCGGAAGCGTGGAGACAGAAGCCAGCGGTTGCCAAAAGAATGATGCGTGCAGCGCCGAGGCAGAGACGGGACCGAACCGAAATCAAAAGGAAGCTCCGAACGAAAGCAGATGCGGCAGCAGCCTCGGGCCTGCTGCCATCAAGCAAAAGAGGTGGCTCGACCAGTATCAAACAGATAGGCCGGCGTCTGGGGGAAAATGAGTCATATTCCAGTGAAACTCTTTTCCGATGAACCTCTCCGGTTAGACGCACGCCGCGCCGGCCCGATAAAACCCGGTCCCCGAACGGGGTCGAATTGAACTCGCGATAGCGGGGCTGTCGCGAGAGACCACGCCAATTAGAGAGCTCAACCCCTTGGAATCTGGCACCTTATGCCATACTGATCTGGATTGCACTGGCTACAATGCACCCTGATCCGAACCCTGAATTGATGCGTAAAGCGATTGCTCTCGCGACGGAAAACGTCCGCAGCGGCCAGGGCGGACCGTTCGGCGCTGTGATCGCAAAGGACGGCGTTGTCGTGGGCGAAGGCGCCAACTCCGTAACCCGGGACAATGATCCGACTGCGCATGGCGAGGTGCGCGCCATCCGCGCCGCTTGCCAGACGCTCGGGACGTTCAGCCTTCAGGGCTGCGAAATCTACACCAGCTGCGAACCGTGCCCGATGTGCCTTGCAGCGATTTATTGGGCCCGCATCGACCGCATTTGGTTCGGCAACAGCTGCGCAGATGCTGCGCGCATCGCCTTCGACGACGCCTTTCTCTACCGAGAGCTCGCACTTCCCCTGCGCGAGCGAGTAATTCCCGCGGCAATGCTGCTGCACGAGCAGGCATGGGAGTCGTTCCAGGTTTGGCTCGACACCCCGAACAAGACGCTGTATTAGCTCCAGCCTGCAAGCTCCCAGCTCCGAACCCTGAGACTCAGGGTCCTTGCACCTCCGCTCGCACTCGCGCATCCTTAGCTTGGTATGGAATATAGACTGCTTGGACGTTCCGGACTCAAAGTCTCGGCGCTCAGCTTCGGCGCCGCAACCTTTGGCGGTGGCAACGAATTCTTCAAGGCGTGGGGAAATACCGGCGTGGACGAAGCGAGGCGCATGGTCGATCTCTGCCTCGATGCCGGCGTGAATCTCTTCGATGTGGCGAATGGCTATTCGAATGGCCTTGCCGAAGAGATCCTCGGAAAGGCGGTCCTGGGGAAACGAGATAGGCTTTTGATCTCGACTAAGGTGTTTTTCCCAATGGGCGACGGGCCCAACGACGCGTCGCGCTACCACATGGGCGACGGCCCCAACAACGTCGGGACCTCGCGCTACCACATCCTGGCGCAGTGCGACGCCAGCCTGAAGCGGCTCGGCACCGATCGGATCGACATTTATCACGTTCACGCCTTCGATGCCTTCACGCCCATCGAGGAGACGCTGGACACGCTGAACACCCTGGTCCACGCCGGCAAGGTGCGCTACATCGCGTGCTCGAATTTCTCCGGCTGGCATCTGATGAAGTCTCTTGCCGCATCGGCTCGCCATGGCTGGTCGAGGTATGTTGCCCACCAGGTCTATTACTCGCTCGTGGGCCGCGAATATGAGTGGGAACTGATGCCCCTCGGCATCGATCAGGGCGTTGGCGCGCTGATCTGGAGTCCACTCGGCTGGGGACGTCTCACGGGCAAGATTCGACGCGGGCAGCCGCTGCCCAAAGTCAGCCGCCTGCACAAAACGGCAGAGAACGGTCCGCCGATCGAGGACGAGTTTGTATTTCGCGTGGTCGAGGCACTCGACGAAGTCGCGAAAGAAACCGGCAAAGCCATTCCGCAGATCGCTCTGAACTGGCTGCTGCAGAGACCCACCGTATCGAGCGTTATTATCGGTGCAAGAACCGAAGAACAACTACGCCAGAACCTCGAAGCCGCCGACTGGAATCTGACGCCGGAACAGGTTGCGAAACTTGACGCGGCCAGCGAACGGCCGCCGGTCTATCCTTACTGGCACCAGCGCGTCACGAAATTCCGCAACCCGCCCGCGGTGCCTGACTACGGCAAGTACGCTTAGGGCCTGGTGATCAACAGAGCGCAGATCGTTACCGCAGTCAGCGCGAGTCTCTAACCTGTAACTTTCAACCTGCATCCTCCCGTCATCCGAACGGCGCGTCCAGTGAAAGACTCGGCGGCGTCA
>Ga0181531_10002216_pt1 | contig 12177 bp, 9 predicted proteins | sample PEATcosm2014_Bin_38_FD_119743 | JGI IMG/M metagenome (GOLD analysis project Ga0181531, IMG submission 119743) | Peatland microbial communities from MTU Mesocosm Facility, Houghton, MI, USA - PEATcosm2014_Bin11_10_metaG | ecosystem: Environmental > Terrestrial > Soil > Wetlands > Peat | place... | reverse complement strand
GATTCGGCGGCGCCGACAAAGCCCACCGGAATGCCGAGGATGGCAGCGGGCTTCGGCGCTCCGGTATCGATCATATCGAGCAATCGGAACAATGCCGTCGGCGCATTGCCGATGGCGACCACCGCGCCGCCGAGGCGTTCGCGCCATAAATCCAGCGCCGCCGCCGAGCGCGTCGTTTCGTTTCTTTGCGCCAGCGCCGCCGTGCGGGGATCGTTGAGCGTGCAGATCACCTCGTTCTTCGCCGGCAGCCGCGCGCGCGTGACGCCATGCGCCACCATCTCGGCGTCGCACAGGATCGGCGCGCCGGCCGCAAGCGCGCCGCGCGCCGCCGCGACGAGAGCGCCGCCAAACACGATGTGCCGCGCCACGTCGACCTGGCCGCAGGCATGGATCATGCGCACCGCGACATCCGCCTCCTCGGCCGAGAAGCGCGACAGATCGGCCTCGGCGCGGATGATGGCGAACGAGCGCTCATAGATCGCCGGGCCGTCACGCAAATAAGCGGCGCGTTCAGACATGACCGGCCTTGTGCCTGTGCGTGTGGACATAGCTTGCGATGGCCGCGGGTAATTGGCCCATCGCGACGACGGTGAATGGCGCTTCGCGGGCCGAGCCATCGGCGACAAGCGCGCAGCCGTCGGGTGTGCCGACGACGGTCAGCGCCGCAGCGGCCGAATGCGCGCAGCCCTTGGCGCAGCCGGAAATATGGATGATTTCTCCGCCCTCGAGGTGCGGGGCAACGGCATCGGCAATCACGGGTGCGATAGCGCGCGCGGCAATATGCGCCGAGGCGCAAATCGGCGCGCCGGCGCAAGCCACAACCCGGCGCCGCGGATCGCCGGCGCGCGTGATAAAGCCCAGTTCTTCAGCGGCGGCGGCAAAATCGCGTGCAGTCCCGCGCGTCAACCCGATTGTCATGAGCACCCGGCCCGACGCAGTGCGCAGACCGCTTGCCCCGGCCGCATGAGCCGCGTCCGCCAGACGTTGGAGCGCGGACGCATCGGCGTGCCCAAAGGCCAGACCGATGCCGCAGGCGTGGGAGCCGTCGCGCAGGCGATGCAAGCCGATCGCTTCCCTTCGCACCCCTCCGCCGTCAAGGCCGGGCTTGGTCCAGCCACCAAGGTCTTTGATAGAGGATAATGCGTCGCGGAATATGGCTGCCCCCTCGCCGGCGAGAATGTCGCGGGCGCGTGCATCGCGACCGTGCTTGGCCAAAACGTCAAGCAACCGCATGACAGTGTCGACGCCGTCGGCAGGCACGACAAGCGCCACATCGGTGGCGCTTGCTTCGTCGCCGGCGACGCCGATGCGAAGCGCGACAATGCCGTTCATGGGTTCCGCTTTGAGCCGAATATCGGCGGACAGAGTTGCGAGACTAAGTGCACCGTTGCCGTCAAGCGCGACGGAGATCTTGGCGCTCAGCTTTCCCGCCATCGATTTTTGCGCGAGCGCGCCGCGTAAATCGGCGGCGAGCGGAGTGATATCGAAAAGCTCCGTGTCGTCGAGGCCGGCGAGCGGATTGCAAAGAATCGGAATACCGTCTTCCGCCGCGACGCCCAATGCGGCGACGCGCGCCGCGAAGCGCGGCGCCGAAGCGGCGTTCAAGCCGCGAACCTGGACGCTGCCGCGCGAGGTGATTTCGACGATGCCGTTGCCGTGCGTCCGCGCGGCGGCGCAAAGCGCGGCAAAAGCAGACGGCGAAATCGTGCCGACCGGCGCGAGCCGCACCAATAGACCGTCGCCGGTCGGCATCGGCGCCGATAATCCGGGGCAGGCGCCGCGCCGTTGCGAAAGGACTGTCGCATGGGACGTCATGCCGCCGCCTCCGCTTTCGTGTCCCCTCGCAGCGCCGCCAAGCCGGCGTCGATATCATTGCGGCGAGGATGCCAATGTCCACGGCGCCGCGCGGCATCGAGCCGCTCAGCAATCGCGGCGGCGGCGTCGGGATTCTCGCGCAGCAGAAAATCGCGCACTGCGGGATCGGCGACATAGGCGTCATGCAGCAGATCGAACAATTCGCCGGCGACCGCACCCGTGGTCTCGGCGAAAGCGACGAGCCGGTCGACCGTTTCGGCGAATTCGGCGGCGCCGCGCGGACCGTGGCGCATTTGCCCGGCAATGAAGCGCGGATTGACGGCGCGCGCCCGAACGATGCGGGCCAATGCCACCGACAGTGCCCGCGCGCGCGGCCGTTGCGGATCGGTCATGTCGAGCATGACGAGATCGGCCGCCCCGCCGAGCATTTTAGCCGCCGCGGCAAAGCCGCCGACAAAGGCGACATCCTCGGCGCCTTCAAGAAGATCGCGCGTGGGGTCGTCGCTCGTGTGCACCAGCATGTCGGCGTCCGCGACGCGTTGCGCGAACGCGCCCGGTGCTATCCCAGCCTCGCCCTCGGCGCCGCCATAAGCATGCGAGGCGGCGGCGAGATACGCCGCGCCGATCGCATCTGGGTCGGAATCGGGCCCGAGCAAATCCTCCACACCCGCGCCATAGGCCCCAGGCGCCGTGCCGAAAATGCGATGCAGCCGCGCTGAGTGTTTGGTGGCGCGGCGGGTCGCCGCGAGCGGGTTTTCATCATTGAGTTCGTCGCGCGCCGCCACTGCCTGCACCGCGGCATCGATCAGCGCGATCTGTGCCGGGAACAGGTCGCGGAATAGCCCGGAAATGCGCCAGGTGACGTCGATGCGCGCGCGCCCGAACGCGGCGGTCGGCAACACTTCAACGCCGGTGACGCGGCCGCTGGCGTGTTCCCAGATCGGCCGGCAACCCATCAGCGCCAGCCCCTGTGCGATTTCCTCACCGCCGGTCCGCAAGGTGGCGCTGCCCCATAGATCGATGACCACCGCGCGCGGCATGTCGCCATGCGCCTGCAGATGCGCGCGCACCACTTCATCGGCGGCGAGGCGGCCGAGTTCCACCGCGGTCGGCGTCGGCAGCGTACGCGGATCGGCGGTGAAAAGATTACGCCCGGTCGGCAGCACGTCGCGCCGGCCGCGCGCCGGCGAGCCGGCTGGTCCCGCCGCGATGCGGCGGCCGTCGAGCGCGGCGATCAGCGCCGCGCGTTCCGCTTCGGCGCTTGCCGGCCAGGCCGGATCTTCAGTTCCCACGGCGGTGCGGCCATAGATATGCTGACCATCCTTGACGGCGAGGTCTTTGAGGTCGCACAGCCAGGCATCGATGCGGCGCAACGCTTCGCCGGGCGCTACCGCGCCGCCGACGCCGGCTTCCTTTGCCAAACCGGTGCGCTGCGCCGTTTCGACGATCAGCGTAGCGAGTCGTTCGCGGCGCCGCCGGTCGAGGCCGTCTGCCTGGGCATATTCGTCGAGCAGGAGTTCAAGCTCGTGCGCGTCACCGGATGGCCCGCCGTCAATCAGCGGCGGCGGCAGGTGGCCGATGGTCACGCCGGCAATGCGGCGCTTGGCTTGCGCCGCCTCGCCGGGATTGGTCACGATGAACGGATAGATCACCGGCAGTGATCCGGTGACGATCCCGGGAAAACATTCCGCGGTCGGCGCCACCGCCTTGCCCGGCAGCCACTCCAGCGTGCCATGCGCGCCCATGTGAACAAGCGCATCGGCCCTCGCGACGTGTTGCAGCCATAGGCCGAAGGCGACCAGCGCGTGACGCGGCGGCAATGACGGATCGTGATAATCGGCGCGCCGCTGCGCCGCGCGGCCGCGATCGGGCGGCAACGCGACCAACAGATTTCCAAATGCTTTTGCCCGAAAGCGGAACGCGCCGTCACGCACATCGGGGTCGTCCGCCGGATCGCCCCACGCGTCGCGCAGGCGCGCGACTACCGCGCCCGGCACGGCAGCAAGCAGGCGTTCGTAATCCGCGATCGTGAGTCGGGCATCGTCGGAGCCGCGCGACAAAGCCACGATCAATTCGCGCGGCGTTAGTGGCGCGCCGTTCACCGTGTAGCCGGCTGCAGCCAGGTCCGCGATGGCGGCGATCACGCTCGCCGGCACATCGAGACCGACCGCATAGCCGGTGCGGCCCTTGGCGCCAGGATAACCCGGCAGCAGGATTGCGACTTCTCGCGCGCCGCGCGGCAGCACACGCAAGCGGACCAGCGCGGCGATACGATCCGCCACCTTGACGACGCGGTCCGGTTCGGGCCGGCTCACAAGCGCGGTGAAGGCCAGTCCTTCCTGATGCGGCAGCGGATCCTTGAATGCGATTGCGCCGGCGAGCACGCGGCCGTCAAGCTCGGGCAGCACGACATGCATCGCGAGATCGGCGGCGCCAAGGCCGCGCGGGCTATCGCGCCAGGCGGCGCGCTTGGTGGTGGCGCTGATGACTTGCAGCACCGGAACGCCCGGCGCGTCGAGCGGCGTTGTCGCGTCCACATTACCCGCGGCGAAAGCCGTCATGGTCACGATCAAGGCCGGATCGAGCCGCGCGAAGGCTTCGCCGAGGAACGCCGCCGCGGCGCCGTCCTTCAAGCTGGTGACGATAAGCGGTGCGGGCGCCAAGCCGCGTTCCGACAATGCGGCGCATAGCGCGTCGATCGGCGCGGTGTCGGCCGCGAGCAGCATGGCGCGGTAGAAAACGATCGGCACCACCGGCTTGCCCGGCACTACCATGGCTGCGAGGCGATCGAGATCGATCGCGCCGTGATCCGGGAGATAGCCGGCGAGCCTGGGCACCGGTGCCGGCTCGCGCAATTCGAATTCATGCCCGGCATGGCGCGCCAGCCGGCGCAGCAAGGTCCGCAAGTTTTCCCGGCCGCCCTCGCGGAAGAAGCTTAGCAGCGCGTGAAGCTCATCCGGCGGCAGCGTCGAGGCGGCCTCAAGCCTGGCATCGTCACGATCTTCGCCGGGCAGCACCGCAAGCGCGATGCCGCGCTCGCGCGCCAGAACCGCAAGCCGCTCGATGCCGTATTTCCACCAATCGAGACCGCCGAGCAGGCGGATAACGATTACCTTGGCCTTGGCGCCGACGCGATCGATCCACAGGTCGACCGACATCGGATGGCGCAGGTCGCGCAGATGCGCGAGCCGCACGCTCGGCAGCAGCGCGCGCTCCGCCGCCCAGGCGGCGGCGAGACCGGAGAGGTCGCTGTCAACGAACGAAAGTATGGCGATATCGCCCGGCGGCTGGCCGAGATCGACCGCTTCGACGATTTCGTCGAGGCCGGTGGAACTGGTCGTGAGCAAATGCATCGCTCAGTCCGCAAATCTATCCGGTCAGGGCCTGCGCCACGGCGGCGCGATCGAGTCCTTTCAGTCCGATGACGACGAGATGGCCGGCGCGCCGCTCGGACACGTTCCAGGCGCGGTCGTATTGGTGCGTCACCCGCGGTCCAACCGCCTGAACCAGTAAGCGCAGCGGCTTATTGGCCACGGCAGCGCAGCCTTTGACGCGCAACACATCGAAGCGCTCGGCCAGCCCGGCGATGCGCGCCATTAGCGACGACGGGTCGGCGATTTCGCCAAGCGGCACGACAAACGAATCGAAGTCGTCGTGATCGTGCTCGGCCTCGGCGTCGTGCCGGGTGCGGCGGTTCTCGATGTCGTCTTCGGTGCCGACGCCAAGACCGAGGAGGAGCGCCTCGTCGACCCGGCCGTCGGTGACGGCGAGCACTTTCACGCTGCGCGGCAGCGCGGCGGAGATCGCGGTCATCGCTTTTCTGACGCTGGCGTCGTCGAGCAAGTCGCGCTTGTTGAGCACGACAAGATCGGCGCAAGCGATCTGATCCTCAAAGACCTCCTCGACCGGATCGTCGTGGTCGAGGGCGGTATCGGCTGCACGCTGGCGCTTGAGCGCATCGAGATCCTGCGCGACGCGGCCGTCGGCGAGCGCGGCGCCGTCGACCACGACGACCACGCCGTCGACGGTGACGCGGCTTTTGATGGCCGGCCAATGAAACGCTTGCACCAGAGGTTTCGGCAAAGCGAGGCCGGACGTCTCGATGACGATATGCTCGATGCCGCCCTTGGCGAGAATGGCATCGAGCGCCGGCACGAATTCATCGGCCACGGTGCAGCACAGGCAACCATTCGCGAGTTCGACGATATTATCCTCAGGGCAAGCGGCGTTGCCGCAGCCTTTCAGGATCTCACCGTCAATGCCAACGTCGCCGAACTCGTTGACGATCACGGCCAGCCGGCGGCCCTGCGCGTTAGCAAGGATGTGGCGAATGAGCGTCGTCTTGCCGGCGCCGAGAAAGCCGGTGACGATCGTGCAGGGGACGCGCGCAAGCGCACCATTCATAGGTTGACCTCTTCAAAATCGAGTGGAGGAACGCGGGCAATCAAGCCGCGCTTGAGAACGTCCGGCCGGCCCCGCCACGGCAGGATGCCGTCGGCGGCCCCGGCGAGAAGGCGGGCGCCTTCGACCAGAGCTGCCGCGTTGACCGTGTCGAGCCCGCCGAACAGATAGGTCCAGGACCCGTTGCAGCGCATAGCGGCGCTCGGGCCGCGCGTGCAGTTGGCAAGGCAACGCAGTCGCCGCACCGTGACTTCGGTGCCGGTGGCGGCGCGCTCGGTTGCCGCGGCCAGGAGCGCGCCGGGTCTCGGCTCGCGATCCGGCTCGCCGGCGCGCTTGCAGGTGACGCAGACGTAGATCATCGGTGCCATCGATCCCTCTTACGCCCGCTCGGCGGCGGGCCGGTCAAAACCCTGCCAGCGGTAGATGACATACGAGATGATCCAGCTGCCGACGAAAATGCCGATGACCAGATAGCCGAAATTGGCGAGTCCGTCGTTCATGCTGTCGATGATGCCCCAGAATCCGCCGGCGAGCCCTAACTGGTCGGAAATGAGACCGAGCGCCTCGATACCGCCGATCAGGATGGCGACCAGAACCGAAATGGCGGTGATCGTGAGATTATACCAAATCTTGCGGATCGGATTGAGAAACGCCCAGCCATAGGCGCCGACCATGAGCACGCTGTCGGTGGTGTCGACCAGCGTCATGCCGGCGGTAAACAGAGCCGGGAAGATCATGACAGTGGCGAAGGTCAGGCCGCCGGCGGCTTGGCTGGCGGCGACCGTGAACAGAGTAACTTCCGTTGCGGTATCGAAGCCAAGCCCAAACAGAAATCCGATAGGGAACATCTGCCAACTGCGCGACACCATGCGAAACAAAGGCCGGAAGATACGCGCCAGGAAACCGCGGCCCGACAGCAGGCGATCAAGCTCGTGCTCGATCACCGGTTCGCCGCGGCGCGCGCGCCGGAAGCTGCGCCAAACCTCGCGCAAGATGACGAGATTGATCAGCGCGACCGCGAGCAAGAAAAAGGCCGAAACGCCGGTGCCGATAACGCCGCCAATCGATTTGAGATGCTCGAAGCGGCCCTGTAACGCAAATGCCGTCGCCGCAATCGTTGCAACGACGAGGATGACGACGAGCGAGTGACCGAGCGAGAAAAACAAGCCGACCGAGACCGGCCGCTTGCCCTCCTGCATCAGCTTGCGCACGACATTGTCGATGGCCGCGATGTGATCGGCATCGACGGCGTGGCGCAGCCCGAGAACATAAGCCAGCACGGCGGTGCCGAGCAGCGTCGGCCGGCCCGACAGCGCAATCACCGCCCAGGTCCACACCACCGCATTGCCGGCGAACAGCAGGATATAGATCGCGACGATCTTGGCGCGTTGATTGACCGAGCCGTCGTCGACCGTGGCCTTCAGGAAATTGAGCACAGAAAGTCCTCGCATGGCCTGCCGTCGGCGCGAGCGAGGACCAAAAGACGTTACGTCTTTCAGATCATCCACAGGTACACCCCGACCAGTGTTTGTCGCGTCGACACGGCCGATGGCAGGTCTCCTGGCTCGCGGATCGTCGCCTCGCCCTGCCTTCCCGGCGCGTTGCGGCGCCAGTGGCTTAACCGGACGAGACTTCCCGGTCACAGTTGCGGGGGCAGCTGCGGATTTGGCACTCGCTTGCGCGGGCCGCACCGCATTCCCTTTTCACCCTCTCGCGAGGGACCATCGATGAGCGTACTTAACGGTCGCGCGGCGTCGCTTGTCAACGGTCGGGCCGAAGCCGCCCAAATCGGAATGTCCTGGTGCAAATACGGCAAATTCGCGCTCATATGACCCTGTAACAGTGACCTTGGCCCGTTTCGCATGGATGCTTTGCAGACCTTTGTTCTCGGTGGCGCCCGCTCGGGCAAGAGCCGCTATGCCGAGAGCTTGATCACGGCTTTGCCGCCGCCGTGGGCCTATGTCGCGACTGCGGAGGCGGGCGACGCGGAGATGATCGAGCGCATTGCCGCGCATCGCTCCAGGCGCGGCTCCTCCTGGCGCACGATCGAAGCGCCGCGCGATCTCACCGCTGCACTCAAATCATGCGAGACAATGCCGGTGCTGATCGACTGCCTCACGTTATGGCTGTCAAATCTCATGCTGGCGGAAGCGGATATCGAGGCGGAGATCGTGCAATTGGAAAACACTTTGGCCGCGGCTACGGCGCCTGCGGTATGGGTCGCCAACGAAGTCGGTTACGGCATCGTGCCGGATCATCCGCTGGGCCGTCGCTTCCGCGATTTGCAGGGCGTGCTCAACCAACGCCTCGCCGCGCGCGCCGATCGCGTCGTGCTGGTCGTTGCCGGACTGCCGCTTGCGGTGAAGGGAATGCTGTAGGGTGATGTCATGACGGAAACGCTCGATAACGACGAGACCGAACGGCACCGCGCCAAGATGGCAAAGCGCAAAGCCGTCCAGGATGCCGAAGTCGCCGGGAAGACGATCGAGAAGGGACTGCTCATCGTCCACACCGGCACCGGCAAGGGCAAGTCGACGGCGGCGTTCGGCCTGACGCTGCGCATGCTGGGCCGCGGCCATCGCGTCGGCGTGGTGCAATTCATCAAGGGCGCCTGGCATACGGCGGAGCGCGACGCGCTGGCGAAATTCGGCGATCAACTGATCTGGCATGCGATGGGCGAGGGTTTTACCTGGGAGACGCAGGATCGGGCGCGCGACGTCGCCGCGGCCGGGCGCGCTTGGGCCAAGGCGCGCGAACTGATGAGCGATCCGAGTTTTGCGATGGTCGTTTTGGACGAGCTCAATATCGCGCTGCGCTACGACTATCTTGATCTCGCCGCCGTGGTCGAGGCTCTCGCGGCGCGCCGCTCCGGCCTGCACGTCGTCGTCACCGGCCGCAATGCCAAGCCGGAGCTGATCGCCGCCGCCGATCTCGTCACCGAGATGACGCTGGTGAAGCACCATTTCGCCGCCGGCGTGAAGGCGCAAGCCGGCATCGAGTTCTAGCCGATGCCGGCGCTCGCGCTGATGTTCCAGGGCACCGGCTCGGACGTCGGCAAGTCGCTTATCGTCGCCGGCCTGGCGCGCGCGTTCACGCTGCGCGGTCTTAACGTGCGGCCGTTCAAGCCTCAGAACATGTCGAACAATGCCGCGGTCGCCGCCGATGGCGGCGAGATCGGCCGCGCCCAGGCCTTGCAGGCGCGCGCGGCGCGGACACCGCCGAGCGTGCACATGAATCCGGTGCTGCTCAAGCCGCAAAGCGAGATCGGCGCGCAGATCGTGGTGCAGGGCCGCGTCCATGGCAGCGCCAAGGCTGCCGCCTATCAGCATATGAAGCGCGATCTCTTGCCCTATGTGCTCGACGGCTTCGCGCGCGTGCGGGGTGAGGCCGATCTCGTTCTGGTCGAAGGCGCCGGTAGCGCCGCCGAAGTCAATCTGCGCAACAACGACATCGCCAATATGGGATTCGCGCAAGCCGCCGATGTGCCGGTCGTGCTGATTGGCGACATCGACCGTGGCGGCGTCATTGCAAGCCTGGTCGGCACCAAAGCCGTGATCGCGCCGGAGGATGCCGCGCTGATCGGCGGCTTCATCGTCAACAAGTTTCGCGGCGATGCCGCGCTGTTCGCCGCGGGCATGGAGCGCATCTCGCAACTGACCGGCTGGCCGGCGCTCGGCCTGGTGCCGTATTTCGCCGCCGCTCGGTTGTTGCCGGCGGAGGACGCGCTGGCGCTCGAACAGTCGCGGCCGGTTAAATCGCAATCGCGGCTGCGCATTGCGGTGCCGATCCTGCCGCACATCGCCAATTTTGACGACCTCGACCCGCTCGACGCCGAACCTGCGGTCGATGTGGTCCGGGTGCGCCCGGGCGCGGCGCTACCTGGCGATGCCGATCTCATCGTGCTGCCGGGATCGAAAGCGACGATCGCCGATCTCACCGCGCTGCGCGCCGCCGGGTTCGATATCGATATCGCCGCACACCGGCGGCGCGGCGGAATGGTACTCGGTCTCTGCGGCGGCTATCAGATGTTGGGCGGCGCCATTGCCGACCCCGAAGGCGTCGAAGGCCCGCCGGGGAAAATCGAAGGCCTCGGCCTCATGGACGTTGCGACCACATTGTCCGGCGAAAAGCGGCTCGAGCCGGTGCGCGGGTCGACCGCCGACGGCGCCCCGTTTTCCGGCTACGAAATGCATATGGGCGTGACCGACGGGCCCGACCGGGCGCGGCCTTTTGCGCGGCTTGCCGATGGTTCGCCCGAGGGCGCGATCTCAGCCGATGGCCGCGTGCTCGGCACCTATGTCCACGGCCTGTTCGCCGACGACCGGCAACGCGCGGCGTGGCTGGCGCGCTTCGCCGCGGGCGCAACGAACATTGCCTACGACGCTTTGGTCGAGCAAACGCTCGACGCCCTCGCGGCGCATCTCGCCGCGCATCTCGATCTCGATCGTTTGCTCAAACTGGCGCGGTGAGAATCACGGCCATTACGGCGAGGAGCGCTATCAGGATCGCATCGGCGGCGCGGTAGAGCGCCAGCGCGCGGCGAATGTCGTTGGCATTCGCGTCCCGGCGTCCGCCGCCCATCGTCGCGTCCTCGACGCGCACGCCGTCATAGACGCGCGGGCCGGCAAGCGACAAGCCGAGCGCGCCGGCCATGGCGGCTTCCGGATAGCCGGCATTGGGCGAGCGGTGGCGCGGCGCGTCGAACCACACGGTGCGCCATGCTTCGACAGAGGAGGCACCCCTCCGCAGCGCCGCCGCGGCAACAAGAAGAAGCGCGGCGAGCCGTGAAGCGGGCAGGTTGACGAGATCGTCGAGCCGCGCCGCGGCCCAGCCGAATACCGCGTAGCGCGCGGTGCGGTGGCCGATCATGCTGTCGGCGGTGTTAATGGCTTTGTAGAGTGCGGCGCCAGGGAGACCGGCAATGGCGAGCCACAGCACCGGCGCCACGACCGCATCGGAGAAATTCTCGGCGAGGCTTTCGATCGCGGCGCGGGCGACGCCGGCCTGGTCGAGCGCCTCGGTATCGCGTCCGACAATGTGCGATACTGCGGTGCGGCCCAAGGCGATATCGCCGGTCTCAAGTGCGATAGCGACATTGGCCACATGCCGGTGCAAGCTGCGCTGCGCGATCAACGTGCTCGCGAGCAGCGCGGTGACGAAAATGCCGAAAGGCACACGCAGCAATTCGTACTCGACGGTGAATGCGATAGTTCCAACAATGGCAACAACGATCGTCACCGCAACAATGCCGGCGGCGCGGCGCCGGGCCGCTTCCGAAGCATCGCGATTGAGCGCGCGGTCGAGTTCGCCGATAAGGCGGCCGATCCAGGTCACCGGATGGCCGATCGCGCGTGTCAGCGGCTGCGGATAACCCAGGCAGAGCTCGATCAGCATGGCCAGAAGTGCGAGTGCGACCGACATGATCCCCTTTCGCGATGCGGAGGAACCGCTCGTACATGGCGGCGAGCTTAGCGCAGCGCGGCGCCTGTTCCCGGATGCCCCAGAACCTTTCATCGACCTTTCGACCGGGATCAATCCCAATCCTTATCCTTTGCCGCTTTTGCCGGCTGAACTGTTCGCGCGCCTGCCCGAGGCCGACGCGCTCGCGGCGCTCGCCGCTATTGCTGCAAAAACCTACGGCGCACCGTCGGCGGCGCATGTCGTGCCGGCTCCCGGCACGCAGATTTTGCTGCCGCTTGCCGCCGGTCTGGTTCGGCCGGGGCGCGCCGCGATCCTGGCGCCGACCTATTCCGAGCATGCCCGGACTGCGGCGCTCGCCGGCCACGCCGTCACCGAGGTGGGCGGCATCGCCGCCCTCGCTGACGCAGAGTTTGCTCTGGTCACCAATCCCAATAATCCCGATGGGCGGCTCCTGGCCAAGGACGATTTGCTCGCGGTAGCCAAAAAGCTGCACGCGCGCGGCGGCGTACTGATGATCGATGAGGCCTTCATGGATGTCGG
>Ga0181531_10002214_pt1 | contig 12181 bp, 11 predicted proteins | sample PEATcosm2014_Bin_38_FD_119743 | JGI IMG/M metagenome (GOLD analysis project Ga0181531, IMG submission 119743) | Peatland microbial communities from MTU Mesocosm Facility, Houghton, MI, USA - PEATcosm2014_Bin11_10_metaG | ecosystem: Environmental > Terrestrial > Soil > Wetlands > Peat | place... | reverse complement strand
TGGGAGCAGTCACTGCGCCGAGCGGTCGAGCAGTTGCCGGATATCGAGTTTGAGTCGCAGGAACCGGCGGAAATGAAATCGCCGCAAGCGAAGGGTGCGCAACTTCCGCAAAAATTTGTGTCGTAACGTTTTCGGACTTCGAGTCTATTTGTAGGCATTACCCACGCGCCCTTGCCTCTCTAAAACTAAACCTGGCGGTAGCGGAAGCAATCGACCAGATGATCGTTGACCATGCCGGTGGCTTGCATGAACGCGTAGCAGATCGTCGAGCCTACGAAGCGGAAGCCGCGCTTTTGCAAGTCTCTGCTTAGGGCGTCGGATTCGGGCGTTTTCACGGGGAGGCGCTTGTGCTCAGTCCAGGCGTTTCGTTTCTGCTGCCCGCCGACAAAGCGCCAGAGGTAGGCGTCGAAGGAGCCAAAATCCTTTTGTACCTGTAGGAAGGCTTTGGCGTTGGCAATGGCGGCGGCAATTTTCAGGCGATTGCGGATGATGCCGGGGTCGGCGAGCAGGGATTTTATTTTGCGCTGGTCGTAGCGCGCGACGACGGCGGGATCGAAATCGTCGAAGACTTCGCGGTAACGGGCGCGCTTTTTTAGGACCGTGTCCCAGCTGAGACCGGCTTGCGCGCCTTCGAGAATCAACATTTCGAACAAGTGGCGATCGTCGTGCGACGGCACGCCCCATTCCTCATCATGGTAGGGGATGTTGAGAGGGTTGCTGGCCCAGCGGCAACGGGTAGGCGTCGGAATCGTTGCTCCGCCGTCGACAGCTTTTGCGGCCGAGGCTTCCGCGACGGTCACGCCCCTGCTCGACGCTTTGCTTGCGTGCTCGTATTTTATTTTCTGCGATTTTGTTTTTCGCGTCATTTAGATTTTCCGCGCCACGTAGGTGCTTACGCCGTAGCGCTTGAGCAGAATCTGCGCGGTTTCAATGGCGGGCCAGAGCATGCGGTCAATGACGGAAGCCGGGGAATACAACGCGTACTTCATCGCCGTGGCAAATCCGCCCGGAAGGTTGTGGAGGCGGCGAAATTCCTTGCTGGTCTGCGGGACATCCGTAAACGAATACTTCTTGCCGAGCAGGTGCGTGCGGACTTGGTAGCCCACCCAGTTGTGCGGCGCCAACTTGTAGACACCCCGGCCATTGTCTTCGCGCTCCAGCACGAACCCGGTTTTCTCCAGGTAGCGACGCACGGTCTCTCGCGTGAAGAAATAAATGTGGCGGGGAATATCTTCGCAGAAGAGTTTCCGCGACGCCACGCTGGCAAAATTCGGCACCAGGAAGACGAAAAGTCCGTTGCGCTGTAGAACCGCGGAGGCTTTGCGGAAGTAGGCCATGGGGTCGTGCACGTGTTCGAGCACAGCCCACGCGGTTACGGCGTCATACGTCGGCTCATGCACGGGAATATCCTGAAACTCCTGCGTGTGGATGGGAAAGTCGGTGATCCCGGCGGCGACCTCCGCGATCTCTACGCCTTCTACCTGCCAACCACGCGCAGCCATGAAGCGCGGGAACGCGCCGGTGGCGCAGCCGACGTCGAGTAGGCGTTTGGCGCGATCGGTTTCACCCGTGGGTTCAAGGGGCGCAAGGTAGCTCGCTTCCTTGCGGAAGCGTCGTTCCATGTAGCGGGCGTTGCTGGCGCCAGCAGGCAGGCGAAAATATTCGGCGGGATAATACTTCGCCATCTCGGCCGGCGTGGGGCGGGGATTCAAAAAGCCCAAGCCGCAATGACGGCACTCGACCACGGTGAAAAATTCGTCGCGAAAAAAGAGGCGGTCCGGCATGGAGTATACCGGCGCGTACCGATCGGAGCCGCAGAGATTGCAGACGACCGTTTCCAAGCGAGCCTCAGCGGAGGATTTGGCAGCGAACTAGGAATTCTTGAAGCAGGCCCACGGCTTCTTTCCTCAGCCTGGACGCAAGCCGAGCAGCTACAACTTCAAAGGCGCAAACATGCGCACAGGCAAGAGTGCCTGTGCCACCAAAGCGTCTTCTAGAGTACAAGGCGAGCATAATACAAAAGGCGTGTCGCACCACGCATGGCACGACACGCCTAATCGAGAAACTTCTTCAGAGACTAACGCCCAATTAAACTAAGTGACGGTCTACGGCCTTGGTGATCTGGTCCTTGGGCACGGCGCCGACAATCTGCTCCACGACCTGGCCGTTCTTGAACAGGAGCAGCGTTGGGATACCCTGCACACGATACTTGCCTGCCGAGTTCATCGCTTCGTCCACGTTCAGCTTCATTACCTTGAGTTTGCCGGTGTAGTCGTGGGCAATCTCGGCGACGGTGGGCGCCAGCATGTGGCAGGGGCGGCACCATTCCGCCCAGAAGTCCACGAGCACGGGCTGCGAAGCGCTCGCGGTGAGCACCTCGGCTTCAAAATTTCCATCGGTCACTGCAGGGATATTGTCAGCCATGTGATTTGTCCTCAGCGAGTTAGCACTGCGGCTCGCCTTTCTCTCTCCTCAATCGTATTAATTAGATGATCGCAAAGTGGTTTGGTTTCTTGCTGCGGCGCGGGCCTGTTTCGGCTCGGACGCAGCGGGCACGACGGTCACGGGAAGGGACTGACCCGGATGCCGCAGGCTCCAGGCGGCTTCATACAGTTTAGCGTACTCCCGCGCTGGCGCGGCCCAGGAAAAATCTTTGGCCATGCCGTTCAACTGGATACGCTTCCAGATGCGCTCGTCAATGTAGTGGTGTAGTGCCTGGCGTACGGCGTACATCATCGCCGCGCCGGAATATTCGGCAAATTTGAAGCCCGTGCCGGTGCCGTGTTCCAGGTTGAAAGTTTCGATGGTGTCGTCGAGTCCGCCGGTGGCGCGCACGATGGGTACCGTACCATACTTCAGGCTGTAAATCTGATTCAGGCCACAGGGTTCGTAGCGCGAGGGCATCAGGAACATGTCCGCCCCGGCTTCGATCTTGTGCGCGAGCGTGTTGTCATAGGCGACGCGGACGCCCACACGGCCAGGATACGCGGCGGCCAGCGATTGGAAAAGTTCCTCATAGCGGCGGTCGCCGGAGCCCAGCACCACCAAGGACAATTCCTCGCGCAGAAGTTCGTGCGCCCGCTCGGCGATCAGGTCGAAGCCTTTCTGATCGGCGAAGCGCGAGACGATGCCGATGAGCGGGCGCGCGGCATGGTCCGGGGAGAGGCCGAAGATCTGCAGCAGGTCGATTTTGCAGGCGGATTTGCCCGCGAGATCCTTGAAGGAAAATTTTTGCGCGATCAGCGCGTCGGTCTCCGGGTTCCAGGCGGTGTAGTCGACGCCGTTGAGAATGCCGACCAGGCGATCGCCGCGACCGCGCGCCACGCCGTCCAGGCCATAGCCGAAATCGGGGGTGCGAATTTCTTCCGCGTATTTGCGGCTGACGGTGGTGAGGTAGTCGGAAAAAACCAGGCCAGCCTTTAGAAAATTGACGCTGCCAAAATATTCGAGAGCGCCGGGATGAAAGGTTTGCGGCGGGATGCCGGCGCGTTCAATCGCTGCCCTGCCGAAAACGCCCTGATAGCCCATGTTGTGGATGGTGAAGATCACCGGGGTGTCTTTGAGGAGCGGGTCGTCGCCGTAGGAAGTGCGCAGGAGGAGCGGCAGGAGGCCGGTCTGCCAATCGTGGCAATGGATAGCGTCGGGTCGCCAAACGTGCTTGGCGACCTCGATGGCGGCGCGGCAGAGTTCGCTGTAGCGTTCGGCGTTATCCGGGAAGTCGCCGCTACTGGTGCCGTAAATGCCGTCGCGGTCGTAGTATTCGGAATCTTCTACGAAGAAGTAGCGCACGCCATCGAGCACCTGGCCGCCACCGATGGAGGGAAAGCGCAGCTTGCCACCCATGGGCACGGTGACGCTCGGGTATACGGCGGCGTCATTCGGCGCGCCGTGATAGCGCGGCAGGACGACGGCCACTTCATGGCCCTGCTGGACGAGCGCTTTCGGCAGCGCCTCGACCACATCCGCAAGGCCGCCGGTCTTCGAGAAGGGCAAGCCTTCCGAGGCTACAAAAAGAATTTTCACTTTGTCGCGTGCACCCTTCGGGCGTCTGATGGCCAGCCAGTACGCTAACGAACGGCCGCGAAACCGTCAAGGCGGCCTCCCCGGGATCGCCTTCCCTCCGATCCGTTGCGTAGAGAGCGAGCTGCAGCCTGCTAGAATTGCTCTTACGCATGGCCCGCCAACGGCTTGGACAACACTTTCTTTCGGACCTGGAGTGCCGCGAACAGATCGCGCGCGCCATCGGAGCGTCGCGCCACGCGATGGGCGGGATGCGGGCGCTGGGCGATGACGAGGCCTGGGTGGAGATTGGCGCGGGGCACGGGGAGATGACCGAGCATCTCGCGAGCAGCGGCGCGGCCGTATTCGCGATTGAAATCGACCCGCCGCTGCAGGCTGGATTGCGTCGGCTGGCAAAGCAGTATCCGGATTTGACGGTGGTACCGGGAGACATTCTGGAGATCGACCTGTCTACGATTGCGCCTGGGCGGCGGCTGCATGTTTACGGCAATCTTCCGTATTACATTACTTCGCCGATTCTGCAGCGGTTGTTTGCCATCGCGGATCGCCTCGAGGAGCTGCACATCGTGATTCAGAAGGAAGTGGCTTTGCGGTTGGCGGCCGCGCCGGGCACCAGCGATTACGGCTACCTTTCCGTGCTGGCGCAATATTTCGCGCGTCCCGAGATTGCGCTGGACATTCCGCGCGAGGCCTTCACACCTCCGCCGGAAGTGGATTCGGCGCTGGTGACGCTGCGCTTTCCCGGCGCGCGCTCAAAACTCGCGGTGGGCAGTGAAGAGCGTTTCTTCGAGTTCGTGAAACTGTGCTTCGGCAAAAAGCGCAAAACGCTGGTGAATAATTTGCGCGCCGCGGCGGAGCCTGCGGCGGTACGCGCGGCGCTGGAGGCGTCGCAATTGCGACCGGACGCGAGAGCGGAACAGCTGACCGTGGCGCAATTTGCGGCGCTGCACGCGGCGTTGGCGTAAGCGGGCGTTCCCATTCCATGGTAATCCCGCGCAAGATTCTGCAGTCCACGGCGACGCAAACTACGGGATCTTGGTATCCGCCTTGCGACTCGCGGCCACCAGGCGATCCGGATAGTCGCTCATGATGCCGTCAACCCCCGCGGCGATCAACAGGCGCATGTGCGCGGGCTGATTCACGGTCCAGCAAACGACTTGCAGATCGCGGCGGTGCGCCTCACCGAGGAGCCACGGCGTGACCAGATCCCCGCGTACGGCTAACTGGCGCGCGCCGATCTCCATGGCTTTGTCGAGCGGGTCTGCAATTTGCCCCTCGTATAACAACCCGGTCATCAGCGTGGGCTCGATCTGCCGCGCGGTAGCGAGGATACCGGCGTCAAACGAAATGATCACCGTGCGGGCAATTTCTCCGGACTCGCGCAACGCGCCGATCAGCGCGTGTTCCCCGCCCCAGGAGCCGCCGGGTTTCAGCTCCAGATAAAACACCACGTCGTTCTTCTTGGCGAACTCCAGAATTTCTTCGAGCGTGGGGATGCGTTCGCCGGCGAATTCGCTGCCGAACCAGGAACCGGCGTCGAGCTTGCGCAGATCGGCGAGGGTTAGATCGTGGACTGCGCCCTGACCATTGGTGGTGCGATTCACGGTGGCGTCGTGCATGGCCACCAGGCGAGAGTCGCGCGTCAACTGCAGGTCCGTCTCGATGAAGGATGCGCCCAAAGCCACGGCTTTGCGAAAGGCTGCCAGGGTATTTTCCGGCGTGTGGCCGGAGGCTCCGCGATGTGCGATCAATAGCATCTGTATCACTTTGCGCTCTTAAGCGCTTGGCGGTCCCAAGGCCGCAGCCGTTATGCTAGCATCCACCGCGCCAATCCGTAGCTGGGAGTATGGTGGGAAGTTCGCGATTGCACCCGTTGCAGCAGGTTGCCGAATCTGACGGATAGCTCCGTATTTCTTCCTTAGGAGGATTTATGCGTATCGCAGTTCGGGCCACGGTACTTTCTGCGATGTTTCTCGGATTGTTGGTCAGCGGCGTCGCGGTTCGCGGCGCTCGGCAAAACAATAAGAACCAATCGAACGAGCCGGCGTCCCATCAGACGCTGGTGAAAGAAGTGCGCCATCAACTACTCCTGCTGCCTTACTACTCAGTGTTCGACATCCTCACATATCGCGTCGACGGAGATACCGTGACCCTCGAGGGCAGCGTCGTGCGGCCTACTCTCAAGTCCGACGCGGAGTCGGCGGTGAAGTCAGTCGAAGGCGTCTCGTCCGTGGTGAACAAGATTCAAGTACTGCCCCTTTCGCCCATGGACGACCAGTCGCGCGCGGCCCTGTACCGCGCCATTTACGGCGACCCGACGCTGTCCCGCTACGCGTACTCCTCCGTCGCATCCATTCACATCATCGTGAACAACAGCAACGTGACGCTGGAAGGCACGGTGGACAACGAATCGGACAAGAACCTTGCCGGGATACGCGCCAACGGCGTGCCCAACGTTTTCTCGGTAAAAAACAACCTGGTGGTAACGCCTGCAACCAAGTAGAACCTCGCGGCGCTTGCGGATATTATCTGTGGCATGGACAAACTGCCACAGAACGCCGCGCTCATCCTGATCGACATCCAGCAGGGCATGGATGACCCCAAGTGGGGCCCCCGGAATAACCCGGCGGCTGAGGCCAATGCCGCCGCGCTGCTGGAGGCTTGGCGTAATTCGCAGCGCCCGGTTATCCATGTGCAGCACTCTTCCCGACACCCACGTTCTCCGTTGCACGCCAGCCATCCCGGCCATCAGATGAAAGAAATCGTCGCGCCCCGGCCCACCGAAACGTTGTTCACCAAGCAGGAGAACAGCGCTTTCATCGGCACGGAACTCGAGGCGCATCTTCGCGGGAACGGCATAAGCACGCTGGTCCTGTGCGTGCTTACCACGCAACACTGCGTCTCCACCACCGTGCGCATGGCCGGAAACCTGGGATTTACCTGCTACGTGGCGGGTGATGCCGTGGCGGCTTTCGCGGCGAAGGATCACCGCGGCAAGGAGTATGACGCGGATACGGTGCACGCCGTGTCGCTGGCGACACTGCATGAAGAGTTTGCCACGGTAACCGAGACGAAAGAAATTCTAGACGCGGCGTGAAGGAGCTATGCGCCGCAAAGGTGCATTTGCCCCACGCGGACGCACCGGAAGGATGGACAAGAAAAAACATGGCCAGCAATTTCGCAACGCCCGCACCGAAAAACCATGCGCCGCTCATGCCCGTCAATACCGCGCCTGCCGGATTCGATGTCGCGAAGGAACTGCCGCCCGGCTTCCTGGAATTTCTCTCCAGCCTGCACGCCGCGCTCACCCCGCGCCAGCGCGCCCTGTTGGCCCGGCGCAGTTACGCGCTGCGCGCGGCCCACGCCGGCAAACTGCCCGATTACCTGCCCCCCAGCGTATCCACCACGCAGCCTTGGCGCATCGAACTGCCTTCCTGGGCCGCCGATCAGCGCAACCAAATGACTGGCCCCGCGGATGACGCCGACCTCGTCGTAAAAATGCTTAACTCCGGCGCGCCTGGTGTGATGCTGGACCTCGAAGATTCCATCGCCAATTCCTGGGAGCATTTACACACCGGCATCGAAAACATTCTCGCCGCGCTGGCTGGCACGCTCACGTATCAGGACAAAAAGCGCAACGCCACGGTGGGCATCAAGTCCAGCAGCGTCACGATTTTCACCCGCCCGCGCGGCTTACACCTGCATCAAGCCGCCATTTTGCCGGGTCCACCGATCCCCGCCTCGCTTTTCGATGTCGCAATGATCACGCACCAGGTGGATTTCGCGTCGCTCAAGCATCCTCTCTGCTTCTACGTCCCCAAATCCGAATCCGCCGATGAAGCGCTGTGGTGGCGCGACCTCTTCCAAATGGTCGCGGCGGCCAAGAAACTGCCTGCTAATGCCATCAAATGCATGGCCCTGGTCGAATCCCATCCCCTCGCCTATCAAATGGAAGAGTTTGCATGGAATCTGCGCGACCATCTCCTCGGCCTGAATCTCGGCCGCTGGGATTACATGGCCAGCCTCATCCACTTCAATCTCGAAAATCCAAAGTGGGTGCTGCCGGACCGCAACACCATCCCACACGATGTGCCGTTCTTCCAGAATCTCCGCAATCTCATGCCGGAGATTTGCCATAAGCACGGTTTGCTGGCCATCGGCGGCATGACCGCGCTCTATCCCAGCCGCGAGGACCCCGAACTAAATGCGCGCGCCCTCGCCGCTCTCGAAAAAGACAAAAAGAACGAAGCTAACTCGCTGATGGACGGAGCGTGGACCGGACATCCCGACCAGAACGAAATCGCCGTGCGGCAATTCCCCGCCCCGAATCACCTTGCTGCGTGCCCCGCGAATGCCGACACGCACCCCGATTTGCGCCCCGCGCCCGCAAACGTCGGCAAGCGCACGCTGGCCGGCACGCGCGCCGCGGTGCGTACTGTGATTCGTTATCGCAACGGCGTCTTGAACGGCCGCGGCGCCAGCTTGCTCGACGGGTACATGGAGGATCTCGCCACCGATCGCATCTACCGCCTGATGATCGCGCAGCGCATGCAACACTCCGCGCAAATCCCCATCCTCGACGATCAAGGCCAGCCTATCGCCCATTCCCGGGAACTCATCACCGCGCTGTTCGACGAAGAGCTGCAAAGGCTAATGGACGAACCCACCGGCAAAGACGCCGGTACGCCGGAGACGCTGAGCCAGGCGCGCGAACTCAGCGAAAACATGATTTTGCGTGGAGAGTTTAGCCCGTCGTAAAAATGCCGCGGTACCGCCGCGACCCAAAATAACAAGGCTCCGAATCGCTCCGGAGCCTTGGCCGTCACTACTCCCAACACCGCAAAATCAGCGCGGCGAACTATTTACCCGCCGACTCATTCTTCCGCGCATGACGGTTCAGTGTCGCGACAAGCCGCTGCCCGGAAGGCGGCGTCGGCACTACTCCCTTGAAGATGATGTCCTCCGCCGAAAGTTTCTTGCCGTACAGGTCCGCGTTGGCATCGTCATCCGCGCGCACGCTCGCGCCCTCCAGCGAAATGCCCGCGAACAAGCCGCGCGAACGCGAGTAAGAAAGAATTTCCGCGCGCATCGTCGCATCGGTAGCCGCCTGTGCGTTACGCCCCTTCGGTCCTGCGGCCACCGCCGCGTCGGCGCCCAACTTTACTTTGCTGTGCAGCATCGAGTGCGCCCCGCGGTCATTCATCACCAGCAGCACGAAATCCGTGGCTTGCCCGCCAATCTGAAACCCGAAGCTCCCCGCTTCCAGCGCCATCATCGACGGCGCGCTCCACGGCCCGGTAAAATTCTCGCCCGTCCGGCAGGTCATCGCCCCGCGGCCATAGCTGCCGCCCACGATAAACGCTCCCTTCAGCACCGAGGGATACACGATCACGCATTCCGCCTTGGTCAGCAGATCTTGCGGAATATCGTCCGGAACATTCAGAATTTCCTTCAGCACCGTGCCGCAATTCTCCAGCCGATCCGTCACTTTCACTTCGTCTGCCGCCGTTAGGGGCAGCGCACACATCGCAAACGCCATGCATCCAGCAATCAAACGCTTCATAAATCGATTCTCCTTCAGATTGGCCCCATCGGCCTATTGCATCCCGCAGGGGGTGGGCAACTATCATAGTGAGTTCAGCTTGCCGCCGCAAACAAAGTGATGCGCGGCGTCTATCCCGGGGTTGTCGCTATCCGAGACGGCATTTTCAGTTTGTGATGCCCATCTGTGTGAGGAAGTACGCGTAATTAAAAGCCGTGTCCTTCAGCCGGTCGTACCGCCCGCTCGCCCCGCCATGCCCCGCGGGATCCAGGTTCACCTTAAAAATCAATGTATTGTGGTCCGTGCGCAGCGCGCGCATTTTCGCCACATACTTCGTCGGCTCCCAATACATCACCTGGCTATCGTTAAACGACGCGCGCACCAGCATGTTGGGATACGCCTTGGCCACCACATTGTCGTACGGCGAATAACTCAACATATAATCAAACGCCGCCTTCTCCTTGGGATTCCCCCACTCCTCGAATTCTCCCACCGTAAGCGGCAGCGTTTCGTCCAGCATGGTGTTGATCACGTCCACGAACGGCACGCCCAATAGTGCCGCGTGAAACAGGTCCGGCCGCATGTTCAGCACCGCGCCCATCAACAATCCGCCCGCGCTTGCGCCCGCAATCACCAATCGGTCCTTCGAGCCGTATCCTTGCGCCACCAGGTATTCCGCTGACGCGATAAAATCCGTGAAGGTGTTTTTCTTGTGCATCATGCGCCCGTCGTCGTGCCACGCTTTGCCCAATTCGCCGCCGCCGCGAATGTGCGCTACCGCGCACACCACCCCGCGATCCACCAGGCTGAATAAATTGGAGTTGAATCCGATGTCGGACGAAGCACCGTACGATCCGTAAGCCGTCAGATATAGCGGCCCTTTCCCGTCCAGCTTCAACCCGCGCAAATGCACGATGGATACGGGAATTTTTACGCCGTCCGCCGCCGGCGCATATACCTGCTCCACTTCATATTTATTGCGGTCGTAGCCCCCGGGAACCTCCACTTGTTTCAGCAGCACGGAGGTGCCCGCCGCCATGTCGTACTCGTAGACTGACGGCGGCGTGATGAACGACTGGTAGCCATATCGCAATTTGCTGGTGTCAAATTCCCGGTTCACCTGCACGAACGCCGCGTATGCCGGTTCCGGAAACCCAATCCCGCGCATGCTTCCAGTAGCCAAATCCATCACGCGAATCTGCGGCAATCCTTTCTCCCGCTCCGAGAGTACACAGTAATTCTTGAATAGATCCAGATCATCCAGCATCACGTCGGCACGCTGCGGCAGGACCTCTTCCCAGTTTGCGCTGCCCGGCTTCCCCACCGGCGCCCTCACCAGCCTGAAATTTCTCCCCGTATCATTTGCGCGAATGTAGAAAAAATCGCCGTTGTGGTCCGCGTAATATTCCACTCCCTGTTTGCGCGGCTCGATAATTTTCCACGCGCCCATCGGCTGATCCGCTGGCAAATAGCGCACTTCGCTGGTCGTGTGGCTACCGGCGATCATCAGCAAGTACGCTTTGCTCCGCGTCGCATCCACATAAACACTGAACCGCTCATCCGGCTCTTCATACACCAGCCAGTCCGCTCCGGCGCTCCCCACCGCGTGCCGGTACATGCGATACGACCGCTTGGACACCTCATCTTCAATCGTATAAAACAGCGTCTTGTTGTCCGCCGCCCACGCGAACGAATCCACCCGCTCCACGTGGTCCGCCAGCACCTGCCCGCTGCGCAAATCCTTCACCGCCAGCGTGTACTGCCGGAAGCCCGTATTGTCCGTAACATACGCCAGCAAATTCCCGTCGTGGCTTACCTTCCACCCGCCTACGGACATGAACTTTTGACCCTTGGCCAATTCATTCACGTCCAGCATCACTTCTTCCGGCGCATCCAAATTGCCCTTCTTACGGCAGTAAATTGCATACTGCTTCCCCGCCTCGGTCCGCGAATAGTAAAAATACCCGCCGTCGCGATATGGCACATCCACATCCGTCTCTTTGATCCGCCCCAGCATCTCGGCATACAACTTCTTCTGCAGCGGTTCCGTGGGTTTCATCACCGCGTCCGTGTACGCGTTCTCCGCTTCCAAGTAGGCCTTCACTTCCGGATTGCTTTTCTCGCGCATCCAGTAATAGTTGTCCACCAGTGTCGTGCCGTTGATTTCCGTCGTCTTCGGAACTTTCTTGGCCACCGGCGGTTTCACCGCAGGCGCGTCATCCGCCGCGGAAACTCTGCACGCACACGCCATCATCAGTCCAACCACCGCCAATATTCGTCCGCTTGAGATATTCATGGATCTTCCTTAGTCTCATCTGAAACTGCAACCAACGGCCAAGACCCTGCTCGAAACTACGAGAAACGCTGCGTGCGAACATTGTTGCCACTTGCCACCGCGCGTTACCGAGACGCCGCCGTCACCAGCGGCAACTCCACAAAGCTCGCCTCGCCCGGCGCATGATAAATCCGCTGCGTCGCCTTGCGGTAATCCCCCGGCTGCGCCCAGAAAATACTCGGCACAAACGTCTGCGGATTCCGGTCGTACAGCGGAAACCAGCTCGACTGAATCTGCACCATAATCCGGTGTCCCGGCAAAAATACGTGGTTCGCCGTCGGCAG
>Ga0181531_10002213_pt1 | contig 12182 bp, 9 predicted proteins | sample PEATcosm2014_Bin_38_FD_119743 | JGI IMG/M metagenome (GOLD analysis project Ga0181531, IMG submission 119743) | Peatland microbial communities from MTU Mesocosm Facility, Houghton, MI, USA - PEATcosm2014_Bin11_10_metaG | ecosystem: Environmental > Terrestrial > Soil > Wetlands > Peat | place... | reverse complement strand
CCGACACCGTCGACAGCCGGCGCAGCGCAATCCAGTCCTGCACGGTGCGCAGATTCGTGAGTCCGAAATGCGGCGGTCCCACCACCTGGTAACGGTAGACCTCGCCGACCAGGCTCGATTGCTGGATCTGAGGAACCTGGTTGCCCGGCAGGATCACGTTTTGCTGCAGGCTGAGCGCCGCCTGCGTGTAGGCAAAGAAATAATCGATGCCGTATTTGAACGTGATGCGCACGAACGAGAGCCCGTAGAACGAGGTCGAGCGGATGTTCTCGATGCCGGGGGTGGGATAGAGCCCGATCTCCATCGGGATCGTGTAGTACTTCTCCATCTCCTCGGCCGAAAGCCCTGCGGCCTGGGAGGTGATTTCGAGGATGACCGGCGCGGGATTGGGGTACGCCTCGATGTTGAGCTTCGAATAGGCAAAAAGCCCCGCGGCGATGAACACCAGCAGCCCGAGCAACACGATGGCGCGTCGCGTCAGTGCGAATGCAACGATGGCCTTCAGCATCGAGTATCCACTAGCGGGGAGAATTCAAGTGCGGCGGATCCGGCGCAGCGTCAAGTCGCCCCGCCGTAGAGGATATTGCTCAAGAATATCGCTCCATCGACGACGACGGTCTCGTTCGCGCGCAGGCCCTCCCTGACCTCATCGTAGCCGTCGTGAGTCAGGCCGATCGTCACGGACCGCCGCGTGAAGCGATGGGGATCGCTGCCGACGACCCAGATCGACATGGTTCCATCTCCCTCCCGCACGACGCCGTTCACCGGCACCGCCGGTGCGCGTTCGGGAGGGCCCACTGCGATCACGAAGTTCGCGAACATCTCAGGGAGCAGTTCGTGCCGCGGATCCTTGATCTCCGAACGCAGCATCAGGCGGCGCGAATTCGGGTCGATGGAGGCGCCGAGGGCGTTCACTTTCCCGGTGAAGATGCGCTGCGGATAGGCCGCGACCGTGACGCTCATGCGCTGTCCGGCCTTGAAGCCCGCGCTCTCGTCCTCGGGCACCTCGGCCACGAGCCAGACCGACGAGAGATCGGCCACCGTGAAGGGGGCAGGCGGGTTGCCCGGCTGCAAGTACAGGCCCGGCGCCGCCGAACGTGCCGTGACGCGGCCCGCGATGGGGCTCTTCACGATGAGGTTGTGCTCGACGTTGCGGCTCTTTTCGATGTGCTCGATCTGCGCAGCGGACTTGCCGAAGATGGCAACGCTGCTGCGTGCGGCTCGAAGAGCGCCTTCCGCGCTGTGCTGATTGGCGAGGGCGCTCTCGTAGTCGTTCTGATCGATCGCCTTCTTTTCGTAGAGCGCTTTGGCGCGCGCCAGAGCACTGGTCGTCTGCTCGAAGGTGGCGGCCGTGGAGATCAGATTGGATTGCGCGGAGATGAAGTCCGGGCTCTCCAGGGTGAACAGCCTCTGTCCCTTCTTCACCTCATCGCCGAGATCGGCAAAGGTGGCGACGATCCTGCCCGCGTAGGGCGTGTAGACGCTGACGGTGCGATTCTGGTTGAAGTCGATGTGGCCGACGGCGCGGCGCTCAACCGGGAAATCGCGCTCGCTCACTCGCGCGATCGTGATCGAGCGCAGCTGCGATTCGTTCAAGGTCACGGTGCTGTCCGCCGGCGTCTCCGCGGGTTTGGACGAGGTTGCGCCGGCGGCAGGCGATGCCGTCGGGCGCGTATTGTCTGCCGAGGCATTCCCGCAGGCGAGAGTCCCCAGGCAGGTGAGAGCCAGGGCGGCAAGAGCAACGGTCTGGGAGCGCGAATCCATGGTCTGGATGATCACTTTGCTGTAACCCACGAGAACCCGACGGTACAATCTAGCCGTCGGATCATGTCGATCTTCGCGCGGCCTCGCCACTGGGAGGATTCGCTGTGAACATTCACAGTTCTGCGATCGACCCCGGAGGAGCACAATCCTGCCGATTGCCATGCTGAAGATGCTTCGTCCATTGCTTGCGCTTGCGGCCTCCATCGCGGCCGGCTGCGCCGTCGGTCCGAATTTTCACCGGCCTGGGCCACCGCAGGGCGCGGACTATGCGCCCGCGCCGCTGCCCGCAACCACCGCTTCCACCGGCGATCCGGGCGGTACCGGCGGAAATGCGCAACGGCTCTCGATGGGCGCCGAGGTGCCCTTCAAGTGGTGGGAGGCGTTCGGCTCTCCGGCCATCGATGCGCTGGTCGAGGAGGCGTTGCGCAAGAATCCGAGCGTGCACGCCGCGCAGGCGGCGCTGCGGCAGGCTCTGGAGCTCAAGTACGCGCAGGAGGGGGCTTTCTATCCGAGCGTTACCGCCGATTACAATTTCGAGCGCCAGCGGCTGCCCGGCAATACCGCCTCGACGGCGGCGCCGGGCGTGCAAGGCAACGGACAGGTCATCGCGCCGGTCGCCCCCGCGCAGCCGGTGACGTTCAACTTTCAGACGGCGCAGCTGCAGGTGGGCTTCGTTCCGGATGTGTTCGGCGCCAATCGGCGCAAGGTCGAATCGCTCGATGCGCAGGCGCAGATGCAGCGCTTCGAGCTCGAGGCCACCGACCTCACGCTCGAGACCAATGTGGTCGGCGCGGCGATCACGGAGGCATCCATTCGCGCGCAGATCGAGGCGACGAAGGCCATCATCGCGCACAACGAAAAGGCGGTCGCGGTCCTCAGGAACAAGTTCGATCTCGGCTTCGCCACGCGTATCGATCTTGCGGGACAGGAGGCGCAGCTCGCGCAAGCGCAGGCGCTGTTGCCGCCGCTGCAGAAGCAATTCGAGCAGAATCGCGACCTGTTGCGCGCGCTCTTGGGAAATCTGCCGAATGAGGATCTCGGCCGGCAGATCGACCTGGCTTCGCTCGAGCTGCCCGCCGCTCTTCCGGTGAGCCTGCCGGCGAAGATCATCGAGCAGCGACCGGATGTGCGCGCCGCCGAGGAGGAGCTGCGCTCGGCGAATGCGCAGGTGGGGGTTGCCCTCGCCGCGATGCTGCCGCAGTTCAATATCACAGGCACCGCCGGCGGTGTCGCGAGCCAGTTCTCCAACCTGTTCAGCCCCGGCGGTCCGTTCTGGAGCGCGATCGGCGATGTCAGCCAGCCGATCTTCCAGGGAGGAACGCTGCTGCATCAGAAGCGGGCGGCGGATCAGGCCCTGAAGCAGGCCGCTGCGCAGTATCAGAACACCGTTCTGCAGGCTTATCAGAACGTGGCCGATTCCTTGCACGCCGTCGTGAGTGATGCCGACGCGCTGGTCACGGCGGTCGCGGCCGAGCAGGCCGCGAAGCTCACCCTCGATCTCACCGATCAGCGCATGCAGCAAGGCTACAGTGATTATCTCGCGGCGCTCGCCGCGGCCATGGCTTACCAGCAGGCGGTCATCACGCGGGTGCAGGCGCAGGCGGCGCGCTACAGCGATGCGGCCGCGCTCTTCCAGGCGCTCGGCGGAGGCTGGTGGAACCGCGGCTCCAAGGAACTCGGCGCGCTCGACACGGCGGTGCGCCGCGACGTCTCGGCCGCGAACCGGTGAACACGGCCGTCTCCCTGTCGATCCTGTGCATCGAGGATGATGCCGAGACTGCCTCGCTGATCGCCGAGGACTTGAGCGAGCGCGGTTACTGCGTTCAGCTCGAAGCGGATGGCACGGCCGGACTCGCCGCCATCAGGCGCACGCTCCCGGATCTCGTGTTGTGCGATATCAACATGCCGGGGATGAACGGCTTCGAGCTGGTCGAGCGACTGTCGGCGCTCGGGCCGCAGTTCGAGTCCATGCCCTTCATCTTTCTGACGGCCCGCATCGATCGAGACAGTGAGATCAAGGGGCGCCGTCTCGGGGCGGACGATTACGTCACCAAGCCGGTGGACTTCGAGATCCTGGCGGCGATCATCGAGACCCGCCTGCGGCGCGGACCGCGCAGCGACCAGTGGTCGCGCCAGGTGGCGCTCAACGAGCGCGAGCGCGAATGCCTCACCTGGTCCGCTCGCGGCAAGACCTCGCCGGAGATCGCGGCGATCCTGAACCTGAGCAAGCGCACCGTGAACTTTCACATCGAGAATGCCTGTCGGAAGCTCAACGTGGCCACCCGGACGGAGGCCGTGGTGAAGGCGGCCTCCGGACGTCTCATCAGCCCATGAGCATCGCGAGCCGGCTCTCGCTCTCCGATGCGGATGCAACCCGCTCGGCGGCCGCGCACCCGGGCCTGGAGCGCCTGCGGGACGGCAACCCTTCGCACTCGATCCGGCTGCGTCTTTATTCGGTCTTCGCCCTGCTCTTCCTGCTCGTGATCGGACTCGGCAGCTTCGGATTTGCGCGCCTTTCGGAGATCAACCATCTCTCCGAGGTCATTCGCGAGCACTGGCTGCGCGATACGGGCATTCTGGGCGACCTGTCGAATTACATGTCCGATTACCGGACCGCCGAGGCGACGCGTCTGCTCGCCTCCACGCCCGCCGAGCTGGCCTCGAGCGAGCGCGACCTCGAGAAACTGCACGACACCGTGGCGTCGAGTGAGCGTGCCTACGAGGCGCTTGCGCAGGCACCGTCGGAGCTCGCGCTCTATCATGATTTTGCCCGGGAATGGGCGCTTTATCAGACCATGGCGAGACGTGTGATCGCGCTCGCCGACGAGGGCAGCGTGCCCGCGGCGACCGCGCTCTTTCACGATGAGTCGAGGGTTCCTTTCGATCGATCGAGCGACATCCTCGCACGGCTCACGGATGCCACGGTGCTCAATGCGCGCGCGGACAGCGCGCGCGCGGCGGCGACCTATGCGCGTGCCCGCATCATGATCCTGGCGGCGATGATGCTCGCGGCGGTTCTGCTGGTCGGGGTCATCGTGTATGTGACGCGCGGCATCCTCGCGCCTTTGCTCCGCCTCGCGGACTGCATGCATCGGCTGGCGAGGCATGACACCCACATAGAGATCGAGGGCGCCGAGCGCGACGATGAGATCGGCGAGATGGCGCGGGCGGTCGCCGTCTTCCGCAACAATGCGCTGGCCCTCGTGACCAGCCAGCGCCGCTTGCTCGAGCAGGCCGCCGCGCTCGAGGAGGGCCTCGAGCACGAGCGACGGCTCACCGCGCAGCAGCGTGATTTCGTCTCGATGACCTCGCATGAATTCCGCACGCCGCTCACGGTCATCGATGGGCATGCGCAGCGTCTGATCAAGATGAGCGACCGTCTGGACTCCGCGGACGTGGCCGAGCGCGGCGGGCGCATTCGCAGCGCCGTGCAGAGAATCACCAACATCATGGACAGTCTGCTCGGGGCCTCGAGAGTGCTCGACGGTCACGCCGTCTTCGATCCGCGCGAGCTCGATCCGCGCACCGTGCTCTCCGATGCCTGCCAGGCGCACCGCGATGCCACCCGGGGCGCGCTCATCGTCGAGAAGATGACGAATCTGCCGGAGCGGATCCGGGGTGATTCGAAGCTCCTGTTTCACGCGTTCAGCAACCTCATATCGAATGCCATCAAATATTCCCCGCCCGGCAGTCCGGTCGAGGTTTCGGCGCAGGCCGATCAGGGATGGCTCACCGTGCAGGTGCTCGATCACGGCATCGGAATTCCGGCGCGTGACCGTGAGCGGCTTTTCGAGCGCTACTTTCGCGGCAGCAACGCGACCGCGATCGCCGGCACGGGGGTGGGTTTGCATCTGGTCGAGATGGTGGTGAAGCTGCACCGGGGTGAGGTCTTCGCGGAGAGCTTGGAGGGAGTCGGCTCGCGCTTCATCGTGCGCCTGCCGCTCGAGGACGCCGAGGGCCGGGAGACCGCCGCAGCCTAGGAGCACTCCGGCCGGAGGCCAGGCTCTGGAGGCGACGCCGACCGATGAGCGGCGCGAGCGATGTCGTACACTCCCGATCATGGTCAAGCTTCTCTCGCGCCTGCCGTTGCGGGCGCTGTACGGTGTCGCGACGTTGTTTTATTTTCTCGCGTACTACGTGGTGCGGCACCGGCACGCGGTGATTCGCGGCCAGCTCGAGCGCGCCTTTCCCGACATGCCGGCGCGCGAGCGCACCCGGATCCACAAGCGCTACTTGCGCAACTTCGGCGATGTGCTGGTCGAGATCCTGAAATCGGCGAGCATGCCGGCCGCAGAGCTCGATGCGCGCGTGCGCATCACCAACCTGCCGCTCGCCCGTCAGTTTCTCGAGGCGGGCCAGTCCGCGATGTTCGTGACCTCGCACCTGTGCAACTGGGAGTGGCTCCTGCAGGGGGTGACGTTGCAGCTCGGCTACCCGCTCGATGCGGCGTACAAGCCCTTGCACGATGCGTGGGCGGAGCGACTGATGTTGTCGATCCGATCCCGCTTCGGCGCGCGGCTGGTGCCGGCGAAGGAACTGCTCGGAGACTTCCTGCGCCGGGGTCGCGTGGTGCGCGTGATCGCGATGAATGCGGACCAGGCGCCGGTATCCACGGACAAGCGCTACTGGACCACGTTCCTCGGGCAGGACACGGCGTTCTACGTGGGCGCGGAGCAGATCGCGCGCGCCGCGCGGCTGCCGGTGCTGTACCTCGGGATGCGCCGGATCACGCGCGGTTACTACGAGGTGGAGCTCGAGCTCCTCTGGGATGGGCGCGAAGCGCTCGAGCCCAATGCCCTCACGGAGCGCTATGCGCGGGTGTGCGAGCGCGATGTGCTCGAGCATCCGACGGACTGGCTATGGTCCTATCGGCGCTGGAAGATCCAAAAGCCGCTGTACGGCGAGGGATAGCGCGCCCCCTGCGCGTGGCCGCACCTGCGCGTGGCGCAACCCGGGCGCGCCGCCGCCGCCGGGGCGCCGCGTTCCATCATGAGGCGGCCGCGCTCAGCTTTGCCTGCAGATGCTTCGCGAGATCGGCGATCGTCGGATGATCGAAGAGCTCGGTGAGATCGATCATCCCCGGGAAGTCGCGGTCGATGTGCTCGTGGATTTCGATGAGCTTCAATGAGCTTGCACCGATCTCGAACAGGTTGTCGGTGACCTCGATGCGCTTGCCGGGAAGCGCCGTCTCGCAGATCGACTGCAGCTGCATCTCGAGTGCCGAGCCGGAGAGGTGTGCTCCGGCATGCTCCGAGCGCAATGCCTCGAGCTCCTTGAGCTCCGGATCGAACTCGCCGTCGATGTAGGCTTGCTCGAGCAGGTGCCGCTGCACCTTGCCGCTCGTCGTCTTCGGGATGCGCTTTACCGGAACGACCTGCGCGACCTCGAGTCCCGTATGCTCGTTGATGAGGCGGCTCACCGCAGCCGCGGTGGGCAGGTAGTCTGCGAGCGCGCCACGATGCAGCACGAAGACCACCAGCTCCTCGCCCTGCGCACCCGGGCGCGTGATACCCGTCGCCACGACCTTGTTGAGATCGAGCCCCGGTGCGCGCTGCGCGATGTTCTCGAGATCGTAGGGGTAGTAGTTCTGGCCGTTGACGAAGATGATCTCCTTGCTGCGGCCCGTGATGTAGAGCGCGCCCTCGTGCAGCACGCCGAGATCTCCGGTGTCGAGCCAGCCATCGGCGCTCAATGCCCGCGCGGTCGCCTCCGGATCCCCGTAATAGCCGCGCGTCACGTTCGGCCCGCGGATCAGAATGTGTCCGACCTGCCCCTCCGGGAGCGCCTGACGCTCGCCATCCGCGATGCGCAGCTCCGTATTCGGGACCGGGCGGCCGACGCACATGAGCTCGAGCGCATCGCGCGCATCGGCGGGGTTGAGCTCGATGGTTGAGCCGATGCCGAGTCGATGCCGGTTCACGCGGATCCAGCGATAGTCCACGTCCAGCTCCGGGAAACTCACCGCGAGGCACGCTTCGGCCAGACCGTACACCGGGTACATGGCGCTGTGCTTGAGGCCCGTGTAGGCGAGCTTCTGCATGAACTCGTTGCAGAGCGGCACGGAGATCGGTTCGGCGCCGTTGTAGATCGAGCGAATGCTGGAGAGCTCGACCCCCTCGAGACGGCGATCGTCCAGGACCTTGAGAAAGTGCCGGTAGCCGAAGTTCGGCGAGCAGGTGATCGTCACACGCTTTTTGGACGCCGTCTGCAGCCACAGCAGCGGGCGGCGCACGAACAGGTCGGTCGGCATCAGATGGATGTGGGACGCCGAGGCGAACATGATCAAATAGAAGCCGATCAAGCCCATGTCATGGGTGAGCGGCATCCAGCTCAAGCTCACGTCATCGCTCATATATTTACCGACAGCGGTCGCGCTCTCGATGTTGGCGATGAGGTTGCCGTGGGTGAGCATCACCCCTTTCGGCTCGCTGGTCGAGCCCGAGGAGAACTGGATGAACGCGAGGTCGTCGGGCGTGGCCCGGTGCGGCTTGCCGGGCCGCGAGATATCGGTGAGCGAATCGGTGCGAAAGGTGCGCGCCTTGAGCTCCGCAAACATGGCGCTCTCGCCGACCTCCGCGGCGAGCGTGCCGAGCCGCTCGAGATTGCGGGTATCGGTGTAGAGAAACGGACGCCCGAGCTTGCGCGCCACGCGCAGGAGCTTGTGCCGGTGCTCATCGCTGATCCCGACGGCGAGCGGCACCGGTACGATGCCACCCGTGACCGCGGCCCAGAACGCATCGAGGAACTGCTCGTTGTTCGAGAGAAAGATGATCATCGTGTCGCCGCGCTGCGCGCCCATCGACTGCAGATGATGCAGAATGCCGAGCGCGCGCCCGTGCAACTCATCGAACCTCACGCGCCGCTCGGAGCCCTCGCCCTCCACGTAGGTGATGCTGCGCTCGATGCCGCGATTGCGCTCGAGCAGTTCGGTCAGCGTCCTCTCTTTCATCGTTCCTCGACCATCATCTTGAGATTGGAGCGAGGCCGCAGATTGATCTGCGCCTCGAATTCGATCGGCTCATCGCTCACCCGCTTGAGGCGGAAGCGGCGCACCATGCGGTTGATGTGCACCAGCATCTCGAACATCGCCATATTCTCGCCGATGCAGTGGCGCGGTCCCACCGAGAAGGGAATGTAGGCAAAACGATGGCGCTCCTTCGCGTCGATCCCGGCGAAGCGCTCGGGCTGAAAGCGCTCCGGATCGCTCCAGAATGCCGGGTGCCGGTGCAGCATGTAGGGGCTGATGAACACGTCGGTGCGCGGAGGCAGAGGATAGCCGCCGATCTCGTCGGCCTCGATCGTACGGCGCGTGAACAGCCACCCGGGCGGGTAGAGCCGCATGGCCTCCTCGATGACCTGATGCGTGAAGGAGAGCGCCTCGGCATCGCTCAAGGGCAGCGCCGTGCCGGCGCTGCGGTCCGCCTCGCTCTCGAGGCGCGCGGCCGTGTCGGGGTGCTGGCTCACCAGGTACCAGGTCCAGGTGAGCGCGGCCGCGGTCGTCTCGTGGCCCGCCACGATGAGCGTCAGCACCTCGTCGATGAGCTCCTTGTCGCTCATCGCGGTCACGTCGTCGCGATCGCGCGCGGCCATCAGCATGGCGAGGAAGTCCTCGTGGGTGTGCTGCTCCCGGCGGCGCCGCTCGATCAATTGACCGACGAGCTTTGCGAGCGAGCGGAAGCGGAAAGCGAATTTGAGGTCGCGGTTCTGCTCCTTGGCGACGACCTCGAACGGGTTCGCACCGAGCTCGAGCTCGAGCCGCGCGAGATCCTCGCCGAAGATCGAGCGCAGCACGATCTCCAGGGTGAGCTCGCTGGTGGCATCGCTCACATCGACCGGCTCGCCGCGGTGAGCATTCCGCGCCCAGCGCTGCGCGAACTTCTCGTTCACCTCCTCGATGAGCCGGCTGAAGCGATCGATGATGCGGCGGTGAAAGGCCGGCTGCATCATGCGCCGCTGGCGGCGCCAGAAATCTCCTTCGCTCGTCATGATGCCGTTGCCGAGCAGGATCTTGACCCGGTCCATCCCGGTGCCCTTGGTGTAGTTGCGATGATTCGTGAGCAGGACGTGCTTGATGTCGTCGGGATGGTTGATGACGTAGTCGTATACGCCGCGGCCCGGCGCGAACACCCGGTAGACATCCCCGTAGCGCGCGAAAAAGGTTCGCAGTTGCGCCAATGTGTCATCGCTCCCGCCGAGATCCACGCCCTCGGCAGGCCCCGGGGGAAGGGCTAGGGTCTGCACGCGCCGCATTGTAGCGTAGCTCGCGAGCGCGGCCCGAAGAGCGAGCTTGCGCAGCCTCGGGGGCTTTCCGACAATGCGCGCGTGCCCCACGATTCCGATGGTGATCTGCGCAACACCATCTATCAGACGAAAACGCTCTCCGGCCGTCGCTTGACCCGAACTCGACGGCTGCTCTATCGGATGGCGGTGCCGCTCGGCGCGCTGCTCATTCGCCTGGTGTGGCGCTGGAGCCGTGTGGTGCGCGTCGTAGGACTCGAGCACATGGAGGCGGCGCTCGAGCGGGCGCCGTCGTTCATTCCGGTCTACTGGCACCAGCACCAGCTCTTCTGCCTGTGGCAGCTCCTCAGGATGCGCGCACGCGGTGTCCGGCTCGGCTTTCTCATCAGCCCCTCGGTCGACGGTGAAATCGGGGCGCTGCTGGTGCGCCGGATCGGCGCCGAAGCGATCCGCGGCTCATCGAGCCACACCGGCGCGCGTGCGCTGCGCGATTACTACCAGGCACTCGTGCAGGACTCGATCTCCCCCTCGATCACGCCGGATGGCCCGCGCGGGCCGCCGTGGAAGTTCAAGCCCGGCGCCATCCTGCTCTCGCAGCTCTCGCAACGGCCGATCGTCCCGATGGCCTATGCGGCCTCGCACGCCTGGAAGATCAAATGGGATCGCTTCGTGATTCCGATGCCCGGCGCCCGCATTGCCATTGCGGTGGGTGAGCCGGTGGTCATCGAGAAGGGGGTGGACGCGGCGCGGCTCGAGGAGCTGCAGCAGCAGATGGAGCGACGCCTCCAGGCCCTGTATCTCGAGGCGGCCGAGGCGCTCGAGCCCCAGAGCGCCCCCCGCGTTCCCTGAGGCCGCGCCCGCGGCGCCCGCGCCGCGCCCGCACCCCGCCCGCGCCCTCCTAAGGCTCCACAATACAAACGCTTAGCTTGTATTCCTTACAACTTGTGAGAGAATCCGGCCATATCTGCCCTGTTGACGGAACCGCCAGAACTGTGTGACGCATTCCAGCTTTCCTGGATTTCGAGTGGCAAACTGTTGATCTACAACTGCATTCATCTCGGGGATCTGAGCTGCAGATGGCGATAGTACCGACAGACCCCCGGCACCCGGACTACACCTCCTCCGACCTCCTATCGCCTCAAACCTGGCCGCGGCGCGGCGCCCGCAGCACCGCGGTCGGTCTCGACGTCGTCGGCACCAAGATCGCGGTTGACTTCCAGGCCATGACGGCGGTGAACGCCCTCGAGTGCCTGCTCGCCAATCTGGAGCTGCTGCGCGAGGTCACGCGCAGCGATGCCTCTTTTCACGCCGCGCTCGATCCCGACACGCAGATCTTCACCGATGTGCAGTGCGCGCGCGGCCTGCTCACGACCGGCAACCCCGAGCAGTTGAAGGGCCAGGGCCTCGAGACGCTGCCCTGGCTGCACTCCCGCTTGACGCCGCTGCGCGTCTCGGAGCTGCGCGACACGGTGCACCCGAGGAGCGATCAGGCCGAGGATGCGGCGATCTGGGCGCATCTCGGCATCGGCTCGGTGCTCATCATCGGCTATACCATCGAGGGCCGCCTTTGCGGGCTCCTCGGCATCGCGGGCGCACGGCCGCGCGAGAACTGGGAGGTGCAGCTGCACCTTCTCATGAAGCTGGTCGGCTCGAGTCTCGGCACCGGCTTGGGCCGCATCCAGCTCGAGACGCATCTGCGCGATCTCGAGGAGCGCAACGAGCTCGCGCTCTACAGCGCCAATGACGGGCTCTGGGACTTCGACACGCTCAATAACCGCGTCTATCTCTCGCCGCGCTGGAAGGCGATGCTCGGCTACGATGAGACCGATGTCGGCCAGGCGCCCGACTGGCGCACGCTCGTGCACTCCGACGACATGTCGCGTGTGCAGGCCGCCATCCGCGACCACGTCGCCGGCAAGACGCCGATCTTCGAGAGCATGCACCGCATGCGCCACGCGAACGGCGAATGGCGCTGGGTCATCAGCCGGGCCAAGGCCAAGGTCGACGACAAGGGGCGCTTGTTGCGCCTGGTCGGCGTCGAGCTCGACATCACCGAACGCAAGCTCTACGAGGAGGCGCTGTTTCGCGAGAAGGAGAGCGCGCAGATCACCCTGCAGAGCATCGGCGACGGGGTAATCACCACCGATGCCAAGGGCGTGATCGACTATTTGAATCCGGTG
>Ga0181531_10002212_pt1 | contig 12183 bp, 10 predicted proteins | sample PEATcosm2014_Bin_38_FD_119743 | JGI IMG/M metagenome (GOLD analysis project Ga0181531, IMG submission 119743) | Peatland microbial communities from MTU Mesocosm Facility, Houghton, MI, USA - PEATcosm2014_Bin11_10_metaG | ecosystem: Environmental > Terrestrial > Soil > Wetlands > Peat | place... | reverse complement strand
GATCTTTGAGAGCAAGAACGACGACGACAGGCCGATGAGCTTTGAGGTTGCCGATAGCGAGCCGACTCCATTTGACCGGTTTTCAAACTTGGAGGATCGGGAACAGATTGCGGCGGCGTTATTGCGGTTGGATACGCTGCATCGTGAAGTGCTGGTCCTTCGGTTCCACGAGGAATTGAGTTTGGAGGAGATCGCCAAGGTTACTGGCGCACCTCTATCTACGGTAAAATCAAGACTATACCGAGGAATGGCGGCGATGAAACCGTACCTGGATCAGAGTGGGGCGCGGCTGGCGGAGGCGGTTTGATGGCTGTCGAGGTCACCCGGAATTCGGGTGGCGGCGCGAATGACGAGACCAGGGCTCGAATGGACGCCGAAAAGGATCTTGTTTCCGCCGTCGCAGGTTTTCAGGCTGGGCGGGAGTCCGCCGTGGCCGATCGTACTTCACGCGTTGTGAAAGCCTCACTCGGCGTGATGAAGGAGCAGAAGGCGGGACGCAAGCGAAGTCGCGCCCTGGCCCTGGCAGCAGTGCTCGTAGTCCTTCTTATGCTGGGTCCGCTGGTCTGGTGGGCCGGCGAAACCCTGATCGAGGAAGAAAGGCTGACCGGCTTGACGGGCCAGCTGAGCATATGGATCTTCTTTCTGAGTGGCGCCTTACTAGGTGCGGCGCTAGTGGCGGGCTGGGTGCGGCACAACCGGTCCTGACTCGATAGAAATCTCAATCCGCGACCCAATCTAAAAATTCTTATCAGCAGCGTGCAAACGAAAGCACGAGTGCGCGCAACTTCCGGATTCTCTTTCCCGTCCATCTCAATAGAGGTTAAGCTTAATTTAAGCTTCGCTTAAGTTCTTGAGTGGCCCTCGAAGAGCGGGAATAGCTATGCGCGATCCACAATCGATCTCCGTCAACGAAGACACACGCCTGATTCCGGTGTGGTCCATAGTAGTCGCCACGGCGGCCTTTGTGCTGGTGGAATACTACTTCTGGTTTATCCTTCCCCAGCAGCAACATCATCCGCCACCGCTCGGTTTTCATATTTATTTCAGCCTTTCCGGTGGGGTGCTGATCGCGCTCTACTTCCTGATGCTGGGGTACGTCAGCAAGGATGCGCCCCGGCGGGCGATGAGCGCGCGGTTCTGGATGGTTATCTGCTTCGTGATGCCGGGTGGAATTGGCGCGGTTCTTTACTTCCTGCTGCGCCAGCCGGAAGTTTCGCGCTGCCCGGCCTGCTCCACCCATGTGCAGAGCGATTTCCATTTTTGCCCGCAGTGCGATTACCAGCTCACTGCCAGCTGCGGCAACTGTTTCCGCACAGTGCGGGCGTCGGACCAGTTCTGCACGCGCTGCGGCCATGAGTTGGCTCGCGACCACATGCCCGCGCGCCTGAGGGTACTCGGCGAGTAACGCAGGCAGTCGCAGGCAGACTTTCAAATTCATTCGTTGCAATCCTTCCGGGCCCTTCAAGTTTCCCGGGAATTGACTGAGCCGCTTGTGCTTCCTACAATCGAGCTTCCGGGTTAGCTTTCGAAAGATTCAGCGGCCTAAATGACCATTTCCGCGCTCATCATCGACGACGAACAACTGGCCCGCGAAGAGCTCAAGTACCTGCTCGACCAGGTGGGCGGCGTCGATGTGGTGGCTCAAGGGACGAACGGCATTGAGGCCGTGGACCTTGTCGAGGAACATCATCCGGACCTGGTTTTCCTGGATGTACAAATGCCGGGACTTGACGGCTTTGCGGTCATCCAGAGGCTGATGGACCGCAGCCGGCAAAAGGCCGGCTTGGGAAATGGCGGAGATGCCGAGCCGTTGCCGCAGATTGTTTTTGCAACGGCCTACGATCAATACGCGGTGCGCGCATTCGACGTGAATGCGGTCGACTACCTGTTGAAGCCCTTTGACCGGACCCGTGTTCTGCAGGCAGTGGACCGGGTGCGGAGCCGCATGGCTGGAGGAGCGACGGGGGCGGCGCCCAACTCGCCCGACTCGCAAATCGATGCGCTGATCAAGCTGCTGAATCGTCCCAACGCCGTTTCCCGCGCGGCTCAGCCGGCCAAGCTGATTGTGCAGGCGCAGAGCAGGCTGTTGCTGGTGGATCAGGCCGAGATCTGCTACGCGGCCATCGACGAAGGTGTGATTCGCGTGGTCACGCAGAACTTTGAGGGGCACTCCAAGTGCCGCACACTTGAAGAGCTTCTGGAATTACTCGATCCGGCACTCTTCTGGAGGGCTCATCGTGGTTTTGTCGTGAACATCAACCACATCCGTGAGGTCGTGCCATGGTTCAAGTCCACTTACCAGTTGCGCATGAATGACAAAAAACAGACCGAGATTCCTGTGAGCCGGGCGCAGACGAAGCGGCTCAGGGAACTGTTCAGCCTCTAGCGTCGACCTCGACCCGTCAACTCATACCAGTTCAGTCGTAGCGCTCGAAAATGATCTGCTTGCGGTGCCAGCCGTAGCCGGCCAGCTTGTCGCGGACGCCGGTGACCATGTTGTTGAGGCCGCAGATATAGGCGTAGATATCGAAGTTCAGCTCTTTGGCGGGAATGGCCGGGTCAGGCGGCGGCTGTACCAGCGGCAGTCCAAGGCGGGCGGCGCGCTCCTCGACAATCTTGGCCACATAGTCCTGCACATACCCGCGGTGGCCGGTCCAGCTTTCGGGGGCGCGACTGAGCGTGGCGATGTAGTGAAAGTTGGGAATGCGACTTGCTAGAGCCTCGAACTCATCACGATAGTAGAGCTCGCTTTCGTAGCGTGTGCCGTAAACGAGCCAGATATCCTTGCCCTCACTCCGATCAGGACCGCCTTTGGGGAATAGCCACTGCACATAGCCGCGCATAGGGGCGATGCCGGTGCCGGTGGCAACAAAGATGGAGTCCGTGAGCGGCTCGTGGAGGGTGAAATAGCCGTGGGGGCCATGTATGTGGATGGCGCCACCGATGGGCAGGTCGGGCAGGTCAGCCAGATGGTTGGAGAAAAAGCCGCCCTCGACGCGGTTGACGCACAAATCGAAGCGGTTTTCCCTTGCTGCGGACGCTATTGAGTAGGCGCGGGTTTGCTGCTTTCCAGTGGAGTCCTCGGCGACGGCGGAGACAAACTGGCCCGCGGTAAATGGAAAGCTCTCCAACTCATCAATGGCGAACTCGAAGTGGTAGCACTGAGCGGACTCGGAGATGCAATGTTTCTGGTCAAGACGTGCGGTATAAAGTTCACGCGCCAAGGCAATTCTCGCTTGAAATAAAGATGAGGCCCAAGAATGGGACTGTTGGGAGTATCGCTAGGTGAGGGGCAAAGTGGCAAGTGATGCAGCTCACACTCGGAGCTTGCTCCAATTCGCTGGAGTTCCCGATTTGTGCCTGGAATTGGTGCTTTTAGGTGGTTTTGCGCTTTTAGATGGGCGGTAACTTCTTTGTTTTGTTGGGGGTCAAACTGTAAAACCGGCTAACTTCTTTGTTTTCAACGAAACAAGAGAGGGGGGTGGGGGGTGCGAAGTTGGGTACGGACCGGGGAGATGTCTGACATATTGAACCGGGACGGCTCCTGAGGGTGGACAGGATGGGTGGAATTGGTTCAATAGTCTCGACGGCCTCAAGAATTGACATGTAGTAATTATGCGCGTTCAGGAGTTAAATGCCTGCAAACCGAGGGGATCTGGCTCAATATAATTGACGGGAACCCACGGGCTAAACTGTCAGGGTAGATTTCGTTTTTTGAGGGATATATGGCTGCGCTGATTGATGCGATCGATGTGAAACGCAAGATGTACTTTGAGCACGAGAACGTGCCCTACTACTGCATTGATGTCGAGGTTTCCACGCCCACGGCTCGAGGCGGCCAGACGCTGGTGCGGCTGAAGATGCGCAACCTGCTCACGCGGGCGGTCTTCGACAAGACCTTCAAGGCGGGGGAGAAGTTCAAGGAACCCGATCTGGAGACGGTGGAGGCTTCCTACCTCTATAGCGACAGCGACGGGTCGTACTTCCTGGACCAGGAGACATTCGATACGCTGACGTTGCGGGAAGAGATGATCGGCGATGCGCTGGAGTTTCTGGTGGAGGGCGCGATTATCAAGCTGAACAAGTTCAATGGGAACCCGATTGGATTGGATCTGCCGGAGAAGGTTGAGCTCGAAGTGACCTATACGGAGCCGGGTGCTCAGGGAGACACCAGCGGAAAGGTGACCAAACTGGGGCGGCTGGAAACCGGTCTCGAGATCAAGGTCCCGCTTTACATTCAAGAGGGCGAAAAGGTGAGGGTCTATACGGAGACAAAGGAGTTTGCGGGGCGGGCGTAAGGTCGACTGGACCGGTCCAAATCTCGGACACGAGACCTGAGGCAGCAAACCCGACGCTATTCCCATCCCACAATTGGAAAACAACTCAGAGCAAAGAAATCAGAGCATTTCCGGTGCACATCGATCTACTGAGGTTTGGTGATGGAGGCATCGTGCTGATAGACCTCCAGCAACTCCCTGAGATTGTTCGCCGCATGTTCATCGCCACGCTGCGAGGCCAGATTGATGGCCTGACGCTGCCTTTGGACCGCTTCGGGGGCTCGACCAGTTTTGTAGTAGGACTTGGCCAATTCAACCAGAGACTGCATGTTTTTGCCCTGGCTCAGCTCGACCGCCTTCTCCAACGGAGCCACGGCTGCGGCATAGTCGCCACGCGACTCGAGCACAAACCCCAGGTTGAAGCGATACTCGGGTGAATCCGGCATAAGCTCTATCGCCTTGTGAAACTGCTGGATTGCTTCTTCGGCGTCGCCGTTCAGGTCCAGAGAGATTGCCAGGTGATCTGCAAAGGCTGGGTTCTTGGGGTCAAGTATGGAGGCGGTGCGATACTCCTCTAGCGCTTCGCGCTCCTGATCGTTTCCGGTCAGAGACGTGGCCAGAACGAAGTGGCCGAGAGAGTCGTCCGGATCGAGTTTCACGACTTTTCTCAAGGTCTGAATCGCATCCTGGATCTGGTTCGCGTCAAGCTCCTTGATGGCCTGATCGAAGAGCCGGTAGGACTCCGTCGCCTGCGGGTCAATCTTTTCGAGACCATCGGCCGCGATGTTGACAAACTCCGGAATATTGACCGCACGGTTGCCGGCCGTGGTGTTTTCCACCATGATTGCGGGGGTGTCATTGCCGTCGGCGTCGATGTGGGTAAGCATCAGTTGGGTGTAGGGGGACCGGCCCTTGGAGGAAAACGCCAGCCAGCGGCCATTGGGAGAGAAAGTGTGCCATGAATTCATCAGCGATGTATTGCATTTAAGGAGCCGCGGCTTGCCACCCTCGAAGGGAACGATCCACAGCATGCTGTCCGGACGCATTAACAATCCGTTTTTGTTCCGCACCCATACAATCCAGCGGCCGTCTGGCGAGACTTTGGGAAAGTCGTTGCTCATACCGTTGCTGGAAGCGCCGGTGACTGGAATGGCCTCGCCTCCGCGTCCATCGTTGAAAGGAATCTTGTAGAGATCGTATTGAATCTGGGTTTCGTTCGGATCGTTGGCGTAGGTGGCCTTGGATGCTCCCGGCGGATAAGGATCACGGGCCACGGCTCGGCTGAAGATGAGGTACTTTCCATCAGGGGACCAGAAGGCGCTGGTTTGGACATAGTGCGGATCGTCGGCGCCCGGAAGCGGCTGGAAGGTCTTCAATTTGCTGTCATACCAGGACAGAACGCCACGCGTGGGGTAAAAGACCTGCCTGAAGGCGAGGTCGCGGAAATTAATGCTATAGAGCCGGTCCAGGATTCCGTTGGTAAAGCCGGGCTCTTCGTCTTTGTGGATGTTGGTGTTGTCAGGGGGGCCGATGGAGGTGACTACATAGCGGCCATCGGGCGACACCTGCGACATAAAGCCAAACCGCTTAACCGCCGGATCACCAATCTTAACCTCTGAGTTCACCTGGAACGAACTCCAGCGAATGACGTTCCGATTCGCGATGGTCATGGACTTGGCCACTGGAACGAGCGCGTACAAACCCTTGTCGTTGCGGGGCCCATCGAGATCGAGGCCGAAGGCCTTTCCATTCGCTGAAAACGAGTGGCAATTTGCGCAGGTGGGCATATTGCCCATGACCACATGGCTCGCCGGCTCGGCCAAGTTGCGAATCTGCCATTTGATCAGGGGCATCGCGGATTGCGGCAGCGGAGAAATGGGGCCATTTTCTCCGGCGACCGGCTGCAACAGCGGCACGTCGCGATAGAAGATGGGAGCGCCGACGGGGTCAACCGAGGTGGAAATGTGAACAGTGGAGATCGACACCGGCTGCTTGCCGCCGGCAAATCCGGAGATCGCGATAGTCGCCGGAGCCTTAACACTCAGCCGCTTTATCCTGGCCCAGGTTTCGGCGTTCGGCTGCCAGGTGTGCGTCGCCGCCTGCTCAGGGGTCAATTCCTGAACCGGACCGGCCATGGGGTCGATCTCACCTCTTCGCAGATTTTCGCCGGACGTTTCGACGCGGATCTTCTCGCTTTGGCCCGCAAAAGAAACCTCGACCACCCAACGATTGGCCTCTTGGCTGGAGTCACGCCAAAGAAAGACAGGCGCAGTAATCTCGGGCGGGAAAACCGAATCTTCGAGCGGGTAATCGATGATTATCTTTGCGGTCTGCCCAGCAGCGGGACTCGCGGCCTGTCCAGCGGTCGTTCCATCTTCCATGCCAAAAACCGAAGACAATTCGGCCCCGACACCCAGGAAAACAGATCCCAAACCCAAAGCCGCTGCGATGAGATATGGAGCCGAACGTAACATCGCACCCCTCCAATGCGGCTCCTCAAGAAATATGGCCGCAAAGCCAATAAAGCATATCCAAGCAAACTTCGTCCGTGCTCTCGCTCACCTCGAAAAGGATACGACAGCACCGGCGCATCTGGCAGAGGCTGTGACTGAGGCTTACGACAGAAGATAAGAGCGGAGTTTGGAGTTTTCCCTATATCAAGGCTTGAACCCCGGAGCGAATGCAGGTTAGACGATCATCCGCAAAGACCATGCGAGACGGCTCTTACTTTCAAGACACGGACCACACATAGGGTAAGCGCCTGCCGGCGGAGGCCACGGAAAGAATAGAGCCCCGTGGCCGGGCGCTTCCTAAGCGCAGTTTGTTTGGTTTCGCTCAAATGCCGTCAAGAAACTCATGGAAAGCAAGAAGACTCGAATCAATAAACGCAACAATGAAAGGCAACTCGCTGTCTCTGACAATAAGCGACAGAATATCGATCGCGAAGTTTGTTCAGTGAGTAGGTGTCCCATTCAACTGCGTGCACTTCAAAAAAGGAAACTCTCCTTCATGACCGGACATTTCACATCTGCGGCCAATCGAGCAAAATCTGTAGCTCGCACCGCAACATATCTTGGACTGGCCGTTGCACCGAAGCGCGCATTCAGAAGGGTGCTTCCCTGAGTGCCCAGGACCGCAAAGTCCGGCGTTGGCCATCGCTCCTTTTCGTCTCAAGCCGGTCGTCGATGTAATTCTCGGCTGCACTATTGCAATCCTCCTTGCCAGCTTCATGGTCTTCTTCGTTGAGATGGAGCGCAACACCATTGCTACCGCGCGTGGCACCCGTAGCGGCGTCACCCTGCCCCGCCGGCTTACCCGCTGGATTTGCCCGCTCAGCGGTGCAATTTTCCGTATCCATCCGGGCTGTCAGATGGTATGTTTTCTGTACTATGAGAGCCGCAATCGAACACGTGCGCGACCTGCGGCTCGACCTTTACCTCGACCGCGAAAGCGCTCTGAACGGACGCCCGCATGAGCTCTAAGCAGATTTCCATTTCCCTGCCGAGCATTCGCCTTTCCCTCCGCCAGCAGGTTACCGGTCTCGCCATTCTTGCCGCCGTCTTTGCCACCGGTACGGTGGCCGTTCTGGTTGTGCTCAATGAGAGAAGCACAAGCCAATCCGTCGACCGGGACGTGAACGCGGTGATCGATGTTCGCGTAGTGCACAATGCGGAGCGGGCATGGGGAACCTGTGCTCTCGCGCAGAAATTTATCCAGCGCGCCGTCAACTCAAGCCTCCTTGTGGGCGAAGATTCACTCAAGCACGCGGGTGGCGTCAAAGAAGTCGGACAAACCATGACCTGGAACGCGCTGAACCAGTATTCGCAGATCGGCAGCCAGGTCACGGCGCCTGTCTGGTCTCTCGGCGGGACGGTTCTCAAAGGCGATCGCAGCTTCGAACACCACATTCCCGTAATAGACGATGTGACCAAGGAAACCGGCGACACAGCGACGCTGTTTCAGCGCGTGAATGCGGACGGCGATATGCTGCGCGTGGCCACAAGCGTGGTGGCCGCCGACGGCGAGCGCGCGATCGGAACCTTTATTCCCGCAACCATGCCGGATGGGACGGCGAATGCCGTGATCAAGACTGTCCTCAGCGGCCAGACCTTCCGCGGCCGCGCGTATGTAGTGAATGCCTGGTACATCACCGCCTACCAGCCGTTAATGAACGCCAGGGGCGAAATCATCGGCATGTTTTATGTGGGCGTCAAGCAGGAGTCGGCCCTTTCCCTGCGCGATGACCTCACGGCCTCGGCCAAGATTGGCGAGCACGGTTCGGTATCTGTTTACTACGGCAACCAGAGCCAGACCTTCGACAACAAGGCTCTGCTGGAGCCGTTGAGCCTGGCCGCGGATCTGCGCTCGCAGTGGCTGCCGCAAGTACTGGAGAAAGCGCCGAAGTTGGAAGGGGGCAAGACCGGCGGAGTCATTGTGACCGATCCGCGCACCGGCGCGCAGGTCATGGTGCACTACGTGTATTTCCAACCCTGGGACTGGATTATCGCCGTGGCGGCGGATTCACGCGACTTCAGCAGCACCACTGACAAGGTGCGCTCGCAGTTCCAGGAGCTGCTCCTCCAGAGCATCGTTGGCGGCCTGGTCGCGCTGCTGCTGGGCGCCATCTTCGCCTTCTTCATATCCAGGCGCATCACCGGTCCCATGGCGGATCTCAGCATCCATCTCACCTCGAACGCCACCCAGATTGCCTCCAGCGCTGTCCAACAGCAGGCCAACGTCGCCACCTTCATGGCCTCCACTAACCAGATCGCCGCGGCCGTGAAAGAAATCTCCGCCACATCGCAGGAACTGCTGCGCGCCATGGTCGAAATTGCCGACGCCGCTGAGAAAACCACCGTCCTCGCCAAGGAGGGCCGCCAGGGACTTAAAGGCATGGAGACTTCTATGCAGACGCTCTCCTCGGCCAGCGGTTCTATCTCTTCCAAGCTTGCGACCATCCGCAGCAAGGCGGCACGAATCAACTCCGTCGTTACCGCCATCACCAAGGTTGCCGACCAGACCAATCTGCTCTCGCTCAACGCAGCCATCGAGGCGGAAAAAGCAGGCGAAGCGGGCGCGGGCTTTGCCGTGGTAGCCCGCGAAATCCGCCGCCTTGCCGACCAGTCGGCCATCGCTACTCTGGACATCGAGCAAATGGTTGAAGAGATGCAGGAGGCCGTCACCAGCGGCGTCGAGCAGATGCGCGATCTCTCCGGCGCAGTACAGGGCGGCATCAGTTCCGCCGAGGTGATTCGCGGACAGTTCGGCGAAATCATCGAACGCGTCGAGTCCATCGCCCCGCGCTACGAGACCGTGCAGCAGGGGATGCAGAACCAGTCTGAGGGCGCGCAGCAAATCTCGGACGCCATGTGGCAGCTCACGGAAACAGCGCGCCAGACCTCCGATTCGGTCAACGACCTCAACGACGTCAGCCGCCAGCTCCATGAAGCAGTCCGCGTTCTGAAGGAGCGCATTTTCAGGGTAACCACGCAAGCCTAGAGATCGAAGCTTAGTCAACCGCCGAACCGCGCCGGGGGGAGGAGCCGCATGACAGCCGAGGCAAAAAGCCGCATCGCACTCCGCCTTCGTCTTCACTCCGGTCCCTGCTCCATCCCGCTGCATCGCGTGCACCACCTCGCCGGATACGCCACTCTCACAGGCCAGCCGGACGATTACTTTCTCGGCTGGCTAACCTTTCACGGCATGCAGGTCCCCGTCTTCGATCTCAACCGCGTCGTATGCGACCAGCCCACCCCGGAGCACTTTGGCAGCCGCATCATGGTGCTCGATGCTCCTGCCGAGGCGCCCACACGATACATTGGCCTGCTCGCCGCCGGCCTTACTGACACCGTGAAAGTTGCAGCCGCGGCGCACGATCCCGACGCGCCGCCGCTCGACCTTGATAGCTATCTGCCGATGCTCTATGCCCTGATTCCCACGCCGATCTCCGCACCACCGGTGGCTGGCGTATGAGGGACGCCGGCAGCTATTCCCGCGCGATCACAACGATCGTGGACCAACTGGTTCGCGCCTCGGGTGTCGATCCGCGCTCACTGGACCCAAATCGGTTGGACTGGGTGATCGAGGCACGCTGCCGCTATCTCAAGCTGGACGGTGCGGCCGTCTACGCCGAGCACCTGAAGTCCTCGCCTGAAGAACTCGACGCCCTCATTGACGCTACCGTTGTGCAGGAGACTCGCTTCTTCCGCGATTCCACCGTCTTCCATCACCTCGAACTCTGGCTGCCGCGAATGGCCGCCGACTTCATCGGCCCCCTGCGCATTCTTTCCGCCCCATGCAGCACCGGGCAGGAGGCCTACTCGCTCGCCGCCACGCTCCAGCGGGCGGGCATCCCGCTCACTCGCTTCACCATCGACGCCTTCGATATTTCCATCGGCGCCCTCCACACCGCGCGCCGTGGCGTCTACCCGGAAGAGGCAATGCGCAATCTCTCCGCGGAGCGGCAAGAGGCGTGTGGCATATTGCGCGATAAGCAATGGAAGATGCACGAAGCGCTCTGCCGGCGCATCCAATTCGAGCCCCGCAACCTGGCCGAACCCGGCGCCCTTGACCCTCAGCCGGATCGCGCAGACAGGGGCAAGGCAGGCCGGACGGTAACTAGCCGGGCCGAAATGGGCCCATCCGGAACAGGCGGGCCGTATCACCTCATCCTGTGCCGCAATCTCTTCATCTATCTGCGTCCGCAGGCGCGTGCTGTTCTCGCGCAGTCGCTTGCCGGGGCGCTGGTCCCAGGGGGCCGTCTCGTCATCGGCACGGCGGACCGCGTGGAAGAACTGAACGCCGTTTTTCTTTCCCTCAAGCCCGCTGCTTCCTTCGCCTACACGCACCGCGTTCCGGTGGCCCTGGCTTCTACCGAAACCGATGCTCCTCTAACGTTGGAACACAACACCCGGCAACAAGAACTCATTGCGCGCCATCCAACACCCAATCTCGAACCAAATCTCGCCCAGGCTGCCATAGCCCCGGCGCCGGCAACTCATTCCACCGCCGCCAAACACCCGGTCCCATCTGCAGAAAGCTGCTACCAGAGCGCCCTACAGCATCACCTGCACGGTGACCCACGCAAGGCCGAACGCCGCTGCCGTCAGGCGCTATACATCGACCCGGAATATCTTCCCGCGCTTGAACTCCTGGCCACACTGTGGATTAAAGTTCCGAATCCGCGTCTCCGCCGCGCGCTCGCAGACCGCATTCTCCGCAATCGCCTCGCTGCGGAAATCCCCGCTTCATCCAGCAGTTCACCCACCAAAACGTCAGAAGAACTCACGGCACCGTGGAAGGAGACTGCGTGAGCCAACCCGTCGACTTCCTTCCCCGAAAATCCAACCTCTTCGATCGCCCTCTTCCGCCCGGCTACCGTGACGAACTGCGCGCGCTCATCGCCGACCGGCCCACCGACCCGCCGCGCCACACTGGTTCCACGTTGCTGTTTCAACTCGGCGAATTGCGCCTCGCGCTCCCCACGCGCATCGCTTCCGCCGTCGCGCCCATCCTGCACATCGCCCGCATCCCGCATCGAAGCGGAACGGTCCTTCTCGGTCTGGCCGCCTTTCGCGGAGACATCCTTCCCTGCTGCTCTCTTCGAAAACTGCTCGACATTCCCCAAGAACCGGAGGAGAAGCAGACCGGCGCGGCGCGCATGCTTATTCTCGAAGAGTCGCCCGGCGTCCGCTGGGCCTGCCCCATCGACGGCGTTCTCGGCATTCGGATCCTCGGCGACCAGCAGCCGGCCCACTCCGCAGCCCCGACCGCCCCGATTGCCGCCCACTGGTTCAAAGGCAGCTTCTACGACAACGCAACGCCCGGCAAAGTCGCTTTGGACCAGTCCGGCTTAGATGAGTCCAGTTCATATAAGACCGGCTCAGACAACTCCAGCCAACGCAAT
>Ga0181531_10002211_pt1 | contig 12184 bp, 10 predicted proteins | sample PEATcosm2014_Bin_38_FD_119743 | JGI IMG/M metagenome (GOLD analysis project Ga0181531, IMG submission 119743) | Peatland microbial communities from MTU Mesocosm Facility, Houghton, MI, USA - PEATcosm2014_Bin11_10_metaG | ecosystem: Environmental > Terrestrial > Soil > Wetlands > Peat | place... | reverse complement strand
GGGTTGTTTTTGTAGGCTACATGCGCTAGCTCGCGGTAGCCGCATTTTGCATAGAAAGGGCCGGCACCGATTGGGGAGTCGAAGGCGTCCAGGCGGATGGCGTCGGCGGGTTTTCCCAGGTCCCAGGAGCGGGACGCGGGGTACACGGCTGTGGCCTCGGCCTCTTCGAGCAGGAGACGGCCCACTCCCTGGCGCTGCAGGGTTGGATGAACGGCCATGCCGGTGAGATAGAGAGGGTGCGTTGCGGGGGTGAAGTAAGCGGTGTCAATGGCCCAGGGTTTTTTTGTGTGGAGTCGCAGGGAGCCGACGATGCGGCCATCTCGACGCGCAACGATGGTGCGGGAGAACTTGGGCAGGCGCATGTTGGCGAGGATGCCGCGCTCAGTTGCCGACGAGGACCATGATCCCTGGCCGAAGCGGAGGGTGAAGTTTTCGGCGACGGCGCGATGAAGTGCGGCGATTTCTGGGGCGTCGGAGGGGGTGGCGGCGGCGAAAGACAGATTCATTTTGATGGGCCGGACGGCGGTTGGCGAGAATCATAGCAGCAGGCCGGCGCATTTTAGTGGCGAATATTGAAGCTGTAGACGACGCTGTAGGAGAAGAGCGGGTAGACCTTTACCGCTGACAGGTCATGTCTCCACTTGGCGAGCTGGGTCTGCAGGGCGCTGTTGAACTCAATTGCGACCGGAGTGGTAGGGTTGCCCAGGTTGCTGCATTGGGTTTGGTAATAATCCAGGCAGACCCATCCCGACATGTTCACGATTACCGAGGGTGCTCCGGTAAACGCGACACCGAACTCCGATGGGAACGACCAGTGGCGGTTGGACCTGGGGATGAATTTGCCGAATCCGCCGGTGATGGTGAAGGCGGGATCGTGAGTATGAAATCCCAGCACTCCGGTTCCGGAGAGAGGGGTTGCCCCGGTGGCGGCATTTGGACTGGCGGAAAAGAAGGTCTGGTTGTTGAGGCTGAAACTCGTTCCCGAAACGATGTTTGAGGTAGCGGAAATCTGGTTGCCGTTCAGAAACAGCAGGCCAGGGCTTATCCGCCAGATGCTTCCAAATGGATAATAGTCGAGCGAAGCCTGCGCCGACGCCAAATGGAAATCGGCATTTACGTTGAATCCTTCGATCTCGAATCGGCCGCTGTTGTAACCGAAGAAGTTTCCCATGAAGCGGGCGTCGTAATAGTGGTCGAGGAGGATTGCGGTTTTGATGCCGATGCCAAGTGGATTGACGTCCGCGCCGATGGCGAGGCGGGAAAAGGGCGTCTGATAAACGGTGGCGGCGGGAGTGACGTGGTATTTATCCCGGCCGTCAGCGGCTGGTGGCTCTGGGGGATCGGGGAAAAGCGCGGCAGGGGCCGCGAAGTTCTCATTGGATCCAGACCAAACTGACTTGGACAAGGTGGGGTTGTCCAAGATGGGGGTCGAGTCAGTGTGCACGGTGGAGATGCTGGAATTACCCGTGCCGGAATTGCGTACTGCGGGATCGCCTGAAGACTGATCGGCTGGAGACTGCGCTGAAGCGATTGGGTATGCGAGCAGGGCAATTGCAGCCATGAAAACGAAGGGAACCGAATTGAGATAATCCCTGGTGCGGATTCTCCAGATCGCCATGAAACCTCCCGGCTGTTGGACTTTACCAATCGACACGAAATGCGTAATGCATTTCTGGAGCATGAGATAGCGTACGAGATATTGACGCCAGTGCCGCACATTTGAAGGTTAGTCGGGAATACCCAGGAGTCGGATGTCCCAAAGGGAACAGGCAGAGAGGCTCGCTGATGGCCTTTTTGCCGACGCCCACTCATCGGTCACCGTGGGTTGCCGCGGCGACCGATGAATGGGGAACAGCATTTCTGCACGCGACCAAATCGGGTTCTGGTGGCGACGGCTCATGCGGTGATTTCGTCCAGCCGGACGGGGCGGTGTTCGCGGCTCGATTTGCCCGCGGCGAGGGCCATTGCGACGGGGACGCGGCTATCTTCTCCTGTAACGGCCACGGGCTTGTCTTGCAGCACCGACTGGGTGAAGGCCTGTACCTCGGCGGCAAAGCTGTCAGGGTAGCGCTGCATGAAGAAGTTGTACGGCGGATCGGAGTAGACGGTCTTCTCGCCGCTGACGACGACCTGATTCGGATAGCGGTTCTCGGTGGCAATCTTGCCCTTGCTGCCGAGGATTTCCACGCGCTGGTCGTAGCCGAAGGTCGACTTGCGGCTGTTGTCGATGGTGCCGATGGCGCCGGAGCGGAAGCGCAGCATGACGAGGGCGGTGTCGAAATCATCCTCGTTCGCAACCAGGGGATCGACCAGAACGGCGCCCGAGGCGTAGACCTCTTCGACCTCTTCGCCCATGAGAAAGCGCGCCATGTCGAAGTCGTGGACCATCATGTCGAGGAAGATGCCGCCGGATGGCCGGAGATAGGTGAGCGGGGGCGGGAAGGGATCGCGACTGACGATGTGGAAGATGTAGGGCGTGCCGATTTCGCCCGAGGCCACTGCCTGGCGCACGCGCAGGAAGTTGGAGTCGAAGCGGCGATTGAAGCCGACCTGCAGCTTGACGCCGGCTGCAGCCACCGCGGCGAGTGCGCGGTCGATTTCGAAGAGAGAGAGCGAGATGGGTTTTTCGCAGAAGATATGCTTGCCCGCGGCGGCGGCGGCAACGATAAGGTCGGCGTGCGTGTCGGTGGGGGAGCAGATGGCGATTGCGTCGATCTCCGGGTCGGCGATGATTTCCGCACCGGAGGCGAGGACTCTTGGCACCCCGAAGCGAGCGGCTATAGATTGCGCAATCTGTGGGTTTATGTCGGCTACGGCGGCGAGGCTGGCTTCCGGGACGTGATAGGCGAGGGTTGCGGCGTGGACCGGGCCAATGCGGCCTGCACCGATGAGTCCAAAACGAAGGGTCGAAGGCATGGGATTCCTGTGGTCTCTGGATGAGGCGATCGTGACCATGATACGCGGCTAGGCTTCAGGGGTGGTTGGGGGCGTCGGATGGACGCGGCTAAAGTGCGATACAATGAATACACGTATTCACATGGGAGGTGGTTGTGGCTACATCAATCAGGCTGGCGCCGGAAATCTCAAACCGGCTGGATCGGTTGGCTGCCAAAACGGGGCGTACCAAGGCCTTCTATCTGCGGGAGATGATTGAAGGCGGCATTGGCGAGTTGGAGGACTACTACCTGGCCGCCGAAACGCTGGAGCGGGTGCGCAAAGGCAAGGAGCGGGTGTACTCTTCGGCTGAGGTGAGGAAAGACCTTGGCTTGGAAGATTGAGTACGCCGAGACTGCAAAGAAGCAGCTCCGCAAGCTGGACAAACTCGCCGCCCGACGCATTGTCGACTTCATGGATGAGCGCATTGCTCCCAGCGACGATGCGCGCGAATTGGGGAAAGCTCTCAAGGGTTCTCTTGGCGATCTTTGGCGGTACCGCGTGGGCGACTACCGCGTTCTTTGCGACATTCAGGATGGAGTAATGACGGTTCTGGTTTTGCAGGTTGGCAATCGCGGGGAAGTCTATCGGTGAGGTTTTGGTTCTCTTCGATGCAGAAGGCTGTTGGGAAAACTTCAGGTCTCAAGGGCGAGACCTGGGCCACCCGCCTACGCATACCAAGATTGCTGGTAGACGATCCGTTCGCCAACGTATAAGAATCTGAACTTATATGACGACACGACATCCTCGATCCCTGCCAACATGGACAGATGTTAAGGCAAAACTCGCCACCGTTGACCGGACTGGATTAATGGGCCTGATTCAGGATCTTTATGCTGCCCACAAGGACAATCAGACTTTTCTTCACACACGTTTCGGCTTGGGCGGGGACGTTCTTAAGCCCTACAAGGAGAAACTCGATCGCTGGCTCTGGCCGGACGTGTTGCGTAACCAGGATATTTCTGTCGCAAAAGCCAAACAGGCCATTTCCAGTTACCGAAAGGCGATTGGCGAGCCTGTAGGACTCGCAGAGCTGATGGTGTCATTTTGCGAAAATGCGGCTGGTTTCTCGAACGATGTTGGCTACCAGGATGAAGGTTACTTCTATGCTTTGGTCAATATGTTCGAACAGGCGCTCAAGGCTACCTGTCAGCTACCTGGAGGAGACCGCGATGCCTTAATCGCCCGGCTGGACCGCGTGCGCACCATCAGCCACAATTTTGGATATTGTGTCGGCGATGACATGGACGACCTGCTTGCAAAATACGTTTGCGCCTAATTGATCCTCGCAGCCGGTTCACGCTCGCACGGACATGCCACGCAGCCTTGCCGAAAACTCATATTTTTTGAGAGTTCCAGGCCTCAGAAGCGAGACCTGGAGAAGCCAGCAACGACAACTGCAAATGCAAAAGCAACCGCAGGTCCTTCGACTGCGCAGGTCGCAAAGTGCGCGACCTGTTTCGCTCAGGATGACAGTCAGTTTTTGACTTCTCAGAGTTCAGGTCTCTTGAGTGTGATTTAGATTTCGAGGATCACTGGCATGATCATGGGGCGGCGGCCGGTGGTTTTTTGGATTAGGCGCTTTAGTTCGCTGCGGACTTTGTCTTTGACCATTCCGTAATCGGATTTCTGTTCGAGGCTCAGGCTGTCGAGGGTTTTGAGAACCAGCTCCTTGGCTTGCTCGGTGATATCCGTGCCGCCGAATCCGCGCATGATGACTTCAGGCTGCTGCTCGACTTTGCCGGTGCGCTTGTCGATGGCGACGACGGCGAGGACGATGCCGTCTTCGGAGAGAATGCGGCGGTCCTTGATGACCAGGTCTTCGACTACATCGATGCTGGAACCGGAGTCAATGAGGATGCGGCCGGCGGTGACCTTATCAGCCTTGCGGGCGTTGGTTTTGTCTAGCTCGAGGACGTCTCCGTCTTCAATGACGATGGCGTGCTCGACTGCGCCGGTTTCCATGGCGACGCGTGCGTGGCGCTGCAGGTTGCGGTAGTCGCCGTGGATGGGGACGAAGTATTTGGGGCGCACGAGATTGATGAGCAGGCGTTGCTCTTCCTGCGCGCCGTGGCCGCTGACGTGGATGAGGCCGCTGGAGCCGTCGTCGGCGATGACGATGGCGTCGCGGCGGCAGAGATGGTCGATGACGCGGAAGATGCTTTTCTCGTTGCCGGGGATGATGCGGGAGCTGAGGACGACGGTGTCGCCGGCGTCGATGTGGGCGTGGCGGTGATTGTCAACGGCGGCGCGGCTTAGGGCGGACATCGGTTCTCCCTGAGTGCCGCTGATGAGGATCATGAGCTGCTCGGGCGGGAAGTCGCGCATCTGGCCGGGATTGATGACGAGGCCCTGCGGGATGTCGATGTAGCCGAGGTCCTGGGCGATCTCAGTGGACTCCATCATGGAGCGGCCGACGACGGCTACTTTGCGGGAGTGCTTGCGGGCCAGCTCGAGTGCGATGCGGATGCGGTAGATGGAGGACGAGAAGCAGGTGAAGAAGAGCTTCTTCTTAGTTTGCGAAAAGACTTCGTCGAGACGTGGGATGACGGCGCGTTCGCTGGGCGTGTAGCCGGAGCGCTCGACATTGGTGGAGTCCTGGAGCAGGGCGAGGACGCCGCGCTTGCCGTACTCCGCGAATCCGTGGAGATCGAAGGCATGGCCGTCGATGGGCGAGAGATCGATTTTGAAATCGCCGGTGTGGATGACGATGCCGACGGGGGTTTCAATGGCCAGGGCTACGCAATCGACCAGCGAGTGGGTGACGCGGATGGGCTCGATGATGAAGGGGCCGAGGGTGAATTTGTGGCGAGGCTCGATTTCGATGAGGTTGGTTTCGTCGAGGAGGTGATGCTCTTCGAGCTTGCCCTCGACGTAGGCCAGGGTGAATTCGGTGGCGTAGACGGGGACTTTGAGCTCGTTGAGGATCCAGGGCAGGCCGCCGATGTGGTCTTCGTGGCCATGGGTGAGGATGATGCCGCGGACGTGGGCCTTGTTTTCAATGAGGTAGGTGATATCGGGAACCACGATATCGACGCCGAGCAACTCCGACTCGGGAAACATGAGGCCAGCGTCGATCACGATAATGTCGTCTTCCCAGCGCAGAGCGAGGCAGTTCATGCCGAATTCGCCGAGTCCGCCGAGGGGGATAATCTTCAGTTTTTTCGTTTGCATCTGTCTCTTTGATGGTAGCACCGAGGGGCAGGGGTTAGTGGATAGTGGTTAGTGGTTAGTGGCCAGGGACTGCGTGGGTGAAGAAGTGAACGAGTGAACGAGTGAAGAAGTGAAGAAGTGAACGAGTGAGGAAGTGAATAAGTGAATATGTGAACGAGTGCGGTTGTGAAGATTCATTCGCTTGGGAAGTGGACACCTAGAGATTTGCGGGCGGATTCTAGTAACTGGGCCATGCCTAGTGAGATTTGGTGGGTGATTATTGGGCTTTCTCGCTGGCCTTCACGGATTAATTGGCAGAAGTGGGCGGTTTCGTAGTTGAATCCGCCGGCGGTGTAGGGCTCGTGGAGTTGGACTTCGCGGCGATCGAGGTAATGGATGGTGGCGCGGGTGGGGTTCCACCAGTTGGCGTGGATGAGGACGTAGCCGCGCGGGGCTGAGAGAAGGGCGTCGCCGATGCTGAGTAAATCGAGGCCGGTGTGGAGCTGGGCGCAGCCACGTTCGTGTTCGGTTTGGAAGAGGGCGAAGGCGTCGACGCCTGCAGGCGAGAGGCGGCCGATGGTGTGAACGCGCTTGAGGGGGCCGAGCCAGTCGAGGGCGAGAAAGGCTTCATAGGGGCCGATGCCGAGAATGCCGCCGCCGCCTAGCTCGAGGAAGTGGAGTGGGTAGTCGGGGGCCAGGGTGGAGTCGCAATGGCCGGCGCGAACGAAGCCGACGGGGCCTATGGGGTCGGCTTCCAAGTGCTGGCGGAGACGCTGGTAGAGCGGGAAAAACGGAGGCTTCATGGCTTCCATGAAGAGTCGATCGTGTTGGCGGGCGGCGGCGAGGACTTCTTGAAGCTGGCGGACATTGAGAGTAGCGGGCTTCTCGCAGAGGACGTGCTTGCCGGCGGCGACGGCGCGGATGCAGAGCTCGGCGTGGGTATCGGGGTGGGTGGCTACGTAGATGGCGTCGATGTTGGCGGCTAGGAGCTGGTCTAGCGTTGCGCAGGGTTGGGGGATGTGGAATTTCTGGGCGAAGGATTGGGAGCGGTCGGGGTTGCGGCCCCAGACGGCCTGAAGCTTGGCGGAGTCGATGGCAGCGAGGCCCTGGGCGAAGCGGTTGGCGGCGCGGCCGGGGCCGATTAGGCCGAAGCGGATTGGCTGTTGGGCTTCCGGTGAGTCCGCGACGGGCATTGTTTTACTTTAGCGCGGGGCACCCGGCTCGTTGAGGTAGTCGTTCATTGCTTAGGCGAGGGCGACTTGAGCGACTGCGGCACGGGCGATGGTGAGGACGGTGATGTCGTCGGCCTGGGGTGCGCCGTTTCCAAATATTCGAGCGGCTTCGGCGATGGCGTTGGCCGGTTGGTTGCTAATGGCCTGGGTGCGGTCGAAGCCGAAGAGTTCACGGGTGGCGGCGCTGGTGGCTTCGACTACGCCGTCGGTGACGAGGGTGCAGAGTTCGTCTGGATCGAGATGAAGGGAGACTTCGATGTAGTGTATATCCGGGGCGAGGCCGAGGGGAAGGTTGGGATCGGTGGGGATTTCAACGCCATTGAGGTAGGGGTTGGGGTGGGCGGCGTTGGCGATGGTGAGGTTGCCATCCGGATCAATCATGAGGGCGAGACAGGTGGCGAAGCCGTCGATGCGGCCAACGAGGCGGCGATTGAGAGCGGTGAGGAGTTCGCCTGGGCTGCGGTAGGTTTCGGCGAAGGCGCGCAGGGTGCCGACGATGAGGGAGACGGTCATGGCGGCCTTGAGGCCTTTGCCGCTGACGTCGCCGAGGACGATGAAGGCGGAGCGATTTTCCGGGTTGCGCGGGTTGGGGATGGGGAGAATCTGGAAGAAGTCGCCACCGACTTCCTGGGCGGGAAGATAGGCGCTTTCAATAGTGAGGCCGGGAATGTGGGGGAGCTGATCGGGGATGAGGATTTGCTGGACGCTGCGGGCGGCGGCGATTTCCTGCTCGACTTCGCGGTTGCGGTCCTGAATGCGGCGCAGGCGGACGGTCATGGCGATGAGCATGACGACGGAGAACAGCAGGAATGCGAGAGGACGCATGTCGAGATCGAGGGTGCCCCACATGAAGTCCTGGGGAAAACTTGGCAGATCGAAGTGGTCAAGGACGCGATTGGTTTCGATGAAGGTGATAAAGATGAGCGCCGTGCCGATCCAGCGCATTTCAGTCAATTTGCTCTTGAAGCAGACGGGCACCACAATCAGGAGACTCAGGTCCGCCACGATGGTGGCAAATTCCATGGCATGGTGAACCAAGGCCCCTTCAGTGAAGTTCGCCAAAGGGTAAAAGATGGATGAGGGCAGCGGGAGCAGGAGCAGCAGCGCGACCATGTAGGTTAAACCGAGAACCTGCATGGCGCGAAAAAACCTGGGGACGGGCCGGTCGAGGAATGCGAATACAAATTGTATGAGAAGTAAAGCAGCGATCGCGTTGAGGAAGCGATCGAAAGCGTAGACGAACCATGTGGACAGAGAGAGGTCCACGACCCAGGAAAGCTCGAGGATGCGAAATATGAAGAGTGTGCACAGCCTGGCGCCTATCCAGAAGTACTCGTGCCGGCGGGTGTTGACGGCAAAAAGCAGAAAGAAGACAAAACCCGCGCAAAACATGGCCGCATAGCACAGGTAGTGCTGCCAACTGGCACGCACATAGGCGAGCGAGTCGAGGTCTTTCACGGTCTGGATTCGGTCGAGAGGAGCAATCGTTGGACTAAAGCCGTTAACCATGATGCTTGTTCGAACGCCGAGGGCGTGGATGGCGATGACCAGTCGACCCTGGCGGGAAAGCGCTGGAGGTATGGCGAGGATGGTGCGGGAGTATTCCGGCCCCTGCCGGGATGCCAGGTTCCCGGAGCCCCCAATCAGCTGCCCATTCACAAAGACATCGTAGATGGGGTAGACGCCCTGCACGAGGATGCCCAATTGAGGAGTTGCTTGCAGGCCGACGGGCAGCGCAACTTCAATGCGACGCCACTGGTTGGTAGGGCTCATGTCCCTGAAGTGGTATTCCTGCGGGGTGCAGGCGGGAGCGTTGATTTGCGCGCAGGAGGGTTCGTCGCCGATGTGGAGCTGCCACTGGTTCCAGGGCAGGCGAAGGACGCCGGGCTGTTCCGCGCTGCATGCAGGCACAAGGGCGAACAGGAACGTCGCGGCGGCGAGCAACCGACGGACGGTCCGATCTTTTCCAGAGCAGTTTTGCCCAGAGCGGTTGTGGAGCATTCCCGCTAGCGTAACAAGTCTTCAAGGGTTGTGGACAGGCTTGTTTTTTCGTCGCGGTATTTAACGATTACTGGGGCGTAGAGACTGAGGCCCCAGGCGTTGGTGTTGGCGTGGGCTTTGCCCTTGGCGATGGCGCGGGAGCCGGGGACTACTACGGCGTTTTCTGGGATGATGAGCGGTTGATCGTCTTCGGCGCGGATTACTGTGCCGTGGACTAGGTCGAAGACGGGCGTGCCGCGGGTGAGGATGGTTCCGGGGGCGAGGACTGCGCCTTTGCGGACGATGGTTCCTTCGTAGACGCCGGTGTTGCCGCCGACGAGGACGTCGTCTTCAATGATGACGGGGCTGGCGTTGATGGGCTCGAGGACGCCGCCGATTTGGGCTGCGGCGCTCAAGTGAACGCGCTTGCCGATCTGGGCACAGGAACCGACGAGGGCATGGGAATCGACCATGGTGCCTTCGTCGACCCATGCGCCGGCGTTGATGTACATGGGCGGCATGCAGACGACGCCGCGGGCGACGTATGCGCCGGCACGGACGGAGGAGCCACCGGGAACTATGCGGATGCCGTCGGTTGTGGTGAAGTGGCGGATGGGGTAGGTGTTCTTGTCTACGAAGGAGAGACCGCCTGCGGCTGTGTCCGCAAGGACGCCGAGGCGGAAACCGAGGAGGATGCCCTGCTTGACCCAGGCATTGACGCGCCAGCCTGTGGGGGCGTCAGGGTCGGGCGAGGCGGAACGGATTTCACCGGCTTCGAGGGCGGTGCGGAGGGCTTGGAAGGCGGTGATGGCGTCTGTGTTGCCGATGGCGGTGGGGCCAGCGGCGAAATGGCGCTCGATGGAGTGTTGGAGGTCGACCAGGGACATGTCAGATTACAGATTACAGGTTACAGATGACAGAGGACGGTGAAGAATTGAACAAGTGAATAAGTGAAGAGGTGAAGAGGTGAAGAAGTGAACAAGAACAGCGACTGGGAACCTGTGCATTGCCACGCCCACTCATCGCGATAAAACTGTGAGACTGCGATGAATGGGGCACAGTTTCTCTTTCGACATGTCCTTCTTGCCAGATAACCTTTCTTACCAGGGGCACTTACTGTCATCTGTCATCTGTAACCTGTCATCTGCTTAGTGGTGGAAGCCGGCGCCTTCCATTGTGGGCTTGAAGCCGGGCTGGGTTACGAACCAATCCAAGTGGCGCTGCATGTCGCGGACTAACATTCCGGCGAGGTCGTGGGTGAATCCGTTGCGGATGACGGCGCGCTGGATGGCGATGTCCTGGCGATTGGCGGGCATGCGGTAGGTGGGCACCTGCCAGCCGCGGTCGCGGAGACGGTCGGAAAGGTCGTAGAGCGACCAGTTTGCAGTGGGTTCCTTGAGGGTCCAGGCGATGACGGGAAGATCGTGGCCGGAGGATAGGATTTCAAAGGGGCCGAGTTCGCCAATTTGGCGGGCGAGGTCGACGGCGACTTCCTGGCAGGCTTCGTGGATGGCGCGGTATCCGGATTTGCCGAGGCGGATGAGGTTGTAATACTGGGCGACGATCTGGCTGGCGGGGCGAGAGAAGTTGATGGCCAGGGTGGGCATGGATCCGCCGAGGTAGTCGACTTTGAAGATGAGGTCGGGATGAAGGTCGGCGACCTCGCGCCAGACGATCCAGCCGACGCCGGGGTAGACGAGGCCGTATTTGTGGCCGGAGGTGTTGATGGATTTGACGCGCGGGAGTTGGAAGTCCCAAACCAGATCGGGCTGAAGGAAGGGCGCGACGAAGCCGCCGCTGGCGCCGTCGACGTGAATGGGGATGTCGAGGCCGGTGGTTTGCTGGAGTCGGTCGAGGGCTGCCGAGAGGGCGACCACGTCTTCATAATGACCGGTGAAGGTGCTGCCGAGGACGCAGACGACGCCGATGGTGTTTTCGTCGCAGGCGGCGGCTACGCGCTCGGGGTTGGTGATGAGATCGGCTCCTTCGAGGGGGACTTCGCGAGGCTCGACGTCCCAATAACGAGCGAACTTGTGCCAGCAGACCTGGGTATTGGTGCCCATGACGAGGTTGGGCGTGCCGGTGGGCTTGCCGAGTTTCCGCATCTTCTCGCGCCATGCCCATTTGAGGGCGAGTCCGCCTAACATGCAGGCTTCGCTGGAACCGATGGTAGATGTTCCGATGGTGTCATCGGGCGAGGGGGCATGCCACAACTCGGCGAGCATGTGAACGCAACGCATTTCAAGCTCGGCCGTTTGCGGGTACTCGTCCTTGTCGATCATGTTCTTGTCGAAGGTTTCGGCCATGAGCTTGTGGGCTTCAGGTTCCATCCACGTGCTGCAGAAGGTGGCGAGGTTGAAGCGGGAACTGCCGTCGAGGATCAACTCGTCGTGAATGAGGTGATAGGCGGTGGAGGGCGCCATGCCGTTTTCGGGAATTGAGTGTCGGGGTGTGGGGCCGAGCAGGGACTGGCGGGCATACATGGGGCGGACGTGATCGTGTCTGTGATGCTCGCGAACGGGATGTGGGATGGCGTCTTGGGTCAAAGTCGTGCGGCTCCTCTGGTTTCCTCATCCTAGTGGGAAGAAGTGAAGAAGTGAAGAAGTGAAGAAGTGAAAGAGTGAAGAAGTGAAAGAGTGAAAAAGTGAAGAAGAGTGAAGCGGCTGGAGGGGACCAGGGACTGACGGACCTGGGAATAGAGACCTACGCTGAATGCGCCACCCTACTCATTGGTCGCCGCGGCGACCAATGAGTAGGGCACAGATTGTGAATAGGACAGTGAATGGGAATTAAGGAAATCAGGCGGCGTGGTGGGTGGAGGACTTTGCTTTGGATGGATGGTTTAGGGGGACCGGTTGGAGGCGGAAGGAGTTTTCACCCGACGG
>Ga0181531_10002210_pt1 | contig 12185 bp, 15 predicted proteins | sample PEATcosm2014_Bin_38_FD_119743 | JGI IMG/M metagenome (GOLD analysis project Ga0181531, IMG submission 119743) | Peatland microbial communities from MTU Mesocosm Facility, Houghton, MI, USA - PEATcosm2014_Bin11_10_metaG | ecosystem: Environmental > Terrestrial > Soil > Wetlands > Peat | place... | reverse complement strand
TGTCCTTTCAGTGGGTTAGGGTGCCCGAAAGATATGCCCGATTCGCACCCTCAGAACCGACGCCTCGGCTATGCCCGCGTCAGCACCTACGGGCAGACGCTCGACGCTCAGCTTGAGCAGTTGAAGGGCGACGGGTGCGCCAAGATTTACAGGGAGAAGGCGAGCGGGGCACAGGCCGACCGGCGCGAGTTGCTTCGGATGCTGAAAGACCTGGCCCCCGGTGACGTGGTGACAGTGACACGCATCGACCGCCTGGCCCGATCGACCTTTGACTTGTTCGCCATCGTCAAGCAGATCGTGGACGCGGGCGGACAATTCCGGTCACTGGCGGAGCCGTGGGCCGACACCGCCACCAGCACCGGCCGCCTGATGATTGCCGTTCTCGGCGGACTGGCAGACGTAGAGCGCGACCTGATCCGCACCCGCACCGCGGAAGGCAGGAGCCGAGCCAAGGCGCGCGGGCAGCACATGGGCCGCAAGCCCAAACTCACACCACAGCAGCAGGCCGAGGCCCGCCAGCGCCGCGCTGAGGGCGCTACGCTCAAGGAACTGGCGCAGAGCTACAATGTCGGCCGCGCGACGATTTCGAGGCTATGATGTTAGATAGCGAGAAGGCGTGGCTTGATTGGTTCTCCGGATTGAACAACCGCCTCTTAGACTGGGGTTGGCTTTTCAACGGCCGCAGCCAACAATACAAAGTGAAGGAGCTGGAGCGGTATGTTGCCGAGTTCGATCAGTCAACGGACTCGGATGCCCGCGCCAAGCTGCTAAAGGCCGTTGGCGAGCGAATGGTCTATGAGATATATCAACCCTATACGCGGGCGCACACCGTTTGGCGGTTGTGCGATGACGTGAACACGGCGCACGTTTCGCATCAGATAGAGGTTGGCACCATCCACTACATGCGGCAGGACTATTTGTCGTGCGTCCTAACCATGCTCCCCGCCATCGAGGGGATGCTACTGAAACGCCATGGCTGGTCGCTGGCATCAGGTAGAAAAATACCCAGTTGCCGCGAACTCACCCAGAGTCTGGGGCGCACCCGGAGCCAGGTTCCCGAACATGAGCGGCGTTGCGCGATGCACCGCGACACCATAGTTGCCTACCTCGACCGTTGGATTTTCAAGTTTCACAGCGGCATCGATCCAGACGTATCCACCCTCAATCGCCATTATGTCCTGCATGGTATGGGCAGCGACTACTACCGTGCCGAGGATTGCCATCGCCTGCTGTCGTTTTTAGATGCTTACGTCGAGTTCGTGAGCTGGGAAACTGGCGTCGGTTGCGGCGTTTTCTTGCCCAAGAACGCGCCGGAAATCCTCAAGCGAACGGGCCTCTATTCGAGTTACATCTTCGGCGACAAGCCCTATTCGGTCGTGCGCGCCATGGAAGAGGATGTTATGATGATGAACAAGGCTTATCAGCCCGAGATAAGTCATCCGGACTGGACCCGCCTGTTAGATTCCTCAAGAGATCGATCCAACCCATGCTAATGCATCAGTTCCAAGGGTCATCAACATCATAGATTAGGGATGGGTAGATAATGACGCGTCGGCAAAAGAACAGCGACGGCCCGGTGGGGAGTGTTCGCTCCGTTTTTTATGGGCACCAAAACTGGAGCTCGAAGCCGATTCCGGAAGGCGAAATTAACAGAAGGAGAAAAGACGCTAGAGCGCGTAAGGCTAAGTACAAAGCGGAATTGCAGCCAATTTATTCAACCAATCCAGCTCTCAGGGCCGAAGGGGAGGGCCTGCTACGCGACTTTCCAATAAATGACTTGGATTCAGTTGAGGATTGGGAGAAGCGTTTTAAAGCGTGGCTTGAAGCCGCGGCGGCTAAGGCGTAATCTCGAAGATAGTTCCACAACCAGCACTCTCGGAGCAACCGGAGCCTCCACCTTTAAGAGTAGTGCCGTAGAGCTTGCTGCCGACCTCTATTAGGGCAGATGACGGATAGGCTCCGTCGCTACCGCTCGTAAACGTATGTACAACAGTTTCGGCGCCCTTTTTGGTCGCCTTGAACACTGTTCCGCATCCGGCGTTACAGTTGCTGCTCCCTCCCCCGTAGGTCGTGCCGTAGAGTGTTCCCCCCACGTTAAGCAGGCTAGCTCCGGGCGAGCCCCCATCCTTCCCCCCTGAGAAGGTGTACAGAACAGTGTAGTCTCCGGCTGGCGTTATCTTGAATACCGTCCCGTAGCCCCCTCCAGCTCCATAGCCGGTGGTCGTTCCGTAGAACGAGCCATTCACATTTATCAGGCCGCTTGCTGGATAGGCGTCGTTTGGTCCTGCAAAAGCGTGCAGCACTGTCTCGACGCCTTCCAACGTCACTTTAAAAACTGTACCACACCCAGAGTTGAGCTCACAACCGGTGCCACCACCATGAACGGTCGTCCCATAGAAAATCCCACCTACATTGATTAGCTTTGCGTGTGGGTTAGCGCCATCATTATTGATGGCGCCGAAGGAATATAGCACGGTCTCGACACCCGACTTAGTCAGTTTAAAAACGGTCCCGTTCTCACCGTTTGTGGTGTCTCCGAATGTTGTGCCATAAAAGGTGCCTCCAGCATCAATAAGGCTTCCGACGGGGTCCCCGCCATCCTGATCACCTTTGAAAGAATAAAGGCCGCTCAAATTGCCCGCTGTTGTAGATTTAAAAGCGACTCCGCACCCGACACCGCCGCATCCTGTAGAACCAGCAGGATTACCGCCTTCACTTGCGGTTCCGTACAGTATGCCATTGACCTTGATAAGGCCTCCTCGCGGAGCGGCTCCATCATTGCCGTTGGCAAAAGAGTAAAGCACCTTCTCGATGCCGGCCTTCGTCACCTTAAAAAGTGTTCCGTAACCGTTGGCGCCGCCGGCCTCGGTGCTACCATAGAGTATTCCGCCCACCTTAAGCAGTTGCTCGGCATACGGATAATATCCGTCGCCAATCAGTGGATTGAAGGAGTAAAGCACCTTCTCGGACGCGGCGTTGGCTGTGCCAACCGAGCCTAACAGCAAGATCAGTGCCGGCCTAAGCATTCTAATGCCTCATACGCAGCGCGTTGACCGCAGCTTTGAATGCCATACCCATATTGCACTCGCAAGATAATGTTCGGCCGCCGTTCATCGCCAAGCCGGATGGGTCGCTGGATACGAGTCGTGCACAGTATCTTTGCGCACGTGTCGGCTGGCCGACGGTCAGAAGTCCAAGCCGCATGAGGGTTTGTCCCGAAATCCTTGTTTTTGTTTTTTAGATTGAGCAGACTCCCGTGTTGCAGGCCGATTCTCGGCCGGCACAGTGCCAACAGCGCGGAGAATTAGCAGCCCAGAAACAGCAAAACCCGCCGCGGGGGCGGGTCTTGGGAAATTCAGTGTCCTGGCAGACGGCTGACTTTCCCTAAATCGACGGACTGAGTCAAGCGGAAAAGTGCTTTTTCGCTAACGCTCTGACTTTGCGTCGAGTTTCCGGCCCCTTCGGGCGGGTTTGATCTCAAACCCGAACGGAGAAACCATGTCTATTGCTCAAGCTTTGTTGAATCAGCCCCGTGTCACGGGGATGAAGCCTTTTCGCGACCTCATGCCCGCCCTGCCGGGGCTTGGGGACTTGCCCAGGGGGCGTGCCCCCTCCCCTGTCTGGCGGGACAGCACGACCGACCGGCCGCGCTTCCGGCCGATCACCAAGAAGGACGCCGGTAAGGTCTATCAGGAGGCCCAACGGTTCGAGCGGGCGACACGCCAGGCCGGCAAGCAGGAGGGTGCTCTAGGCCGCTCTGCGTTGGCGGTGCTGCATGTCTTGCTGTTCGACTTCCTCAGCGATCCACGCGGCCACTGTGACCCGCCCAAGGAGACGCTTGCGACCCGCGCCTGCATGAGCATCAGCACGGTTGCCCGTGCCCTTGTGAAGCTGAAAGCAGTCCGTGTGCTGGACTGGTCGCGGCAGTGCATTGCCGAGGCCGGGGAGCTTGGCGGGGTGGTGTGGAGGCAGCTTGCCAACGCCTATCGCCTGTCCCCCGTCAGCCAGTGGTTAGGGCACAGGCCCCGCACCCCTGCCCCGTCGCCGGCCGCCGGCACATGGGGCCAGCCGGCACGTGTGCTCGACGTGATCGAGGAGGCGGCCGCCGCGACCTCACCCCGCGAGTGTGTGACCGCACTAGAGCTTGATCCGCACAACGACCTGGCGGCGGCACTTGCCCGCCTCTCTCGGAGCATACAGGCCCGAAATGGCGAGGTTTTACCCGAACGGTCACTATGACCGAGTAAGACCTAACCAGATTCTTTTTCTTAGGAGCAGCACACCAGAACCCCCACCAATTAACCCGAAAGTGAAACAAGAGAGCGGAGCGCGGACAAGCCGCGCCTTTTCTGCGCGCCAAATGCGTCCTCTGGACGCAGGGCGCATTTTGCTTTGCGAAGAAAAAAGGGGCTGACAAGGGCGGAGTGCTTAGAAAGTTTCTTCCCTCCTGTCCGAGCGTGGCTACGGTGCTCGCCGCGTCAAGGTGCAGTGCTCGCAATCCTCGCCATGCTCACACCGCACCAGCAGCGAGGCTACCCATCAACTTCACGGCTAGCGGTGTTGCGCGTGGCTCCGGGTTGCTCCGCGCTTCCCTTGACCCGTCTGCGCGCCTCCGCCTGTGGGGATGGCAGGTCGGGGCGAAAAAACGGTCTTTCCTTTCAGTCGAACAAAAAAACTTTGCTTAAGTTGAATGGAGGCACCGGGAATGCTTGGGCGCAAATAACAAGTTAACTTGATAACATGCTATCGGAGGTTTGACAGGCGCTTGCTCACTTAGTAACAAAGTAACTCGCCGCCGATTCGCTTAGCTAGTGCGGTAACTTGTTACCGAGGTAACAGTGGCTTCAAACATGAAAACGCTGGCCCTTATCAGCCGCAAAGGCGGAGCCGGGAAAACCACCATTTCTACGCACCTTGCCGTTGTGGCGGAGTCTTTGGGGATTGCGACCGCCCTCTTTGATCTTGATCCACAAGCCAGCGCCGCCCTTTGGGCCGATCATCGGGGGGAGAGCTTCCCGGCTGTTATGCCAGCCCAGCACCCACGGCTTGCCGCACTTCTCAAACAGGCTGAGAGCCAAGGGGCCGGGCTTGTCATTCTGGACACGCCGCCCGAGGCCGGGGCTGTCGCCGCCGCTGCCGCCGACAGTGCCGATGCGATCCTCATTCCGTGCCGGGCCTCCGCGCTCGACCTGGACGCCATAGGTGCGTCTGTCAGAGTTGCGACCGCCGCCGGCAAACCGTGCTTCGTGGTTATCAACTCCGCGCCGATTCAGGGCACCGAGGTTGCGGAAACCCGCGAGGCCCTCAGGGCGGCCGGGGTGGAGGTTGCCCCGATCACATTGCACCAGCGCAAGGCTTACTCTGCCCGGATGCAGGAAGGGCGCACCGCGACGGAAATTGAGCCACGGGGGAAGGCCGCCGAGGAAACGCGCGCCCTATTCCTGTGGGTTTGTGAGAAAATCAGCTTGATAGCTAGTGAACAAGTTATCAAAGTAACAAGTAAGCGCGCACAGGTGCCAGCATGACCGCCACTCAAAAGAAAAAGCCTCTTTCATTCAGCATAGACCCGACGCCGGCCGCACGAGTTCCAGCCGCCGCCGCTGCGACTGATCAGCGGCAACAGGTAGGCGCACGGATCACCGCCACCACTTACCGCCAGCTAAAGGCTCGCGCTGCATTGCAGGGGGTGACAGTCCAAACGCTGGTTGAGACTGCAATCACGGAATATCTGGCCCGGCAAACAGATTAACAAGATACATTGTTACCAAGATAACAAGTTGGCACCTAGCTGGCAAAATACGGATTTTCTCGCGCCCGCTGTAGGCATTGTTTGATCTGATAGTAAGCGGGCGCGTAGGCAGGGACGACATGCGCGAGGCCGTCGATGGTGATCATCACCGAGCCAGGGTGCAGCCCGAAAATCTGATGATGGGGGATCAATGGCACTTTGATTGGCGAGTCCGACGAATTGCTGCTGTAGCTTGAGCTTCCGCCGTCGTTTTGCCCGCTGTTCGAGCTCGCGCCACCTGGCGACATGCCTCCGCCGCTCGATGTTCCCCAGCTATTGCCTCTGCTCGATGATGCACTGTGCGTTGTTACGTTTCGGGTCGTATCTCCCGCCCGCCGCGACATATATTCGGCCGTGGTGAGATCGTTTGGCGCGAACCAAATGACCGCGCCGGCCATGCCGATGAAGGTTTCCCACAAATCAGGGTAGAGCTTCTTTAGCTGCCCCAAATCTTGCAGGACGGGCATCATCGAAATTCCGTAGCCGCGCACGAGCGCCCAGACGGTCGATACGATTTCGAGGTGCCCGAGCGCATAGAACTCATCCAGCATGAACAGGACGCGGGGCTCGCCGGCCTTCCGGGCTTTCATGGCTCCCTGAATTGCCGACGTTAGGACGAGGCGCAGCCATTTCGAATGCCGTCCCATCATTTCGGGGGGCAGGATCAGATAGACCGTTGTCGGCTCCTTGCGTAGTTCGCGAAAGTCAAAGCCATCTTTGTCGAGATCCGCAGCGATTTCCGTATCGTCGAAAGGCTCCGTTTGAATCCGCGCTGTTGACGCTATCGACTGGATTTCCCGATTCCAGTCCGTGAACTGTGCGGCCTTGTTACGCAGGCCGGCAAAGGCGGTTTTCATCATCTCGGCGGCACGCTTCGGGAGGCCGACGCCTTCCCACTCATTGCCCGCGTTCGGTGCCTCGCTCATCTCGCACAGCAGCTCGCGGAAGCGCGACATTTTGGGCACCTGGCCGGCGTCCCTGGCTTCGATCACCGTAAACATCAGCAAGGCCGCAATCAGGGCGCGGGCCGACTGTGACCAATGCGGATCACGGTCATTCATCGTCACCAAGGCATCGGCGAGCAGCGAGGCTTGCACGTTAAAGGAAGGGGCGGCGGGATCGATTTGTGCGAGCGGATTAAACCCGCAGCTTTGCAGATCGTCGAAGCCCTCAAAGTCTCCCCGCACCACGTTGAAGGGGTTGAGCACAACGACGCGCCCGAGCTGGCGGCGGAAAGGCGCAGTGACGGCCGCCAGCTCGCCCTTTGGATCGATCACCACGATTGACCGATTGCCCCGCATTTGGAGCAGATTCGGCAATAAGATACGGGTTCCCTTGCCCTTGCCGTTCGGCCCAAACACGAGGACATGTTTTTCGGCGCTGTAGCGCAGCTTATTGGTCACTCCATACTCTCGTTCGATCAGCCGACCGAGCGTGAGCGCGTCAGGCTCTGTTGAGCCTAGGACGGGATAGTCGGCTGACTGAGGGACGAGGGCAGGGGGCATAGCTGCCTATTCCTCGAACATATCATCGAAGCCGCCGGTCACGCCGCGCAAGGCGTCGTCAATCTGGGAGTCCTCGGCGGGCTGAGCCTTGCCATAGACCCCGCCATATTTGCGGGGTTCCACCGTCCTGTAGGTTGGCTGAACGGCGGGCATACTTTTGGTGCTGGGTGGCAGGATGATTTCTGGCCTTGGTCGCTTTTCGTAATAGATGAAGGTTGTCACGAACCCCGCGAAGATGAGCCAGTTAATGGCCTTGGTGCCCAGCACCCAAGCGTAGATGGCCCGCGCATCGTCGAGCGACCACAGAAACGCCAAGAGCAACAGGCTGCCATAGAGCAACCAAACCCACAGCACGACGGCACCGATTGCAGATTCGGCAAAGTGAAGGGCAGGGCTCGCCTCGGTAAACCAGTGGCCTAGGGACGGGGGGGACGGGCGGCCGGCAGGTGCGTTAAGTTGCAACGGGGCAACCCGGTCGGGAAGTCTAGGCTCTCGGGTGCGGTTGTCGTCCATCCTTGGCCCCCCGGTCAGTTGCGCGCGAAATTTATAAAGCCGCCATCGTAATTATCATTCGACGAGAAGCCAATCGTTTGATTGGTTTTTGCCGACCGCAAGACCACCCAATCGCTACCGTAATTCTGCCCTTTGTTTGTCCAGTCGCCCAGCTTCGCTAGGCAAGGCTCTATCTCCGCCTGCAAATCCGATGGTTTACCATCTATGTGGCAACTCATTTGCGCGGGTGCACCGCTTGCATACTTATAAATTTTGCAACCGACAGTGCCGGGAATGATGAAGCTTGTCGCGTAAGTTCCCATCCCGCCGTTGTCGCTCAGCTCGACCTGATCCCCCGTTATCTCTGCGAAGCCCTTTGCCTCTTCCTGAAGGGCTAGCTCCGTCGCACCGCATGTTGACGACGGCACCGACAGACCGTTGTGAGTTTTTGGCGTCTTGCCGCTTAGCAGCCAGTGGCCGCCGATACCGAGCGCGACGGTTGCCAGGATAAGCATGACGGAGCCTCCGAGCCGCATAGCCTGAGCACTCCCCCGCTGTATGGCCTCCCGATCTGGTTGATCTTTTCCAATATGTGGCCCGCGTCGCGCAAAGACTCTCTTTTGAGACGGGGAGGGCGGTAAGGAAATCTCAACTAATGGTTAGGTAAACTAACCGTTCTTTTGCCGTCTTCGGAGCGGCCAATCAGCAGGGGGGAGCCATGAGCAATAAGCCGACACACGATCTGACCACGATAGCCGGGGAGGGTAAAAGCGCACAGTTCACGCGGATTGCCGCCGTATGGCCGACGAAGGATGGGCAGGGTTTCACGGGCGAGATTCCGGCGGGGATCACCGTCACGGGGCGCTTTGCGATCCTGCCACGGAAGGAAAAGGACGAAGGTTGAGAGGTATTCAGTAGCTGGAAGCAGCAGGAGGGAAACTTTCCGGCTGATCTGTCTGGATTTATAGGGGCGACCTTGAGGGTTGCCCTTATTTTTTGGCTGAAAATTAACAAAGAAGGAGTATAAGGAGGTAGGCAAGCCAGCGGAGAAAATACGCGCAACCTCCAATCCCCCTCCGGGGGCTCTCCGGTTCCGCGCATTTTCTCCTGTCTTGCAAGGGGCTCCGCCCCGTTGACCCCAAAGGAAGCAAGGGAAGTGAGCGAACTCGCCCCCAAGCAAAAGACCCGGAGCGGCAGCCAGCAGCGCAAGAAATTGCACATGGTGACAACCGGCTATGACGACGCCGAGCTTGCACAGCTCGACGAGGCGGCGAGCCGGGCAGGGCTGACCAGGGCGAGCTTCCAGCGTGTGCAAACCCTTTGCACCACCCCCAAGACCCGCAGCACCAGACGCCCGCCGATAGAGCGTGAATTGCTCGCCAAGACCCTTGGAGAGCTTGGGCGTATTGGTAGTAACATTAACCAAATCGCCCGCGCCGCGAACCGCGATAAGGCGACCGAGCTCGATCTAAACGCAACGCTTGCCGAGCTTCGCGGTCTGCTTCCCGACCTTATGCAAGCCCTGGGGCGCAAGCCATGATCATCAACGGCGGCGCGGCAGGTAACACCGGGTGGTGGGGCAACCACCTGACGAGCGAGAAAAATGACCGCGCCGAGCTTGTCGAGGCGCGCGGCCTATTGGCCGAGGACGTGCCGACCGCGCTCCGGGAAATGGAGGCCATCGCCGCCGGCAGCCGCAGCCGGGGCAACTTCATGTATCAGGCCAACATCAACCCCCGCGACGACGAGGTTTTGACGCCGGAGCAGTGGGCGGAGGCAGTTGACGCCCTAGAAAAGAACCTCGGCTTGGAAGGCCATCAGCGCGTGGTGGTGGAGCACGAGAAAGAAGGCCGCATCCATCAGCACGTCATGTGGAACCGGGTTGACGTTGACACCCTTCGCGTCGCCGACATTGGCGGCAATTACTACACGCACGAGCACACCGCCCGCGAGCTTGAGGCACGTTTCAACCTGGCACACACGCCCTCACTTCATGGGGAGCAGCGGCCGGAGGGCCGCCCCGACCGTGCGCCGGAGCTTTGGGAATATCGCGCCGCAGAGCGCAGCGGCATCGGCCGCGACGAGCTAAAGGCCGAACTTACCGAAATCTACCGGACGACCGATAGCGGCAAGACGTTCCGCGCCGCCGTCGAGGAACGCGGCTACGTCATGGCCGAAGGCGACCGCCGCACCTTTGTCGTGGTCGATCATGCCGGCGACGTGCACAGCCTTGCTCGCCGCATCGAGGGGGTGAAGGTAAATGACCTTCGCGAGCGGTTTTCCGACATCGACAGGGAGAGCCTGCCGAACGTCGAAGAAGCGCGCGCCATCCAGCGGGAACACTACCCGACCGCCGAAGCCGTCCGGGAGGCTTGGGACGGCAAGGCGCAGGCCACCTCGCCGAACCAGGTTGAGAACGCCGTTTCTGATGTGCTTGAGGGTGCGGCCGACCTCGGCGCGTCTATCGGCGGCGTAACGCAGGGCGCGGCCAAGGGGGCTTTCATGGTGGCGGAGGCCCTCGCCAATGCCGCCCTCAAGCTGTTCGATTTCGTTGAAGGGATGTTCGGAGGCGGTGCACCGCCGCCCCCGCCGGAATCCCAAGTTGAACAACTCCGCGCGCAGCGCCGGGCACTGGCCGCGCTTGAACGCATTTCGGAGAGCATCAAGAACGAGCAGCCAATTGCCGCCGGCGACATTCGGAGCCTGACGTCCGCCCATCTGCAGGGCATCCGCGAGGGGGGCGACGAATATCTGAAAATCCTGCTCGACCGCATGGAGACCGACCGCAAGCGCGAGCAAGAGCGTGAGGACTGGGGGCGAGCGCGGGAACGGTAACGGCTTGCGGCCGGCCCCGCCGGAGCAAGCAAGGAAAGAGCGGGGACAGAGAAAAGCGCGGGCGCGAGAGCGGCACCGCGCCGAAAGCATTTGAGAGGGGGGAATTGAATGTCAGATTCAGCAGCACCGCGCGGCTCGCCCGTGGATACATCCGCTTTTGTCAAAACCCATTGCGCGACTTGCGCCGCTGGGCAGACGATCACGCGCCTCGCCGGCACGGAAGCCACTTATTGCCTGTTGTTGCGCGAGTGGATGACCGACAAGCACGGGACTGGACTCATCATCAATTGCGACCGCTACGAGCGGAAAGAGACCATGCCAGCCGAGTAAGCCGGGCTTTCAGCGAGGCTGGCCGCGCGTTGGTAGCACGCAGCCCGGCCGCCATAGCCAGGGGCCGCGGATCGGACAACCCTCACTTGCCCCAAGCTCGACACATACCGTTGCCGCTGCCCAAGACCACGGCGCGGGTGCAGCGTATGGCCCAATTCCAGAAGGCGGCGCGGCCGACCGTGTCATGGCGCGGTATGTGTGAGGCGCAGCGGCTGGACTACGAGCTTGCCCGCCGCCGGGTGATCACCTGGCAGCAGTATTTCCAGAGGTGGGGCAGGTAGGGAAGTTTTGGACAATGCCCCGACCTTTGCACCTTCCCTTGCTGGCAAAATGTGCCCCGCGCCCGGTAGGGCGCAGATGGGCGCGCGCACAGGCGCGGCACAGCCGCGCACCTGCAACCACGAACCGACGCCGGCTGGAAAGAGACTTTGACCCGACTCGGACAAATGCGGGATGCTGTGTTTGTCAACATATAAGTCGAAGGAGTTTCGTGTTGTGAAAGAACCCGGCTTGGATAACCGGCACCGTGATCAAACGCCTCCGAAAGAGGGACGGATTCAGCAGAAGCGCAGCGACACGTTAAACAAGAATCTTCCGAAACCGATCCCTCAATTTTTGCCAGACACCACTTTGGGCGAGATGAGAGAAGCGACCGGCAAAGTGAGCGAAGAGTCTGTGAGGCGTGCCGCAAAGAAGCTGGACACGTAATTTAAGCTAGCGCAGATCACGAGCATTCGATCATGGATGCGATGAGCCCCGCTATACGTCTGGCCCATGACAGTGACATGCGCCCGATCAAGTTGCTTCGTGATTGGGTCGTGAACGAGAAAGACCGCACGGTTTTTCATCGGCCAAGCAAACTAATGTTCCTGATCGAGTATCCGCCGCTGGCGGCCGGTGCGCCGGTAAGGCCGTCTAGTCTTTCGGCTAGGATTGCGCACGTATGTGACGGGCATGCATTGCCAGCCCCAAAAAAACTTCATCTGATCGGCAAGGATGCCATTCACGCTTTTGTCATATCCGCCGACGTTTGCAGCGAACCCCTCAAGGATGCCGACATTCCTTTTTGACGCGGTGCAGAAATCAAGACTTTCGGGCACTTCGCTTGCCCCTGTCCTTTCAGTGGGTTAGGGTGCCCGAAAGATATGCCCGATTCGCACCCTCAGAACCGACGCCTCGGCTATGCCCGCGTCAGCACCTACGGGCAGACGCTCGACGCTCAGCTTGAGCAGTTG
>Ga0181531_10002209_pt1 | contig 12188 bp, 12 predicted proteins | sample PEATcosm2014_Bin_38_FD_119743 | JGI IMG/M metagenome (GOLD analysis project Ga0181531, IMG submission 119743) | Peatland microbial communities from MTU Mesocosm Facility, Houghton, MI, USA - PEATcosm2014_Bin11_10_metaG | ecosystem: Environmental > Terrestrial > Soil > Wetlands > Peat | place... | reverse complement strand
GCCGACCGAGTCCGAGTGGGAATTTGCATGCCGGGCGGGCTCGATGGCGGCGTTCACTTTTGGGGATGATCTTACGCCGGCGCTGGCCAATTATCTGTATGCGGAAAATGGGAGGCGGGTGGGCCGGGGGCGGCGGACGCCGGCGGGGGCTTATCCGCCGAACGGGTTTGGGCTTCACGATGTGCACGGAAATGTAAGCGAGTGGGTGGCGGATTGCTGGCACCCGAACTACGCGGGGGCGCCGGCGGAGGGGTCGGCCTGGAACGGGGGCGGGGAGCTGCGCGTAATCCGTGGCGGAGGGTGGGACGATCAGCCCCGGATGCTGCGGTGTTCCCATCGCAATTGCCTGCCGCGCGATTGCCGCCGCGAGAATGTCGGTTTCCGAATCGCGGTGAGACTGGATGTGCCGGAGTAGCGCCGCCCTGTGCGGCTCCGGTCCAAATGATCCGCGAATCGGAACTTGAACCCGCGCCTCATCCTTCCCATTCTGCGCCCCAACCATGCATCTGACCCCGCGTGAACAGGAGAAGCTCCTCGTGGTGACCGCCGCGGATCTCGCGCGCCGGCGGCAGGCTCGCGGGCTGAAGCTGAACCATCCGGAAGCGGTGGCGATCATTACGTACGAGATCATGGAAGGGGCGCGGGATGGGAAATCGGTGGCAGCGCTGATGAGTTACGGGGCGACGATTTTGAAACGCACCGATGTCATGGAAGGGATCCCGGAGATGATCCACGAGGTGCAGGTGGAGGCGACTTTTCCGGACGGGACCAAACTGGTTACCGTTCATCACCCGATCCGATGATTACCGACCTCGCATTTGTGGTTTATCCGGTGACTGATATTGCGCGGTCGCGGGCGTTCTATGAGGAGAGCCTGGGGCTGAAAGTGGGGGAGACGTTCGGGACGTCGTGGATTGAGTACGAGGTGGGCTCGGCGACGTTTGCGATTACGGACAACTTCGGGTTTTCGGCGCCATCGACGTCGGTGGCGTTCGAGGTGGATGATCTCGATTCGCAAGTCGTCTCACTGAAGGCGGCGGGTGTGCCGATCCAGGGTGACATCAATGATTTTCCGTCGTGCCGGATGGTGCTGATCAATGACCCGGACGGGAGCACGATTTGTATTCACCAACGAAAGAAATGATCCCTGGAGAAATTATTCCTGCGGCGGGCAGCGACCTGGGAGGTAATCCGGGGCTGGAGACTGTGACGATGGCGGTGGCCAATACGGGGGACCGGCCGATCCAGGTGGGGAGTCATTTTCATTTTTTTGAGGTTAATACGGCGCTGCATTTTGACCGGGCAGCGGCGCGGGGGTTTAGGCTGAATATACCGGCGGGGACGGCGGTGCGGTTTGAGCCGGGGGATACGAAGGAGGTGGAGTTGGTGGCGCTGGCGGGGGACCGGCATGTGTATGGGTTGAATAACAAGGTGGATGGAGCACTATGAAATTCGAAATAGCTAAATGTCGGATGGTGCGGGTGAGGATGGCTAAATTGAGAATCCAAACACAGCGCGCGCCTTGCGCGCAAAACCCTTCGAATTTCTGATTTCGAATTCCGAATTTTCTTCCTATGCCTCTTCATTTATCGCGACGGCAATATGCTGAGATGTTTGGGCCGACTGTCGGGGATCGGGTTCGGCTGGCCGATACGGAGCTTTTTATTGAGGTTGAACGGGATCTGATTGCGGAGATGGGGGGGTATGGCAATGAGGTGAAGTTTGGCGGAGGCAAGGTGATCCGGGACGGGATGGGACAATCCCCGCTGGCGCTGGATGCGGAGTGTCTGGACCTTGTGATTACCAATGCGCTGATCCTGGATGCGGCGACGGGAGTTATAAAGGCGGACGTTGGGATCAAGGGGGGGCGTATCGTGGGGATTGGGCATGCGGGGAATCCGCTGCTGCAGAGCGGAATTACGATGACGATTGGGGCGGCGACGGAGGTGCTGGCGGGCGAAGGCTGCATCCTGACGGCGGGGGGAATCGATACGCATATCCATTTTATTTGTCCGCAGCAGATCGAGCATGCGCTGGCGAGCGGTGTGACGACGATGCTGGGCGGCGGGACGGGGCCGACGACGGGGACTAATGCGACGACTTGCACGCCGGGCATCTGGAATCTGCACCGGATGCTGGAGGCGGCGGAGCATTACCCGATGAATCTTGGGTTTATGGGCAAGGGGAATTGCTCGACGCATGAGCCGCTGAGAGAGCAGGTGCTGGCGGGGGCGCTTGCGCTGAAGCTGCACGAGGATTGGGGGACGACGCCGGCGGCGATTTCGACATGCCTGGATGTGGCGGATGAGCTGGATGTGCAGGTGACGATTCATACCGATACGCTGAATGAATCGGGGTTTGTGGAGGACTCGATCCGGGCGTTCAAGGGGCGGGCGATTCACACTTTCCACAGCGAGGGAGCGGGCGGCGGGCATGCGCCGGACATTATCAAGGTGTGCGGGGAAGCGAATGTGCTGCCGTCATCGACAAATCCCACGCGGCCTTACACGGTGAATACAATCGACGAGCACCTGGATATGTTGATGGTGTGCCATCATCTGGACTCGAAGATTCCGGAGGATGTGGCGTTTGCGGAGTCGCGCATCCGGCCGGAGACGATCGCGGCGGAGGATCTGCTGCACGATCTGGGGGCGTTCTCGATGATGTCGAGCGACTCGCAGGCGATGGGGCGCGTGGGCGAGGTGATTATTCGCACGTGGCAGACAGCGCATAAGATGAAGACGCAGTTTGGGGCGCTGGTATCGAGTGTGCATTCGGCGGCGGATAACTTCCGGGCGCTGCGGTATATTGCGAAGTACACGATCAATCCGGCGATCACGCACGGGCTCTCGCATGAGGTGGGGTCGATCCAGGTGGGGAAACTGGCGGACCTGGTGCTGTGGCAGCCGCGGTTTTTCGGGGTGAAGCCGGAGCTAGTTTTGAAGGGGGGGATGATTGCCTCGGCGAATATGGGGGATCCGAATGCGTCGATCCCGACGCCGCAGCCGACGTTTTACCGGAATCAATTTGCGGCGCATGGACGGGCGCGGTATTCGACTTCGGTGACGTTTGTAAGTCAGGCGTCGCTGGATTACGGGCTGATATCGAAGCTGAATTTGCAGAAGCGGCTGGTGGGTGTGTCCAATACGCGGAAGATTACGAAGCGGGATCTGCTGTGGAATGATACGCTGCCGAAGATCGAGGTGGACCCGGAGACTTATACGGTGAAGGCGGATGGGCGGGAATTGCGGTGCGAGCCGGCGGCGGTGCTGCCGCTGGCGCAGAGATATTTCCTGTTTTGAGCCGGGAAAATTCGAAATCAGAAATTCGACATCAGAAGGGCTTGAGGCGCGGGTGGATTGGGACGGAGGAACCGCGGATGGACACAGATGGACGCGGATGCGGTGAGGGCGGTTCGGAGTGCTTTGGCGAAGCGGCGCCTCTCCGAAGGGGAGTAGGGTAGACGGGCTCTGCAGGTTGACCCGCATCGTGAAATTCGAATGCTTGCCAGGATGCCGGTGGCACGTGCCGCCGTCTGCACCAGGAACTTCGTGGACCATTTCCACTTCTTTAAGAGCGAGGAATTGGCATATTCTGGCCAAGGGCAATCGAAGCCTCCGAAATTCCCGATTTTGAATATTTCCATGGATCTAATACGCGCGCCACTCACGCCTTCTGCACAGGACGGCTCAGAAATCCTGCTTCTGGTGGAGCGGCATACGCTGGCGAAACGGCGGTGGCGCGGGGTGGCGGAGGATGGATGGGAATTTGGGTTTGATCTGGATGAGCCGCTGCGTGATGGGGCGGCGTTTTTCGAGGTTGGGGGTGCGATTTATGTTATTTCGCAAAAGCCGGAGGCCGTGCTCGAGATTGCGCTGGGGGCGCCGCTGGAGAGTGCGCGGGTGGGATGGCTGATTGGGAATTTGCATTTTTCGCTGGAGCTGGCGGGGAGCGTGATCCGCGTGGCGGATGATTCGGCGCTACGGCAGATGCTGACTCGCGAGCATATCGCTTTCTCTGAAGTTACCTCTGTTTTTCATCCGGAGCGTCACGGGCATGTCCATTGATTGGCTACCTTTTGTTCTCCAGACGAGCGATCCGCTTTTTCCAACCGGGTCGTATGCGCATTCGTTCGGGCTCGAGGAATTTGTCCGGCTCTCGGGTGCTACCAATGAAGGCGATTTACGGCGGTTTCTTGAGCTGCAGATACTTCCGGCTTTGACTTTCCAAGAGCTTCCGTATTTCCGGTTTCTTCACGGGGCGGCGGGAGAAATCCAGAACTTGATTACGCTGGATCACGAAATCAATGCGTGGAAAATTCCGGCGGAGTTGCGGGCGGCAAGTCTGCGGCTTGGTTCGCGCCGGCTGGATATCTTGCTGAAGACGGCGCCTACGGCGGTGCTGAGCGAGATTGCCGCGTGCATTGCGAGACGGGAAATGCCGGGGCATCATCTCACTGTCTCGGCGATACAGTATGCGGCCGTTCCAATCGAGGCGGCACTTATGACTTACTTATATCAGACTTTGTCGAGTTATTGTGTGGCGGGGCTGAAGCTACTGCGCATTGGGCAGGAGGCATGCCAGCGGGTGCTCGCGGGGTGTCTCGATAAGGCTCCGGGGGTGGTAGGTGAATCTCTCGAAGTGGGGAGAGCGCGGGCGGGGTGTTTCAATCCGCTACTCGAGATCGCGAGCATGCGGCATCAGACTGCGTTTGAGAGGTTATTCATATCATGAGCGCAATTCGACTTGGTATCGGCGGGCCTGTTGGGTCCGGAAAAACAATGCTTGTGCTGAGGCTCTGCCAATGGCTGCGGGAGACATACTCGATGGCTGTGGTGACGAACGATATCTATACGCGGGAGGATGCAGAGTTTCTTGTCCGCAACGAGGCGCTGGCGGCGGATCGGGTGATTGGCGTGGAGACGGGCGGGTGTCCGCATACGGCGATCCGGGACGATACAAGTATGAACATGGCGGCCGTGGCGGCGCTGGAGGAGCTTCATCCGGATCTTAAGCTGATCCTTATTGAGAGTGGCGGGGATAACTTATCGGCGACTTTCTCGCCGGAGCTGGTGAACTCGTTTATCTATGTGATCGATGTGGCGGAAGGAGACAAGATACCGAGAAAGGGCGGGCCGGCGATTCGACATAGCGACTTACTGCTTATTAATAAGATTGAACTGGCGCCTTATGTGGGGGCGGACCTGGGTGTCATGGAGCGGGATGCGCGGCTGATGCGGGACACACGGCCGTTTATTTTTGCGGATTTGAAATCGGGCATTGGCCGCGATGAGTTGCTTGGCTGGCTCAAACGTGAGCTGCTTTTTGTGTGAACGGAGGCTTCCATCTTGTTTGCGGGTTGGACACGGCGGGGCGATCGGCCCTGCTGAGCCAGTACGTGAGTGCGCCGATGCACATCAGCAAGCCGTGGTGGGACGACGGGTTGCTTATCGTGAATGCGATTAACTCGACGGCAGGGCTTTTTTCCGGGGATCGGATTGAGTTGAATATCGAGGTGGGAGCGGGAGCGGAAATGATGGTTACGAGCGCAAGTGCGAGCCGGGCGCATAAGATGCCGTCGGGGATGGCGACGGTGCGGCAAGCGATCCGTGTGGCGAATGAGGGGTGGCTGGAGATGTTGCCGTCGATTTTTATTCCGCATGCGGGGAGTGATTATTTGCAGGAGACTTCTGTGCGGCTCGACCCAGGGGCGCGGTTTCTTTGGTTTGAGACGTTTACGCCGGGGCGGGTGGCATCGGGGGAGGCGTGGGAGTTCAGGCGGTTCGAGAGCCGGTTTCAGCTCGCTTGTGATTCGCGGCCGATTGCGCGGGAGAGTTATTCACTAAGTCCGGATTGCGCGTCCGTGCAGGCGTTGCGGAGGCAGTTTCCGGCGGCGTGCCACGGGACTTGCTATGCGGCGGGAGTGGATTTTCCGGATGATGTGCTGGCCGGGGTGTCGGCTCTCCATGAGGCGGAATCCTGGGTGGGGTGCACGCGGCTGGATGCGCCGGCGATTGCGGTTCGGGCGGTGGCGGCGGATAATGTTCGACTTACCCGGGTACTTAGTAAGATACGCGACTTACTTTACGGGGCGTTTGATCGCGCGGTACCGGCGTTGCGGCGGGCGTGAATCAATCGCGTACCCTGGAGCAGGCGACGACGATTTTGTCGTAGCCCCGGGCGCGATAGAGAACGGCCGAGATGGCCCAGCATAGGGCGAAGATACCGATGATGAGGTAACCCAACGCGCCGAAGTTATCATTGAGGGAGCCGACAAAATCCCAGAAACGGCCGGAGAAGGCGAACTTATGGCCTATTAGACCGAGAGCCTCGATGCCGCCGACGAGGAGGGCCACGATAACTGAGACACTGGTAACGGTGATGTTGTAAAAGAGCTTACGAAGGGGGTTCAGGAACGCCCATCCGTAAGCGCCCAGCATGAGGATGCCATCGGTGGTATCCACCAGCGCCATGCCGGCTGTGAAGAGGGCGGGGAAAACGAGGACGGACCAGAAGGGCAGGCCCTTCGAGGCTTCAGTAGCGGAGATGGCGAGGAGGGCGACCTCTGTGGCGGTATCGAAGCCGAGGCCGAAGAGAAAGCCAAGGGGATACATGTGCCAGCTTTTCCGGATCAGATTGAACAAGGGGCGGAAGAGATGCGCCAGCGGTCCGCCGCGGGCGATGATCATATCCATGTCCTCCTCGGCGTAGTGGCCGCCCCGGCTGACGCGGCGGAAGGTTTTCACCGTGCCGATCATGATCACGATGTTCATGATGGCGACGAGGAGCAGGAAGAAGGCGGAGACGGAGGTGCCGACGATGTCGCCGATGTTCTTGAGGGATCCGAATCGGTTCTGCAGGGCGGTCGCGGAGAGGGCGACGACGGCGGACATCAGGATCACGACGGTTGAGTGGCCGAGGGAGAAGAAGAAGCCGACGGAGACGGGGCGCTTGCCCTCCTGCATGAGCTTGCGGACGACGTTATCGATGGCGGCGATGTGGTCGGCATCGACGGCATGGCGAAGGCCGAAGCCGTAGGCGAGAAGGGCGGTGCCGAGGAGGACGGGGTGGGCGTGGAAGGCGATCCAGGCGGCGGTCCAGACGGCGATATTGGCGGCGGCGAGGATGACGTAGATGCCGGTGACGGCGAAGCGGAAATCGACGGGGGCGTCGCGGAACAGCCTGAGGAACGCGCCTTTCATGATGGCGGAATCACGGGGCGGTGCTGGTTTTCAGCCGGAGTAAGTACCAGCGCTCGGCGCGAAGAAGGGGCTGGGTGGCCGTGGGGAATTCGCATTGGAAAAAATGGGGATGGAGCTTCCAGACCATCCTCCATTTGAAACGGATGATCCGCTCCACGTGGATTGCTTTTAATGTTACGCATCGAGAGAGACGGAAGACCGGGCGGCGGTCAAGTGCGTGGGCGCGGAGGAGATTGCAAATCAGGCGCGCGCGAGCCGTCGGGAGCCGTAATAGGAGCCGACGACGAGGACGGCGGCGAGGGCTTGGGCAGCCAACGTTTCGACGGTGGGAAAGACGGAGAACCAGACGCCGGCCCAGTCGGGGATGAGGGGCTGGAGGGTGGCGATGTTGGTGGTGTGCAGCCAGTGGGCCTGTTGCATCTCCTGGGCTTGCTCGCCGACCATGACGAGGAGGACGATGCCGAGGAGGATGCCGGTGAAGATTAGCATTTTGCGGTACGGGAGGCGGCGCTGGCCGATGAAGGTGAGGACGGCGACGATGCCGGAGAGGACGAGGCCGACGGCTGCGCCGGTGACCACGGTGCCGCTGCCCATTTTCAAATAATAACCCTGAAGGAAGAGGACGACCTCGAAGCCCTCGCGGTAGAGGGAGGCGAAACCGAGGAGGGCGAGACCCCACCAGAGCTTGCTCATGGCGCGGGGCTGATGGTCTTCGATCTCGGTGAGGAGTTCTTTTTTCTTGCGATTGTGGAGAGAGATCCAGCCGCCCCAGTAGATTTTGTGGAAGAACCAGTTCATCACGACGAGGAGGACGATGACGGCGAGGAGGCCGCTGGCGGCTTGCAAATTGAGGGCGGAGACGTCGTTGCCGATATCGTGGAGGATGCCGATGGCGATGAACCAGGTGACGAGGGTGGCGAGGAACGCGGCGGCGGCGCCGGCGGCGACGGGGGTGCGGTGGGCGTGCTTGCGGCCGGTCATGCTGGCGGTGATGGCGGCGAGAACGAGGATGCACTCGAGGCCTTCGCGGAAGACGAGGACGGCGACGTCCATGATGGCGCCGAGGTGGGTGGTGTGGTCGCGGGTGGGGTCAGGAGAGCCGGCGGCGGTGATGCCCTGCCATACGAGGACGCCGGCGACGGCGGCGGCGGCGCCGAGGAGGAGGAGCTTGATGGCCAGTTTGAGAGGCTTCGCGTCGAGGGCCGGGATAGTGTGGGCCCGGATGGCTGGGGTCGCGGGGGGGGCGAATTTGGCGAAGCTCATGTTCTGGCTCATGGTTTTAATGAGAATGAATCTCAATTGCAGAATGGTCAACTTATTTTTGTGGGCGAATCTTGGCCTCCGCAGGCTAAATCTTGGCTCACCCGGTTTCTGGCCGGGAATGGGGGGATTCGGGATTTGGTGAGGGAAAGCTCGAAATTGGGGGGAAATCGGTGTCCATCTGTGGGGCTGTGACCGTTGCCGTTGTCATTCCGCTTTTTAATCACGAGCGCTATATTGCGGGGGCGCTGAGGAGTTTACTGGCGCAGACTCGGGCGCCGGACCGGATTTTTGTGATTGATGATGGGTCGACGGATGGGTCGCTGGAGGCGGCGCGGGGGATGGGAGACTCGCGGATTACGGTGGTTTCGCAAGCGAATGCGGGGGCGCATGCGGCGCTGAATCGGGGGATTGGGCTGGTGGGAGACGCGGATTTTATCGGGATACTGAATTCGGATGATTTGTATGAAGCGGGTCGGGTTGAGGCGTGTTTGGGAGTTTTGGAGAAGAATCCGGGTGCGGATGTGGTGGTGACGCGGTTGCGGATTATCGATGAGAATGAGGACTTGCTGGAGGGGGATGATGCGCGGGTGCGGTGGATGGAATCGGTGTGGCAGGCGCGCAACAAATCGCCGGCAGCCTGGCTGGGGATTGCGAACTTTACGAAGACGACGAGCAATTTGTTTGGGCGGGCGGAGTACTTCCGGGCGCATCCGTTCCGGCCGTACCGGTATGTGCACGATTATTTCTTTGCGCTCGGGGCGGCGCTGGAGGATCGGCTAATCCTTTTGAACGAGGAGCTGCTCCGCTACCGCGTCCATGAAGCGAATACCATCAAGTCGGGGCCGGGAGAGAACCTGCCGCGTGAGGTGATCCGGATGAATATCGATTTGCTGCGTGCATTTGCGCCGACGCTGGCGGAATCGCCGGAAGTGCGCGGGCGGATGGCGGCTTACTTCCGGACTCTCGTGTTCAATTACGGCGATTTCCGCATCGAGCCTTTTCTGTGTCTCGTTGCCGGGCGGTTCGCTTCGTTGAGCGACGCTGAAACGGAGGCGCTTTGCGAGGGGCTGGAGCCGGGGCGGTTTCCGGAACTTCTGGAGGGCAAGTCGCGGGAGTTGCGCGAGTATCTGGCGCGAATTGGGTGCCACCAGCTCGTTCATGAGGTGGCGTCGTCACGGTGGCTGGCGCTGGGGAGATTGCTTGGAGGCGGACCGCGACTGATCATCCATGCGAAGAGTGAGGAGGAGCGATTAAAGGCTATGCGGAAGGCGTGCGCGGACTCGGCGTGGTATCGCCTCGGCGAGAAGCTTGGGTTTGTGTACGCAGAGCGGCCTGAAGGGGGATTGGATGGGCCAGATAGGTCCCAATAGGTCCCGATGGGAGGTATGGGGTAGGTTACAGCCCCACGTATTGCTTCCACTCCTCGGGGAGAGGGGCGCTTTCGACGCCGGCGGCGATGCGGCCTTCGAAGGAGGGCTCGAAGGCGGTGCTGGTGCCGTAGACCATGATGACATCCTTCGCGCCCTCGGCCCGGAGGGCATGGGCTACGCCGGCGGGGATGACGATGCCGACGTTGTTGCGGCCGCGCTGATCGTCGCCCTCGGCGAGCATGCGCATGACGCGGCGGTCCATGCCGGCGCGCTCATCGACGAGGATCATTTCGACGTTGCCCTGGACGAAGAACATGACGTCCCATTGCTCGCGGTCGTACGGGCGGAGTTGGTAGTTTTCGGGGGTTTCGCGGAAGAGTTTTGCGAACCAGGCGGCGGGGTCGACGCCCTCGGGGATGCTGGGGGGGTGGATGTGGAAGCCTTTGGCGGTGTTGGCAAACATGGTAGCGGTGGCCCATTGACGGGGCCAGAGGCCGATGCGGCCGAGGTCGCCTTCGCCTCGGCGGGCGAATTCGCCGAAGAAGCCGCGGTGGCGCTGGGGGAAGATGCGGCGGGAGAAGATTTCGACGCCAGGGATCCACTCGAGGGCGGAGCGGTCGGGGCCGACGAGTTCGCCGGCCTCGACGCCGGTGGTTTTGAGGCGCTCGGCGAGAGATTGGACGGTGTAGTTGCGCTGTCCGAGCTCCTCCTGAGCGGTCCCCCGCAGGCCATGCCAAAGTAAATTCATTGGGGTAGGGTATGCAATCGGCGGGCCGGATTCCGAGAAATTTTACGGGGGTGGGAATTCAGGGGGGTGCCTTGATATGGGAGGGCGGAATCGCCCCCGACGAACGCGGCTTCGCAATCCGGACGGATTGCTGGAGATTGAACAAACGACCTCGATGCCCCACGGGAGGCGCAATACCATTGAGCTGGCTTGTAGCCGGGGTTCGGGCCCCCGGCTACTACCAAGGCTGGTCGGACGGACCAGAGATTTGTTGAAACGACGCTTAGCTCTTGCGCTTTCCTTCGCCTGGGCGGAATTCCTCCTGGGCGGCCTGGAAGGCTTGCTCGAGGCCGACGAGGTCTTCGCCGGGCTTGATGCTGTCGAAGGCTTCGCTCTCGCGCTTGATCTCCTCTTCGGAGTAATTGGCGGCCTTGACCGAGAGGCCGATGCGGCGCTCGGTGCGGTCCACCTTGATGACGCGGGCTTCGACGTCCTGGCCGATCTTGAGGATGTCTTTGACCTTGTCGACGCGTTCCTCACTCAACTGCGAGATGTGGACGAGGCCGTCGATATCGTCGGCCAGTTGGACGAAGGCGCCGAAGCTGGCGAGCTTGGTGACCTTGCCCTTGACGAGATCGCCGATCTTGTAGCGCTGATCGATGACTTTCCACGGATCGTCCTCGAGCTGCTTGATGCCGAGGGAGATGCGCTGGTTTTGTTTGTCGATGTCGATGACAACCGCCTCGACGTCGTCGCCCTTTTTGAGGATTTCGCTCGGGTGATTGATCTTGCGGGTCCAGCTCAGGTCGGAGACGTGAACCATGCCGTCGATGCCTTCCTCGAGTTCGACGAAGGCGCCGTAGGCGGTCATGTTGCGGACCTTGCCGTGGACGGTCTTCCCGATCATGTAGCGGTGCTCGATTTCGTCCCAAGGATTGGTCTCGAGCTGGCGCACGCCGAGGGAGATTTTCTGCTCTTCCTTGTTGACGCCAAGGACGATGGCCTCGACTTCCTGGCCGACATTGAGGACATCGGACGGGCGGGTGATGCGCTTGGTCCAGGAGAGCTCGGAGACATGGATGAGGCCTTCGACGCCTTCTTCCAACTCCACGAACGCGCCGTAGGGGACGAGGTTGGTGATCTTGCCCTTGACGTTGGTGCCGATGGGGAAGCGCTCCTCGATCTTGTCCCACGGGTTCTTCTGGGTTTGCTTGAGGCCGAGCGAGACGCGCTCTTTCTCTTTATTGATATCGAGGACGACGACTTCGAGCTCCTGGCCGACTTTGAGCAACTCGCTGGGGTGGCCGAGGCGGCCCCAGGTCATATCGGTGATATGGAGGAGGCCGTCCATGCCATCGAGGTCGATGAATGCGCCGAAATCGGTGAGGTTCTTGACGGTGCCGCGGACGGTGCTGCCGATCTTGACGCCATCGAGGAATTTCTGGCGTTTCTCGGTGCGCTCCTGCTCGATGAGCTCGCGGCGGGAGAGGACGACGTTTTTGCGGTCGTCGTTGACCTTGACGATCTTGAAGTCGTAGGTGTTGCCGACGAATTGCTGAAGATCCTTGGGGGGGACGATGTCGATCTGGGAGGCAGGGAGGAAGGCTTCGACGCCGATATTGACGG
>Ga0181531_10002208_pt1 | contig 12188 bp, 10 predicted proteins | sample PEATcosm2014_Bin_38_FD_119743 | JGI IMG/M metagenome (GOLD analysis project Ga0181531, IMG submission 119743) | Peatland microbial communities from MTU Mesocosm Facility, Houghton, MI, USA - PEATcosm2014_Bin11_10_metaG | ecosystem: Environmental > Terrestrial > Soil > Wetlands > Peat | place... | reverse complement strand
CGCTCGCGAGAGCGCAGTTTTTGCTGCGGCGCCGGCGGAGGGTTGGCGTTTCTCGGTGAGGAAAAGGGTGAGCGCGCGAGCCAGGTGCGCGCTGAAGAGCTGGTTGCGACGGGAGCGGGCGTGGTTGCCGCAGCCTGCCCCTTCTGCAATACGATGTTCCGGGATGCGCTCGCGGCACGCGGCGAAGGCGCGCCGGAGCTGATGGACATTGCGCAGTTGGTGGCGCGGGGATTGCCGCAGGGCAGTGCGGAATAGTTCATGACCGCTGGCGGCGAGGACGCCGCCAGTACAGCCGGTCCGGAGACCGGCGGTACCAGGGAGCCTCAGAATATGAAGATCGTTGTTGCCATCAAGCAAGTGCCGGATCGCGACGCGCCGGTGCGCATCGCCGCGGACGCGAAATGGATTGAAGAGCGTGAGCTGCAATGGGCCATGAACGAGCCGGACGCCTATGCGCTCGAAGAGGCGTTGCAGCTGAAAGAAAAGCACGGCGGCGAAGTGATCGTGCTGAGTGTAGGTCCGGAGCGCGTGGGCTCGACGATTCGCGAAGCCCTCGCCAAGGGCGCGGACCGGGCGATTCATATCGTGTGCGACGACCTGGGCGCGAGCACCGGCGGCGGTTTTCGGAATTTTGATGCACTGGGCGTGGCGCGCTTGCTCGCGGCGGCCGTCAAACCGGAGAATCCTGACCTGGTGCTGACCGGATTGCAGTCCGAAGATTTGGGTCTGGGCCAGACCGGCGTGATTCTCGCCGAGTTGCTGGGGCTGCCCCACGCCACGCTCATTCTTCACGTGGAGAAAACCGATGCGGGCCTCAAGGTGAAGCGCGAACTCGAGGAGGGCTGGTTTCAGTCGATCGAGATGCCGTTGCCCGCGGTGCTGACCATGCAATCGGGCGGCAACAAGCTGCGCTATGCCACGCTGATGGGCATCAAGCGCGCCAAGACCAAAGAGCTGCGCGCAGTGAGCGCCGCGGAACTGGGTACGGCGGCTGCACCGGTGGCGACGCTCGAACAGATTTCCGCTCCGAAGAAACAAAAATCGACGCAAATTCTCGGCGGCTCGGCAAAAGAGTCCGCGGCAGCATTGGTGGAGAAACTGAAGACTGAGGCGCGGGTGCTATGAGCGTACTTCTGGTTCTAGAAGAGAGTGGCGGAAAGATTAAGCGCGCCAGTTGGGGAGCTCTTGCGGCCGCATCGAAGCTTGGCCCCGCGCAGGAGATCACGGCGGTGGTCATCGGCGCCGAAACCCAGACGCTCGCTGCCGAGGCCGCGGCCAAACCTGTTGGGAAGGTCGTGCGTGTGGAGCATCCGCTGCTCGCGACGTATACCGCGGATGGATTTTCGCTGGCGCTGCACCAACTCCTGCAAAACCAGAACGGCACGAAGTGCGTGTTGTTTCCGCACACGTACCAGGTGCGCGACTACGCATCGGCGCTGGCGTGCAAGCTTGGCCAGGTGCTCATCGGCGACGTGATTGCAATCGAAGACGGTCCTCTCTTTACGCGGCAACTGCTTCAGGGACGGTTGACAGGAACTTATCGCCACAGCGGAGACGGGCCGTGCTTCGTCTCAGTGCAGGCGGGAGCGTTTCGGCCCGATTCAAATCCCGATTCGAATATTGACTCGCTCGAGTCGCAGGGCAACGCGGGCAACGCGCCGATTGAACTTTTCACGCCGACGCTCGATCCAGCGCAGATTCGTACCCAACCCGGCGCGCCGTTTCGCGAATCGGCGCAAACGGTCGATCTCGGCTCGGCGCAGCGCATTGTGAGTGTGGGCCGCGGGATCAAAGGCGCGGAGAATTTACCGCTCGTCGAGGCGCTCGCCAGCGCGCTGGGCGCGGAGCTGGCGGCATCGCGACCCATCTGCGACAACGGCTGGCTGCCCATGGAGCGGCAAGTGGGAAGCTCCGGGCAGACGGTCGCGCCCAAGCTCTATCTGGCGGTGGGCATCTCGGGAGCGATTCAACACCTTGTCGGTATGAAAGGCTCGCAGTGCATCGTGGCCATCAACAAGGATCCTGATGCGCCCATCTTCGAGGTCGCCGATTACGGCATCGTCGGCGATTTGTTTGAAGTGGTTCCGGCGCTGACAGAGGCGGTAAGAGCCGCGAAAGAATAGCGCGCACTCCGAAACACGAATGTCTCCGGGCCACGCACAAGACATGGCGCGCTCCCTTCGGCAGGTTTCGGCCCCACTCTGCTTGCGGGTGAAACCTTTCAGGAGCCTGCCTTCGGCATCCAGAGACCGACCGTGTTGCCCTCTACGTCTGTAAACCACGCGAAGGTCCCGGTCGGGATCTGGACGGGAGGCACAACCGTGCGCCCACCCGCAGCTTCAATCGCGGCCAGCGAGCCCGCCACATCCGAAGTTTCAATGTAAAAGTGCGTGAATTGATGCGGCTCATGTCCCAGGGCCGCGATGTGACCGGCGATGCCAGCGGTTGAACCCGTATCGATCATTCCCATCGGGCCTGGATCGATCTTCCAGCCAAATACCTGACTGTAAAATTCCGAGAGCGTCGACTTGTCCTTGCAACCAATTTCGAAATGCACCACGGGATGCGCCATTGACAAATCCTCCTGTGAGTTCCGTTAGTATGCCGGTGCATTATCACTCGGGTCAACGCAAAATTCCGTTCACTTGGCGGCGCGCCGGTTCTTCCCAATCGCCATTTTTGGATCTTCATTTGCGCACGCAAAGCCTCAGGCGCTATCGTTCCTTGTTTGCCGCAAATCTGCGGTTGAGCGGAGAGAATGTACGATGCTGGCTCCTGAAACGTACGTGGCGGCACTGTGCCTGACGATCCTGACCATGCTGTGCTGGGGATCGTGGGCGAACACATTGAAACTGTGCCCCGGTTATCGCTTCCAGCTTTTCTACTGGGATTACGCGATCGGCATGGCAGTCGGCGCGATCTTCTGGGGATTAACGGCGGGCAGCATGGGGCACGCAGGTACGCCGTTTCTGCACGACGTGGCACAGACGCAGGTCGCGCCCATGCTCTACGCCATGGCGGGCGGGGCGATTTTCAACGTGGCCAACCTGCTGCTGGTGGCTGCAATCGATGTAGCCGGAATGGCCGTGGCCTTCCCCGTCGGCATCGGCCTCGCGCTCGTCATCGGCGCAATTTCGAATTACGTGATCAAGCCGGTGGGCAATCCCGTGCTGCTGTTTGGCGGCGTGGCCCTTGTGGTGGTGGCGATCGTGCTGGACGCGGCGGCCTATCGCAAGCGCGAAGCCACGGCCAAGGCGACGACGGTGCGCGGCATTGTCCTCAGCCTGGCGTGCGGCGTGCTGATGGGCTGCTTTTATCCCTTTGTAGCGCGGGCGCTGAACGGCGAGCCCGGACAAACTGCGCCCGGGCCGTATGCTGTGACGCTGTTCTTCACCATCGGACTGCTGATCTCGACCGTGCCCGCGAACTGGCTGCTGATGAAGAAGCCGCTGGACGGCCGCGAGCCGGTGAACGGCGGCGATTACTGGAAGGCGCCCTTTGGCTGGCACATCGCAGGCACGCTGGGCGGAGCCATCTGGTGCACGGGCGGCGTGGCGAATTTTCTGGCCTCGGGCGCGCACCTGGTGGGGCCGGCGGTCTCGTATAGCATCGGTCAGGGCGCAACCATGGTGTCGGCCTGCTGGGGCGTATTTGTGTGGCGCGAGTTTGCCGGCGCCTCGCGCGTGGTCACGGTGCTGCTCGTCCTGATGTTTCTATGTTTCCTGGCTGGGCTGGCGTCGGTGGCCATCGCCCCGTTGTATCCGTAATCCGACCGTTGAGTTTGTGCATGAAGGGCGTTGCGATCCCCGGTCCCAAATGGCGAGGGACCGGGGGCACCAGGGGATTTTGAGGTCCAAAGCATGAACGACACACGCAGGCCGATCGTGATCGTGGGCAGCATCACTATGGATCTGGTGACGCGCACGCCGCGCATTCCCGCTATCGGGCAGACGCTGATCGGAACGGCATTCGAGACCACGCCCGGAGGCAAGGGCGCGAACCAGGCCGTGGCTGCGGCGCGGCTCGGTTATCGCGTGGCCATGGTGGCCAAGGTGGGCGACGACAATTTCGGCCCGCAGCTCCTGGACAATCTGAAACGCGCAGGCGTCGACACGGGCGCCATGGCGCAGGCCACTGGCTCCTCGGGTCTGGCGCCCATGTTTGTCGCCGACGATGGACAGAATGCCATCGTGGTGGTTCCGGGCGCGAACAGCAAGATGGATCGTGCGACTGTCGACAGCCACGCGGAATTGATTCGCTCCGCAGGCATCGTTCTCTGCCAACTCGAAATTCCCATGGACACGCTCAGCTACACGCTCGACTTTTGCGCCAGGGCGCAAGTACCCGTCATGCTCGATCCCGCACCCGCGGCCACTTTGCCCGATGCGGTGTGGAATCAGGTCGCATGGTTCACGCCCAACGAAACCGAGGCGGCGTTTTACGCGGGCGGAGAGACGAACGTGGAGGCTACGGCGAAGCGCCTGCATGCGAAGGGCCTGCGCGGAGTAGTGCTCAAGCGTGGCGTCGAGGGAGCATTCGTTTCAGTTGCGGGCGAAAGGGCTGAGTGGGTCAAGCCGTTCAAGGTCGATGCCATCGATACCGTAGGCGCGGGTGACTGCTTCAACGGCGCGTTCGCCGTGGCGTTCGAAGAAGGCAAGGACCCGTGGGCGGCGGCGCGGTTCGCCAATGCCGCTTCGGCCCTCAGCGTGACGCGCAAGGGCGCGCAGGCCTCGATGCCGTCGCGCGCTGAGGTGGAGGAATTCCTGCTGAACCACGCGTGACGAGCGGAAGCCGCTGCTCCCCGGCCGCAATTGAGCGACAATACTTAGAATCGATGGAGCCGACGATCCAGGTGAGGCCGGAGGACAGTGTGTGTGGGCGCACGACGAGCCGGCGCGCGTTTTTGACCGCGGCGCCGCTGGCTGCCGGTGCTTTGTGGGCGCGCAGCTCGTTCGCACGCGCGCAGACGGTGCCGGGCGCCTCTCCGCCCCTGGTCGAGCCCGGCGTCAAACCCGATTACACACTCGAGATTTCAGAGATCGAGTGGGAGCTCGCGCCGAAGAAAAAGATCCGCACCGCGGCCTACAACGGACAGATTCCCGGACCCCTTTTGCGCGTGACCGAGGGCAAGCAGGTTTCGATTGAGATTGGGAACCGCTTGGACCGCGAAGAGATCGTTCACTGGCACGGTCAGTGGATTCCGGTAGAGGCGGATGGCGCGATGGAAGAAGGCTCGCCCATGATCCCTGCGGGAGGCAGCCTTTTGGTCGGGTTCACGCCAAGGCCCGCGGGCCTGCACTGGTACCACACGCACGCCATGGCGCAGCGCGACCTGAAGCGTGGGCTCTATAGCGGGCAGTTCGGTATTTTGCAGGTTGCCCCTGCGAGCGGCGACCCGGGCCGATACGACCAGGAGCAGTTCATCGTGCTGCACGATTGGGAACCGTACTACACAGCCAGCGACGACGGCTCGATGATGGTGAGCTACGTGTGCGGATCGGTGAACGGCAAGATGCTGGGCCACGGAGAGCCGATTCGCGTACGCGAGGGAGAGCGGGTGCTGTTTCAGATTCTGAATGCCAGCGCAACGGAGCCGCACTGGCTGGCGTTACCGGGACACAAGTTTCAGGTGCTGGCGATGGACGGAGCGCCGGTAGCGACACAGGCAACAGTGGAGACTCTGCGGCTGGGGCCCGCGGAGCGTATCACGGCGGTCGTCACGATGGATGCGCCTGGTGTGTGGGTATTGGGCGAGGCACAAAAAGCTTTTCGCGATGCAGGCATGGGCACGGTGATTGAATACGCGGGGCGCACGGGAAAACCGCATGAGCCAGACGCGGGGAAACTGATGTGGGACTATCGCGTGTTTGGCGACGCGACGCCGGTGGTCCACAGACCTGACGTAACGATTCCCCTTGTCTTTACTTCGCGATTCAAAGGCCACGGCGCGCTCGATGAGTGGATGATCAACGGCAAGTCCTGGCCCGACGCCGATCCTATCATCGTGCACGAGGGGTTGCGGCATCGGCTGGTTTTCGACAATCGCAGCATGGACGACCATCCGGTTCACCTGCACCGGCACAACTTCGAGCTGGTTTCGATTCGCGGTGCGGCAACCGGCGGGGTGCACAAGGACGTGGTGATTGTGGAGGCGGGGACAAAGGTCGAGGTCGACCTGGTGGCGTCGAACCCCGGCAATACGCTCTTTCACTGCCACCAGCAGGACCACATGGACATGGGATTCATGACATTGTTTCGCTACGCGTGATCTGCGATCCTGAGAACGGCGACTGAGCTTCTTCGCGGGAGATTTTTTTTGAAGCTTTTATCCTTTTTTCTGGCTGCTTGCGGACTATGCGCCGCGGCAGCGCAGGCGCAAGGCAACTACGAAATCCAGGTGTACGGCGCGGACACGGTGGCTCCGCGCAGCACCATGGTGGAGCTGCACTCGAACTTCACCGCTAAAGGCCATCCGGCGATGGTGGGCTTAGCGGCGACCAATCACGCCGAGCACGAGACCGTGGAGATCACGCAGGGCATCAACGACTGGTCGGAATTGGGTTTTTATATTTTTACGAGCGAGCAGAGCGGGCTGGGCATGCAGTGGGTAGGCGACCACATCCGGCCACGCGTGCGCGTGCCGGAGAAATGGCGCTGGCCGGTGGGCGTGAGCCTGTCGACGGAGGCCGGCTACCAGCGCGCTCTCTTCTCGCCCGACACGTGGACGTGGGAGATTCGCCCCATCATCGACAAGACGACCGGACGCTGGTATTTCGCGGTGAATCCCGCACTGGAGCGCACCTGGCACGGTCCCGATGTGAATCTGGGAATCGACTTTTCGCCGGCGGTAAAAATCAGCTACGACTTTACCAAGCAGATTACCGGCGGCCTCGAATACTACGCCGATTATGGCAGCATTACGAACATCGCCAGCCTGCACAACCAGCAGCAACAGTTCTTCCCTGCCATCGATTTGAACGTGTCGCCGAAGTGGGAGATCAACTTCGGCGTGGGAATCGGCCCCACATCCGCCACCGACCACTGGATCGTGAAAGGCATCGTGGGCCGGCACTTTGACTGGGGAAAGCAAAAGCAGTAACGCGGGGGTCTGGAGACCCCCGCGACAGCCGGTCTGGAGACCGGCGCTACATACCGCGACAATTACCAGATGTGGCAGGCGTTGACCGGCATCATGGGCTGGCCCACCTTGCAACCGAAGGCTTCGCCGAATGCAGGAAGATTCTGCACCACGCCGTTGGCGCGGAACTCCTCCGGAGCATGACCGTCGGTCTGCGCCAGCAGGCGGATCATCTCGGGCCTGCGGGTGCCGCACCAATTCTGTCCGAAGGCCAGGAAGAACTGCTGCAGCGGCGTAAAGCCGTCCTGCTTGGCGTCCAAATCGATGCCCTTGCGCTTGGCGTCTGCAAGAAACGCAAGATAAGCCAGGCGCAAACCACCGTTATCGGCGGTATTCTCTCCCAATTCCAGCTTGCCGTTGAGCTTCACGTCTCCCAATACGGTGAAGTTGCCGTATTCCTGCACTTCGCAATCCGTCATGGCGTCAAACTTCTTGCGATCGTCTGCCGACCACCAGCCCGACAAGTTGCCGTAGCCGTCGAACTGGCTGCCTTGATCGTCGAAACCGTGCGTCAATTCGTGACCGACAATGGCGCCAATGTGGCCGTAGATTTCCGCGTCGGTAGCGTTCGGATCGTAAAAGGGCGCCTGCAGAATTGCGGCGGGAAAGTTGATGTCGTTCATGGTGGGATTGTAAAAGGCATTCACGGTTGCCGGAGTGGTGATCCACTCACCCCGATCCACCGGCTTGCCAATTTTATTCAGCTCGCGCTTGTTCTCAAAGTCCGCAGCACGCAGGGCGTTGCCAAGCGCGTCGCCGCGCACGATCGTCATGGTTGAATAATCGCGCCAATGATCGGGATAGCCGATCTTGTCGGCTACCAGTTTGAGCTTGGCTTCAGCGGTGCGCTTGGTCGGATCGCTCATCCAGGTTTGCTGTTCCAGCTCCGTGCCCATGGCGGCTTCGATGTCGTGAACCATTGTCAGGGTAAAAGCCTTGCTCGCGGCGGGAAAGTTTTCTGCCACGTAGACCTGGCCGACCGCCTCGCCCATGGCGCCGTCCGTGGCCGCCGCGCACCGCTTCCAGCGCGCCTCCTGCTGCGGCTGCCCCTCCAGCTCGTGGTTGTTAAAGTTGAAATCTTCCTCGCTCAGCGCCTTGGGCACCGCATATTCCGGAACGGCGTTGATGAGCTGCCAGCGCAGGTAGGCTTTGATGGTATCGAGATCGGTCGAGTCCAGGACGGACTGCAAGCCCTTGAAAAAGTCGGGGACGCTGACGTTCAGCTCTGCAATTCCGGGTACGCCGGTATCGGCGAAGAGCTTGGTCCAGTCGATTGCCGGCGTCAGCTCTGCGAGTTTCGTCGTGGGCAGCAGGTGATAGACGTTCTCAGGCTGGCGGCGCGAAGTCACATCCATCGACGCCTTGGCCAGCGCGGTTTCAAGCGTCATGATCTTTTCGGCATCGGTGGCAGCCTGCGCTGCGGGCTCGCCCAGCAACTCGAGCATCTTCGCCACGTGCTCCACGTATTCCTTGCGCGTCTTATCGGCTTCATCGCCGGTGCGAAAGTAATAGTCGCGCTCGGGAAGCCCTAGTCCGCCCTGATCGACAATGGCAATCTGCTTGCGCGCATCCTTGAAGTCCTGCTGCTCGCCGTAGCTGAAGAATGCGCCCACGTTGATCATCTGGTAGTGGGCCAGCAGATCGGTCAATTCCTTTTTGCTGCTCAATGCCGCGATGCGATCGAGCTCGGGCTGCAACGGTTGCAGGCCCTTGGCATTGATCGCGTCTTCGTCCATGCAACTGGCGTAGTAGTCGCCGATCTTCTGCTCATTGGCGGTATGTTGCGCGCTCTTTTGCGCTACCTGATCGAACAGACCGCGCAGGATGGCCTGCGTGTAGTCATTGACGATATTGAACGAACCGTATCCCCGCTTGTCCGGTGGAATCGGGTAGAGCTTGTTGAAGTTTCCGCACGCATACTGGTAAAAGTTCACGCAAGCGTCTGCACTCGTGTCCATCACCTGCTTGTCGAGACCTGGCAGTAGCTCGACCTTCTGGGGTGCGCTGCTGGCCGTGGAGCTCGTGGCCTGGGCATGGACCACGGTAACACTCGGCGCGAGGGCGACCGCGCCCATCAGTCCGGCACCCAGCGGTCCGAAGAGTGCAATGCAACAAAGTCGATTCATTTGATGGCTCCTGGCATTCAATCTTTAAGTGTAATGGCCTACGGATGTACCCAGCCTAAGAAACGATACGACGCCGGAAGGGGAAAAGGTTCCCGGAAAAGAGGGGGCCAGTCGAGGCGTGTATAGCGCCGGTCTCCTGACCGGCTGTTGCGCGGGTCTCAAGACCCGCGCACGCCCTGGAATGATTACGAAATCATGCGCCCAAATTGCCAGCGCCTACGCCACCAGCGCCATGGCGCGGATGGTTTCCTTGCGCACGGTCAGCTTTTCGATCAGGTCGGTTCGCGCCTCGTAGCCACGGCCGGGCGTATCGGGAATGGCAATCTCGCCTTCCGCCGACACTGTGACTTCGGGCTCGACGATGTCCTCCGTCCAATAGCGCGCTGAGGCTGAGACGTCGCCGGGCAGAGTGAATCCCTCGAGCGTAGACAGCGCGATGTTGTGCGCGCGGCCAATGCCGGACTCCAGCATTCCGCCGCACCAAACGGGAATGCCGCGTTCGAGCGCGGCGTTGTGTACGGCGATGGCCTCAGAGAATCCGCCCACGCGGCCCAGTTTGATGTTGATGATCTTGCACGATTCCATCTCAATGGCGGCCAGCGCGTCGCGGCGGTTGCGGATCGATTCATCAAGGCAGATGGGCGTGTTTAGCCGCTTCTGGAGCACGGAGTGAAAGTAGAAATCGTCGTGCCAGAGCGGCTGCTCGATCATGAGCAGGTCAAAGGCGTCGAAGGACTCGAGGTGCTCCTGGTCGTGCAAGCGGTAGGCGGAGTTGGCGTCGCAACTGAGCAGAATTCCGGGCCAGCGGCTGCGCACGCGATCGAAGACCTCCACGTCCCAGCCGGGCTTGCACTTCAACTTGATGCGCTGATAGCCGGCGGCCAATTCGCGCTCAACAATTGAGAGCAACTCGGGAATCGAGGACTGAATGCCGAGAGACACGCCGCAGGAAATGCTTTCGCGGACGCCACCGATGAGTTGGGAAAGAGAAATACCTTCGCGTTGCGCTTCGAGATCCCAAATGGCGTTCTCAAGCGCGGCCTTGGCCATGGGATTGCCGCGCACGGCGCGAAAGATGCGCGGGCACTCGCCTCCGTGCTCCGGCGACTCAGCGGCCAGCATGGGACCCAGTTCGTTCACCATCACCTGCCACGCGGTGTCGGTTGACTCGCCGGAAAAGAACGGCCGCTCGCCCGCGGTGCACTCGCCCCAGCCGATCAGCCCCTCGGACTGGATCTCGGCAAGCACGATCCTTCGATTGCGGGTGACGCCGAAGCTGGTTTCAAACGGCCGCACCAGCGGCATATGCACTTCGCGCAGAATAATTGCATCAATTCTCATGCGTTCCTCTAGGTGAGTCAGGATGAAGAAAGGGGGCCCAATCCGTAAACGCCGTTTCCTTCGCCATCGAGAGAGAAATCCAGAACCGCCAGTCCCCTGGAAAAAGCCTTTTGAAACTTCTGTTGATTCTCGAACTGAACATCGAAAGCCCGTCTGCGGGTTACTTTGTTGGCCTTCCACTGCTCAATGGAAACCGGAACCACAATGCGTTCTTCGATGGTGCGTGCCGCTGCCGGGCGCCGAGCCAGGAGGGCCTCAACTCGCGGGGAATCGAGCTCCCACTCGGCCAAAAGCCGGTCGGTTGGAAGACCACCCTGCAGACGAGATGAGGATACACCATAGAAATCCACACGGTACTCGCGGGAGATAGCGCCCAGCCTGTGGATATTTATAAAGGCGTTCTTGATTTCGAGGGGATCGAAGGTCCACTCCATGTGGCGGATGCCGCGGGAAAGCGCCTCATGCCGTTGCTCCCATTTGAGTTGCGCGCCAAGGCCGCGATTGCGGTGGGAAGGGCGAACCGCCAGCATGTGGGAGTGAATGTAGGGCTGAGGCCCTTGCGGAGTAGATTTTAGTCCCGGCAAAGACATGGCGAAACCGACAAGGGTCTCGCGCTCCTCCTTGCTGCCTTGCTCCCTTGCTCCCTCGCTCCCTGTTTCGAACGCGCCAATCACCTGGCCGCCGATTTTCTGCGCCAACAAAAACGTTTTGCGCGGAATGACATCGCTCTCGTCGTAGCCCCAGGTTTCCATCTGAAGGTCCACACACGCCTGCATTTCGTTCATTCCCGAGCAGGAGCGAATGCGAATCATGGCTCGGCCTGCTCTTGAGACTTAGATGCCGTCGCATCGGCTGCGAGCTTCCTCTTGGCCTGCACCCAAAGCGTCTCCAATTCGTGCGGCGACAGTTCCTCGAGAGGCCGCGGCGCGGCTGACTCCATTTCGCGGAAGCGCTGCCGGAAGCGCAAATTGCAGTTGCGCAGCGCCATCTCTGCATCCACGCCGAGGTGGCGGCCGAGGTTGACAACGGTAAACAGCAGGTCGCCGAGTTCGGCCTCGACTGCGGGCTTGCGTGCGGGATCGGCCGAAGCGGCTTCGGCTTCCAGTTCCGCCGTCTCTTCGGCAATCTTGGGCAGCAGCTCGCGCCAGGTGGGCCAGTCAAAACCTGATTTCTGCGCTTTGCTGCCGAGCTTCGCAGCTTCAGCCAGCGCCGGCATGGCCCGCCCGACCGAATCCAGCCGCGACGGCCCCTTCGCTTTGTTGCTCCCTTGCTGCCTCGCTGCCTCGCTGCCTGCCTTCTCGGCCGCTTTGATTTCTTCCCAGTTGCGCAGGACCGCATCGGCCGAGCCTTGAACATTGGCGTCGACCTCGGCGCGATTGCCGGCGGCACGCGCAGCCTCGTCGCCAAAAACGTGCGGATGGCGGCGCACCAGCTTGCGATTCAGAGAGTCGAGCACATCGGCGATGGTGAAATGGCCCTCGTTGGCGGCCATTTCTGCATAAAACAGAACTTGAAGCAAGAGGTCTCCGAGTTCCTCCGTGAGATGCGCGAAGTCGCGGCGCTCGATGGCGTCAAAGACCTCG
>Ga0181531_10002206_pt1 | contig 12195 bp, 11 predicted proteins | sample PEATcosm2014_Bin_38_FD_119743 | JGI IMG/M metagenome (GOLD analysis project Ga0181531, IMG submission 119743) | Peatland microbial communities from MTU Mesocosm Facility, Houghton, MI, USA - PEATcosm2014_Bin11_10_metaG | ecosystem: Environmental > Terrestrial > Soil > Wetlands > Peat | place... | reverse complement strand
CACGGCGGCCAAATATTGCGGCGAAAAATCATCGCGTAACTTGCGCAGCATATTCACGAATACATAAGTAGCCGCCGTAGGTAACCCGGTGCGGGTGGACATGCCGCGCTGCCGCGCCATCGCATGGTACGCGCGAAAGATAAACGACATGGTATCGATCAGAAAAATCGCATTCGCGGGAATCGACGGCAGAGTCCTCGGGGATGGCGAGGGCGCGGATTCTTCTGGGACCGACACGGTTGCCGCAGTTTTTTTTCGTGAAGGCACAGTACAAGTCTAAAGGATTTCGAGCGCAAGGTCGGTCGTCACATGAGGCGGATTTTCTCCTAAGACCTTAGTTGACAAGCCTTCGATCTTTCGATAGCCTCCTAACAGTTTAGGAGATGATTGTGGTCCCTCCGCTCAAGAAGACAACGCAGCTAACAAGATTGGAACTGCAAATCATGCACGTGCTCTGGGATCTTGGTCCGGCAACGGTGCAGGAAGTGCAACAGAAGCTCAACGCCAAGCCGAAACTCGCCTACACCACGGTGCAGACCATGCTGAACGTCCTACTGCGTAAGGGCCGCGTCACCCGTACTCTTGAAGGCAAAGCCTTTCGCTACACGGCTACCCTCAGTCGATCAAAGGCGATCAAACAGTCGCTCAACGACCTTGCCGACCGGCTGTTCGGCGGATCAGTGGAAGCCCTGGCCATGAACCTCATGGACCATAAGCATCTCGATCGGGAAAAACTCGAACGATTGAACACACTCATCGAAAAGAGGCTCAAGCAAGACAGGGAGGAAATAGATGAACGCGATTAGCGAAACTATCGTGACGTTCTTGATCAACTCCGCTGTGCATGTAGCCGTCGTTGCAGTCATCGCGCTGTTGTGTTCAGTGGCGCTTCGTCGCGTGGCCGCGAAATACCGTTATGCGCTTTGGATCGCATCGTTATTGTTAGCCAGCCTGCTTCCGCTCTGGAGCGTGAGGCTAGCCATCTCTCGGATCGTCGGCGGTGGTAAGTCACAGAAGATCGTGAGCAGTGATCAATCTCAGCCCGCCGTAAGCGCCGACAGCAACATCGATCTGGGTTTATCGAAGCGCTTGTCGAAGCTTCGGGAAGAAACAATTCCGTTCCCTCCCATAGTGGCGGCTTCCATCGCAACACTCTATGGCCTGCTTCTTGCCCTTCGATCTGCTCGACTGTGGATGGCGTGGCGGCAGACAAGAACGTTGTACAACCTTGCGGCGAGCGGCCCCTCACTGGAAATATTGCAGCCCCTGATTGAACACCGCGCTACGAAATTTGGCCGGAAAAGTCCGCCGCGCATCTACGCGCTCGACGGAGTTGGCCCACTAACCTTGGGCACGAGGCATCCGCTATTGGTCATGCCAAAAGCGTTTTTGGAAACCGCGTCCGCCGCCGATCTTGATGCGGCAATCTGCCACGAACTGGCGCACATCGTCAGGAAAGACTTCGCAGCGAATCTGCTTTGCGAAATCGTTTCGCTACCGGTATCGATCCATCCTCTTATGTGGTGGATGAAATTTCAAGTCCGGCGTACGCGGGAACTCGCATGCGACGATCTCGCCGCCGAAGTCTCATCGACGCCCACTCGCTATGCAAGTGCGCTTGTACATGTAGCGCAATCCCTGCTGCCGAATCCTAGGACGAGTCAACCGCAACTTGCACAGGGCCTGTTCGATACCGACGACATCGAACGTCGTGTCGGCAATCTCCTTAATCGTCAGCGTCTTTTCGGCAGGACGGCAGGACGGGTAATAACGGTGACCGCGGTTGGCTGCGTCGCCGGTATCGCCTTCGTAGCGTCCACCTTTTCCGTGCGATTAGCTTCTAGCCAGACGATAGCGTCAGCAGCGCCAGTCTTGGCGCAAAGCTACCACGCCGAAAACGCTTCGCGACCGCGGGTCAGAGTGAGCAAGATAAGCTTCGTCGAGAGCACGCCATCGATCGACGAAGCGGAGACTCAATCGTTCGCCAAACAAATCGAGGAGATGAAGACCTTAAACCAGTCGATGGACTGGGCAGAAGAGGTGCAAGAGCGAACACGAAACTTTTGGCAGAATTACGGATACTTCAAAGTAAACGTGGCCGATACTATTACGCTGGTTTCCAGTTCGTCGGCTGAGCAAGTGTTCTCCGTTGTCGCAAGTATCGAGCCGGGTAATCGATATCGTTTCGGCGGTCTAGCGTTTACCGGGGCCAAGGTTTTCAGCACCAACGAACTTGAAGCCATGTTCCCAATATCGCATGGCGACATTTTTGACAGGAGTAAGATCGCGAGCGGGTTGGAGAATTTGCGGTCAGCGTACGGAGCGCATGGCTTGGATGAATCTTGGTTCGTTCCAACCTCAGAGTTCGACGAATCCGATAAGACGATTACGCTTAGTATCCTCGTGCACGAAGGATCACGTCGGAAGGATTAGTTGGTTGGTCGCGTTCTCGTGAAGATGAAAGCCAAAGGCTCAGCTAGCGAAACTAGCGTTGCTCTTCCGCCTCAGCCCGCGCGGCCGCGCCGCTCTGCGCTTCCATCCAGCTTTGCAGGATCAGCACGGCGGCCATGCGGTCCACCACTTCACCGCGGCGCTTGATTGACATCTCTGTTTCGCGCAACAGGCGGTTTGCCTGGGCTGAAGTCAGTCGCTCATCCCACAGGTGTACTGGGATGCGGAAGCGTTTGCGCAAGTCTTCGGCGAAGAGCAGCATTTTATCCGACTGGCGGCCTTCTTCGCCGCTCATGCGTAACGGGAATCCGACCACGATTTGCGTTACAGAATACTCGCGGATGATCTGATCGAGCTGCGCGAGGTCGGTCCTCTTATTGCGGCGCTGGACGGTTTCCAGCCCTTGCGCCGTTATCCCGAGCAAATCGGAGACGGCCACGCCAATGCGGCGGGCGCCAACATCGAGGCCCATCACCCTGGTCACTGCGGGCACCATCGAATTTTCGGTCGAAGCCACGTCTGATTATAGGGCGAGGCAAAAATCGAGTTTTGGAATACGATAATGAAGATGGAGTCCGAGCTCACACCCGCCGAACTCGAGATTCAGCTCCCCGCGCCCATGCCGGTGGCCGCGCCGCCCACGCACGAAAAATTTCACTGGGCGTTTAACATGATTGGCGTCGGCGCCATCCTGACGCTGTGCTACTACGCCGAAATCGTGCTGGCGGTCATTCTTATCTCTGTGTTGCTGGCGTTCATCCTCGCGCCGATCGTGGACGCGCTCACCTTTTTTCGCCTGCCGCGCTTTCTGGCTGCCGGCTTGGCCGTGTTGCTGTTGGTCGCTGCTCTCATCGGAGCGGTTTATCTTTCTTACAATCAGGGCGCGACGCTGATCCAGGAACTGCCCAAGTACACCAAGAAAATTAAAGATCAGGTCAACGTGTACCGCAAACGGGCGGAGACGTTCGAGGTGCTGACGCCAGAGCACGAAAAGGGCGTGCTCGATGTTCGCTCGACCACGGATTGGACTGACATCCTCAACCGCGGCGTGGGATCGGTCTGGCAAGCTGCGTTCGCGGCCTCGTTCGTGCCGTTTCTGGTCTTCTTCATGCTGAGCTGGCAGAGTCACGTGCGCTCATCGACCGTCATGCTATTTCCCATGCGAAACCGCCACACAGCTTATGTGACACTGGGGCGAATCACGAAAATGATTCGCAGCTTCATGGTTGGGAACCTGCTGATCGGACTGTTTATCGGCGCGGCGAGTACGCTTGTGTTCTGGATTCTCGGCGTGCCGTTTTTCTACTTCGCCGGATTCCTCAGCGGACTGTTGAGCCTCGTCCCTTACTTGGGGATTGTGCTGTCCCTGGCTCCGCCCGTGTTTGTCGGGGTCGGCCACCTTGAGTCGAGTGAAATGTTCTATGTGGTTGTCACTGTTGTGGGACTGCACGTCATCGCCATGAATGTGATGTATCCATTGTTCCTGGGCAATCGGCTGCAATTGAATCCGTTGGCGGTCACGATCTCGCTGCTTTTTTGGGCGTGGCTCTGGGGAGGGATCGGATTGCTGCTGGCCATACCGCTCACGGCAGCCATGAAAATTATTTTCGATAGTGTGGAGACGCTGCGGCCCTATGGAGCGTGGTTGGGCGAGTGAAAACGGGGAGGACTAGCTTTCTTCGATGAAATACGAGGCGTCGGGGAATTTCAATTTGCTCTTGGCCAGGGCAGCGGTCAGAAGTGCTTCGACTTCCTGTTCGGCGCAGTCTTTAGCCATGGCCAGTTCGCTGACCAGCAGATAGCGGGCGCGCTCCATCATCTTTTTCTCGCGTGCGGAAACGGGTTTAACGTGGTCCAGCACCAGCAATCCCTTGAGGACAAATGCGACATCCAACAGCGAACCGGTGCGCATCCGGTCAGAGTTTTCTTTGAAGCGGTTCTTCCAGTCAGCCTGGCCTTCGACCTCGCCATGAGCTAAGAACTCGACAATTTTCTCGATATCGCCGTTCTTGACCACCCGGCGCATGCCGACCGCGCCTACATTCTCCACCGGGACGGTGATCTTCACGCTGCTCGACTTAATCGAGAGCAGGTAGAATTTCTGCACATTTTCGCCGATGGTTCGGCTGCTGATTTGCTCGATAACTCCTATCCCATGATTAGGATAGACAACTTTGTCGCCAACGCGAAAATTGTCGCTCACAAGCGCGGAACCTAGCATGCAGACCACCTAACCGCCGCTAAAAGCAGCCTCTAAAGTCTATCTTAGAGGGGAAACAAAGGCAATTTCTGGCGTGGACGAACCGGTGCGAGCAATAAAGGACTGTAGGGCATAATCCGCTCAGGCGATATACTCGCGTTTCCCATGAAACTTAGACTTCATCTGGGCTTCCTACTCGCCTTCAGCGCGGTAATGCACTGCGCCACGCCCACGGACTGGATCGCTCCCGTCACGCCCTTTGCCATAGCCGGCAACCTTTACTATGTGGGGTCGCGCGATCTTGCCGCCTATCTTGTGGTCACGCCCAAGGGTAACATCCTGATTAACGCCAACCTCGAGTCTTCGCCCGCGCTGATTCGCCGGAGCGTCGAACAACTCGGCTTTCGCTGGGCGGATACGAAAATTCTTCTTATAAGCCAGGCCCACTATGATCATGTGGGCGGGGCGGCGGAGATCCTGCGAGAAACGCACGCCCGGTACGTGGTTATGGAAGGCGACGTGGATGTGGTCGAGTCCGGCGGCACGAAGGATTTCGATTCCACGCTTCAGCGCTTTCCTCCAGCGCACGTGGATCGCCGATTGCACGATCGGGACGCGGTCACCTTGGGCGGCACCACGCTGATCGCCCACAAGACCGCCGGACACACCCGCGGCTGCACCACCTGGACCATGCAGACGCATGAGGCTGGCCGAACCCTGAACGTGGTCATTGTGGGCGGGTGGGCGCCGAATCCCGCCGTACGACTCGTCGCGGGACACGGTGGTCCGGTCGCTTATCCTGGGATAACGTCCGATTTCGACCAAACCTTCGCCAGGTTGAAGGCCTTGCCGTGCGACATCTTTCTCGGCGCACACGGAGTCTATTTCGACCTGCTCCCGAAACTCAAGCGACTGCCGAAGGAGGGTTCTTCGGTTTGGATCGACCCTCAGGGCTATCGCGAAGCAGTCATGGAGCACGAAGCTGACTTCCGCAAAGAGCTTGCACAGCAGCAAGAGGCGGGTAACTGAGAAGGGTTGAGTTTCGCCAAGGAACGGTCACCTGCGGTTTTTTCCACCTGAGCCCACTCATTTTGGACGTCCGCGGCGTTGTACCGCATCCAAAGGGCATGTCAAACGCCACGATTCCACAGCCGACAGCCGACTTTCAGTTTCCAGTAATCGATCCCATACGCGACCGCCGCAGCGGACGCGCCTTCACCCCGCAACCGGTCGACGACAAAACTCTGGGCAGCATTCTCGAAGCGGCGCGCTGGGCGGCATCTTCCAGTAATGAGCAGCCCTGGAGCTTTATCGTCGCGACCAAAGAAAATCCGGAAGAGTTCAACCGCCTGCTGCACTGCCTGGTCGAGTTCAACCAAGGCTGGGCGCAACATGCGCCGCTGCTCATGCTGTCGGTGGCTCGAATGAACTCTTCCGGCGGCAAGCCTAACCGCCTCGCCTTGCACGATGTCGGACAGGCTGCCGCGAACCTCGCCATTCAGGCCACTGCGCTCGGGCTGATGGTTCATCAAATGGCTGGGTTCGATGTGCAGAAGGCGCGCGAGGCTTTCGCCATCCCGGACGACCATGAACCCGTGGCCGCTATCGCCGTGGGATATCCGGGCGATCCTACGTCGCTTCCCGAAAAACTCCGTGAACGCGAAGTCGCCCCGCGCGTGCGTCATCCGCAGAAGGAATTCGTCTTCACCGAAAAATGGGGCAGTCCGAAATGAGCGTGGAAAACGCAAGCGATTCCAGGTAAACTCACCCGCGCTCGCGAGAGTTATAATGCCTAAAGCGTGACTGAACTCATCAAAAAGAAGCTCCAAGACGAAATCAACGCGCTGGAGCACGAGCTCGTCCATGAGCTGCCGAAAGAAATAAAGAAGGCAGCGGCGCTTGGCGACCTGAGCGAAAACGCCGAGTACCACATGGCCAAGCAGCGCCAGGAGTTCGTTAAAGCGCGCCTGCGTCAGCTGGGACGCCGCATCGCCGACCTCTCCATGGTCAACATGAGCAACATTCCTCATGACCGGGTCGGCCTCGGCTCGACGGTGAAGGTTCACGACAACACCAAGAATTCCGAGGTCGAGTACAAGCTGGTGACTAGCGAAGAATCCGACGTGACCATCGGAAAGATTTCGACCACGTCGCCGATAGGGCGCGCGCTCTTGAATAAGAAAGTCGGCGATACCGCGACGTTTGTCACCCCGAACGGAGCGCGCGAAATGGAAATCCTAAGCCTGATCACCATCCACGATCAGCCGGAGGCGGTTTGAGCAAAGCGGCAACGTCGAGCGCGCTGGCTTCTGCGGCTTCGCAGGCCGCAGTTTCTTCAGACTCCCGCCCCGCAACTTGGACCTCTATCTTTGGGCGCGGCTGCGGCTGGTTGCTTGATCACATCGTCCGATGGCTGGCGCTCTCGCGAATCAATCCCAACGTGCTCACCTTCATGGGATTGGTCGTCAATACATGGGCCGCGATCCTCTTTGGACGCGCCAACGCCGACTCCCAGCAACGCCTTTTCTTTTACGCGGGACTCGTCATCATCTTCTCCGGCTTCTTCGATCTCGTCGATGGCCAAGTCGCCCGCGCCACGAATCGGGTCACGCGATTCGGAGCCTTTTTCGACTCGGTGGTAGACCGCTACAGCGACGCCAGCCAATTCCTGGGACTGCTGGTCTTCTACTCGCGCGGTGATCGTTTCTTCTATGTGGTGCTCGCCGCTTTCTGTATGATCAGCGCCATCATGGTCAGCTACACGCGCGCCCGCGCCGAATCGCTCATCGGATCCTGCCGCGTCGGCTTCATGGAGCGCCCCGAGCGCCTCGTCCTCGTCATCATCGGAGCCCTGTTCAACCGCATGGCCCCGGTCCTCTGGCTCATCGCGATTCTGTCCACGATCACCGTCATCCACCGCATGCGCTATACCTGGACTCGAACCCAGGATGCCCCACCATTGACTCAAGCCGCCTGAAGGTCACCGCAGTTCTGACTACTGCCAACTCCAGCGCTGTCGTTGACTTGCTGCATCCATCCAAGTAACATTTGCGCCTAGTGATCGGCCAGACCATTTCGCGCTACCGCATCGTCGAAAAGCTTGGCGGCGGCGGCATGGGCGTGGTTTACAAGGCCGAAGACATCACCCTCGACCGCTTCGTAGCCCTCAAATTTCTGCCGGATGACGTCGCCCGCGATCCACAGGCTCTGCTGCGTTTTCAGCGCGAGGCCAAGGCGGCTTCCGCGCTGAACCATCCCAATATCTGCACGATCTATGAGATCGACGACCAGCACGGCCCGGCCTTCATCGCCATGGAGTTTCTCGATGGCACAACCCTGAAGCACCGCATTACCGGGAAGCCAATTCCGCCTGAGGTTCTGATCGATCTGGCAATCGAGATCGCCGACGCCCTGGATGCAGCCCACAGCAAAGGCATTGTCCATCGGGACATCAAACCGGCAAACATTTTTATTACGGAGCGCGGCCATGCCAAGATTCTGGACTTCGGCCTGGCCAAGGTTGCCACCTTTGCCGACAGCCCCAATCAACAAGCCGTCGAAAACACGCAGACCGTCGCCGAGAATCTAACCTCTCCCGGAGCCACCGTCGGAACCATTGCGTACATGTCGCCGGAGCAGGCCCGCGGCGAAGATCTGGACGCGCGTTCCGACCTGTTTTCCTTCGGCGTTGTTCTCTACGAGATGGCGACCGCGCGTCAGGCATTCTCGGGTGGAACGTCCGCCGTAGTCTTCGATTCCATTCTCCACAAAGCCCCAGTTTCACCAGTTCGCCTGAATCCTGATGTTCCTGCGGAGCTCGACCGCATCATCAATAAGGCGCTTGAAAAAGACCGCGACTTGCGCTATCAGTCGGCCGCGGAGTTGCGCAGCGACCTGAAACGTTCGAAGCGCGATACCAGCTCAGGACGAATCACACCCGCTTCGCAGAGCGATGGCGAAGTCGCCCGATCGTCGGGGACAAACCGCACGATTCCGGCGAACGCCGGCCAACCCCGCCGAAACCTGTACATCGGCGCCACAGCCTTCCTATTCGTACTCGTGCTCGGCGGTCTGGCCGCCTACTTCCTTCGCGGCCGATCCAGCGCTCCTGCGAAAATCGTCCAGATCAGCCACTGGAACAAGCCCATCAACGAGGCCGTCCTTTCTCCTGACGGCCACACCGTCGCCTTCACCTCGCCCGCCGACGGCTTTGACCAGGTCTTCATCATGCTCGCCACCGGTGGAGAACCTCTTCAACTCACCACCGATCCGGTTACGAAAATTGTCAACGCTTTTTCCCCGGACGGCACCCAGATCTATTACACCGATGTCTTTCCCCGCACCGAAATCCGCAGCATGCCGACGCTCGGTGGCGCATCTACCATTGTGGCTGCCGGTAATGACGTCGCGATTTCTGCCGACGGAAATTTCCTCTATTTCGTCGGTGTGGCCGACAATGAATCTGGAGCATTCAGACGTCAAGCTGGAGTTCATCGCAAGTCCAAATCGGGAACCGGGGAGGACGTGATTTTTCGTTCTCCCGCCGGACTCACGCCGCTTAACATTCTCCCCTTTCCGGATGGGAAGGAACTTCTAGTCTTGGCCGGCAACGACACCGTGCTCGGCTCGACGACCCTCACCCTTTTCCGCGTGAACGTCGACAATCACAATTCTAGTAAGGTTGGCGAACTCTCCGGAAGCCCCACCGGCTTGGTATGGAAAGAGCCCGGCCAAACATTGTTGTGCAGTCGCACCGTCAACGGCGTCACCAATATCTGGGAATACCATCTTTCCGATGGCAGCCTGACGCAAGTGACCTCGGGGGCAGGCCCCGACCTTTCGCCTATGCCCGCTCCGGCTGACAAGGGAATTTACTTTGTAAACGGAAAACGCTCGGGCGTGCTCTCGGTTTACGATGCGCGCACCAGGAAATCCTCCGACATCCTGCAAGAACTCGGGACACAGCCGGCGCTCTCCTGGGATGGCAAGCATGTCGCTTACGTCGTCCTCAGCGGAAATGCTCAGGACGGCGATCTCTGGATCTCGGACATAGACGGCTCGAACCGGGTCAAGCTCGCTTCCGGCACGCAAATGATCACCGCGGCGTTCAACTCGGATGGTTCGAGATTCATGTACGGAGTCAGGGAGAATGGCGTACAAAAGTTTTACGTGATTCACAGCGATGGCACTGGTCTTCGCCAGCTTCCCTGGTCAGGGATTTCCGGAGGATACGGATCCGCGAGTTCCGATCCAAATTTCCTCTATCTAGGGGGATGGGAGCATGATTTCTCCAAAGTCACAACCTGGAAGGTGGCTGCGGATGGCTCCCGTGTGGAAAAGGTAACCGACACTTGCGGCGCGGTCTGGGATTCCTCTTCCGATGGCCGCTACCTGCTTAGCTCCCTTAATCAGGGAACAGAAAAAACCACCGGAATCAGCGAGTTCTCCTTGGCCGATGGCAAGTGTATTTCGTTGGATCCGGACCTGAACACGCTGGTCGTGCATTTCTCCCAAGATGACAAGGCGATCCTGTATTTCACACCGGGCCGCGGCGAGAGTGCGATTTACCGTCAGCCATGGCATGACGGCAAGGTAACCGGACCTGCCGTGCCCGCAGTCAAGCTCCCATTTTCATTTCGCGTCGATTATTCCGGAAACGCCTATGACTTCTCCAAGGATCTCTCCACTGTCGTCTACGCTCGCCCCAGCGGCCAGGCCGACCTCTACCTCCTGAAATGAATATGGCCGATGTCTGTTCGGAACAACTTTCGCAGAGTCCGTAGCGCTACTTTTTGTCGTCCTTCTTCTGCTCGATTGAATCCAGAGTCACTTCGAAGATGAGGGTTTCGCCCGGAGCGATGTCACTGCCCGCACCACGATCGCCATAGGCCAGATCGGCGGGAATGAACAACTGCCAGGTCGATCCTACGGGCATCAATTGCAGGGCCTCGGTCCATCCCTTGATGACTCCGCTTACCGGGAATGAGGCTGGCCCACCGTGCTTGGCGGAGCTATCAAATTCCTTGCCGCTGATCAAAGTTCCTTTGTAGTCGCAGCTGACCGTGTCGCTGGCCGTGGGCTTTGGGCCCGTGCCATCTTTCAGAATCTTGTACTGGAGGCCATCAGGCAAAGCGACCACTCCCGGCTTGGACTTGTTGTCGGCGAGAAACGCCTCACCGGCTTTGCGATTCGCAGCGCTTTCATCCTTCGACTTGGCTTCCATCTTCTGCCGGACGGCGGCTTGCAACTGGGTCATCACGGCTCGGGCTTCATCTTCGGTCAACAGAGTTTTGCCGCCAGCCTGCGCGTCCTTCAAACCACGCGCGACCAAGGCCGGATTGAGCGTAATCCCCTGGCGGTGTAGATTTGTGCCGAGGTTCATACCCATGGCGTAGCTTTGCTTCTCGGCGTCGGTTTTCAGGGTGAGGGGTGCAGCAGTAGTCGACTTCTTAGATGTGCCGGTTTTGCTTGCTGCGCTCGATTTGGTTGAGCTTCCCTGAGCTGCGGGATTTTGCGCGGTTGACGGCTGAGACGCTGGTGCTCCGGAGCCCTGCTGCGCCACTGCGACACCGAGCAGCATTGAGCCTGCTAAGAGATGAGACACGAAGATTAGAGGTGTTTGCATAGACTTGTATTGTCCCATCCTCTCAAGATATCGGCAAACTGGCGGTGGGCCGCTCACTCAAACCATAGAACAGCTTGAGTGGGCGACCTGATCACCGCCCGAAATTACTGAGCGATGGCGAATATGTTGCCGTTGCCTTGCGGTCCAGCGCCGGATGCAGCTCCGATCAGGTATCCATTGTCGATGAAGAGCTGCGATTGAGGTTCCGATCCGTCACTTCCGTCGAACGAGTGCACGATGGTTTCCTGCCAGTTGCCATTTTCATACGTCAACTTCAGGATCGAGCCATCGCCATTCGCCCCGCCCAGTAGCGCCGAAGCGTAGAGACTTCCTGCCGCATCGAACGTCACCGGAGCGAAGGGAAAATTGCCATTGGCACCATTGAACTGATCAACGACGGTCTCCTGCCAGGTCGAACCGTTCAAACTCAGCTCATAGATGTTGCCGTCGCCCGAAGTTCCGCCGGTTGTGTTGACTCCATACAGCTTGCCATTGTTCAGAGTCACGCCACCCCAAGGCGACCAGCCGTCGACACACCCATCCACAGAGCAGAAGCTATACAGAGTTTGAAACTTCCACGTACCGCCAACATTGCTGAGTTCAAATACCGAGCCGTAATCGACCGGCAAATTCGGCCCTGCTGTCCCATACAAGTTTCCCGCCGCGTCAATCGTCAAAGTCCCGGTAATTTCAAAGCTGCCGGAGTTCCCGCTGACGTACTGATAAATGGTCTTGAACGTGTAATGACCGCCTGAAGGAGAAACTTCGAACACCGTTCCCGCCAGATAAACGCCGCCACTGTACGTCGAACCGTACAGATTCCCCTGCGCATCAGCCACTAGACCGCTGTTAGGCGAGCCGCCGTCGTTGCCGCCAGTAAAGTTGTACAGGATTTTTTCAGTCCAGGCATTGCCTGACT
>Ga0181531_10002204_pt1 | contig 12201 bp, 7 predicted proteins | sample PEATcosm2014_Bin_38_FD_119743 | JGI IMG/M metagenome (GOLD analysis project Ga0181531, IMG submission 119743) | Peatland microbial communities from MTU Mesocosm Facility, Houghton, MI, USA - PEATcosm2014_Bin11_10_metaG | ecosystem: Environmental > Terrestrial > Soil > Wetlands > Peat | place... | reverse complement strand
GAGCCGGCGGAACACTTTGGGCGGCACCGACCAGTTGGCTGCCCCTCCCCCCTGGAACACGACTTTCAACACCGGATCGGCGAAATCCTCGGGCTCCGCGTCGCCGGCGAACAACGCCACGAAGCCGGCGCGCTGCACCAGCGCGTCGCTGCCGGGAAAAGCGCTCAGCAGGTCGGGCCGCGGCTTCCAGTAAATCGCCTCCGGCACCGCGGTCATGGCGGCACCGCCGATGCGCAGGCGCAGGCCATCGACACGCTTCATCGGGCTGACCACCCAGCCCTCGACCAGGCAGCCGAGGCCCGGGACCAGCAGCACACGGTCGATCGAGGTCTCGGTCGCGTAGGCCTGGCCGACGGAGCGGGTCGGCAGCCAATTCTCCAGGCTGCCCAGCATGCGCTGCAGGGCCGTCGCCCGGCCCTCGCCCAGGCAGCGCTCTCGCACCGCCTCGTATTCGGCGATCAGGTCGGACGGCGTGATCAGGCGTATCGGCGTATGCGCGCGCAGGTGGTAACGTCCGCCGGGCCCGAAGAAAACGAAGAACTCGCTGGTGGCGCTGGTCGGGCGCCAGGAGGAGGCGATCACGCCGATAATGCCGCACGCGTCGGCGGGCAGATCGTCGCGGGTGTAGGTCATGACCGCGATGGCCGCGGCAATCTTGCGGCGCTCGCTGATCACGGCGGCGAACTCGGTCAGGTGGCCGCGGCGCATCCAGCCGATCAGCCAGACCTGGCCGGAGGTGTCGATCGCCAGCGCCTCGATATAACCCTGGAGGTTCTCCGGTAGCGGGCGCAGCCCCAGTTCGCCCAGCGCCGCGGCGTCCGCGCGCAAATCCTCGAGCAGCAATTCGAGGTCCGCGGTGTTGCTGCGGCTCGGCGCCGGCGCGTTGAGCCGCCGCAATTGCTGGATCACGTCGCCGACGGTCGGCAGTTCCCCGGTATAACCCAAACGCAGGTCGGTGCCGGCAATGCGCACCGACAGCAAATCCTCGGTAGCCTCGGCCAGTTCGGTGGCGCGCGCCAGCACGCTGGCGTCGAACAGGAAGCCGGGCGCCACCGGCTCGCCAACGGCATCGGAAATATCGTGCCGCGGCTGGTCCGGCCGGGTCTCGGCGACGACGAGGTCGCCCACCATGAGCTGCAACGGCACCGGACGCGACAGGTCGAACAAATCCAGTGCCCAGCCGCGAACGCCCTGCGCACAGTCGATCATATCAATGAAGCCGCGATGCGAGACCGGCCCGCCCGCGGCCAACGCGGTCCCGACGACAAGTGCGGTCAAAATAGACTCCGCCCGAAATAAATGACCGTCACGGCAGCTTGTCGCGGACCAAGCCGCTCGCCCCGGCCGTGCCTGCGCTCAAGTTCCGCGAGGTGAGCAAACCACAATAACGGTATGGGGTGTAAAGCATTAACAGTCCGCCCGCAAAGCAAGAATCAGGCGCGTGGCCTGAATGCCAGCATCAAAATGCGCGACCGGCGGAAGCCTTCGCGAGTCGTGGCCGCAATGTGCCGCGACTCGCGGGCGCGCTGCAGCCTGCTAGCGAAATCGATTGATAGGCTCGACGTGGTTGCCGAATGCTGAATCCAGAAATTGGCCCGAAGTGCCCTGGCGCACGCCACATTTTTACGCAACTCCTTCGACACGTGCAGGAGGTCGGCATCGCCACAACCTATACTTGCCGACACCGGAGTCGTATCACGTGGTCGCGAAATAAAACCAGCACACCGCGCCGGAACCGCCACGCGGACGCCGGTCCGGCCGACGCACAACTGGCCCAACATCCCAATTTTTTAGGTTCCGTCCGCCCGATTGCCGCGGTGCCAAAATACTGGAGATCGACGGGTTTCGGACTACTAAAAGGAAGGCCAGGGCTCTGCGCTGGACCCGTCACGCCGGAGGCGTGCCGCGCACGACGGGGCCGGAGGCCCCAGACCCCGTTAAGCGCTGCGCGGCCTGTCCTTGCTTCTCGGCGAAGCCAGTACATTTCATGGATTCTCTGGCTTCGCCGTTCTCCTCGGTCTTTCTTAATGAACGGGGGTCTGGGGCCTCCGGCCCCGTCGTGCGCAGCACGCCTCCGGCGTGACGGGTCCAGGGCAGAGCCCTGGCCTTTCTGGCCTTATCGATCGCGCTATCGCGCGCCGGCCGGGCGCATGGCCAGCAGGCGGCGGCATACCGCCAGCACGTCGCGCGGCTTGATGCCGGTCAGGCACGCCATGCCGCGCGGGCAATCGTTGGCGAACTCAAGATAGCACGGGCCGCAGATCACCCGCCGCTGCAGCGCCAGCGCGGCCGGCCCGAGCGGCGCCCATTCCCCGGCATCCACCACGCCCGAATGGATGCCGACCGTCGGCACCCCGAGCGAGGCTGCCAGATGCTTGGGCCCGCTATTGTTGCCGACGAAGATCGCACACGCCTGCATGACCGCCGGCAACTCGGTCAATTTCAGCGCGCCGACCAGGGACGCGACAGCATGTTTGGCGGTCACGTTCGCAAGTACCTCCTGCGCCACGATCTGCTCGTCGCCACCGCCGATCAGGATCACGCTCACGTCGAGATCGCTGGCCAATAGGTCGATCAGCGCCGCGAACGACGCTGCGGGCCATTGGCGCACCGGGTTGCCGACACCCGGATGCATGCACACCAGCGGTTTGGCGAGAAACGCCGCCGGCAATGCAGTGAGCACTGGCAAACCGCGTGGGTTGTTGGGCGGCGCCAGGCGTGCCCGCGGCAGCGTCCGGCAGGCATTTTCCATGGCGCCGACCAGCGCCAGCAGGCGGTCGGAGATATGTTCGTGCTTGGGCTGCAGGCGCAGGTCGCCCTCCCATTCCAGCGCCACGTCGAGCCACGGGTAGGCCGCATCCTGATCGTAGCCGACCAGCACCCGGGCGCCGGTATGGCGCAATACGCCGCGCGTCTCGGGCTGCATGCGCAAGTCGATTGCGACATCGAACTTCTCGCTGGCCAGGCGGGCGCCGAGTGCGGCGAGCTCGCCCTCGCTGACGCCACGCGCGCCCTCGGCAGAGCGCGCATGGAAGAAGGTGAACTCGATCACCTCGTCCACCGACGCTTCCTGGCGCGCCAGTGCCGCGGTCGCCGGCGGTGCCAGCAGCGCCAGCTGGGCGTGCGGAAAGCGTTTCTTGATCGCGCGCAGCGCCGGAACCGCGGTCAGGTAATCGCCGATATGGTCAAGCTTGACCGCGAGGATTTTCCTGACCTGCTCGGGCGGCAGGCCGGTGGGGCCGGCATGCACCTGCATGACCGGTTCGGGCTCCGCCGCATAATGATCGGCCGCCGCCATGAGCCGGCGGCTATGGTACGGATCGCCGCGCATCAGCGTGACGCGCCATTCCGCGCCGAAGCGGGCGCTGTCGTAGCTGTCCTCGATGTCGGCGCGGCTCGCCAGCTCGTGATGCATGAGCTCGGCGTGCGGCGTGAAGATTACCGATAGACCCTGGCTTTGCGCACGCAGGCAGAAATCCAGGTCATTGTTGATCACGTCGTGCGCCTCGTCGAATCCGCCCAGGCGCTCGAACACATCGCGGCGGATCATCTGGCAGGCGCCGGTCACCGAGGACATTTCGCGCGCCACGCGCGCGATGCCGAATGGGCCATGATCGGTGCCGTCGGCGAAGCGGAACGCGTGCCGCGCATGCGTCTCGGCCAGGTATTGGCCGGCATGTTGCACCTTGCCGTCCGGATAGAGCAGCCGCGCACCGACCACACCAACGTCGGGGCGTTGCGCCTGTTCCAGCAGCGCCGTGAGCCAGCCCGCGGCGGGCGCTTCGACATCGTCGTTCAGAAACAGCAAATAGCGGCCACGTGCCGCACGGGCCCCTGCATTGTTGAACCGCGACCAGTTGAAGCCGCCCGGCATGTCGATGACCTGGTCGGCATTGCGCCTGAGCCAGGTCTTGGTGCTTTTTTCGCGCGCCGGCACGTTGTCCAGCACGACGATTTCGAGCGCGCCGCGTGGCGTGGTGTCGCGCAGCGAGGCGATCGCCCGCCGGACCAGGTCGCCGCGGCCCGCGGTCGGGATGATCACGGAAACCAGGCCGGATTCGACGATCTGGCGGGTGACGCGCCACAGGCCGGGCACCGCGCCGGGCGCCACGTCGGCATTGATCCGGCGGCGCTGCAGCTCCGTCCGCACCACCGCGACGCCCTCCTCCGGTACATCGGGAGCGATCGTGGCAAGTACTTTGTTGATGTGGCGCACGATCACGCCGCCGGCCGGATCCACGAGACGCAAGCTGGCGGCGTAGGGCGACAGTGCGGCCAGGGAGTCGACATCGAGTCCGGCGCGCTTCAATGCAGACGCGGTCGCGCACCACGGCCGGCCGATATAGTCCATGCCGAGCAGGAGCTCGGGCGAGAAATCCGGCTTGTAGAACGGCGCATCGCGGCCGTGCACAGCATCGAAGCGGACATCGTCGCCGTGGATGAAGCCGGCTTCCGGCCAGATCGCGTGGGCGGAAGCGAGTTCCAGCAGCGCATCGCAGCCGAGCACGTCGCCGGCGCGCAGCATCATGAACAGGGTCGGCCGCGCCGCGCTCGAGCGCGGCGGCAGCGGCAATCGGCCGCTTCCCGTCAGCGACGTGACACGGCCGGCGAGGGACGAAAAATCCTTCGCCAGCATTGCCTTGGCGGCGCGATCCTGGGCGCTGCTCGCGAGCCACACCGCAGCGGAAAACTCGCCATAGACCTGGTTCGCCAGGCTGGCCAGCGTCAGGGCGAGCCCACCGGCGCGGGCGCCGCGCGGCGCCGCGCCGTTGACGAGGATAACGAAACGCGGGCGCAGGCCCAGCGTCGCCAGCAGCGTTTCGGAAAAGTCCTGCTCGGCGCGGGGCATGCGCGTGCGCGGCGTGCTGCCGGGCAGCGCCGCATCAGGCGGCTCGACCCGCACGAAAAAATCGCGTTCGGTGATCGTGCCGTCGCGGCTTGCGGCGACCACCTGGATATGGCGCTCGCCCTCGTCCAGCGCTCCGGGCGGCAGCACCAGGGCAAACCCGGCCCTGAGCGAATCGGTGCAATCGGGGAACGCGCGCGCGATATCCTCGCGCCGCCGTCCGACATAGGCATTGCCGACTTTCTTGCCGTCGCACAGCACGGTCACCCGCGCGATGCCGGAGGGTGCGACGGCCCAGCCATCGATCGTCAGGGTACCGCGGACAGGCGAGGCGGCATTGGCACCATGCAACGCAGGGCGATCGATCTCCAGCCGCATGCCTTCGGTGGGCGGTGCCACGGCGGCCGCCGGTTCGACGTCCAGCGCGATGGAAAGCGAGCGGGTCTCGCCGCCGCCGGTGCGCAGACGCAGTGTCAGCGCGGTTCCGGCCGCGAGTGCAACGGACGGCTTGGCGAGCAACCGGAACCCGCTGGTCTCAGCGCCCGGCCGGTCCTTCAGGGCGCGCGCGACGTCCGCCCGGCGCCCGCCGAGCGTCGCCTGGCCGATCGCGACTTCGCCATGCAGCACTGCGACCTCGGCGATGCCATCGTCGGCCAGCGCCCAGCCATTGACCCGCAGGCTGCCGTCGGCGGCCAGCATTGCGCCATCGCAACTGAAGCGCACGTGGTCGGGCACCGCGATCGCGGCTGGCGCCACGGCCGGCGCGGGTGGCGCGCGCGGTGCCGCGGAAGCTGGCGGTACCGGGGCTGCCGGTGCCCCCACGGACGGTGCAGCCTGCGAGGCTGCAACCTGCCGCGGGGCAGCCTCCGCCGGGGCACCGGCCGGCGGCGATGGCGCGATTTCTGCCGCTGGTGTCAAGGCAGCTGGCACATTGACAGGCACGATCGCCTGGCGCTGCGTGCCGATCGCGTCCGAGACCACGACGCGCAAGGCATGCGGTCCCGGTGCATGGCGGCGTAGGTCCGCCTCGAAGACGAAGCCGCTCTGCTTGGCGTTGGGGTATTCGCCATGGGTTGCCGCGATGTCCGGCCGCGCCAGGCCGTGCTCGGCGGTGCCAAGCAGCGTGTCGCCGAGGTACACGGTCACGGCGGCGAGCTTGGCGCGCGATATGGCCCAGCCGCGCAGCCGCAGTGCGCCCGCCGGATCAAGCCGCACATCCTCGACGAACAGCCGGATCGGCCAATTGGCCGGTGCGCTGCTCGCCGGCGCCGTCGCGGCCTGCGGCGGCGGCTCGATCCGCACGCCCTTGCGCCCGGTCTGGCCGGAGGCTGTGCGCACCGCCACCACGAGCTGGCTCTGCCGGGTCAGCGGCGCGTCTTGCGCCACCTGGGCAGAAAACGCGAAACCGCAATGATCGACATGCCGGTAATGCGGAAAATTGCGCGCCACATCCGGCCGCGGCAAGCCATAGCGCGCCAGGGTCAGCAGGGTTTCGTCCAGCCAGACGCCGACCTCGACGATGTCGGTGCCCGCTATCGCCCAGCCGTTGCCCGAAATCAGCGCGCCCGGGTGCAGCCGCTCGCCGGGCTTGGGTTGGTCCACGGTAATCAGCAGGAAGCCGCTTTCGGCGTCGGAGGCGGCGACCGTGCTGGTTCGCTCGGGCGCCGCCGGCGGGGGTGCCAGCGAAATACCGGGTGCGGCGGCGAGTGCGGTGAAAAAGCCGCGCCAGTCGCGGGCGGCAAGCAGCGACTCCGTGACTGGCGCGGGCATCGCCAGCAGCCCGGTGAGCCAACCCGCCTGCTCCGTTGTCGGGCCGAGCGACGTGCGCTCATGCGGCATTGCCTGTCCGCGCTGCATCGGTGCCAGCACCGCACCATGAAATTCGGTGGAAGCGAGCAGGCCGGCGATGAAACCGCGCACCGAGTTGGCCTTGTTGTCGGCGATGACGAAGGAATTTTCCGGGTCGCGGCCCAGGAATAGCTGGTAGCCGGTCAGTACGTCGCGGTCGCCGCAGGCCAGGTCCGCGGCCGGCAGGAACCGCAGCGACTGGGCGTCCGCGTGGCTGCCTGATGGCGTGAGCTGGCGCCGCAGCGGCACGCGAACCCGCATTTTCGTTGCAAGATCAGGGGCATCTGCCGGCATCGCCCCATCGTCTACCGGCGGCGTTAACGGAGCGCCAGTGGCCAGGCGCCAGTCTGCGGTCATCGGTCGTCGGTCATCGGTCATCGGTCGTCGATCGTCGCTGCATCGCGGCCTTTCCGACCACCGATGACCAACGGCCGGGGACCGGCGCTTGACGGTCCCGGTCGGCTGCGGAACAAGGCAGCGCCAGTCGGGTGGCGAGGAGGCGCAAGCACAGTTTCATGCGTGGCGGGCACGTCGATTCCCTGTCCCGGCGCGCCGTGTCCGGTTGGGCCGCCGATGCCGAGCGGCCGGCGCTGCGGCTGACCGTGTCGATCGCGGTGGACGGCGTGAATGTGGCCGACATCGTGGCCGACCGGCTACGCAACGACCTTGCCAGCCTCGGCCGCTTCGGCGACGGCCGGCACGGGTTTGTCTACAACTTCCCCGAGCCGCTGGCGGCCGGTCGCGATCATGTCGTGGTCGTGAGTTTCACCGAGGACGGCAAGCCGTTGCCGAATGGACGCCACACTCTGACCCGCGCGCAGGGTGCGTCCGCGGGCCCGCGATCAATCGGTGCCAGGGGCGTCGCGCGGGCCGGGTCGCAGGCGGCCGCGAGCGCGCCGCACTCCGACCCGAACCTTCCGGAAGGCGGCCTGACCCCGATCCTGGTGACCGCCCCCGGGCGCAGCGGAACCACGCTGCTCATGGGCCTGCTGGCGCGGACACAAGAGATCGTGGCGGCCGAGCTGGTGCCGTATGAGGTGCGGCTGATCTCCTATCACGCCGCGGCGTTTCAGGTACTGACGGCGCCGGCCGACCTGGAGCGTTCCACCCACCCGGATCGGCTGGAAGGCGACGGCTACCATGTCGGCTTCAACCCTTTCCACAGCCCGCAATACGCCCAGGCGTTCCGCACGCCCGCCCCGGTGCGCGACTATTTCGATCAGTTCGCGCCCGATCGGCTCGCCGGCTGCGCGCGCGACCTGATCGAGGAATTCTATCGGCGGCTGGCGCATGACAAGGGCAAGCAGGCCGGCTTCTTCGCCGAAAAAGGCAACAATCTGCACAAGCCGACACGCATGTTCACGCGCCGCGCGTTCGGCCAGGTGCGCGAACTGGTGATCGTGCGCGATCCGCGCGACGTGCTGTGCTCGCACATGGCCTATTTTTCGAGCAGCGAGGACAAGGCGTTCGCCCAGCTCACACACGCCGCCAAGCAGCTGCTGGCGATCCGCGACGAGGCGCGCGAGGACATCCATATCCTGAGATATGAGGACATGGTGCGCGGCGATGACGCCTGCTTCGCGGCGATGTCGGCATTCCTCGGCGTCCGGATCGAGCCCGACACCGGCGAACGCGGCCGCGAGGTGTTCCGCCGGCACGGGACGAGCCCCTCGCCGGAGGCCTCGGTGGCACGCTGGCGCAGTAATCTGCCGAACGCGCTGAAGGCAAGGTGCGCGGCAGATTGGGCGGATTTCTTCGCGGCATTCGGCTACGGGCAGGACTGACGAAGACGGTGGGATCGCACCCCGGGGTGATCGGTCACGCGTGCATGGGTGCCCTGCCGCCGGGCCAACCCTTTGTCATCATGAGTGCTTTGCTAAACCGGCATCGTCGTGGCAACTCTTGCGGTTCGGTCCGGCCGGTCGAAACCGGATCCTGGCTGGGAGACGTTATCGCGTGCTTGAGACTTTGTTCTCCGGGGATTTCGAACGCTACTTCGCCGAAGCCGGCGAAGGCGCCCCCCTATGGCTGTTCGTGCACGTACCAAAAACCGCCGGCAGTTCGCTGGAAACGGATCTGGCTTCATTCCTCACGCCGTACGCCAATATCGAGATCGACTATACCGACACCAGCAAGCCTTACCAGGTGCTGTTCGACGAGGCGGTGCAGCGCTTTATCGACCGCCATCGCGAGGTGCCTTACAAACTAGCCGCCGGTCACATCGTCGCCCGCCATACCGACATGCTGCGGCAGGCCATCCCGGAACTTCGCTGTTTTTCCATGCTGCGCAACCCGATCTCGCGCATCATTTCGGACTATCGCTATCAGCGCAGCCCGATGAACCTGGCGCGCGAAGCCTTCATCCGCAGCACACCCGACTTCAATGCCTACGTCGCGCGCAAGCACGTGCACAACAAGACCGCCATCGCGCTAGTGCCGCGGCCGATCGTCGACGCCCGCGATATCGACGGCGCGGTGAACTATGTGATGCAGAACTATGCCTTTATCGGGCTGCAGGAAATGTATCCGCTGTGCCTGCGGGCCCTGACGACGCTGATGGGTAATCCGCGCACCCCCGAGGCGCGGGTTCGGGTCAACAGCGACAGCAAGGACCGGGTGGAGCTGGTCCCGGACGAGGAGGCCGAGTTGCGGCGGCTCAATGCCGTCGATTTTGGCCTGTTCGACGCCTTCATGTCGCGCTGGCGGCCGATCCGCGAGGATCTGCGCGATTACCTGGTGAAGCACGGCAAGCCGAAGCCGGTCCCGCGCCCGGCGGCTGCCGCCTGAAGCGAGGAAGGCCAGGGCTCTGGACCCGTCACGCCAGAGGCGTGCTGCGCACGACGGGGCCGGAGGCCCCAGACCCCATTTAGCGCTGCGCGGCTTTTCCTTACTTCTTGGCGAAGCCATTCAATGGATTGGTTTTTTGGCTTCGCGGTTCCCTCAACGTCTCTTTAGGAATTGGGGTCTGGGGCCTACGGCCCCAGCGGCGTCCAGGGGCAGAGCCCCTGGCCTTTCCCTCCCCTGCTTTACCCGCGCGGAGGGCGCGGCGCGACGCGATCCAGGTAGGTCGTGAGCAGGTCGCTGATCGCCATGAAGCGCGGGCCGATGGCATCGTACAGTGCCACGTCCAGGGCGTTACGCTGACGGATTTCCTCCTGCAGGTCGTAGCTCAGGATCACCTCGTTGTCGGGCGTCGGGTCGTTGATCCGCCGCCGCACGCGGCTGCGCTTCGGCACGCCGGCAAACCAGCTCAGTGCATGCAGGCACAACCCGTACATTTCCTGCACGCCGATGAAACAATAGGTCGTGGTGAGCCAGTCCGCGCACGCCTGCACATCGCCGCCGGCACGCAGGTCCGGTGGCAGTAGCGACGTGGCGATCTTGTTCCAGTCGCCCTCGAGCCGAAGATAGTCCTCGATGCGCGGGTATTCCGCGCGGAACTGCTCGTGCCCCGGGTGCATCGTGGACCGCTGATAACGGTAGTCCGAGATGTAGCGCGAAACCGGTTCGCGCAGCAGCGTGATCGGGCGCGCGTTGGGTACGCTGGCGGCGATGCGCTGCACCTGCGCGGCATTGATATGGCCGGTGCAATAGCGATAGCGCTTCGCCTTTGCTTTCTCGATGAAGCGGTCCACCGCGCGGTCGAACAGTTGCTCGTAGCTCTGGGTTGCCTCCGACGGGTCCAGTTCCGCATAGTTGATGAAGATATGATGGTACGGCGACATGATCGGCTGCAGTTCACCGTTAAGGGAACTGCCGGCTGTTTTCGGCACGTGAACGAACACCCATAGCGGATCGTCCGAATGTGCGGCACCGAAATAGGTGTCAAAGCGTCCGGCAAACAGGTCGTTCAGTTCCATGTTGCTGCAATCCGATGTAACAAAATCGACTGTCCGCGGTGCGCTCCGCGACGTATCCGGCTGCCGACACCGAAGATGGCGTGAATAATCGTCATGTAATCCGGTATTATTGCAAGGTAAGCAAAAGAAGCCGACATGCCTTATGCTAGTATATGCGGGCGCGCTACCATGACGCCAATTCCGGTCGGAACAAACCGAGTACTGAGAGCACACCGCCGGCGCTGCCGACCACGAAGCCGGCGAGCAGCAGCAGCCGGGACTCTGTGATGACCGATGCCGTGGTCAACACGATGGCCAGTTGCAGGGCGGCGGCACCGTTGTCGAACGCCTCCAATCGCCGGTGCGCGGCGTCGCGCGCGCCCTCCAGCGCATGGGCACGGGCGGCGATCGCCGCCTTGCCGTCGACCTTATCGGTCTCGAAGCGGCCGATATCGTCGTGCAGGCGTGCCAGCAGCACATCACGCGCCAATCCGGCCGGTGCTGCCGCCTCGGCCAGGCCGGCGAAATCGTGCGCCTGATTGGCGCGGATCGACTTGGCCTGGTACTGGCCCCACAGGTCGGTGGCAGCGATGGCACTCTCGGACATCGCGGTTTGCGCATGCTGAGCGCCCTGCTCGGTGAACGCCAGGCCGGCGGCCAGCGCCGCGATCAGCATCGCGCTGTGCTTGCGCCCGCCCTCCGCCGCCTGCTCGGCCTGTTCATGCTGTTCCAACGTCTCGCCCATGCAGATCGTTTCCTCAATCCATCAAAATGTGCTGCGCCACGGACAGATCAATGCGCCCATCGTAAAGGGCACGCCCGACTATTACGCCATCCAGCACGCCTTCGGATGCACGCCGCAGCGCGCGCAGATCGTCCGGACCGCCGATACCGCCGCTGGCAATCACCTTCGTGGTGACACCGCGCGCCAGCTCCAGCGTCGCGTCGATGTTCACGCCGGTCAGCATCCCGTCGCGTGCGATGTCGGTATAGATGATGGCGGCGGCGCCTTCCTGCTCGCAGCGCCGTGCCAGCTCCAGCGCGCCGAGCGTGGTGGTTTCGGCCCAACCCTCGGTTGCCACAAAACCGTCGCGCGCGTCGATGCCGACGGCGATGCGCCCGGGGAATGCACGGCAGGCCTGCCGCACCAACTCTGGATCTTTCGCGGCCGCACTGCCGAGCACGATGCGCGCAACGCCCGCATCGAGCCAGCGCGCGATGCCGGCCATGTCGCGAATGCCGCCGCCGAGCTGCACCGGCACCGTCACCGCGGCAAGAATCGCGGCCACCGCATCCTGGTTCACCGGGCGGCCTTCGATGGCGCCGTTCAGGTCGACGACGTGCAGCCATTTTGCTCCCTGGTCCTGCCAGGCGCCGGCCTGCGCGGCCGGGTCGGTGCCATAGACCGTAGCCGCCGCCATGTCGCCGCGCCGCAGCCGCACACAGGCGCCGTCCTTGATGTCGATGGCGGGGTAGAGGGTCAGCATGGAAGAGAAGCAGACGTTTCAGTTAATGAAATTATTCCAGGAAAAAGTAAGGCCAGGGCTCTGCCCTGGACCCGCTGGGGCCGGCGGCCCCAGACCCCCATTCCTTAAGAAACGGGGTCTGGGGCCTACGGCCCCAGCGGGGTCCTAGGGGCAGAGCCCCTAGCCTTCCTTCTCAAGTTTT